>Ga0114931_10009523_pt1 | contig 11632 bp, 12 predicted proteins | sample 2SBtaG_FD_89579 | JGI IMG/M metagenome (GOLD analysis project Ga0114931, IMG submission 89579) | Deep subsurface microbial communities from Kolumbo volcano to uncover new lineages of life (NeLLi) - 2SBTROV14_V59a metaG | ecosystem: Environmental > Aquatic > Marine > Volcanic | place: Kolumbo...
GCGATGATGGTCGCGCGCTCGACCTCGGCGATCTGGTCGCGCATGTCGACGCCGTCGCCGATGGCGATCGGCCGGGTGCCGACCGAGCTGTAGGCCGGGTCGCGCACCCGGTCGGGCAGGTGCTCGAGGTCGATCATGCCGGTGTGCAGCACCACGGCGCGCTCCATGGCGTTGCGCAGCTCGCGCACGTTGCCCGGCCACGAGTAGCCGCGCAGCGCGGCCATGGCGTCGGGCGAGATCGCCGGCGGCACCACCTTCTGCTCGAGCGCCGCGGACCGGGCGAAGTGGTCGGCGAGCAGCGGAATCTCGCCCGGCCGATCGCGCAGCGGCGGCACGACGATGGTGAAGGCGCTGATGCGGAAGAACAGATCCTCGCGGAAGTTGCCACGCTGGACCTCTTCCTCGAGATCGCGGTTGGTCGCGCAGACCATGCGCACGTCGACCTCGATCTCGTCGGTGCCGCCGACGCGGGTCAGCTTGCGCTCCTCGAGCACGCGCAACAGCTTGGCCTGAACGCCTGCCGAGATCTCGCCGATCTCGTCGAGGAACAGGGTGCCGCCGTCGGCGACCTCGAAGTAGCCCAGCTTGCGCCGGTCGGCGCCGGTGAAGGCGCCACGCTCGTGGCCGAACAGCTCGCTCTCCAGCAGGGTCTCGGGAATCGACGCGCAGTTGAGGCGTACGAACCGCTTCTTGCCGCGGGACGAGGCCTGGTGCAGCACCTCGGCGACCACCTCTTTGCCGACGCCGGTCTCACCGGTGATGAGCACGGTGATCGGGTGATCGGCGACCTTGCGCACCAGCGCGTAGACCCGCTCCATCTGCGGGTCGCCGACGATGAGGTCGCCGGTGCCGCGCCCGGGCTCGTCCGGCGGGCGGGCGATGGCGTCGTCGCGGCCCAGCTCGCGGGCGGCGCGCAACGCCGAGCGCGCCTGTGACAGCACCGAGCCGGCCTGCGAGCCGTGCTCGGGGAACATCGCCAGGCCGACGCGAATCTGGATCCGCGCCCCTTGTGTCCGCGCCGTCGACTGGATCTCGGCGACCACCCGCCGCGCGGCCTCCTCGGCGGCGCGGCGATCGGCCTCGGGATAGAGGATGGCGAACTCGTCCGAGCCGTACTCGGCCAGGACGTCCATCGGCCGCAGGTGCGCGGCCACCCGATCGAGAGAGGCGTCGATCGGCCCGGGCTCGCCCTCGAGCCGCAGCATGAGCAGACCGAAGGTGCGCTGGTAGCGCAACCCGCGATCGACCTCGGCCGCCAACCGCTCCTCCAGATACGAGTTGGAACCGACCGGTGCGCGCCGGGTCACCCGGGTGGTCACGGTCACCACCGCGGTGGCCGGGCCGACACCGATCTCGTCGCCGGAGGTGACCCGCGTGACTTCTTCGATACGGGTGCCGTTGACGCGTGTGCCGTTTCGCGAGCCGAGATCCTCGACGGTCAGCTCGTGGCCACGCCTGACCAGGCGGGCGTGGGTACGCGAGACTCGCTCGGAATCGATGTGCACCGTGGTGGCGCGGGAGCGGCCGAAGGTGACCTCGGCGCCATCTGGCAACTCGACTAGCCGGGTCCGCGCCTCGGGTCCGCCCTCGAGGTAGACCACGAGCTGGGCCCGTTCCGTGGTCAGATCGGCCAGTTCCTGGGCAGCGGCGGTTCCGTCCGCTACGGTCTGTAGTTCGTCACTCATCCCGGTTCCTCGAATCCGTCTGTACGATCGTTGCACAGTGTCCTCGGCTTTCACAGCGCATCCCCTCGGATCCTGGCGTCAATCCCTCTGGAATTCCTGGCAGGAGGATTGCACGATAGGCTCTGTCAGCATGCTTCGTGCCGGTCGTCTCATCGCCCTTTTCGGGCTCTTCGCCGTGACCGCCTGCAGTCCGGGGGGGATTGCTCCAGGCAGTCCAGACGCTGGCGTGGACGCGAACCCCACCGCGACGGATGCCAACACCCCACCCGGCTCGGGGCTTACGTTCAGCTTCCGCATCAATCCGGCGCTGCCGACGCCGCCCGACGGCGACTACGACGTGGTCATCGACAGCGGGCACATCGACATGCACGAGATCCGCGCGATCGGCGACTCGGCACCGGGTGACTCGCGCACGACCCTGAACCACTACCTCCTGGACCTGAGCAGCTCCGACGCCCGGATCTCGTTCGCCGATGCGCCCCCGGGCGTCTACAGCCTGTTCATCGCCGAGATCGAGAGCTACTACATCACCGGCCACGTCAGCTACGGCGACGATCGGGTCGACTTCGTCATAGACGACACCCCGCCGTTCGAGATCAGCCTCAACGTCGATCTCATGAGCCAGTCCCTCGACGGGTCGCTGGTCATCCCTCTTCGGGTCGACCTCCGCGAGGTCACCCGCGCGATCAACTGGCAGACGTTCTCGCAGGACGACGACATCCAGATCGACGGCTTCTACTCGAAGATCGGCGACGTTCGCGACAAGCTCCAGAGCGTCATCGCGGTCGACAACCTCGACGGCTGAGCGCAGTTGCGCTATGTAACGGCGATGCGCACCCTTGGAAGCGCTCTCGCCGCTCTGACGCTGGTCGCCGCCTGCGGACCGTCCACCCGACAGGTCGCCACGGCGCACCCGTCCTCGGCCGCCGCGCCGGCGACCGATACCCAGCCGCCCGCAGGCGTCGACGGCACGGCCAACGGCGCCACCGCCGCGGTCGCCCCCGAGCCGACCGCGACCGCGCCGATGCCGGACACACCGATCTGCCACGCCTACCGCGCCGTCGTCGACGCAGCGGCCAAGCGGTTCGCAACCGGTGACGACGGCGCCGCGCCCGCGCCGCTACCAGGCGCCGAGAAGTGCGAGGTGATGAGCGGCGGCAAGGGGCACTCCTTCACCGCCACCTACACCTGCCAGATGGCGGTCGCCGACGACGAGGCCGCGCTCACGGCGCAGCGCGATCAGATCGCCCGCGCGATCGGCGACTGCGGCGCGCACCGCGCCGGCGACAGCACCCGCGTGCGCCTGGTCCGCGCCGCGGGCAAGGTCTACCTGGTCGTCAACGTCCACGACACCGCGCGCTGGTAGCGCGCGGCTATTCCAGCTGCAGTCCGCAGTCGGTGCAGGCGCCTTCGACCAGCGGCGCGACGGTGCCGCACGCGGGGCAGGGCAGCTCGCCCGAATCTTCGTCGGGCACCAGCGCCGACGGCGGGCGCGTGATCGTGCCCTCGGCCTCGACCAGAGCCAACCACTCGGCGTTCATCAGCTGACCGATCGCGGGGATGTCGGCCTCCCGAACCAGGAGGCTGGCGCGGGTGCCTCAACTCTTGCCGGTGTCGGCGGGGCAACCGAGTATCGCCGGTATGTTCGAGTCCAGGCATTTGCCCAGGACTTCCTTGGCGTAGGCCATCGATCCCGTCAGCACCGGCACGAGGTCGGCGCCGTCGAGCTCCTGGTCGGCGTCGCGCTGGTTCATGCCTGGATTTTGCCCTATAAAGCGCTCATGGCCCACCCCACCGGATCCGTCGCCCCCCAGATCCGCCAGGCGATCCTCGACGCCATCGCCAACGCCGAATGCGAGGTCAACGGCGGCGGCGGTCACTACACCATCAGCGTCGTGAGCCCGGTTTTCGCCGGACAGAGCATGCTCGCCAGCCAGCGGCTGGTCTACGCGGCAATCCAGCACCTGATGAGCGGCGACGACGCCCCAGTGCACGCGGTCGACAGCCTGAAGACGCGCACTCCCTGAGCGCCGGCCCCATGGTCCTTTCCACCGAAGGGCTGAGCAAGCGGTTCCGCCGCCGCACCGCCGTCGACGAGCTCTCGCTCACGGTCGAGCGCGGCGACGTCTACGGCTTCCTCGGCCCCAACGGCGCCGGCAAGACCACCACCCTGCGCATGATCGTCGGCCTGGTCCGGCCCACCGCCGGCGTCGTCCGCGTACTCGGCGAGCCGCTGACCTCGCGCCACCGCGGCGCCCTGGCCCGGGTCGGCGCCATCATCGAGACGCCGTCGCTGTACGGCTACCTGTCGGGGCGCGACAACCTGCGCATGCTCGCCAGCCTCGGCGGCGGCTGCCCCGAGAGCCGCATCGACGCGGTGATCGAGCGAGTCGGCCTGACCGGGCGCGAACGCGATCCGGTGCGCATCTACTCCCACGGCATGAAGCAGCGCCTGGCCATCGCCGCGGCGCTGTTGCCGGCGCCCGAGCTGATCCTGCTGGACGAGCCGACCAACGGCCTCGACCCGATGGGCATCCGCAGCGTCCGCGCGCTGGTGCGCAGCCTGGCCCACGACGACGGCCTGACGGTGCTGTTGTCGAGCCACCTCCTGTCCGAGGTGCAGCAGATCTGCAACCGCGGGACGATCATCGCCCGGGGCAAGACCGTGTGGGAGGGCCAGGTCGACGAGCTCCTGGCCACGCGCACCCACGTGCGCGTCCGCGCCCGCCCGGTGGACCAGGCCCGCGCCATCATCGAGCGCGCCGGGGGCAGCGCCGACGTCGATCCAGAGGATCCCGGGCTCACGATCGTGCGCGGTGGGCCCGAGCCGGAAGCGCTGGTCGAAGCACTGGTCGCCGCCGGCTGCAGGGTCGGCGAGATCACGCGACAGACCCCGAGCCTGGAGGAGATCTTCGTCGAGCTGGTCGAGCCGGGAGAGCCGTCGTGACCTTCCTGCGCGTCCTCCGTTGGGAGCTGTACAAGCTGGCCAAGCGGCGGGCCTCGTACCTGGGGTTCGGGCTGTGCGTGCTGTTCTCGCTGGTGGTGATGCTGGGCTTCGCCTACACCAGCTGGCGCGGGCTGCGCCACCACGGCGGCGCTATCGCGCTGCAGTACGTCAACGGCTACTTCTTCGCCAACTTCGTCCTGCAGATCGGCTTCGTGTCGCTGCTGCCGCTACTGGCCACGGTCATCGCCGGCAGTCAGATCGCCGGCGAAGCTCGCGACGGCACCTTGCGCGCGCTGCTGGTGCGGCCGCCGTCGCGCACCACCTACTTCGGCGCCAAAGCCGCCGCCAGCCTGCTGTGGCTGCAGGTGATGGTGCTGTTCCTCATCGCCTTCGCCCTGGTGTTTGGACTGATCGCCATGGGCGGCGGCGATTTCATGGTCTACGTGTGGGAGTACCGGCGCATGGGCCCGTGGTTCGCCGGCGGCCACGACTGGATCTGGATCTTCCTCGTCAGCGGCGCCGGCGCCACCATGGCGTTGTTCATGCTCGGATCGCTGGCGCTGATGGTGTCGTCGTTCACCGACAACCCGGTGGTCGCCCACGTCACCACCCTGGGCGTCTTCTTCATCTCGTCGATCGTTCAGCGGCTACCCGACGAGGTCATCGACCCGGGCTTCAAGGACATGATGCCGACCAAACACATGTCGTACTGGCACGAGCTCCAGCACCTGTTCCACCCGGACCCGTCGCGTCTCGACGTCGGCCGACTGTGGAACGACTTCGCCTGGTGCAGCGGATACACGCTGCTCTTCCTTGCGGTCGGGCTGATCGTGTTCGCCCGCCGCGACGTCACGGCCTGAACAGACGAATGGACCGGGCGAGCCCGGCCCGCCGCCTACCAGTCGTCCTCTTCGTCGCGCGGCTTGCCACCGCCGCCGCGCTTGCGATCGCGCCCGCGGCGGCCACCATCACGGCCGCCACCGGGGGGAGGAGGCCCGCCACCTGGGGGAGGCCCGCCGCGGAAACCGCCGCCGGGAGGCCCGCCGCGGAAACCGCCGCCGGGAGGCCCGCCGCGGAAACCGCCGCCGCCACCCGCGCTGCGGAAGCCACCGCCGCCGCGCGAGGGGCCATCACCACGAGGGCGACGCTCCCGCTCGCGCGCCTCGTTGACACGCAGCCGGCGACCGTCGACCTCGCGACCGTCGAGCGCCTCGATGGCGGTCTGAGCGTCGGCCGGGGATTCCATTTCGACAAACGCAAAGCCCCGCGATCGTCCGGTCTCGCGATCAGTCACCACCGTCACGCGCCGGACGGTCCGCCCATCTTCCTCGAAGACGGCGCGCAACCCGTCCTCCGTCGTTGAATACGACAAATTCCCTACGTAGAGCTTGGTCATCCTCGTCTTTCCGGTCCTAGGGCTCCCGGACGTAGGCCGAGATTGGGCGCACGCTCGGGACCTATCGATCAAAGCACGACTGGGCGCGTGGCCGCGAGCACGGGTTTCAAAAAAGCGCCCAGACCGGCTCAGATCGGCCGGGAGGCCCCGCCGGCGCGAGAGTCTGCCCGCCGGGCTAGCGGCGCCAGAAACCGAGCCGGTGCCACAGTCCGACCCTGCCGGTGGGAGCGGCAGCTTCCGGCCGGGTCTCCGCCATCTCGGCCAGATCGGCGACCGACGTGGTCGTGGACGCATCGCCGGTCCGCCGGCCCAGGCCCATGCTGGCCCGGGCCTCGGACACTGCACGGCCCAGGGCCACGTGCAGATCGCGGCGCTCCTTGTGGGTCTTGAGCACGGCGCCCAGCTCGCGCGCCATCTCGCGGGTGCTGCCGTGGCGCGAGCCCGGCTCGGCGGCCAGCGCCTTCTGCACCACCTGGGTCAGCGCCCGCGGAATGTCCGGGCGCAACGGGCGCAGCGGCTCGACCCGAGCCTCGCGCAGCTTCGTGTAGGTGTCGAAGTCGTTGTTGCCGGCGAACAGCTTGCGCCCGACCAGGGCCTCCCACAGCAGCGAGCCGGTGGCGAACTGATCGGTAGCCGGCGCCGGCCGCTCGCCCGCCACCACCTCGGGCGACAGATAGGCCATCTTGCCTTTGACCACGCCCGGCTCGATCAGCTCGACCGATCGATCGGTTGCCAGCGACAGGCCGAAGTCGATCACCTTGACCTTGCCTTTGACCGTGAGCAGCACGTTGTGCGGCGAGATGTCGCGGTGAACGATCGGCGCCGGCTTGCCGTCTTCGTCGCGCCGTTCGTGCGCCGCCGCCAGCCCGCGCAGCACGCCGATGCCGATGGCGCTGACCAACTCCCACCGGGTCCTGACCCCGCGCTCGGCGTGGAAGTGGATGAAGCTGCCGAGGTCGATCCCCTCGATCCACTCCATCACCAGGTAGTAGTTACCGTCCTGCTCGACGAAGTCATAGACGTGAGCGATGTTCGAGTCCTCGAGCCAGGCTCCGACCCGGGCCTCCTCGACGAACATGTCGACGTATGTCTTCTGCGACGCCAGATGCTCGTGCATCTGCTTGATCGCCACGGCGCGGCGGAAGCCGGCGTCGCCGCAGACCTGGCCGCGCCAGACCACCGCCATGCCGCCCCGACCTGCCTCCTCGATCAGCTCGTACTTGCCGCCAATCAGGGTCCCCTGCTCGGGCGCCTGGCTCTTCGTCTTGGCTGGTTTCATTCGCTTGCGCAGAGGAGGAAGCCCGGCGCTGGTCGCTGCGTTCTGCATCAGTTTACACCCTCGCTGCGCCGCCCAGGAGGCTGGTGTGAAACGGGACCGAGCGTCGGTTTCGAGGCGCACCGCCAGCAAGGCACGAGGAGGAAGTGGGCGGTAGCCCACGCCTCACGAGTAACGCTGCTGGCGGTGATGCATCGCAAGCGCGGCGACGGGACGTTTGACACCAGACTCCTAGAACGCCGATTGGGCTTGACGTGGGGGCGAGCACGGCTCAGCTTTCGGGCCGGTTGTCGCTCGAATCTCTCGGATACGGCAAGTTCTTCGCAGAACGCCTGGCCGCCCTCGGCGAGCCGGAGCTGGTGCCCCTGCGCGTGGCGATCGAGTACATGGACCGCTACCTGCTGCTCGGCGCCGGCGGCCGCCGTATCTGGGGCTATCTGCGCGGCGAGCTGCACGACCGGGGACCGTTCGAGCGCCCGGCGGTGGGCGACTGGGTCGCCGCGCGCCTCGACGAAGGCGGCGAGCTGGCGGTGATCCAGCACCTGCTCGAGCGACGGTCGCGCTTCGTCCGCCAGGCGGCGGGCAAGCGGACCCGGCCGCAGGTGGTGGCGGCCAACGTCGACATCGTCTTCGTGGTCACCTCGTGCAACCAGGACTTCAACCCGCGCCGGCTGGAGCGCTACCTGGCCACGGTCTGGGACAGCGGCGCGACGCCGGTCATCGTCCTCAACAAGGCCAACCTTGCCGACGACCCGGACAGCTTCATCGAACAGCTCGGGCCGCTGGCCGACACCGCTCCAGTCGAGCTGGTCAGCGCGGCGACCGGACAGGGAATGGACGCCCTCGCCCGCCACCTCGGCCCCGGCCGAACCGTGGCGCTGGTCGGCAGCTCCGGCGTCGGCAAGTCGACGCTGGTCAACTGGCTGTGCGGCTCGGACGTGCAGGCGGTCGCCGAGGTCCGCGACGACGACGACCGCGGCCGGCACACGACCACTCACCGCGAGCTGCTGCCGCTGGGCGATCGCGGGGTCCTGATCGACACCCCGGGGATGCGCGAGCTGCAGCTCTGGGTCGACGAGGAGGCCGTCGATGCCACCTTCGCCGACATCGACGCGCTGACCGACGACTGCCGCTTCCGCGACTGCGCCCACGAGGCCGAGCCCGGCTGCGCGGTGCGCGCGGCGCTGGCCGACGGCACCCTGCCGACCGAGCGCTTCGCCGCCTATCGCAAGCTGCAAGGCGAGCTGGCGGCGCAACAGCGCCGCATCGACACCCGCGCCCGCCGCGAAGAGCTGTCGCGGTGGAAGTCGATCGCCAAGTCGGCCCGCGCCTGGCGCAAGCAAAGCGACAAGGAGTGAGGCCGGCCGCGACCGTAGCCCGGCGGCGGCGAACGCGGTAAATTCCCCCGAATACCATGGCGACCGACCGCCCTCTCTGGCTCGAAGAAGCCGCCGAATGGCTGTCCGGATGGTGGCCCGCGCTGGCCCTCGTCGCGATCGGGCTCACCATCTGGATGGGCTTCCACTTCCCCCGCTTCGGCTGGTGGGAGGCGCGCGCCATCATCTGCGGCCTGCCGGTGCTGATCCTCGGCGCCGCGCTGCTGAGCGTGCGCGAAGAGGGACGGATCGTCGCCCGGGTGGCGGTGGTGGTGGTCGGCGTCGGCGTGCTCGCCGCCGAAACGCGCGCGGTGTGGGCCATCGATCCGGCGGCCCCGTTCGCCCACGAGCACCTGGCGGCGGCCGGCGCCAAGGTCGAGGTGGCGCCGCCGACCGGCACCCACGAGGTCGAGGTCCGGGTGCATGCCGATCTCACCGTCAATGGCGCCGACTCCCAGGTCGAGTACCGCCTGGCCCTCGACCGCGGCGGTGACCTGGCCTGGGCCGACGGCAAGCTCGAGCGGCGCGCGGCCCGCCGCCGGCGCTTTCGCGGCAGCCCCGGCGGACGGTCGACCACGCTGCACGAAACCCGCGAGCACGACGTCGCCGTCGCCGGCGACGCGCCGCTCACCCTCCGCCTCGACCGGCTCGAGGGCAACCTGCCCGGCGGCCTGGACGTGTCGCTGGCCCGCCCGCGCCCCCTGCGCCACCTGCTGGACATCGCGCTGCTGGTGGCGCTCGGCCTCGCCGTGGTCCTCCAGCCGTTCGCCCAGCGCAAGCCCAACCAGCTGCCGCTGGCCGCGCTCGCCGCCATGGTGACGGTGTTCGGCTGGGCGGTCGGCCACTGGTACAACCCGGACGAGACGTTCACCTTCGCGCTCGGCGCCACCATCGCCGCCGTCGTTGGCGGCGGCGTCGCCGGCTGGCTGCTCGGCACCCTGGCCAAGCGCATGGTCGGGCCCAAACCGAGCTAGAGCGACCGGGTTACGAACGCTCGCCAAATCGCATATCTGCGTCGCATGGCGGCGCCGCTCGAGCGCGACCCGCGGCACGCGATCTGCATCGACGATGCGACGGTCGATGTCGGCCGGTCGGGAGGGTCGCGAAATGCAGAGAACGCGCGCCATGGTGCTCGTGATCGTGTGCCTCAGCTTCACAGGTCCAGCCCTGGTGCGTGCCGAGGAGCCACACTCGACCAAGCTCGTCGGCGGCGCGGTACAGATGGGCAGCGCGGTCGGCTTCGCCCAGTATCGCGGCGACGCGACCACGGCGATCGGCGGCAGCGTCGCCGCGCTGATCCGCGTCGCCATCGCCACCGTCGGCGCCGAGTACGAATACCTGGCCGTCGGCGAGGCGCCGACCCGCGGCGAGCTGCAGCGGGTGGGGCTGACCGCCAGCCTCGACCTCCTGCGCATCAACCGCCACTTCGGCGGCCCCAACGCGGCGCTGATCCTGTGGATCGACGGCTCCCTCGGCCGCGAGTACGGGCGCTGGTACGACAACCGGGCGGTGACGCGCAACGACGTGGCCATCGGCTGGGGCACGCGCATCGAGCACCGCGTCAGCCTGTCGACCCGCCCGCGCCGGCTGGAGACCATCAGCTGGAAGTTCGGCTGGCGACTGGTCACGGCGCCGCGCTACGGCGAGAACCTGATGAATGCCACCCCGCGCTGCCGCGCGGACACCAGCGGTTGTTCGACGGGCGGCGGCAACACCGGCCCTCTCTACGACGTCGGCCTGGTGGTCAGCTCGTCGCTCAGCTTCGAGTGGTAACCAGGGCGTAGTGATGCGCCCGGGTCGCGGCACAAAACGACGAGACGCAGCAGCACGCGCATGCCGAGCGGCATGATCAGGCGGTGTGCGCGCGGTTTGGGAGGCGAATCGTTACTGCCGCTCACGGCGCTCGCGCCGGCTCTGCTCAGCATTTCCCGACCGGTCCAGCCAATGATTGACGCGCCGCGCAGCCCGCACTCGAGCGCGGCAACCATTTTTCCATTCGGACTACCGGAGCTTGGCGTTACTCTCCGCGCCGGAGGGTAGCCTGATGTTGTTCTGCAATCGCGATCGTGCGCTCGGCCTCGTGGCGCTGGGCGTTGGCTTTCTCCTGGCCTGCGGCCCCACCAGCAACGGTGGCGGTGGCGGCGGTGACGGCGGCGGTGGCGGCAACGACGCCAACCCCAACGCCAGCTATCCCGACGGCGGCAACCCCAACGAATTCGTCGACGCCGATCCCAACCAGGCCGACTCCGGCTGCGGCCTGCAGGAAGAGAACATCGGCCTGGTCAACCTGGGCGACCCACCCTACATGCTGATCGTCCTCGACCGCTCCGGCTCGATGACCACACCGATCGATCTGTTCAACCCGTTCGGCCCCACCCGCTGGACGACCATGCGCGACGCGCTCAACAACATCGTCATGCAAACCCAGGCCAACATCCGCTGGGGGCTGTCGGTCTTCCCCACCGACAACGACTGCGGCGTGTCGGCCGGCACCCAGGTGCCGATCGACCTCAACCAGTACTCGGCCATCTCCAGCTGGCTCAACGGCGCCAACCCCGACGGCAACACCCCGGCCAACGCCGGCCTCGACGAGGCACTGGCCTACTTCAACAGCATCCCGGTCAACCCCGAGGGCCGCTACGTCCTGTTCGCCACCGACGGCGAGCCCAACTGCGACGACGCGGATCCGTACCCGCTGACCCTGGGCGCGGTCGATGCCCTGGCCGCCGCCGGCATCAAGACCTACGTCATCGGCTTCGGCGACCCGCTGGGACTGTCCGTGTCGATGCTCAACGACGCCGCCCAGAAGGGGGGGGTCCCCCGGGCCGGCGGGCCGCCCTACTACTATGAGGCGACCAACGCTGCCGAGCTGCAGAACGTCCTGGCGATGATCTCGGGCGGGGTAATCGTCCCCTCCTGCTCCTACGCCCTGTCCTCGCAGCCGCCCGACCC
>Ga0114931_10009524_pt1 | contig 11632 bp, 8 predicted proteins | sample 2SBtaG_FD_89579 | JGI IMG/M metagenome (GOLD analysis project Ga0114931, IMG submission 89579) | Deep subsurface microbial communities from Kolumbo volcano to uncover new lineages of life (NeLLi) - 2SBTROV14_V59a metaG | ecosystem: Environmental > Aquatic > Marine > Volcanic | place: Kolumbo...
ACTGCGCAACCCCATGGCGATTCCCTGCAGCAGCAGCAGCAGCCCCATCAACAGAATGGCGCTCTTGAGAACATATAGTCCGGGCAGCCCGCCTGCTTCGCGCGAGCCCTCATCCATCGCCCAGGCGTTGGCAACATACTCCCAGCTGCTCCACAGCACCAATCCGCACACCGGCAGCAGCAGCAACAGAGCACCGAACAGATCGATCCAAGCGCGCGTCGTTCGGCTGCAGCGCTGATAGATGATATCCACACGCACATGCGCGTCATGCTTCAAGGTATAGGCAGCACCCAACAGGAATACCAGAGCATACATCCAGACGACCGATTCCTGCAACGCGATCCAACCAAGATCGAACGCATAGCGCAGTACGACGACCAGAAACGTCACCAGCACCATAAGCAGAGTCAGCCAGGAAACCGCCCGGCCGATCCACTCGTTGAGACCGTCGATCACGCCGATGACGATACGAGCGATTGCAGAAAACATTGAGACGAAGCCATTTTTATGGTTATTATTACGCCTCATTGTAGCGAATCTCGAAAAAGAGAGGAAATCATCCCCAACTCGCGCATTCACCGACCATGACCACCACACCCCCATGGCAGGCGATCGAACAGGCGATTGCCGCCGGCACCAACCGCGATTTCCGTTGCCGATCCTCGACACCGGTCGGCGGCGGCTGCATCCATTCCGCCCACCGTGTCGATGGCGAGGATCGGAGCTACTTCGTCAAGTTCAACAGCGCGGAATGCATCGCCATGTTCGAAACCGAAGCGCAGGCATTGCAGGCGATGGCCGCCACCCAGACCGTCAAAGTACCGCAGCCGCTCTGCCAGGGTGCTGCAGAGGGCACTGCCTACTTGGTACTGGAGTGGCTGCCGCTGTGTTCGGGTCATGCCGCCGGCGATCGCATTCTGGGACGGCAGCTCGCCGCTATGCATCGAATCGAACAGCCCTATTACGGCTGGACGCAGGACAACTTCATCGGCTCGACGCCGCAGTGCAACGATCCCGCCGACGATTGGTGCGCGTTCTGGAAGACGCAGCGATTGGGGTTTCAGCTGGAGCTGGCCGCTCAAAACGGTTTCGGCGGTCGGCTGCAGCGCGACGGCGACCGCCTATGCGATCGGCTGGATGCCTTTTTCGACGCCTACCGCCCACAGCCGGCGCTGCTGCACGGCGATCTGTGGGACGGCAACCATGCCATGGACGAGAGCGGCCAACCCGTCATCTTCGACCCCGCCAGCTATTACGGCGACCGCGAAGCCGATCTGGCGATGACCGAACTGTTCGGCGGCTTCGGCGCTGATTTTTATGCGGCCTACAACGAGTCCTACCCGCTCGATCCAGGCTATTCGACAAGAAAGACCCTGTACAATCTCTACCATATACTCAATCATCTCAACCTGTTCGGCGGCGGCTATCTTTCGCAGGCCGAAGCGATGATTCAGCAGCTGCTTGCGGAGGTGTGATAGGTGTCGGGGATCAGGGATCAGGGATCAGGGATCAGGGATCGGGTGTTGCGTGTCGGTTGTCGGTTGTCGGTTGTCGGTTGTCGGTTGTCGGTTGTCGGTTGTCGGTTGTCGGTTGTCGGTTGTCGGGAAAATGATACTTGGTACCTTCCCGGGTGTTGAAAAGTTAGGAAACTTCAAGAGGAACAATTCAACCGGATTTATTTGGGATGCTGAAAAGGGGGAAAGCCCCCTTTGTCGATCAAGGGAGTGATCTCTCCGGCGGACAGCGGTCTGCTGAAAAGATTGCCCTGGCCGAAGCCGCATTGGCTTTCTCTCAGGTAGCAGAGTTGTTCTTCCGTCTCGACGCCTTCGGCGATAACCTTCATTTTGAGGTTATGAGCCAAGTGGATAATCGCGTGGACGATGGTTTTGCTGCTTTCTCTGGCGTCGAGATCGGCGAGAAACGATTTATCGATCTTCAAAATCTTGATGCCGAATTTATGCAGATAGCTCAGTGACGAATAGCCGGTGCCGAAATCATCGATGCTGACGGTGACGCCCAGGCGGTTAAGCGCCTCGAACAGCCGTATGGTCGAATCCACGTGATTCATCGCCACGCTTTCGGTCAGTTCCAGCACGAGACAGGAAGAATCGAGCCCGGACTGCGCCAGGGTTTGCGTGACAATAGTGACGATATCCTCTTTCAATTGACGCCCCGAAAGATTCACCGATATGTACAGGGGTCTTCCCAACGCCGTGCGCCATTCCATGCATTGATTGCAGGCCTGCAGCAATACCCATTCGCCAACGGACTGGATCAGGTCGTTTTCCTCCAACAGGGGGATGAATTTATCCGGCAGAACCGTTCCGAATCTCGGATGTCGCCACCGGAGCAAGGCTTCCATGCCGACGATTTCACCGCTGAACAGATCGATCTGGGGCTGGTAGCAAACCTCGAATTCGTTTCTGTCCAGCGCGCCATGCAAATCGCATTCCAGTTTCAGTCTCAAAGCACACTGCTCGCGCATCTCCGGCCGGTAAATGCGGAAATGATTTTTGCCATCGGTTTTGGTCTGGTACATGGCCAGGTCGGCGCTGTGAATCAGTTCGTCCATGTTGTCGCCATCCTCCGGATACAGGGCGATGCCGATGCTCACCGTAATATTTCGTTGGTGGGATCCGAGAATGAACACCTGTCTGAAGTTGAGCAGAATTTTTTCGGCCACCGTTACGGCATCCTCGCGCCCGGCCATATCATCCAGGATAATCGCAAATTCGTCGCCGCTCAGGCGGCACACGGTATCCTTCACTCGGGTCTTGCCGCCCTTCCGCAGGCATTTTTTCAGGCGATCGGCGACGTGCTGCAGAAGCTGGTCGCCGATTCGATGCCCGAAAGTATCGTTGACGCTTTTGAAGCGGTCGACGTCCAGAATCAACAGCGCCATCAATTTGCGCATTCTGTGGGCGCGGAGCATGGAAGCTTTCAGTATATCGCGAAACAGCTCGCGATTCGGCAAATCGGTGAGCGGGTCGTAGTGGGCCAGCCGGTGCAGATGCGCGTCCGATAGATTACGGGCGCTCCTTTCGCTGAATACGCCGATATAATGGGAGGCCTTGCCGTCCTCGTCGGTCAGTACGCTGATACTGAGCCATTCCCGGTATATTTCGCCATTTTTTCGTTTGTTCCAAATTTCGCCCTGCCATTGCCCATCCTCCTCCAGAGCCTGCCACATTTTGCGGTAAAAGCTGGAATCCTGGCGGCCGGAGTGGAGAACGGCGGGCGTCCGGCCGATCATTTCATCGGCACGGAAACCGGTAATGGTGGTGAAAGCGCGGTTTACCATGATAATCGACTGGTTGGCGTCGGTAATGATGATTCCTTCGGAACTGGTCTCGAAGACATTGGCGGCGATGCGCATCTGTTTCTCGGCCATTTGCAGATGCGCGTGCTCGCGGGTATTTTCGATGGCAAGGGCCAGCGTTTCGGCAAACGTTCGAACCATCACTTCATCGTCGTCGGTGAACGGCGTGTCGTCGCATTTGTCGCACAGATAAAGGCGCCCGTGCACCGTATTATCGTAGGCGATCGGCGCGGCCAGCAGGGACTTCATCGGCGGATGACCGGCCGGAAAGCCGGCCGCATCTGGATGCTTCGAAAGGTCGTCCATTCTCAAGACGCCCTGATGCGAAAGCACCAATCCGAGGAGCCCCTTGCCTTCCGGCAGGCGCGGGATTTTTGTGGCCGCCTCCGCGCTGATGCCGGCAAAAACGAACTCGATCATCGCCCTGTTTTCATCAGTGATGCCGATGGCGCCGAAACGTACGCGCAGAGCGGAGGTGAGGATATTGATGCCTTCCTGCAGGACGTCGCGTTCGATCCTGGTGTGCGGCAACAGCTTGAGAAGGCTGTTCAGGGCCTCGGCCAGCTCTTGCATGTGGCTCCCGTCGCTCCGTGTGATGGCCCGATCCCCGGCGACGCGGTGGGACTGGCCGCGTCCGTCGCTGCCGGCGCCGGTTTGATATTCAGTCAAAGCGTTCAGCAGGCTGGCGTGGGTGACGGCGCCGCTGAGCCGGCCGGCGTTGTCCATTACCGGCGCCGCCGGCTGCCGGTTTTCATCCAGAATCTTTTTGACGCAGTCCAGGCAATTTTCGCTTTTGACCGCGGGGGGCGCCGGATCGGGGATGAGATCGGCCAGGATACGCTTGGGATTGGTGGCGATCCGCTCATTCGTGACCAGACCGAGAAAAACCCTTTCGCCGTCGTCCGTGTGATCGTAGACGGCATAAATCGTATTGTCCCGAAGCTCGATCACCGCTGCTCGCTGTTCCGCGCGCGCTTCGATCAAATCATCAGCCAGTGCATCGGCGGCGCGAATTTCGCGCAATATTTTCTCAACTGGCTTAGTCATAGACGAGAAAGAGGCGACCGAATCGGTCCCCGTTGTCCGCAACCGCCAGGGTGCGTTTCACGTCAAGGAGGCTTTCGGTCTGTTCATGTAAGAAACCATATTGTGGATTATGATGGTTTTCTTGATTAGAACAATAAGGAAAAGCCTTATTTTTTGCGAATTACGGCGTAGAGAGGGGGGCAGGAATGAATGAAGCGGCATCGGCGCACCGAATCCGGCGCCATACCGGGGGCGGTGGCGAAGAACGGCGATTCAGGGATTGATAAGCCCCTCGCCGATGGCGAGATGGGCAAGGTGGACCGCGTTTTTCACACCGAGTTTCTTCATGATACGGCCCCGGTGAACACCCACGGTTTTCGGGCTAGAATTCAATACAGCGGCTATTCTGGCCACCGGGTGGCCCTGCGCCAGCAGGAGGAATATCTCGAATTCGCGGGGGGTCAGGGGCGATAAAATGTCCGTTTTCCCCGCCTCGCTTAGATTCGGATGTGCGCCGCATCGTTCATCCTCGAAATAGGCGCCGCCGGCGGCGACGGTGCGGACGGCAGCCAACATGGTTTTGTAGGCGCTGCGTTTGGGCAGATAGGCTTTGGCGCCGGCGCGGATCGCACGCTCGACGATTGCCGGGTTTTCATGGATCGAGAACACCAGGATCCTGGCGTCGCGATCGCGTCGCACGATGCGCCGGATCACATCGAGACCGTTGATATCCGGCAGCGACAAATCCATGATCGTCAGTCCGGGGCGATGCCTGAGATAGGCGCGATAGGCTTGAGATCCGTCTTCCGCTTCGGCGATCACCTCGATATCCGGGGCGTTGTCGAGGAGCCGGCGAAAGCCCTCCCGCACGACCGGATGATCATCCACGAGCAGCACTGTAATCGGTTGAGCGTTCATCGTTCGATCTCGCCCGTTTCTTGCAGCGGGAAGTTGACGGCGATGCGCACGCCTTGACCCGCCTGGCTTTCCATAACGTAGGTTCCGCCGAGCGCCGCGACGCGTTCCTGCATCCCCAGAATACCGAGACCGCCATCGGGAGATTGTTTGGAGAATCCCCTGCCATTGTCTTCGACCACCAATCGCAGGCATGACTCCATGCCCCCCTCGAATGGAAACAATTCGCATGGCGCGTTTTTCTTCTCACACGCGCGACTTCTGCAGACGATGACCTCGACCAGATCGGCGCCGGCGTGCGCCGCCACGTTGTTCAGGCATTCCTGAACAATTCGGTAGGCGGTGATTTTAATCGTCTCGCTGAGTTCTTCGAGGTTGCCGTATAGGGTGAATTTGCAATGAATCTTCGGGTTGTGGGCGCCGAACTCTCCAATCATCTCCCGCAGCGCCGCCACCAGCCCCAGTTCGTCCAACAGGGCCGGCCGAAGTTTTTGCATCAAGCCATGAACGGTGTCGTAAACGCGGGTCAGCACCTCTGCGACGGCCTCGGCGCTGCGGTTAATAGCGGGATTCTGTTTCTCGCTCTGCACGCGAATGGTTTCGACTTCCGCCTGCATGGCGACGATATACTGGCCCAACTCGTCGTGCAGTTCGCGGGCAATCGCTCTGCGTTCCCTTTCCTGGGCATCGAACAGGCACTGGGTCAGACGCCTGTTGTCGTTCAGCAACCGCGTCGCCCGTTGTTCCGCCAGCAGCCGCTGTCGTTGTTCGCGGGTCTGGATGATCGCCAACGCCAGGCTGTGGGCGTAGGTTAGCGCAAGCCTTTCGTCATCTTTCGAAAACGGCCGTCCCTCGCTCTTTTCGCACAGATAGACGCGTCCAAAAATTCGCCCCTCGTCTGAAATAGGCACCGCCAACAGGGTTTTCATCGGCGGATGATGGGGCGGAAAACCCGCCGAGCGCGGGTCCGATTGCAGGTCCGTCAGGCGCAGCGGCCGATTTTCCCTGACCACCACCCCGAGCAGTCCCTTGCCGGTGGGGAGAGCGCCGATGCGTTCGGCTTCATCCGGGCCGATGCCGACATGATAAAAATCGTGCAGGGCGCCTTTGTCATCGAATATACCCACCGCTCCGTAGCGCGCGCCGATCAGGGTCGCAAGCAGCTCCAGTCCCTTCCGCACCACGTTGGGCTCGCTTTGACTTTGGGCCATAAGCCCTATCAATGCGCCGGATGCCTTGTTCAAATCCCCAAGCCGTGCCGACCACCTGCGAAGACGCTCCTTTTCCATTTGCAGGGCATGCGAGAGCGTGCGGTGGCGGTCGAGCAACACTTCCAAAAGCCGTGACCGGGTCGCCACGCCTTGGAATTCGTCTTCGTCGTTCATCACCGCCACCACCGGACGCCCGGCGCCCTCCATCATCCGGTGCACCTGCTCGACGGTGGCGTCCTCCCGGATTCGCGGATAAGGCCGCTGCGGCAGCAGATCGGCGAAGATCCGCTTGGGATAATGGGCGATCTCGATCGCTGTCACCAGACCCAGAAAGTCTCCGCTTCCCTGGCTGAACACGGCATGGATGACACATTCCGGATCCGCGTCCGGTCTGGGGTATTGTTCATCGGTGACCCGCATGACCTCTTCGATCAGCACATCCCGCGCGGACGGCGTCATTCCAACCCTCCCTCCAGATAGACTTCGATCTCCATATCGAGATGAAGAATTTCATCGTCCCCCATGAGGGGCTTGATTTTTTCCAGTATGAAGCCGATCAATTGGTCCTTGGGAATACGACGAAGCACGGCTTCACGAACCAGGATATCGCTGATGATCTCATCGTCGAGCTCGATATGGGCGAAAGGGCAAGGCATGAGCAGTTCCAACGCTCTGCGGGTCGCCATACAGCCGATCGGCGCCTGGCGCCCGAGCACCAAACCTTCGCGAATGGGGGGAATTTTGAATTCGCCGACCCGCATTCGCAAGGAATATTTCGCGTTCGATAAAGTTGTTGTCATGTCGCTCGGAAAACCGTTCAATGCGTTGAAAGTAGGATCGTGCTAAGCGTGGGCCCCGGTCGAACACGCACATAATCACTGCTGGTTGCGTATCTGACTGCTTGGGAACGAGGGCGTGGAAAGTTGGGAACGGGCCAGTTATGTAGATCTACACTTGATGATTGTATATCTCAAAGTCCAAACGCTCAAGACCGAAACCCTACCCAAATCACAACTTGGCCCCGCAGCGGTCGCAATAGACTGCCTCCACTTCGTGCCCGGTCTTGCCGCAGCTGACACAGACCCGCTCTTCACCACCTTTTCGCATCGTCTTTGTCAGTTCTGCGGTAAAAATTCCGGTCGGCACGGCGATGATGGCGTAGCCGATGATCATCACCAGAGCGGCCAACGCCTGCCCCAATTCGGTTTTCGGCGCGATATCGCCGTAGCCGACGGTCGTCAGGGTGACGATGGCCCAATAAACGCTCCTGGGAATGCTGGTAAAACCATTCCCGGGTCCTTCGATCAGATACATGGCGGAACCGAAAATGACGATGATGGTGGATACGACAAAAAGAAAGATGGTGATCTTCTGCCGGCTGGCCAGCAGTGCCCGTCCCAGCTGGTTGCCCTGAGTCACATACGGCGCCAGCTTCAGGATCCTGAAAATTCGCAGGATGCGGAGAATCCGGACGACGAGAAAATAACTGGTTCCGGCGACCAGGAGACTGAGGTAGGTCGGAATGATCGAGAGCAAATCGACAATCCCATAAAAACTAAAGATGTAGCGGAGCGGGCGGCCCGTGCAGAGGATTCGCAGAATGTACTCGATGGTAAATAGAAGCGTGAAACACCACTCGGCGCGAGTGAAATAGAGTCCGTACCGGACATCGAGCTCGGTCACGCTGCTCAGCATCACACTGCCCACGCTGAGCAGGATGCTGATGATCAGCAGAATATCGAACCATTTGCCGGTCGGCGTATCCGCCTCGTAGATGATCCGGTAGAGCGTATGCCGCCAGGCGGCTTTGTCGGCGCTGGGAGGAAATGCGGTCAACGCTTGGAACTTCAGAGGGAGTCAGGACGAATCAATTCGCAGCGTCGAGGCTGTTCCGGAACTGCGATCGAATCTGCTCGACCCGCTTTCTGTTGACGCCGATGTCCCAGTAGCCGGTGCGCGCAGCCGAACGGATCTGTATGGTCTTGTTCGCATCGTCCAGCACAAGCTCCACGTCATCGACGAACTGCAACACGGGACTGCGAAACTCCACCCGAAGATAGCCCGCCGCATCTTCGACCATGCGGGTACGCGGCAGGGACAGGACAACCTGCCGCAAACGGCGCCAAGCCTCTTCGCCGGAGGATTCATAATGCAGCGGTTCGACTCGGTGCGCAGGATCCGGGCTCTGGCTGGAGACGCAGTTCGGTGTCTGCGGGCAGGGTCGAAGTGCTTTTTTAGTCATGGAAACTGACTCCTTTGCCGCTGCATGGGCGAAGAACGGAACGGCAAGACACAAAACCAGGGCGAAGGAAACAGTGAGGCGCAGAGCCGACTGGTCGTTCATCGTTTCAATGCCACTCGCGCCGCGACACCGGAATCACGATGCGAAAAACAGCGGTTCATCACGCCATTGCTTCGGATACCGGATGCGCCGGGCAAGTCGGTCATTTCCAGCTGAACAGCACCCATTGCGGAATGTTGATGCGGTTGGGGCCACGCTCCAGATCGCTGCGGCGAACGTTCAGATTACCATCGCCGTTGCTGTCGATCAGATAATAGGGTGGGCCGATATCGGGCTGGATTTTGACCATGTAGAGCTGACCATTGAGCCGATACTCGTGGATAAGCTTTTTTCCCCGGCGGATAATCGTAATATCGGGTTCGATCGCTTCGCCGCTTTCCACCGGCAGAGGGAGTGTCGGCGGTTCCGGGCTTGGCACCGGCGGCGGCCTGTCGGCGGTCTCGACCACAGTGGGATCGGGTGCCAAAACCTCACCGCTTTTAATTCGGGACGGAAGTGCCGGAGGTTCGGGCAAAGGAGACAGTTCCGGCGGCGACCCGGCTGCTGCCCAGGCTGGAACCAACAACAGGGAAAACAGGATTGTGCGGCGCATGACGAAACCTTCACTCAGCAAGCCAAAACGAAAGACAATGATCATCATATTACAATTCAATCGAGTATGCTTGGATTTTCGCGGGCATCGTTCACTCCGGACAGCTTTGCGAAAAAAGGTACGCGATGCGTCCGAACGCCTCCTCCAAATTGAGATTCATGCGATTACCCCACGCCGCTGTCGGCGCGTGCGCAGGCGAAACAGGGTACAATAGCGCGATTTTTTCAAACCGGCATCCCTTTTGTGCCGGTTGCGTTTGATGCCGGCGGCTTCAGCACGTTCGCAGCACAGGAAAAAGCCACATGCCAACACCACCGATTTGGACAAAATCCATACAATGAGCGATAAGCACTCGAAACGAAGCACCGCCGAACAGGCCGCTGCCATGCAAACACCGCCGGCCGACGCCGCGCAAAAGCCGTCCACAGCAACAGAAGAACGCTGGCTTTCCGCCGTCATCCTCTTCGCTCTGACACTGTTCGTCAGCGCTTCGCTGATGTTCGTGCTGCAGCCCATCTTCGGCAAGGTGCTGCTGCCGCTGCTGGGCGGTTCACCATCGGTCTGGAATGCCTGCATGGTATTTTATCAGTCGGTGCTGTTTTTTGGCTATCTCTATGCCCATGCCACTGCAACCCGCTGCACACCGCGCCGCCAGATTCTCATTCACGCCGCTATCGTCCTGATCAGCCTCATCGTACTGCCGGTGGCACTGCCCGAAGGCGCCGTCCCTCCGGTGGAACACGATCCCACTGCCTGGCTGCTGTGGATGCTGACGATCGCCATCGGCCTGCCGTTCTTCGTCGTGTCGGCGACTGCTCCTTTGCTGCAGAAATGGTTTTCGGCGATCGGCCACCAGGAGAGCCATGACCCTTATTTCCTCTATGCCGCCAGCAACACCGGCAGCCTGTTGGCACTGCTCAGCTATCCGTTCCTGATCGAGCCCAACAGCGGCCTGAGCCAGCAGCAATGGGCCTGGAGCCTCGGCTACCTGCTCCTGGCGCTGCTGGTAATGGGTTGCGCTGCGGTGCTGTGGCGAACGCACGGTTCGGACCGGGCAAAGGCAATGGCGGCAAACGAAGACGAGGAGCCGCTCGACCCGGCAACCAAGCTGCACTGGCTGCTGCTGGCCTTCGTCCCATCCAGCCTGCTGCTGGGCGTCACCAACTTTATCAGCACCGACGTCGCTTCCGTCCCACTGATGTGGATCATCCCGCTGGCGCTTTACCTCTTGTCGTTTATCATCGTCTTTTCAAGGCGCGGCGCAGTCATCCACCCCTTGATGGTCGCTATTCAACCGATGGTGCTGCTGCCCTTCGTCGCTTTCTCCTTCATCAACCCGGCGATCATTCCCTACTGGCTCAATCTGAGCCTGCACCTGCTGGCCTTTTTTCTGGCCATCATGGTCTGCCATGGCGAACTGGCCCGCTCGCGGCCGCATACCCGGCACCTGACGACCTTCTACCTGATCATGGCGTTCGGCGGCATGTTGGGCGGAATGTTCAACACCTTCGTCGCACCGTTCGTTTTCGATTCGGTGTTGGAATACCCGATCATGATCGTTGCTGCGCTGCTGCTGCGCCCGACCTTGAAGCCGAGCACCGCACCGCGCTGGCAGCAGCTGCTTCAGGATTCGGCGTTTCCTGTTACGCTGCTGCTGGTCGGCCTTTTTGCCTACCACTCGGTCAAGCATGTCGGCTACTACCTCGATCTCGTCGGCACGGTGCTGATTCTGCTTGCCGGCATCACCTACGCCCTGCGCTTCCGGCCGGTGACACTGGCCCTGCTGACCGGCGTGCTGCTCTTCTTTACCATCGGCCTGCACAATCTGATGTCGAACGTGCTGTTTCAGGAGCGCACTTTTTTCGGCGTGTTGTCGGTACGGGAGCAGACCGTGCCGTCGCCGGCGGGTACCCCCAGACGATTCCACGAACTCTGGCACGGCACGACCAAGCATGGTGCTCAGGAATGGGACAGGCCATTCAACACCATACCACTGACGTACTACAGCCGCCCGGGACCGATCGGTCAGTTTTTTTCAATCTACGACAATTCGAATGAACATTGGCACATCGGCGTGGTCGGTCTCGGAGCCGGCGCCATGGCCTGCTATGCCAAGCCGACTCAGGAATGGGATTTCTTCGAGTTGGATCCGGAAGTTGTGGCGATCGCAAAGAATCCAGATTATTTCACCTACCTCCGGCACTGTGCGCCGAAGGCACGGATGGTCATCGGCGACGCCCGCCTGTCGCTCGCCAGGGCGGCAGAGG
>Ga0114931_10009525_pt1 | contig 11631 bp, 10 predicted proteins | sample 2SBtaG_FD_89579 | JGI IMG/M metagenome (GOLD analysis project Ga0114931, IMG submission 89579) | Deep subsurface microbial communities from Kolumbo volcano to uncover new lineages of life (NeLLi) - 2SBTROV14_V59a metaG | ecosystem: Environmental > Aquatic > Marine > Volcanic | place: Kolumbo...
AAATTGATGAAGGGATGCGTTTAGGTGTCAGGGTTCCAATCCCTGCAGGAAAGGGCGCGGGGTATTCCCATGACCAAAATAAAAAAAATGGATATTATATTTATGATGCAGGATTGCTTTACCAGATAACAGGTGAAAAAAAATATGCCGAATTTGCTGAAAAATTGCTGTTGAAATTTGCAGCCATGTACCCAACGCTGGGTCTTCATCCTAATCACAGTAAAAAAAGTCCCGGGAAATTATTTTGGCAGGCATTAAATTCAACGGTTTGGCTGGTCTATGCTATTCAGGGCTATGATTTCTTGTATAATTATTTTACGCCTGCCGTAAGAAATAAAATTGAGACCCACCTATTTCTACCAATGGCTACATTTTTGTCAGTTGATAGTCCATATAATTTCGACCGGATTCACAATCATGGTACGTGGGCAGTAACTGCAGTGGGCATGACGGGTTATGTCCTTGGCAAAAAAAACATGGTGGAAGAAAGCTTATTCGGCTTAAAGAAAAACGGTAAAGGAGGGTTTTATGCACAAATTGACCATCTTTTTTCACCGGATGGTTATTATGTGGAAGGTCCTTATTATCAGCGATATGCCACACTTCCTTTTCTAACGTTTGCCGATGCTATTCACAACTACGACCCAGCAAGAAAAATCTTTGCCTATCGTGATAGCGTATTGATAAAATCAGTTGGCACTTTATTACAAATGACGAGTCCCACAGGGGCATTCTTCCCTTTTAATGATGATATGAAAGACAAAACATGGTTGAGTCCTGAAATCCTTCTCGGAGTGGATGTGGCTTATGCTTATGGAGGGAAAAATCCCGAATTATTGGATGTAGCACAAAAGCAAAAAATGGTCACCTTAACTGATGCAGGTGTTATCACGGCATTAGATTGGGCAAAAGGGCGGGCAAAGCCATTTTACAGGCATTCCGTCTTTCTCTCTGATGGTCCAAAGGGGCACAAAGGTGGCATTGGTATTCTTCGATACGGACAAGGCAAACCCCAAACAACTTTGGTAATGAAAGCTACATCACATGGAATGGGACACGGCCATTTCGATGAATTGGATATGCTGGTCTATGACAATGGAGGTGAACTGATCAGAGATTATGGTTCTGTACGTTTCCTTAATATTGAAGCCAAAGACGGCGGTCGCTACCTTCCCCAGAATACCACCTGGGCAAAGCTAACCATTGCCAGTAATTCTCCTGTAGTAAATGAAACCAGCCAATATAGCGGGAAATTAAAGTTAGCCTCTTCGCCAACAAGCCATCCTGAATTTCTTGCTTATTCTTCCAGTGACAGCAATTTTCAGTATATGAGTGCCCTGGATACAACAGCCTATCCGGGAGTAAAACTAACCCGGACTATGATTCTGTCCAAATTACCGGATTTGAAACACCCCATCATCATTGATGTTATCAATATTAAGTCAGCAAAAAATAATCAATATGATATTCCCTTTTATTATAAGGGTCAGCTGATTGGTGAAAATTTTCCCATAAACGCTTTTACAACATGTTTAAAACCGTTAGGTAAAAATTATGGCTATCAATACCTTTGGTTAAACGGAATAGGAAAATCCAAGGGAAACATTGCCCAAATTACCTGGTTGAATAAAAACAGGTTCTATACCCTGACCTCATTAACTAATAGGCATTCACGAATATTATTTACAACCATCGGAGCCAGTGATCCTCATTTCAATTTAAGAAATGAACATGGACTAATTTTCCGACAATCCAATACCGGCAATCATGTCTTTGTGAATATAATAGATTCCCACGGCGTGTTTAATGCTACAGACGAATTTACAACGGGTTCTCAATCACAAATATCCGGTGTGTCTTTAATTAAGAAGAATAAATCCGAGATTAATCTAAAATTATCATTTAAGAACGGATCTGTTTGGGAATATAATGTACCCACTAATCCAATGAATGGTAATAAGACAAAATTCAGATACCAGCAAATTGAAAAGTAGAAGGGATATGAAAAATAGCAGTGAATTTATTGAAAAAGATACTCAACCTTGGGAAGATCTTGGTAATGGGATGAAACGTCAAATGATGGGTTATGATGAAAACATCATGATGGTTAAGGTTGCTTTTGATAAGGGTGCGATAGGGCAACTGCACGAACACTATCATTCACAAACTACCTACGTCGTGTCGGGTAAATTCGAGGTTGAAATATCCGGAAAGAAGAAAATCTTGTCAGAGGGCGATGGATTCTACATTCCCCCGCACATCATGCATGGTGCTGTATGCCTGGAACCTGGAATTTTAATTGACGTGTTCAGCCCTCACAGAGAAGATTTCCTCGAGAAGAAATAAATAAAGGAGGGTAACAGGCCATTTAACTGAAAAAATCATCTAAGGAATTAAAAAATAAAGCTTAATTAAATGAAAATTAAAGGATTCAGGTGGTGGATAATTGGGTTGATTGGCCTGGTAACGATTATAAATTATACCGACAGAAGCACGCTCTCTATTATGTGGCCAAGTATTTCTTCTGATCTTGGAATGAATACTAAAGACTATGCACTGATATTGAATGTGTTTATGGTAACCTATGCTATAGGTCAGTCTATATCAGGCAGACTATTTGATAAAATAGGTACCCGAATTGGCTATGTAATTGCCATAGGTCTTTGGGGAGTTTCTTCTTTTATGCATTCATTCGCCAGGGGTATTTTTTCTTTTGCGTTTTTGAGAGGAACGCTGGGTCTGGGAGAAGCAGGAAACTGGCCGGGCGCTGTAAAAAGCAATGCCGAATGGTTCCCGGTCAGGGAGAGGGCTATTGCCCAGGGAATTTTTAATTCTGGTGCTTCAATAGGTTCTGTAATAGCACCACCTTTGATAGCGACGCTTTGGGCTGCTTTCGGTTGGAAAATAACCTTTATGATTGTCGGATCATTTGCGATTCTCTGGTTAATCCCCTGGCTTATTATTAACAAAGCACTCCCGGAAGAGCATAAATGGCTTACGAAAGAAGAAAAGGAGTACATTTTGTCGGGTCGTGATGAACGGGACCGACTAACGGGAAAAAGTTTGAGCACAAAACAAATATTATCTCATCGCGAAGCATGGGCTGTTTTAATTTGCCGTTTTTTTATAGATCCGATCTGGTGGTTATTTGTAGGATGGATGCCGTTATACCTGGCCGACGTATACGGTTTTAATGTAAAGGAAATCGGATATTTTGCCTGGGTACCCTATGTAGGGGCAGCGATCGGGAGCATTGCAGTAGGAGCCTATGCAGGGAGACTCATGCACAAGGGTAAAAGCGTAAACTCAGCCCGTAAAATATCCATATTGATTGGTGGCATCATCATGTTTTTAGGATTGCTGGCTACGATATTTTTTGCCAACAGCCCCCTAAAATTTGTCTTGATAGTGTTTGTAGTCCTCTTTGGTTTTCAATTCGCTATCGGAAATATACAAACTATTCCAAGTGATTTGTTTAAAGGGAAATCCGTGGGGACGCTTGCTGGTTTGGGGGGCACTTTTGCCGTGTTTTCGGTGATCATCGTAAACTTTCTGGTACCTATTATTTCATCCTACTCATATATACCAATTTTTATTTTAATAGCACTGTTCGTCCCATTAGGGATCGCCGCTGTTTACGTTCTCGCTCCTGAGATCAAACTGTTAGAAGAAAAAGAAACAATTAACTAAAAACATAAAACGAAAACGTCATGAATCTGAATAATAAAATTGCAATTATAACCGGTGGTGCAAGAGATATTGGCCGGGAAGTAAGTATAAAATTAGCCTCCTTGGGAGCAAAAGTAGTGGTAAACTATTTTAACAATCCGGAGGATGCAGAAGAGACACTAAGTATAATCAAAAAGAATAATGGGGAAGCCATTATTGTACAAGGTGATATGACTGTAAAATCCGATGTGAACCATCTAGTTGAAACGACGTTGAAAACGTTTGGGAACCAAATTGACATATTGGTGAACGTTGCAGGAGGTTTGGTCGCCAGAAAAAAAATAGAGGAGATGGACGAGCATTTCTGAGATTCCTTAATGAATGTCAATCTAAAAACGACTTTCTTTGCAACACAGGCTGTTGTACCCTATATGAAATCAGGAGCTTCCATTATTAATTTTTCTTCTCAGGCAGCCCGGGATGGCGGCGGACCGGGGGCATCTGCTTATGCAACTGCAAAAGGTGGCGTAATGACTTTTACCCGTGCGATGGCTAAAGAACTTGGTCCAAAGAATATTAGGGTGAATGCTCTTACTCCTGGCATGATCGCTACGACATTCCATGATACTTTCACAAAAAATGAAGTCAGGGAGCATGTTGCAAATATTACGCCATTGAAAAGAGAAGGCAACGCATCGGAAGTTGCCGATCTGGTTGCCTATTTAGCGTCAGATGAATCTTCTTTCATCACCGGTACGAATATTGATATTAATGGTGGTTTACTATTTTCTTAATCGTTAGGTAAATATCGTTTATGAATACGCAAAAAAAGATAGTCACATTTGGAGAAATTATGCTCCGATTGGCCACTCCTGGTTACCTTCGGTTTGGTCAATCGGATAAATTTGAAGCCACTTATGGCGGCGGTGAAGCAAACGTAGCCGTTTCTTTGGCAAATTATCATTTACCAGTAGATTTTGTTACGCGGCTTCCTGAAAATGACATCGGGGAGTCTGCGCTCATGGCCCTAAGAAAGCATGGAGTGAACACGGAAAATATCATTCGGGGCGGAGATCGCGTTGGCATATATTTCCTGGAAAAAGGTGCCGTTAGCCGTGGAAGCAAGGTCATTTATGACAGGGCGAATTCAGCCCTGTCTGAAATTCGACCGGGAATGGTTGATTGGGAACGGGTTTTCAGCGGAGCTCAGTGGTTTCACTGGACAGGAATCACACCGGCTATTTCACAGGGAACAGCTGCTGTCTGCAAAGAAGCGATTGAAGCAGCCAATAAACTTGGCTTGACGGTATCCTGTGACCTGAATTACCGAAAAAAATTGTGGAAATACGGTAAAACCCCTGGTGAAGTAATGCCCGACCTTGTAAAAGGATGCGATATTATTCTTGGTAATGAGGAAGATGCAGAGAAAGTCTTCGGTATAAAAGCCGAAGGTGTGGATGTTACCGGTGGTAAGGTGGAAGCGGCTGCCTATGAGTCGGTTTGCCGGCAGCTGCTCGAGCGTTTCCCGAAAGCCAAGAAAGCGATTATTACTTTAAGAGGATCGGTTAGCGCCTCACACAATACCTGGTCAGGAGTATTATGGGATGGCGAAAGGCTTTACAGCGCACCAACGTATCAAATCACCCATATCGTAGATCGGGTTGGCGGCGGAGACTCATTTATGGGCGGACTTATTTATGGGTTAATCACGTATCAGGATGATGAAAAGGCATTAAAATTTGCAGTCGCTGCTTCATGCCTGAAACACACCGTGGAGGGTGATTTTAATCTTGTGTCAGTCGAAGAAGTTGAAAAATTAATGTCTGGTGATGCTTCTGGCAGGGTATCCCGTTAAAGTGGAAAAGAATGGCAAGGTATTCAAGAATTGAAGTTGTAAGAACAATGCAGAAATCCGGCATCGTACCGGTGTTTTATCATGCAAATCTGGAAATAGCTAAAAATGTATTGAAATCTTGTTATGAAGGGGGTATCCGGGTATTCGAATTTACGAATCGGGGAGATTTTGCCCATGAAGTCTTTGCAGAATTAAATCGTTATGCCTTAAATGAATTGCCAGATATGAAACTTGGGGTTGGATCTGTAGTAGATTCGGCAACGGCATCTTTATACATACAAATAGGTGCTAACTTTGTAGTGTCACCAGTCATGAAGGAGGATATGGCAAGAACTTGCAATGCACGGAAAGTATTGTGGATCCCGGGATGTGGCTCTCTGTCCGAGATTTCAAGAGCTGAAGAATTCGGGGCGGAAATTGTAAAAATATTCCCGGCGGCATCCGTCGGCGGACCTAAGTTTGTTTCATCGATTAAAGGACCTTGTCCATGGACCAGCGTTATGCCAACGGGGGGAGTCTCGCCAACCGAAGAAAATCTAAAAACCTGGTTTGAAGCAGGGGTTACTTGCGTAGGGATGGGATCAAAACTTATCACTAAAGATATTATCAAGCGGAAAGATTATACCCTTCTCCAATCGAATGTTAAAGAGGTGTTGCAATTAATAGACAAAATAAGGGGTAATTTATATGAATAATCTTAACATATTAATTATTAATCAGTTTACGGATCAGGTTCGATTGTGAACCGGATATTCTCCCTAATTACTTTCGATAATATCGATAGCAAATCTCATAAGCGACTGAGATTTTAAAATCAGAATATTATGAAAAAAACATGTTTTCTTCTTTTTATTTCATCAGTGTTTATTTTTCCATTTTCTTTTTTACATGCTCAGGATATAATTCCGGAAAACAAAGTAATAAGTGTTGATAGTTTACAATACTATTTAAAAGCAGATGTAAAGAATGCTTTGGAAAAAAATGGGAAAATTTCCCAGGCTGAATTGGCCGAATATTTTAGGAAGAAATTTTCAGAACGGTATTATTATAATTGGCAATATTTCCCAAAACGGTTCAGCGAGTATGTTCAATTGTATCACCAAAAAGGTAGTATTGAAAAAAATGCAGCAGAGTTTATGGGAAAATTTCCGGCATCAGCTCATTGGATTCTCCCGTTTAATTATTTAAATGGAGGCAAAGTAGATGTTTATCATTTTCGGCACTTCGTGAGACAGCACAAAATGTTGGATGTGGCATTTGAGTATTTTCTTGATAATGACAATCCAAAATACATCAACTATTTTGTCAAGCAAATGGAATCTTTAAACACGGCCCTGGAAACAGGGAAATATGAAAGGATAAAAAATGGTAATGGTGTGTATGAAGACTTCCGATCGGGGAAACGCATCTTTTATTGGCTTACTGTTCATAATATGTTTCTTGGTCAAAAGGCTTACACAAACCAAGACCAATTAACTACCATTGCAACCCTCCTGCAACATGCTGAACATTTATACAAACATAATACTAAATTCGCACCTGGTAATCACCAAACCAAAGGGATGTCGGCTTTAGCCGTAATATCCATCTTGCTTCGCGATTTTAAAGGGACTAATCTTTGGTATAACCGGGCAATGTCCCTCTTGCAGGATCATTTGTTAAAGGAAGTGAATAAAGACGGGTTTCAATCAGAACGTTCCATCCATTACCATATGGTTGACATTACAAATTATTTTTATGTTTATCAATTGGCTAAAAGGAATAACATTGCAGTAAACAAAATATGGAAAAGCAAGTTATACTCAATGTTTACTTCGCTTACAAAATTAGCCTATCCTGATAAAATGGGGCCCGTATTAGAAGATGATACTGATGACCCTTGGGCAGAGAGGACAAATATCTCCGGGACAATGTCGTTAGGCTATCTGTTATTTGACGACCCTGTAATTGGTTATTTCGCCAGCAAAAAAATAGATGCTCAGTTTTATTGGTTCCTTTCAGGTACCCAGCTTAGTCAATTATCCAACATCAAACGTAAGAAACCATCCTATCTGTCTTTGTCGTTTACCGAGACAAAATATTATGTTATGAGACAGGGATGGGACCAAAACGATCAGATGATGGTGATCAGCGCGGGTTTAAATAAGAAGAAACCTGATCACCAGCAAGGAGACATGTTGGGAATTCAAGCCGTGGCCTTTGGTCACGTAATTTTGCCTAATTATCAGGTACGTTATTCTTTACCTGATTATGAACTGTTTAAAAATTCACTGGTGAAAAATGTAGCTCTTGTTGACAGTGAACTACAGGGAAGAGACTATGTTACCAATAAAGGGAAAAGTGGTTTTGGTAAGTTTAAAATTTTACCCGTTCCTTCTACCATCCTTTGGCAAACAAATAAGAATTTTGACCTTTACGTTGGCAGCCATAATGGTTTTAATAATATCGGAGTAAGTTATTACCGACAGGTTATCTACGTTAGAAATAATTTCTGGATTGTGAAAGATAATCTTGTTTCCAAAACACCGCATACCTATAAACAGGTTTGGCAGGGGCATTATACCAAAGAAGAATATCCAAATTTGCTGCAATCCAGTTTTTCAGATGGCACAGGTTCCAATATTCTCCAGCTTCATAAAGTTTCTGGAATTTATTGTTCCGGAGTTAGAGGGAAGCAGTGGACTATAGAAACTAAAAAAGGAAGGTCAAAATTTAGCTTTATTACCGTTATTTATCCATTTAAAAACTACTTGAACAGTATAAGCGTCACGGAAAAAGGTAAAAAACCGAATCTAAACGGTTGGAGAATAAACGATATAACTTTTAAAGCAAAAGGCGAAACATTAACTTCTATTTCGAAAAATCATGACTCGTATTTATTTGATGTTAAGTACATTAAAATAAGAAATGTTCAAATTCTCTTCGCCAATAAAACAGATGTTTTCATTCAAATAAAAAAAAATAGTTTCATTATTCATGCCATAGGTTACAAACAGACTGCAGTAAAAATATTAGGTGTGAATAAGGTTGATTTAAATAACAATTATGTTGGAAACAAATTAACTCTAAAGCCAGGTTCAGTGTTTAAGTGCGAGGAGTAGGTCAATGTGTATATAATACTTAGGTATACCTGTTCGCGGTTGATACGAGGCATCTCTGTATCATCCAGTTACCTTTTAATTATTTCTGACAAAGGTAAATGCATTTCAAAAAAGTGGAATTATGAGTGAAAAAACCATTATTAGTACATTATTTCTTGACATTGGCGGCGTTTTACTGACAAATGGCTGGGATCGTCAGGCAAGACACGGCGCGGCAGAAACGTTTGACTTGGATTATAATGAACTCAATGAACGGCATCACTTAACTTTCGATACCTATGAACTGGGGAAACTGAGTATGGATGAATATTTGTCCAGAGTCGTTTTTTACAAAGAAAGAACTTTTACTCGTGCAGAATTTCTGGAATTTATATTTAAACAGTCCAAAGAATTACCAGACATGATTGAATATATACGAAATTTAAAAGACCAATATAATTTGAAGCTTGTGGCTGTAAGCAATGAAGGTAGAGAACTAAACGATTATCGTATTAAAACCTTTCATCTAAATGAATTTATTGATGCGTTTGTTTCATCTTCATACGTCCATTTTCGTAAACCGGATGAGGATATTTATAAAATGGCATTGGATATAGCTCAGGTGACACCAGAAAAGGTGGTTTATCTGGACGACCGGAAAATGTTTGTGCAAATAGCGAATACTTTCGGAATCAGGGGTATTCATCATAAAAATTATGAATCGACCAGGAATGCATTATGTCAATTAGGGTTAAAAATATAAGATTAAAGTACATATGTTTTCATGATTTATGGAGAATATTGTAATACTCCCCGAAAATCGGACCATTGGATAAGTTTGTATATTATAAACCAAAACAGAAAGACCAATGAAACGAAGAAGAAGAAAATTCACTCCGAAATTTAAAGCTACCGTAGCCATCGAAGCGTTAAATGAACGGGAAACGCTCGGAGAGTTAGCCACCCGTTTCCAAGTACACTCTAATCAGATCTCGAAGTGGAATCGCGAGTTTTTAGAGCATTCCGATTAGGCCATTGGAGCGGACTCATCCAGCGGTGAGGAGGCAGAATCAGTGGATCTGCAGACCGGGGCGATCGGCTGGGTCTGCGCCGGAGCAGTCTATACGTATCCACCCTACCAAGTACATCTTTTATCAGGAGAAACGCCAGTTAGTTTACCGCTAAAAAAGCTATGAGAAAAGTCGAAGCGATGTTTGCTCTGGTCGAGCAAAGGGCAAACTTAAAAAGTGTTTTGTCTGGAGCATAAAGATTACCCTTTCCACCTTTGCGTATAGGCTTCGTAAGAAGAGGCAGAAGATAGTGTAATTACCAGTTAATTTCTAAAGTATTTAGCCGCGGATTTTCGCGGATCCAAACAGATTAAATCTAAGTTTATCTGTGCCAATCTGTGGTTGAAACGGTAACGACTAACAATTTTAACTGCCCCAATGGACTAAACTTATTTTATGGTTATGGCACTAGAATCCGCATACAAATTGGAAATATTAATCTAACTTAAAACTAAAATCATGTCTGGAATTAAAAGTGAAAACTCTTTATGGGAAAAAATAATTGCTTTAGTTTTAAGTTTTGGGCCTGGTATTTTTGCTATTGGTTATACCATTGGCACAGGTAGCGTTACATCTATGATCGTGGCAGGAAGTACTTATGGTATGCAGTTATTATGGGTGCTATTATTAAGCTGCTTTTTTTCTGGTATGCTCATATTTGCTTATGGTAATTATGCTTTAATATCTGGTGAAACAGCTTTATATGGTTTTAAGGAGCATATTAAGGGTGGTAAACTATTAGCCATATTTATAATTGTAGGTATTTCGTTTGGGCAATGGAATTCGCTTATGGGAATACTTGGCATTTCGGCAAATATTATTTATGAAATATTGGCTATAAATTTTAAATTATTAATTGGCTACAAATATGAAACTGTTCTTACTATTGCCACATTTATAATTGGTATATTTTATGCGGTGATGTTGGTTGGAAAATATTCATTTTTTGAAAAGATTTTAGTCATTTTTGTAACCATTATGGGATTGTCATTTATCATATCTTTGTTTTTTGTATATCCATTGCCTGCAGATGTTATTAAGGGATTAATACCTTCTATTCCATCAGTTCCAGGAGGCAAAATGATGGTAGCTGCTTTTGTAGGTACCACAATGGCATCAGCCACATTTCTATCGAGACCTCTTTTTATAAAAGGTAAAGGTTGGACTATTGATAATTTGAAACAACAAAAAAAAGATGCTATTATTGCTGCCATTTTGGTTTTTGTAATCAGTGCATCTATTATGGCTGTGGCTTGTGGTGCGCTGTTCCATCAAGTGCACCCAATTACTAAAGTACTTGATATGGCCAATACTTTAAAACCTATTGCGGGAAATTTTGCTGTAACTATTTTCTTTTTTGGTACATTAAGTGCGGGTTTATCATCTATATTTCCTTGCTTATTAATTGCACCATTATTATTGGCCGATTATCAATCAGGTATATTAGATACTAATTCACGCCAATTTAGATTAGTAACCTTTGTTGCTAGCTTATTCGCTTTAATTGTACCTGTTTTTGGTGCAAACCCTATTCAAATGCAAATCGTATCACAAGTATTTAATGTTTTTGTGCTTCCTATTGTAGTATTGGGAATCATTTTAATGATTAACAACAAAAAAGTAATGAGAGGATATAAAACAAGTAACCTTATAAATGTTAGTTTGTTTGCAGCATTTCTTTTTTCTTGTATTATATCATATAATGGCATTACCGCACTTTTACGGTATTTTTAAATTAACAAGTGGAAGGCTTTGCGAAACCCTTCGTTGTTCTTTTGATTTTATTGGTCTCAGGTTCGGGTTAAAAACCCTGCACTTTAGTGCAGAACTTTACTATTTCGAAAAATCTATAGCCGGACATATATTGAGGCTATGGAAAAGAAAATGCGAAAAGGATCTCATACAGTAAGCCGACTGACCTGTCATTTGGTGTGGGTAACCAAGTATCGCTACCATG
>Ga0114931_10009526_pt1 | contig 11631 bp, 8 predicted proteins | sample 2SBtaG_FD_89579 | JGI IMG/M metagenome (GOLD analysis project Ga0114931, IMG submission 89579) | Deep subsurface microbial communities from Kolumbo volcano to uncover new lineages of life (NeLLi) - 2SBTROV14_V59a metaG | ecosystem: Environmental > Aquatic > Marine > Volcanic | place: Kolumbo...
ATGGAGACAAATTGTTGGAGAAGCTGACAGGATTCCAAATAAACACTTATTTACATTACAACAAGGAATTTCAGGAAACCAATTGAGAGAAATGAAGACTTCGGGAGTAACACTTGTCGTTCCAAAACCATATTTGAGCAGTTTCCCAAAAGAACATCGAGAAGATATTTGGACATTAGATAAATTTGTCAGACATGTTGGAAGCACACAATAAAGATTGAAGTAATTCAAGGTGGATTATACGAAGATAATCATCCGGACATGCTCCCTCCCATAAAACATGAACCCACAGTATTGACAGGTATTTTACACAAAGACGGTGTAATCAGCATGGCCCGGAACGAACCGGGAACGGCAACCAGCGAATTCTTTATTTGTATTGGCGACCAGCCCTCTTTGGATTATGGTGGCAAGCGAAATCCTGACGGGCAGGGATTTGCTGCCTTCGGGAAAGTGGTTGAAGGGATGGATGTGGTAAGAAAAATACACAAGTCTGCAGCAGCAGGACAATGGCTAAAGCCGAGGATCAAAATATTAAAAATTGAGGTTTTGGAATGATAAAGATTCTCTTTCTGAAGGCGGGCTCGTATCTCCGGCAGGAAAGGGTTTATCCCGCAAACGATTGTGATCAATCATTGCATACTTAACATCAATACTTTTGACAAAATCGCGTTTCTATTCCCATTAATTTATCGCAGAAACCTTTATTATTCCGACTTTTGCATTCAATTAAAAAATGGATACAATATGTCAAAACACCCGTTTAAAGCCGTGATCTTTGACCTTGACGGGGTCATCACCAAAACTGCGACAACGCATAGCCATGCCTGGAAAAAGATGTTTGACGAGTATCTCCGTTACCGTGAGGAACAATACGGCGAGCCTTTCCGGGAATTTACCTCTGACGATTATCTTCAGTATGTGGACGGTAAACCGAGATATGATGGTGTTGAATCGTTCCTGGAATCCAGAAAAATAAAATTACTTTTTGGATCTGCGGAAGATAATCCGGATAAGGAAACCATCTGCGGGTTGGGCAATCGTAAAAACAATGCTTTTAACGAAGTGTTGAAGAAAGAAGGTGTTGAGGTTTATCCTTCCACGGTAAAATGGCTTGAGCAACTAAAAAAGGACGGGGTTAAAATCGGTGTGGCTTCATCCAGTAAAAATGCCGAAAATGTATTGAAAGCTGCAGGATTGAGTCACTTTGTTGAGACAAGGGTAGATGGTGTGGTGTCTGCCAGACTTGGGTTGAAAGGTAAACCGGCACCGGACATCTTTGTTGCGGCTGCTAAAAACCTCGGGGTTGCTCCGTATCAATCCATTGTGGTCGAAGATGCTTCCTCTGGTGTTGAGGCTGGGAAAAACGGGAATTTTGGCCTTGTGCTTGGATTGGCGAGAGAAGATAATGCCGAAACCCTGAAGGCTCATGGTGCCGACCTTGTTGCAGGAGACCTGGAAGAAATTTCGCCGGATGCCATTGACAATTGGTTTACCTGCGGTATAGAAGAAGATAACTGGAAACTGACTTATTATGATTATGATCCGCTAAAGGAAAAATCAAGGGAAGCCCTCTTATCTGTGGGCAACGGTTTTTTTGGTACCCGTGGCGCCATGGAGGAATCCGAAGCGGGTAAAGCCAATTATCCCGGAACATACATTGCCGGGCTGTATAACCGACTAATAACCAAAGTGGCCGGGCGAGAAGTGGAGAATGAGGACTTCGTCAATGTTACCAACTGGCTGCCATTGACTTTTCAGGTGGACGACGGGCCGTGGTTCGATCCGAATGAAGCGGAAATCAGTGAAATATCACGCACGCTGGATTTTCGCAACGGATTGCTGACACGCTCAATGCTTGTTACGGACAAAGCAGGAAAGAAAACAAAAATCGTCTCTTACAGGATAGCCAGCATGGCCGCCATGCATGTGGCCGCACTTATATACCGGGTTACTCCTTTGAATTATACGGGAAAAATACGTTTTAAATCCGCATTGGAAGGCAAGCATAAAAACTCCGGAGTGGAACGGTACAACTCCCTGAACCAGCAACATCTTGAGCCGGTGGAACAGGGGGGACAGGGGAATGTGTCTTTTCTGAAAGTCAGGACAACCCAATCGGAAATCGAAGTTGTGGAGGCAGCCCGGTTGCAATTGAAGGTGAACGAAGCAGATAAGGATACGGAATTTGAAATCGTTGCCGGTGTTGGGATTGTGGAGACTTATCTTGAAGTAGAAGCGCATGAAGGTGAAATGCTGGAGGTGGAAAAAATACTGCACATCAATACCTCGCAGTTTGGGGAAAATGATCTGGTCAGACAAACTTTGTGGAACGTTGAAAATGCCCCTTCATTTGACGAATTATTGCGAGACAGTGCCGATGCATGGAAAGAGATATGGCAGGAAGCGGATATCCGGGTGGAATATGACCGTTTCTCTCAAAAGCTGCTGCGGATGCATATTTATCATCTGATGGTTTCCGCTTCACCACACAATGTAAAACTGGATGCCGGCGTCACGGCACGCGGGCTACACGGAGAAGCTTACCGTGGACATATTTTCTGGGATGAGCTGTTCATCCTGCCGTTTTACAATATCCATTTCCCGGATATTGCAAAGTCATTGCTGATGTACCGCTACCGCCGGCTTGAAAAGGCAAGGGAATATGCCAGGGAACAAGGTTATCAGGGAGCCATGTTCCCCTGGCAAAGCGGCAGCAACGGCAGGGAAGAAACCCAGGTGATGCACCTGAATCCGGTAACAGGCGAATGGGGCCTCGATCATAGCTCGTTGCAACGTCATGTTTCGCTGGCAGTTGCGTACAATGTATGGCAGTATTTTAACACAACGGGTGATGCCGGTTTTATGAAACAATATGGTGCTGAAATGTATTTTGAAATTTGCAGGTTCTGGGCAAGCATCGCTAAATTTGACTCCCAGACAGGCCGGTATTCCATTGAAGGGGTAATGGGGCCCGACGAATTTCATGAAATGTATCCCGGTGCAAAACAAGGTGGACTGAAAGACAATGCTTATACCAATATGATGGTGAGCTGGATGTTTGGGATGGTGCCAAAAATTCTTGAACTGCTTGGTAACCAGAGACAGAAAAGACTTTTCGGGAAAATAGATCTGCATAGGGATGAAATTGAGAAATGGGGTGAAATACATAAAAAACTCCGGCTGGTCATTTCAAAAGAAGGTATTCTCTCGCAGTATGACGGCTATTTCGATTTGAAAGAACTTGACTGGGACCACTACCTTAAAAAATACGGGAACATTTACCGTATGGACCGCATCCTGAAAGCCGAAGGTAAATCTGCGGATGAATATAAGGTAGCCAAACAAGCCGATACACTGATGACCTTCTATAATTTGGACAAACAGGAAGTGGACCGGATTTTGTCGGAAATGAACTATCATCTCCCGAAAGATTATCTTGAAAAAAGCCTGAAATATTATCTGGCCCGTACTTCTCATGGTTCAACTTTAAGCCGTGTTGTCCACGCCCGGCTGGCTAACATGATTGGAGATAAAAAGTTGAGCTTGGAGCTATATTTTGATGCCCTGACGAGTGACTTCAACGACATCCAGGGCAGGACAACTGCCGAAGGTATTCATGCCGGTGTGATGGCCGGGACCATTATGATCGCCATTACAACTTATGCAGGTGTTGATATCAGGGGAGAAGTGCTGAAAGTCAATCCCCGTATGCCTGATCGGTGGAATAAAATGAAATTTAACCTCCGGTTTAAAGGGGTGCGTTATTATTTTGAGATTTCGGATACAGCCGTCCGGATTAAAGCCGATAAAGAGGCTGTTGTTGTAGTGGAGGGAAAGGAATGTGAGATGATGAAAGGGAAGTTTATTGAGATTACCCTTCAATAATTGGTGGGCTTGGGTTTCGCTACTCCCTTTGGGACTTGGAGGTTTGTCCGGGAGGGACAGAATGACTCCAGGCTATAGAATTTATTCTATGGCAAAAAAAGAAAGAACTCAAAACAAAAAATAATAATTTTGTCATCATTTATCAAAGTTTACATTCATTATGTTTTCAGTACGAAAAATCGTGGATCATATATCGTTCCAAAACTGGAAAATCGTTTATGGGTTTATATGGGTGGAATTGCAAGGAAGAATAAAATGGAAGCAATCGCTATAAATGGAACTGAAAATCATGCCCACATTTTATTATACCTTCACAAAACTATTACTATAGCCCATACCATTCAATTGGTAAAAGGGGCATCATCAAACTGGGTTCATCAATCTTTTCCACAGTTTCATGATTTTGAATAGTAGAAGGGTTATGGAGCGTTTAGCATCAGTTGTGCGGCATACAAATAGCGGCACTGCATAAGGATAGGTTTTTATAAATAATTCAATGGAGAAAAAGCTTAAATATGATATTGAAAATTTAGAATGGCAACAATTTGAGATTTTATCTTATAAATGTTTGCAGCTGGATATTTCAAAGTCGTTAAGCTTCATTGAGGGTGGTAATGATAAAGGGCGAGACTTTGTTCTCAATGGTAGAACTAATTTTTTTGGAATAGATGATAAGGAGTATAAATACATTTTCCAAGCTAAGCACAAATCAAAAAACGACAGCTTTTCTAGTTTAAATAGTGATTTAAAAACTGAATTAGAGAAGGTTTTTATCACTAATAATCTAAGTTATAATTATTACTGTTTAGTAACAAACTTAACCTTAACAGGTAATCAGACTGACAGTTTAAATACAACCTTTAAATCATTCATTTCTGATAATCAATTATCTACTCAAATAAAGTTTGGGGTATATTCATACCGAAACTTAGAAGGATGTATTGATAGAAATGATTTTTTAAAATGGATTTTTCCTTCGATTATTAGAAATACAGATTTTAAATTTCTTCTCGAAGGAATTCTACAAAGAAATGCGAAGAATATCGCAATGGGTTGGCTTTCCGTCTTCGAAAAGAATAAGGTGAATTTTGTGTACACTAATGTTTTTGAAAAAGCTCTGGATAAATTAAAGTATAATAATATTTTACTTCTCTCAGGCCCATCAAAATCTGGAAAAACCTTTAATGCAGAGATGTTACTGTTTAATTATTTCTGTAAATATTCATCTACTCCTTACAAAATAGAAAGAGTTGATGAATTTGATAAATTTTATGACCCTAACAAAAAACAAGTATTCCTTTTTGATGATGCTTTTGGTAGATACAATATTGATTTAAGCAGAGCGGATTCATTTAATCGAAAATTAGAATATATTTTCGAGCAAATTGATGAAAGCCATAAATGTATTTTTACTACTCGAGAATATATTTACAAGGCGTTTTTAAATTATTTGAATTACTCTGAGCCAGTTATAAAGGATTTTATTACAAAAATCACAGTTGAAGTAAATGACCTTACAAAAGGAGAGAAAGAGAGTATTTTTTATAGATATTTTAAACATTTATCAAATCCTACATTTTCTATACGTGAAAAAACTCTGGATAGGATTTTAGAACATAAAAATTTTTCTCCAGAAACTATAAGGGCATATTTTGTAAACAATAATGATTTTGATTTAGCAAAATTCATACAACATATAGAGTCTCCAGATGATTATTTGGAGAAGGACTTTATAAATTTATCAGAGGAAAAAAAGATAGTTTTATTGTCGACATTATTGTCATTAAATAATACAACAAATTCAATTTCCTACAGCTACGAGAAGATATCCAATGATTTAAACAAGAACTTGTTGATTTCACTAAATGAAATATTAGGTCAACTTGATGGAAGTATTTTAAAAAGCGATGATGATAAATATTTTTTTTATCATCCTTCAATGTTTGAATTTTTCGTTCGATATATTTCTAAGGACACATCAATTTATCGCCGACTTCTTCTGATAAATTTTAATATTAGATTATTAAACGTATTACGGTTCAAACCAGAAAAAGGAAAAAATGCAATCAAGATTGATGAATCAGATTTAACTAAATTGATTGAAGGTTTTAAAAGAATTATTAATAACCCTGAATTATCGGTAGTAGAATTAAACTCTATCTTGGTGTGGTTTAATAATACTGATATACAGCTTAATTTAAAACTTCGTTTAAAAAGTAAATATTCTGAATTAAAATCAGAGATTAACACTTTGCTTAAGAATATAGATTATTCAAAGTTTAGCAATGAAAATCTATATCACTTAGGTGACTATTTTAAACATTTAGCCATCAACCACAGTGATATTAAAATAAAAAATGAGTTCTTTGAAGACCTTATAAATTTGAGAAATAAGGAAGATGGATATTGGTTTTTAGTTTTTAGAATGATTCCATTATTAGAAGAAGATTTCATATTTCAAAATATTACTCGAGATTGGTTTAAAGTATTTTTTAAAGAAATAAAACAAGAAATTAACTCTTTAGGCTTTGAATTATATGGTGATGCATATCCTGAATTTGAAGAAGTAAAAAAATACAAGAAACTTTTCGAGGAGAAACGTTTTGAGGAGGCTCAGAAGTTGCAAAAAAGGCAAAGAGCAGACTTTAAGCAAAAGACTAATAAAAACTGGTATCCTAGATATTTATCAGTAAAGGAGAAATTGAATGTATTGAAAGCAAGTCAACCATATGGGTATAAATTATACGAGAAATTAATAACTAATTTTTCACATCTTCAGGCTTTAGAAGAAAATCAATTTAACAGATATATTTTTAACAAAGAAAAAAAATGGTGGTAAATGATAAAGTACGACCGCACAACAATGTATACAATTCATAAGGGTTTAAGCGATTATCGAGCGTTTTCACCCGCTTCAATTTCGAGTAGTAAATTGATAGGTTTGAAGCCCGCAATCCCTTACAAAATCATACACTAACCGTTATTACGATTTACAAAAGACGATTAATTATATCAAAAACCATAAACCATGCTTGAAGACGTATTATTGATCACCGAAAAACACAGGGCAGCCGGCGAGGCCATCGTGAAAGAAGTCCTGAAAAGAAAAAAGGAGAAATTCATCATCGCCATATCCGGTGAGTCGGGCTCCGGAAAATCGGAACTGACGCATGTTGTTGCCAAAGGTTTGCGTAAACACGGCATTTTCGCCAAGCCTGTCCACGCCGATAATTTTTACAATACCCTTCCGCTTGAGCGAACCGAATGGCGGATAAAAAAGGGTATCGAAAATGTGGTAGGACTAAGCGAATACAAATGGGATGAGATCAACAAGGTGATTGATGATTTCAGAAACGACCGGCAATCCTCCATGCCCTGCGTTGACCTGGTGACCGAACAGGTTGATACATTAACAACCAATTTCAAAGGCATTGATATGCTGGTCATTGACGGATTGTATGCCATCAAAATTGACGATGTTGACCTGCGCGTATTTATTGAACTCACTTACCACGAAACCAAAAAAGCCCAGAAAGACCGTGGCAAGGAACCACAAAACGAATACCGTATGCGGGTGCTGGAACAGGAACACAAACAAGTACAGTCCATTAAAAACAAAGCTGATTTGTTTGTGAATATGGATTATCAGGTGGTACCGGCAAAATAGGTCCTGTCATTCACCCTTTATCCTTCACAAACAAAATTAACACACTGGCCATCGCCATGGAAGCGCCTCCAATGATCATGGCGTAGATAGCCTGGCTGCCGAAAAAGGTTTCCAGAAAAAATCCCAGGATGGCTGCAGCAACAATTTGAGGCAATACGATAAAATAGTTGAATATCCCCATATAAATACCCATTTTGTTATGGGGAAGGGCATTGGTCAGAATGGCATAAGGAATGGATAAGATACTTGCCCAGGCAGCCCCGACACCCAGCATCGAAACCAAAAGCCAGTATTTATCATGAATAAAATAAATGGACAAAAGTCCCAACCCGCCCAATAATAATGAAATGGCATGTGTGATCTTCCGGTTGGTCAGTTTGGCCATGGGCGTTAACAGCCAGGCGACAACCGCAGCAAACCCATTGTAAACCGCAAACAGGATGGAAACCCAATCGGCACCGTCATTGTAGGCCTGTGAAGTTGTATCTGTGGTATGAAATACATATTCGGTGACCGCCGGAGTGGTGTAAATCCACATGGCAAACAAAGCAAACCATGAAAAAAACTGGACAAAAGCCAGTTGAAGCATGGTCTTAGGCATGCCGAACATATCGTTCATGATCTCTACCAGCGCATTATCCGGTTTTTTGTTCAACTGTAACAAACCGGAAACAGCCATCAACAAACCCAACCCGATCAAACCGAATGATAAAACATACAGGTCTTTATTGAATGATGCATTGTAAAACCATATCGTCAGGATTATTCCACCGGTTAACCATAAAAAGCCATTAATGGTTTGTTTTTTTCCTTTAACCTGATGGTCAACAGACGGATGTTCGGGCTGAGAAATATCCGGGACGGATCCTTTTCCTTTCTCCTCAAAAGCTTCCAGTTCTTCCGGAGAATATTCTTTTGTTGAGATCACAGTCCATATCACGGCAATAAAATAAACGGCCCCACCGATATAAAAAGACCATTTTACCGAATCAGGAACAACACCCTCGGGCGCTGTGTTGCTTATCCCCAGCCAGTTGGTCATAATCCAGGGAAGCATACTTGCAATAACGGCTCCTGTTCCGATAAAAAAGCTTTGCATGGCAAAACCCCGTGTTCGTTGTTCTTCAGGCAGCATATCACCAACAAAAGCCCGGAACGGTTCCATAGAAATATTAATGGAAGCATCCATGATCCACAATGTTCCGGCTGCAACCCACAGGGCAGGCGAATTGGGCATGACCAGCAAGGCTATTGAAGCAAAAAGAGCTCCGAAAAGAAAATAGGGGCGTCTCCTTCCAAGCCGGCCCCATGTCTTGTCGCTGTAATGTCCGATAATCGGTTGTACAATGAGGCCTGTTACGGGAGCCGCTACCCACAATATGGACAGGTTGCCGATGTCAGCACCCAGGGTCTGGAATATCCGGCTGACATTGGCATTTTGCAAAGCAAACCCGAACTGGATACCGAAAAACCCCACACTCATATTCCATATCTGCCAAAAACTTAAATGCGGTTTCTTTGTCATGGTGCTTTTTTTAAAGCCCGAAAGGTACGGAAATTAAAGTAATCAGGGCAAACTTACTTTTCCAAATGGTGCTTGTAAAATGAATAACCGGAAATTGTATTTTTGTGCAGCAAAAAAGCAGGATTTAAAACGGTTTCATGAGGTTAAAACGCGCCTTGTCTTTCATTTTCTTTATTATGGTTTTTGTGTTCCATCTTGTGGCACAAAAAACCGATACGATCTATCATATCAATGGCGACATATTGACGGGTGATTTTAAAAAACTGGCTTATGGCGTTGTAACCTGGAAAATGGATGGTATGGGAACCATCAATCTTGAAGTGCCAAAGATTCAGTCCATAAGAAGCGTAAAGCAATTTGAAATAAAATTAAAAAACGGGATGATCTATTTTGGTTCTTTCGACAGTTCAATGCGCAAAAGAAAAGTCAACATTGTCCTTGCCAATGGAAAGGAGCTGGTGGACATCAATGAAATTGTGGAAGTCTATCCCATTAAACGCAATTTTTGGCTGCGTACCAGTGGTAACTTGTCATTGGGTATAAACTATTCAAAGGGGAGTAACATTGCGACCGTTTCCTTTAGTGGTAACCTGATCTTCCGGAAACGGAAAACAAATTTTACCCTTGGCTGGGACGACTACAATACTTTTCAGGCCGATACGCTCAGTTCCACAAAAGCTGATGTTAACCTGAGCTGGCAAAGAATAATAAAGAAAAAATGGTCGATAGGAACCATTGTCGGGCTCAATCAAAATTCGGAATTGGGAACAAAAATGCGTTTGAACCTTGCTGTTGTTGGTGTTTATGATCTCGTTTATAATAACTGGAACCGTTTATTTGTTGCTGCAGGGCCCAGCGGACAAAGGGAAACACCCTACGATTCCACTGCGATTACAAACGACCTGGCAGGTATCGTTACTGTGGTCTGGAAAGTATACAAATATACCAGTCCCAAAATATGGGTTGATGCAGACATCACTTTTATTCCTTATTTTACCACGGCAGGCCGGTACAGGACAAATTTTAATTTGAACCCCAAGATCGGTGTTATCGGCAACGACTTAAAACTGGGCTTTAAGTTATACTATACGGTTGACACAAAACCTTCGACGGTTGACGCTTCGCAAAGTTCTGACTGGGGCATAAATCTCGAAATAACTTATTCATTTCATTAACTTAACCCAATGAACAATAAGTTAAGACAAACGTTAGGCAAACAGGAACGGTTGCATGGCAAAAGTCAAATCAGCAGGCTTTTTACAAAAGGCAATACCTTTTACATATACCCTTTTAAGGTAATTTATTTAACAGAAACTTCCGATGAACCGGAACGCCCGAAAATCCTTATCTCAGTTTCTAAAAAAAACTTAAAAAAAGCGGTGGACCGTAACAAAGTAAAACGATTGGTACGGGAAGCATACCGGACCAACAAGGCGCTACTTTTTGAAGAAAGCAGGTCATCTTTACTGTTTGGCCTTATTTATACAGCTAAAACAATACTTTCGTACACTGAAATAGAAAGGAAAATAATCCTAATTTTGCACCGCTTAAAGGAACAGGATGAATAAGCTGTTGGGAAAGTTTTTTATTTTACTGATAAGAATTTATCAATACACGCTTTCCCCTTTTTTGGGAAGATCGTGCAGGTACACACCCACTTGTTCGGTTTACAGTGTGGAAGCCATAAAAAAACACGGCCCGTTTAAGGGAGGATGGTTAGCCATCAAACGCATCTCTTCCTGCCATCCATGGGGAGGCAGTGGTTATGATCCTGTTCCGTAATTTAATTTAATAACATGAAAAAATATTTGAGCTTATCAATTTTATTGCTGCTTTTGTGGGGGCCTTTTATCACCCTGACCGCCCAGGACCAGAATAATTTTGAATTATCGAAGAACATTGAAATTTATATTGATGTACTCCGCCAGTTAAATGATAATTATGCTGATGACATTAAACCCGGCGAACTGAACAAGATTTCTATTGATGCCATGCTCCGGAGTTTGGATCCTTATACGGTTTATGTTCCCGAATCGAAGCTGGAAGATTTTGAGCTGATGACAAAGGGAGAATACGGAGGCATCGGTGCCTTAATCCAAAAGCAGGGGGATTATGTTGTAATTACCGAACCTTACGAAGGGTTTCCGGCAGAAAAAGCAGGACTGAAAGCCGGTGACAAGATCATTGCCATTAACGGTGAACCGGCAAAGGACAAAGCATCGCGGGCTGTTAGTGATAAACTTAAAGGAATACCGGGAACTTCACTTACCCTCACTATTCAATCTTACGGAGATACAACGAGCCATCAGGTTGAAGTTGTGCGCGAAAAAGTGAAAATTCCAAACGTGCCTTATTATGGGATGCTAAAAAATAATATTGGATATATTAACCTTTCTCAGTTTAACCCCAATGCGGCCAATGATGTTAAGAAAGCCTTCTCAGAATTGAATGAGAATAAGCAGTTAAATGGTATTGTACTTGATTTGCGGGGAAACGGGGGTGGCCTTTTATCGGAAGCGGTTGACATTGTTAACCTATTTGTTCCGAAAGG
>Ga0114931_10009527_pt1 | contig 11630 bp, 8 predicted proteins | sample 2SBtaG_FD_89579 | JGI IMG/M metagenome (GOLD analysis project Ga0114931, IMG submission 89579) | Deep subsurface microbial communities from Kolumbo volcano to uncover new lineages of life (NeLLi) - 2SBTROV14_V59a metaG | ecosystem: Environmental > Aquatic > Marine > Volcanic | place: Kolumbo...
GCCGAGACCTCGGAGCCGGCCTGGGTGAAGCGGAAGATGTTGTCGATGAACAGGAGCACGTCCTGGCCTTCCTGATCACGGAAGTATTCGGCCAGGGTCAGCCCCGAATGGCCGACCCGGGCGCGGGCGCCGGGGGGCTCGTTCATCTGGCCATAGACCAGCGCCGCCTTGGAATTTTCGCCCTCGAGGTCGATGACGCCCGAATCGACCATCTCGTGATAGAGATCGTTGCCTTCGCGGGTGCGCTCGCCGACCCCGGCGAACACCGAGAAGCCGCCGTGCGCCTTGGCGATGTTGTTGATTAGCTCCATGATGATCACGGTCTTGCCGACCCCGGCGCCGCCGAACAGGCCGATCTTGCCGCCCTTGGCGTAAGGCGCCAGCAGATCGACCACCTTGATCCCGGTGACCAGGATCTCGGCCTCGGTCGACTGGTCGATGAAGGGCGGCGCCAAGGCGTGGATCGAGGCCCGGCGCTTGGTCTCGACCGGGCCGAGGTCGTCGATCGGATCGCCGACCACGTTGATGATCCGGCCCAGGGTTTCGGGACCCACGGGGACCGTGATCGGGCCGCCGGTATCGACCGCCTCCTGGCCCCGGACGAGGCCGTCGGTGGTGTCCATGGCGATCGTGCGCACGGTCGATTCGCCCAGGTGCTGGGCGACCTCGAGCACCAGCCGTCCGCCGGCGTGCTCGACATGGAGGGCGTTCAGGATCGCTGGCAGGTCGCCTTCGAACTTCACGTCGACCACGGCGCCGATAACCTGGGTGATCCTGCCGACTAGGTTCTTCATCGCCTCGTTCCTTCGCGCAAATCGTTGGGTTAAGCCGCGACCGCGCCGGCTAGAGCGCCTCGGCGCCGGACACGATCTCGATCAATTCCTTGGTGATCACCGCCTGTCGCGAGCGGTTGTAGAAAAGCGTCAACTTGTCGATCATCTCGCCGGCGTTGCGGCTGGCGTTGTCCATCGCCGTCATCCGCGCCGCCTGCTCGCTGGCCGAACTTTCGAGCAGCGCGCGATAGATCTGGACGGCGAGGTTGCGGGGCAGGAGATCGGCGAGGATCTCGGCCTCGTCGGGCTCGTATTCATGCACCGCGCCGGGGCCTTCGTCGGCCGGACTTTCGCCGTCGTCGTCCTCGGCCGCGCCGAAGGGGATCAGCCGCTGGGCCGTGACCTCCTGGCTGATGACCGATTTGTAGCGGTTGTAGACCACGGTGCAGGTGTCGAACGCGCCCTCTTCGAACCAGGCAAGGAGGCGGGTGGTGATCGCCTCGGCCTTGTCGAAGCCGATCCCGCCCTTATCGATCTCGTCGATGGTGGCGAGGATCAGATCGTCGAACTCGCGGCGCAACTGATCGCGGCCCTTGCGGCCCAGGCAGAGAAGCTTGACCGGTGTTCCGGCCCCGCTCAGCTCGGCGATCTGGCGCCGTACCCGGCGCACGATCGAGGAATTGAAGCCGCCGCAGAGGCCGCGATCCGAGGTCGCGACGATCAAGAGATGGGTCCCGTCGCCCTCGCCGCCGGCGAGCAGGCGCGGCGCGTCGGCTTGGCCGGCGACGGCGGCGGCGATCTCGCCCAGCATGCGCTCCATGCGCTCGGCGTAGGGCCGCGCGGCTTCGGCATGCTCCTGGGCGCGGCGTAGTTTCGACGCCGCCACCATTTTCATCGCCTTGGTGATCTTCTGCGTCGACTTGACGCTATTGATGCGGATGCGGATCGATTTGAGGCTGGGCATGGCTGGGAACCCCGGGCGGCGCGCCGCGTCTAGGCGAAGGCCTTGACGAAGGCGTCGAGGTAGTCCTTGAGTTGAGCGTCGATCTCGTCGCTGATTTCGCCAGCGTCGCGAATCGCGTCCAGCAGTTCCGGCCGCTTGGCGCGGACGTCGATCAGCAGCTCCTCCTCGAAACGGGTGATGTCGCCGACGGCGACGGTGTCGAGGTAGCCGCGCACGCCGGAGTAGACCGCCACAACCTGCTCCTCGACCGGCTGCGGCGAATACTGCGGCTGCTTGAGAAGCTCGGTCAGGCGCTCGCCGCGCGCCAAGAGGCGCTGGGTCGAGGCGTCGAGATCGGAGCCGAACTGGGCGAAGGCGGCCATCTCGCGATACTGGGCGAGTTCCAGCTTGATCGAGCCGGCGACCTGCTTCATGGCCTTGACCTGGGCCGCCGAGCCGACCCGGCTGACCGACAGGCCGACATTGATGGCCGGGCGAACGCCCTGATAGAAAAGCTCGGTCTCGAGGAAGATCTGGCCGTCGGTGATCGATATCACGTTGGTCGGGATATAGGCCGAGACATCGCCGGCCTGGGTCTCGATCACCGGCAGCGCCGTCAGCGAGCCGGCGCCGAGATCGGCGTTCATCTTGGCCGCCCGCTCGAGAAGCCGCGAATGGAGGTAGAAGACGTCGCCGGGATAGGCCTCGCGTCCCGGCGGGCGGCGCAGCAGCAGCGACATCTGACGATAGGCGACCGCCTGCTTGGAGAGATCGTCATAGGCGATCAGCGCGTGCATGCCGTTGTCGCGGAAGAACTCGCCCATGGCGCAGCCGGTGTAGGGCGCGAGGAACTGCAAGGGCGCCGGCTCGGAGGCGGTGGCGGCGACGACGATCGAATATTTGAGCGCGTCGTAATCGCGCAGGGTCTTGACGATCTGGGCGACGGTCGAGCGCTTCTGGCCGATGGCGACGTAGACGCAATAGAGTTTCTTCGCCTCGTCCTTGCCCTCGTTGACCTTCTTCTGGTTGATGATGGTATCGATGATCACCGCCGTCTTGCCGGTCTGGCGGTCGCCGATGATCAATTCACGCTGGCCGCGACCGACCGGCACCAAACTGTCGAGCGCCTTGATCCCGGTCTGCATCGGCTCGTGCACCGACTGGCGCGGAATGATGCCCGGCGCCTTGACCTCGACCCGGCGGCGCTCCTCGGTCTCGATCGGCGGGCCGCCGTCGATCGGGTTGCCGAGCGCGTCGACCACCCGGCCGAGGAGCGCCTTGCCGACGGGCACGTCGACGATCGTGCCGGTGCGCTTGACGACGTCGCCTTCCTTGATGTCGCGGTCGTCGCCGAAGATGACCACGCCGACGTTGTCGACCTCGAGGTTGAGCGCCATGCCGCGGACGCCACCGGGGAATTCGACCATCTCGCCGGCCTGGACCTGGTCGAGGCCGTAGACGCGGGCGATGCCGTCGCCCACCGACAAGGCCTGTCCGACCTCGGCGACCTCGGCCTCGGTGCCGAACTCGGCGATCTGCTTCTTGATGATCGAGGAGATTTCGGCGGCTCGGATTTCCATCATCCAATCCCTTTCATGGCGAGATGCAGCCGTTGCAATTTGGTTTTGAGCGAGGCGTCGAGCATGCGCGAGCCGACCCGGACGACGAGCCCGCCGAGCAGGCTCTCGTCGACCGTCTGGTCGATCGTCACCTTGCCGCCGATGGCCTTCTTGAGGGCCGCCCGAACGGCGCCGAGCTGCTTGGCGCCGAGCTTGATCGGGGTGCGGACCTCGGCCCTGACCTCGCCACGATGGGTGGCCAGCAGGGTCGCGAAATCGACGATGACGTCGGCCAGCGCGAACAGCCGCCGGTGCTCGGCCAGCAGGCCGACGAAGCGGCGCGTGAGATCATTGGCCTCGGCGCGTTCGAGAATGGCGTCCAGCGCCCGCCGCTGCTCGGCCCGCGACAGCACCGGGCTCCGCGCCAGGCGCTCGAGATCGGCGCTTTCGGCCAGCGCTTGGCCAAGCCCGGCGAGATCGTCGGCGACGGCGTCCAACGCCTTGGCCTCCGCCGCGAGCTCGAATAGAGCCGTCGCGTAACGGCCGGAAAGACCCGTCACACTGACTGATGATTGCCCCACGCGCTTCGGTCCCCTGATGCCCTCGGGATGAGCAAGCTATTGAAAAACATTCAGTTTTTGAACAGCAAATCGGGCCGGAAATCCGCCCGGCCCGAGCGCGGGCGATTGGTAACATAGGACCCTGCCCGATGCAAGCCGCCGTCCGGCCGCGAACGGTGGGTCGATGCCGTCGCCGATATCCGCGCCTGACGTCACTTGATAGAGCTGTGCTGTACAGGGCGCGGGGTCGTCCCTACACTCGCCGCCGCAATCGCCAAGGGCTGTTCATGCCACGCCGGGTCTTGTCACGCTGGATCGACGCCGTCGCGCTTTATCGCGATCGGCGCATGGTCACCATCCTTCTCCTCGGTTTCGCCAGCGGCCTGCCGTTGCTGCTGACGCTCTCGACGCTCTCGGTGTGGCTGAAGGAGAGCGGGGTCACCAAGACCACCATCGGCCTGTTCGCCCTGGTCGGCACGCCCTACGCCTTCAAGTTCCTCTGGGCGCCGCTGGTCGACCGCCTGCGTTTGCCGCTGTTCACGGCGCTCCTCGGCCGTCGCCGGGGCTGGATGGTGGCCACCCAATTGGCATTGATGGCGGCGCTGGTCGCGCTGGGCGCGAGCGATCCCCTGGTCGATCCCTGGACCACCGCGCTCGCCGCCCTGGTGGTGGCCTTCTGCTCGGCCAGCCAGGACATCGTCATCGACGCCTATCGGGTCGAGGTTCTCGACGAACGGCAATACGGCGCCGGCGCGGCGATGATTGTCTTCGGCTACCGTATCGGCTTGCTCGTGGCCGGCGCCGGCGCGCTCTATCTGGCCAGCTACCTCGAGTGGTTCGCGGTCTATCTGATCATGGCCGCGCTGGTGCTGGTCGGCACCGGGGCGATCCTGTTCGGCCCCGAGCCCGAGGCGGCGCCGGGTTCGGCAGGCGACGGCGCCGCGCGCGTCGGCTGGGCCGCCATCGTGGCCTGGATCCGCCAGGCGGTGATCGCGCCCTTCGCCGACTTCATGACCCGGGGCGGCTGGGCCGCGATCCTGGTCTTCGTGATCCTCTACAAGCTGGGCGATTCGCTGGCCGGCATCATGGCCAACCCGTTCTATCTCGAACTCGGTTTCACGAAGATCGAGATCGCCAACGTCAGCAAGCTGTTCGGCCTGGCGGCGACGCTTCTGGGCGGCTTCGTCGGCGGAGTCCTGGTCGGGCGCCGGGGCATCATGACCAGCCTGATGATCTGCGGCGTGTTGCAGATGCTGTCCAACTTGATGTTCGCGGTCCAGGCACTGGTCGGCCAGGATATCGCCATGCTGACCCTGACGATTGGCGTCGAGAACCTGACCGGGGGGATGGGCACGGCGGCCTTCGTCGCCTATCTCTCGCGGCTCTGCTCGCTGTCGTTCACCGCGACCCAATACGCGTTGCTCAGCGCCCTGACGGCGGTGCCGCGCACCATGATCTCGTCGTCGGGCGGCTGGCTGGCCGACAATCTCGACTGGGTGAGCTTCTTTCTTCTGACCACCGCCGCCGCCGTGCCCGGGTTGCTTTTGCTGGCCTGGCTGATGCGCAACGAACGGCGCTCGCCGACGGTTGCGGGGGCCGGCGGCGCTCTCTAGGATGGCCGGGCCGCGCGCCCGATGGGGGGATCGGCGCGGCGGGGGAGGGAGCATGGCCGACCGCGCGTTGTTGTCCGTCGTCTGCGTCAATCGACCGGGGCTTCTCCGGGCGCTGGCGGCGTGCCTCGCCGAGGCCGGCTGCAACCTCGCCGACACCACTTTCGCGGCCCTCGCCGGCACCGCCGAGATGACCGCCATCTGCGACCTGCCCGACGGATTGGCGCGCGCCGACGTGGCGGCCGTCCTGTCACGATTGCCGGCCCTGGCCGGGGCCAAGGTGACGCTCTCGGCGGTCGAGAGGGATGACGACGCGGGCGTGGGCGCGGCCCATCGCATCAGCCATCGTTTCGAGATCACCGGGGTCGACGCCCCCGGCGCCATGGCCCGCGTCGTCGCCGCCGTCGAGGACGCCGGGGCCGAGATCGTGCGGGTCAACGCTCATGCCTTCCCGAGCGGCGGCGCCCGGCTCCACGTCATGCGCTTCGCCGTCGCCGCCGGCGACCGCGCCGAGGCGGTGCTCGCCGCCGCGACCGAGGCGGCCCGCGCCCTCGGTCACGAGATCAGGGTCGAGACCGCCTGATCGCGATGAGGGCCTTAAGGATAGCGAAACCCAAGCGGTGGATTCTCGACCCCGAGGTCGGTTCCATGGTCGCCCCGCGCGACGACGCCACGGGACCGATCCCGGTCTAACCACGGCGGGCGGCGATCATCGTGTCTAGCCTCGACCTCGGGGTCATCGGAAACTGCGCCATCAGCGCCCTGATCGACCGTCTCGGGCGGATCGTCTGGTGTTGCCTGCCCAAGTTCGACGGCGACCCGTCGTTTTGCCAACTGCTGCACAACGGCGCCTCGATCGAGAACGGCGGTCTCGGCTTCTATCAGATCGAGATCGCCGACTTCGCCCGAAGCGACCAGCACTACATCAAGAACACCTCGGTGCTGATCACCCGCCTCTACGATACCTCGGGCGCGGCGGTCGAGATCACCGACTTCGCGCCGCGCTACGCCCAGATGGGGCGCATGTTCCGGCCCACCACCATCGTCCGCAAGCTCCGACCGATCAGCGGCATGCCGCGCATCCGCATCGCCCTGCGCCCGACCTTCGATTACGGCGCCGGCCGGCCCGAGGTCACCCGGGGGTCGAACCATATCCGCTATGTCGGCCCGCCGGTCACGCTGCGCCTCACCACCGACGCGCCGCTGGCCTTCATCGTCGACGAGACGCCGTTCTTTCTCGAACACCCCCTGACCCTGGTGCTCGGTCCCGACGAGACCCTGGCCCGGCCGATCGAGGAGACTGGCCGCGACTTCATGGAAAAGACCGTCGATTACTGGCGCCGCTGGGTGCGCACCCTGGCGGTGCCGCTCGAATGGCAGGACGCGGTGGTGCGGGCGGCGATCACCCTCAAGCTGTGCAGCTTCGAGGAAACCGGCGGCATCATCGCCGCCATGACCACCTCGCTGCCCGAGGCCGCCGACAGCGGCCGCAACTGGGATTATCGCTTCTGCTGGCTGCGCGACGCTTTTTTCGTGGTTCGCGCCCTCAACCGGCTCGGCGCGGTGGCGACGATGGAAAACTATCTGCGCTACCTCACCAATATCGTCGGCACCGTCAACGGCGGCCATTTGCAGCCGGTCTACGGCATCACTCTGGAGCAGAACCTGGTCGAGCGCGAGATCGCCTCGCTTTCGGGCTACCGCGGCATGGGGCCGGTGCGGGTCGGCAACCAGGCGCACGAGCACACCCAGCACGACGTCTACGGCCAAGTGGTGCTGGCGGCCACCCAGGCGTTCTTCGACGAGCGCCTGTTCCGCCCCGCCGACATCGACACCTATCGCCGCCTGGAAGCGGTCGGCGATCGCGCCTACGCGCTCCACGACCAGCCCGACGCCGGGCTGTGGGAGCTGCGCGGCACCGCCCGCGTGCACACCTTCTCGACCCTGATGTGCTGGGCCGCCTGCGACCGCCTGGCCAAGATCGCCGCCCACCTCGGCCTGCCGGCCCGGATCGGCCGCTGGCAGGGCCGCGCCAACGAGATCAGGGCCAAGCTGATGGCCGGCGCCTGGAGCGAGACCCGGCAAAGTTTCGTCGGCAGCTTCGGCGGCGAGGAGATCGACGCCAGCCTCTTGTTGATGCAGGAGATCGGTTTCCTGCGCGCCGACGACCCCCGCTTCATCGCCACCCTGGGCGCGGTCGAGAGCGCGCTCCGGCGAGGCAACCACCTGTTCCGCTACGCCACCGCCGACGATTTCGGGGTGCCGTCGAACGCCTTCACCATCTGCACCTTCTGGTTCATCGACGCTCTCGCCGCCGCCGGGCGCGTCGAGGAGGCGCGCGAGATGTTTGAAAACATGCTCGCCTGTCGCAACCACCTTGGGCTATTGTCCGAGGATATCGACCCCGAAACCAATGAGCTTTGGGGTAACTTTCCGCAGACTTATTCGCTAGTCGGGCTCATCCATTGCGCCATGCGCTTGAGTAGACGCTGGGAAGACGTGCTGTGAGCCGCCTCGTCGTGGTGTCGAACCGGGTCGCCCCGATCAAGGCCAGGGCGACGGCGGGGGGGCTCGCGGTGGCCGTGCTGGCGGCGCTGCGCGAGAGCGGCGGCGTGTGGTTCGGCTGGTCGGGACAGGTCACGCCGACCCCGGCCGCGGCCGCCGACGTGGTCACCATCGGCCGGGTGACCTACGCCCTGGTCGATCTGACCAGCGAGGATTACGACGAATACTACAACGGCTTCGCCAACCGATCGCTGTGGCCGTTGTTTCATTATCGTCTTGACCTCGCCGCCTTCGATCGCCGCTTCTTCGACGCCCACCTGCGCGTCAACGCCCTGCTCGCCCACGCGCTCACGCCGCTGCTGCGCGACGACGACGAGATCTGGGTGCACGACTTCCACTTGATATCGATGGGGCGCGAGCTGCGCCGGCTCGGCTGCCGGTCGCCGATCGGCTTCTTTCTCCATATTCCCTTCCCGACCACTGAAATCCTGCTGGCGCTGCCCCATCACCGCGAGATCGTCGGCGCGCTGTTCGATTACGACCTAGTCGGTTTCCAGACCGCCAACGACCTCCGCGCCTTCCGCGACTACGTTGTCACCGAGGCCGGCGGGCGGGTCGACGCCGATGGCACCGTCCATGCCTTTCGCCGCTCGCTTAGGGCCCAGGCGTTTCCTATCGGCATCGATACCGACGACTTCGCGGCCATGGCCACGACGGCCAAGGCGCGGCGCCATATCGAGCGTCTGCGCGCCAGCCTGCCCGGGCGCGAGATGATCATCGGCGTCGACCGGCTCGACTACACCAAGGGGCTGGTCGAGCGCATGCTGGCCTTCGAGCGGATGCTCGAGACCTTCCCGGCCACGCGCGGCCGGGTCACCATGATGCAGATCGCCGCGCCGTCGCGGACCGAGGTGCCCGAATACGCCGACATCCGCCGCGCCCTCGAGGCCGCCGCCGGGCACATCAACGGCCGCTTCGCCGAGTTCGACTGGGTGCCGATCCGCTATCTCAGCAAGCCCTTCAGCCGCCAGGCGCTGTCGGGGCTGTTTCGCGGCAGCCGGATCGGCCTGGTGACCCCGTTTCGCGACGGCATGAACCTGGTGGCCAAGGAATACGTCGCCGCCCAGGATCCCGACGATCCCGGCGTCCTGGTGCTGTCGCGCTTTGCCGGCGCCGCCCACGAGCTGGAGGAGGCGCTGATCGTCAACCCCTACGACGTCCACGCCGTCGCCGAAGCCCTCAATCGCGGCCTCGACATGCCGCTCGCCGAGCGCCGGGCACGCTGGGCGCCGATGATGGAGCGCTTGCGCCGCAACGACGTGGCCGCCTGGCGCAAGGCCTTCCTCGGCGCCCTGCGCCAGGCGCACGCCGCCGCCCGCGCACCGTGACCACGCTGCTGGTCGCCGACGTCGGCGGCACCAACGCCCGCTTCGCCGTTTACCGCGACGACGCGCCGCCGGGGCCGCCGGTGGTTCTCGCCAGCGCCGATCACGACGGCATCGAGGCGGCGATCCGGGCTGCGCTCGACCGCCTCGGCGCGACCGAGACGCCGAGCGAGGCGGCGATCGCGGTCGCCGGGCCGGTGCTCGGCGATCGGGTCGCCATGACCAACCATCCCTGGCGCTTCTCGCGCCGCGCCTTGGCCGAGGCGTTTGGCTTCGAGCGCCTGATCGTGATCAACGATTTCGCCGCCATCGCCCACGCCTTGCCCCATCTTCCGGAGGACGCGCGCGAGGCGATCGGCGGCGGCCGGGCGGTGGCCGGCGCGCCGCTGGTTGCCCTCGGCCCCGGCACCGGGCTCGGGGTCTCGGCTCTTGTCCCTGGGGCGAGTGGCGACCGCGCTGTCGCCGGCGAGGGCGGGCACGTCGATTTCGCCCCCGGCGATGCGCGCGAGGACGCGGTCCTGGCCCGCCTGCGGGCGCGCTTCGGCCATGTATCCCTCGAACGCCTGCTGTCGGGCGCGGGGCTGCGCAACCTCCACCGCGCCCTGGCCGAGATCGCCGGCGAAGCGGCCCCCGAGACCCCCGCCGCGCGCCAGATTACGGCCCTGGCCGCCGCCGGCGCGTGCCCGCGCTCGGTCGCCGCGACGCGGCTGTTCTCGGCCGTGCTCGGCGCCGCCGCCGGCAATCTCGCCCTGACGCTTGGGGCGCGGGGCGGGGTCTTCGTCGCCGGCGGGATCGTACCGGCGATGGGCACCGCCTTCGATCGCGCCCGCTTCCGCGCCCGCTTCGAGGACAAGGGCCGCTTCCACGATTACCTGGCGGCCATTCCCACCTATCTGATCCGGGCCGAGCAGCCGGCCCTGATCGGCCTCGCCGCCCGTCTCGCCGCGCCGCCATCGCGGGAAGCGGAGAGCGCGTGACCGAGTACGCCGACCAGCTTTTGCGGTTGGCGGCGGATCACCGCGCCTGGGGCTATGCGCTGGCCTTTGCGATGGCCATGGCCGAGGCGCTGCCGGTGGTCGGCACGGTGGTCCCCGGCTCGGTGATCGTGATCGGGCTCGGGGCGCTGGTGCCGAGTGGCGCGATCGATCTTCCGCCGCTTCTCTTGTGGTCGATCCTGGGCGCGATCGGCGGCGACGGCGGCTCCTATCTCCTTGGTCGTCATTTTCATCGCGAGATCGGGAACATCTGGCCGTTTCGGCGTTATCCTCGACTAATGGCCAAGGGCGAGGCCCTGTTCCGGTCCCACGGTGGCATGGCGGTCTTCGCGTCGCGCTTCGTTCAAGGACCCCGGGCGTTCGTTCCCTTGGCGGCCGGAATGCTGGGCATGCCTGGCCATCGCTTCATTGTCGTGAACGTTCTGTCGGCCTTGGTCTGGGCGCCGTCGCATATTCTCCTTGGCGCCTTGATCGGGGGATCGGTCGCGCTCGCCGGCGCGGTCGCCGGGCGTCTCGCGGTGCTTCTCGTGGTCGCGCTCGTTCTGGCGATGCTGCTGATCTGGGGCGTCGGGTGGTCGATCCGGTTGATCCCCGTCGCGTGGACCGATGTCCAGCGGCGCGGCCTCGCCTGGTCGCGGACGGGGAACGGCTGGATCCATCGTCAAGTCGGTACCTTGTTCGACCCGGAGCGTCCCGAGGCCCTGGCGTTGGCGCTGGTGGGTGTTATCCTGATCGCCGCCGCGTGGCTCTTCCTCGGCGTCCTCGAGGATGTCGCGACCCGCGATCCGCTGGTTCGCGTCGACACGGCCGTGTTCCATTTTCTTCAGAGCTTGCGCACCCCCGCGATCGACCGCTTGATGATCGTCATCACCGAAAGCGGCGACCGGGCGGTGTTGGCGGCGCTCGGCGTCGTCGTGGCCTTGTGGCTGGCGGGTCGCCGCGCCTGGCACGCGCTCGCCTACTGGGCGGCGGGACTGGTGCTCGCCAGTATCCTCGGCACCCTTCTCAAGCTGGCCTTGCGGACCCCACGCCCGATGGACATCTATCAGGGCTGGGGCGCGTATTCCTTCCCCAGCGGACACGCGTCCATGAGCGCCGTGCTGTGGGGCTTTCTCGCGATCCTGATCGCGCGCGAGGCGCGGCCCCGGTGGTGGCCCTGGATTTTCGGAACCGGCGCCGGCATCGTCGCGCTGATCTCGTTTTCGCGACTCTATCTCGGCGCCCACTGGCTGTCCGACGTGATCGGCGGCTTGGCCTTCGGCACGGCCTGGGTGGCGGCGCTCGGGATCGCCTATCTCCA
>Ga0114931_10009528_pt1 | contig 11629 bp, 9 predicted proteins | sample 2SBtaG_FD_89579 | JGI IMG/M metagenome (GOLD analysis project Ga0114931, IMG submission 89579) | Deep subsurface microbial communities from Kolumbo volcano to uncover new lineages of life (NeLLi) - 2SBTROV14_V59a metaG | ecosystem: Environmental > Aquatic > Marine > Volcanic | place: Kolumbo...
AAAAAACCGGTACCGCGGTACATGGCCTTATACCATGCCCGAAGCTACCGGTTTTTACCAGCCGCTGTTTCAGGGGGTACGAATACGATCCCCGACGTGGAGGGCGCTACTGGCTTTCATGATCAAAGCGAAACTGACCTTATCGAAGGTACGGAAAACCATCAGCAAACCGGCTTTTTCATCCGGCAGCTTGACCGCGGCGTCCCGTTCCTTGGTGACCTGGTCGGCGATGATGTCACCGGTTTGATAAATCTCGAATACCGTACCGACATCGACGCCTTCGCGTTTGCCGCGATTCACCACCACCACCTGGTACTGCCCGATCTGGCTGACGCCATCAACCACTGAAATAATGGTGCCGTCGACTTCCTGGTCGGGGGAATGCGGTGAGAAGTAGGCATACACGTCTTCTTGAGTCATCGGCATGACGCGGTCGCCGATGTTGATTTCGCGCGTCGTGCGGGTGAGCTTCAGGGTCGCCGGATCACCGAACTTCTGGCTGTTGGCATCGCCCAGATAGAGAGCTTCATAGCCCAGAATTTCTCCGCTTTGCGGGTCGGTATAGGCGTCGCCGGGGCGAAAAATATGATAACGATCACCCTGATCGGCTTTAAGGCCGCGGACATAAATCCGGTCACCGGCACCGACTATCAGGTGTTCGTCGGCACTGGAAACCACATAGGCGGCATTTTTCAGGGTGCTCTGATCGGCGACCAGCGGCTGGGTCAGGAATTGCTGGATGGCGTCGATCGGGATGGTCGGGATGGCCGTGTCCAGACGTTCCACACGCGCCTTGGGCGACAGCTTGAAAGTGCCCTTGCCGCGCTGCACACGCAACTGCGGCTTGCCGTCGACATAGACCAGGGAGATCACGTCGCCGGGGTAAATAAGGTGCGGGTTCTCGATCTGCGGATTGACGTACCAGACTTCCGGCCACAGCCAGGGGCTATCGAGAAAACGTTCCGAGATATCCCAAAGGATGTCACCCTTGACCACGACATAGCGATCCGGGTGCCCGTCCTTGAGTACCACTTGGTCGGCGTAGGCGGCGGTGGCCAGCAGTGCCAGAGCCAGCGCCAGCGATTTAAGTATCGACATATGGCGTTCCCTTTTATTGAATACCGTTTTTGTCTGTTTTCGGCCCCAGCCGTGCAAATAGAGCCCTAATCCGATGATAGTTAACGGCAGTCGGCCACCGGAGTGTAGCGAAATTTACCGAATTTCAAAACTCTGGCGTTGGTTAAACGCTCTTACGATCATTATGTTAGAGTATATCAGTGTCCCGGACTTGAATTTGTGACTCGTATCACATGGCCATACTCGATATTTTGCACTTTCCCGACCCCCGGCTGCGGCAGTGCGCCAAGGCCGTCGAGCAGGTCGACGACCGGCTGCGCCGCCTGGTCGACGATATGCTCGAGACCATGTACGCGGCGCCCGGCATCGGCCTGGCGGCCACCCAGGTCAATGTGCACCAGCGGGTGGTGGTCATCGATATTTCGGAAGACAAGCGTCAACCGCAGGTGTTCATCAATCCGGAAATTCTGTTCAAGGAAGGTGTTGAGGAAATGGACGAAGGCTGTTTGTCGGTCCCCGGTATCTACGAGCGGGTACAGCGTGCCGAGCGTATCAAGGTGCGCGCTTTGGGTCGGGACGGCGAGCCCTTTGAACTGGAGACCGACGGCCTGCTGGCCGTGTGTGTCCAGCACGAAATCGACCACCTGGACGGCAAGTTGTTCGTTGACTACCTGTCACAGTTAAAGCGACTGCGTATCCGCAAAAAACTGGAAAAGTCGCGGCGCCTGGGCTTGGGCGATGCAGAGGCGGCCGAAAAGCACGCCGAACCCATCATCTAGGACGACTCGATTAATTCGTCATTCCGGCGCATGCCGGAATCCAATACGATAGATCTCATGCGTGTCATATTCGCCGGAACCCCCGATTTTTCCGTCCCCATACTGCAGGCTGTGCTGGACAGCGCGCATCGTGTGGTTGCTGTGTACTGCCAGCCGGACCGGCCGGCCGGGCGCGGCCGCAAGCTCAAGCCCGGCCCGGTCAAGGCGCTGGCATTGCAGCATGGGTTGCCGGTGTTTCAGCCAGGCAGCCTGAAGGATTCGTCCGCTCAGCAGCAGCTCGCAACGCTCGAACCGGATCTGGTGGTGGTGGTGGCCTATGGTCTGCTGCTGCCACAAACCGTACTGGATATTCCGCCGCTGGGCTGTGTCAACCTGCACGCATCGCTGCTGCCGCGCTGGCGCGGCGCCGCGCCGATTCAGCGCGCCATCGTCGCCGGCGATGTGGAAACCGGGGTGTGCCTGATGCAGATGGAAGCGGGACTGGACAGTGGCCCGGTGCTGGCCGAGGCGCGTACCCCGATCGCCGCCGATGACACCGGTGGCAGTCTGCATGACCGCCTCAGTCAGCTGGCGGCCGGGTTGCTGGCCGAGCATTTGGATGATCTGGCCGCCGCGCGTTTGCAGCCAAGGCCGCAGCATGAGTCCGGGGTGACTTATGCGCATAAGCTGGACAAGCGCGAAGCTGCGATCGACTGGCAACAGGATGCCGCCCAGCTTGAGCGCCAGGTGCGGGCGTTCAATCCCTGGCCGGTGGCTCAGGCGCAGTACCGGGGGCAGAGCCTGCGAATCTGGCGGGCAGTGGCGTTGCCGGACAATGGGCAGGCCGCGCCGGGTACGGTGCTTGCGGCCGGCCGGGACGGTATCGACGTCGCTTGTGGGAACGGTCGCTTGCGCCTGCTGGAAATTCAGCTGCCCGGTGGCAAGCGCCTGGCCGCCGATGCCTTTTTAAATGCGCGCCAGGTCGAGGGTGTTGTGTTCGAATGACGCCGGCAACGGCGATCAATCCACGCCTATTGGCGGCGCGGCTGGTGCACGGCGTCATTGCCCGGGGCGAGTCGCTGAGCAGTCTGTTGGCCGCACAACTCAATGTTATCGACGATGCCCGTCAGCGGGCGCTGGCACAGGAGCTGGCGTTCGGTACGCTGCGCTGGTATCACCGCTTGCAGGCGGTGCTTGGACAGCTGTTGTCTAAACCCCTAAAGGGCAAAGATGCTGATCTGCGTGCCTTGCTGCTGGTTGGGCTCTACCAGCAGCTGGTGCTGGAAATGCCGGCACATGCGGCCGTTAGCGAGACCGTCGACGCGGTGCGCGGGCTCGGCAAGCATTGGGCCCGGGGGCTGGTGAACGGCGTCTTGCGCAATGCCCTGCGCCGGCACAAGAGCCTGCTGCAAAAAGCCGATGCCGAGCTTCAGTCACGCTGGTCGCACCCGGCGTGGTGGATACAGCGACTGCAGCAGGACTGGTCGCAACACTGGCAGGCGATTCTACAGGCAAACAACCAGCGCCCACCGATGGTATTGAGGGTCAATGCCCGTCAGGGCGATCGGGCCGACTATCTGGCGCGGCTCGAGGCCGCCGCTATTGAGGCGCGGGCGCTGAGTGCGGTCGAGACGGCGGTCGAGATCGTTAAACCGGTATCGGTCGAGGCGCTGCCCGGTTTTCATGCGGGCGCGGTTTCCGTACAGGACGCCGCGGCCCAGTTGGCGGCGCCGCTGCTCAGGTTGCAGGATGGCCAGCGCGTGCTCGATGCCTGCGCAGCGCCGGGCGGCAAGACCGGCCATATTCTGGAGTCAGCGGCGTGCTTGGCGGAGGTCGTCGCCGTCGACAATGACCCGCGTCGCCTGCAGAAAGTTAGCGACAATCTCCGGCGCCTGCAGCGACAGGCTCGCTGTATCGCCGCTGACGCGGCCGACCCGCAAAGCTGGTGGGATGGTCGGCCGTTTGACCGGATCCTGCTCGATGCGCCCTGTTCAGCCAGCGGCGTGGTGCGCCGGCATCCGGATATCAAAGTGCTGCGTCGCGAAGCCGACCTGGCCGCATTGGCACAACAGCAACAGCGACTGCTGGACGCCTTATGGCCCTTGCTGGCCTCTGGCGGTATCCTGCTGTACGTGACATGCTCTGTATTCAATTGTGAAAACAGCGGCAGCGTGCAGGCCTTCCTGAAACGACAGCACGATGCCCGTGAGCTGTCGCTGGATAGTGAATGGGGTCAGCGGCAGGCTGTCGGCCGGCAACTGCTACCGGGCGAACAAGGTATGGATGGTTTCTATTTCGCGCGACTGACCAAAGCCTGACAATCGGCCTGGTGACGGAGCACTCAACAATCACGAACTGCTACACACGACCCGCTGTCCCGCGCTCTGCGTTGCTGCTGCTGGCACTGCTATGTCTGCTCACCGGCAATCAATCGGCGGCACGCGAAACGCGTATTGTCGAGGCGCACACCTTGCTGGTGGAAAATGTTTACCGGCTGGGGGCGCATGTCGAATTCGATTTTAACGATACGCTCGAAGACGCGTTGCACAATGGCGTACCCCTGTTGATCGAACTGCGCATCGAAGTGTTGCGTGAGCGTCCCTGGCTGTGGCCGGAAATGGTCGCTGAATTGCGCCAGCGCTTTAAGCTCGAATATCACGCTCTGAGTCAGCGCTACCTGGTGAGGAATTTTAGTACCGGTGGTCAGTTCAGCTTCCGTACCATGCACGACGCCTTGAATAACATCGGCAATATCTATGACTTGCCGCTGATCGATGCACAGCTGCTGCAAAAGGATCAGCATTATTGGGTAAGAATGCGCGCCGATATCGACGTCGAAGCGCTACCTACCCCGGTTCGCGCGTGGGCCTATCTGGGTTCCGAGTGGAGCCTGAAGAGTAAATGGTTTCAATGGCCACTGCAGCCGTAAAAAGTAGACGCCTGGGCATCTGGCCCATGCTGATTCTGTTCATCCTGTTGCTGGTGTCGCTGAAACTGATGAGTGATGCGACCAACAACTCGGAACGCTTCAGCCAGCTGTATTCCTGGCTGCTGCTGATCAACGCATTGGGCCTGGTGGTACTGGTCGGCCTGATCGGCTCCAACCTCTACTGGCTGGTTTCTCAATATCGCGCGCGTGCGCCGGGGGCGCAACTGACGTCGCGGTTGGTGGTAACCTTTATCATACTTGCGGTGGTGCCGATTGGCGTGGTGTATTACTTTTCACTGCAATACCTGCAACGGGGTATCGACTCCTGGTTCGACGTCCAGATCGAGCAAGCGCTGGACGATGCATTGGAACTGGGTCGCGGCGCTCTGGACGTACGCCTCAACGACTTGCTGCGGCTGACGGAAAAAATTGCCGACGAAGTCGCCGACATGTCGCCGGCTACGGTACCCATCGGGCTTTATGACCTGCGCGTGTTGAGTAGTGCGGCCGAACTGACCGTATTCGGCCTGGACGGGCGCATCATCGCCTCCAGCGGTGCCGAGGGTAAAAATATCGTACCCGACCGGCCCAGTGAGCAGGTCTTGATGTCGTTGGCCCAAGGCCGCTCTTATGTCGGCATAGATCCGGTCGGGGAGGCCGGGTTATATGTGCGGGCGGTGGTCCCGGTGTTATCGACCAAGTCGGGCACGGAGCTGCAAACGCTGCAGGCGCTCTACCAGGTGCCGCAGCGTCTGAGCGTGTTGGCGGACAATGTCGAAAATCAGATCGTCCGTTATAAAAAGCTGGCGTATCTGCGCAAACCGCTGAAGTACAGTTATATCCTGACGCTATCGCTGGTGCTGGTACTGAGCCTGCTGTCGGCGGTCTGGGCGGCATTCTACTCGGCGCGACGCATGGTGGAACCGATCGCTGTCCTCGCCGATGGCACGCGCGCGGTTGCCGAGGGCGACTACAGCAAACGGCTGCCCGTGACCAGCGAAGACGAGCTGGGATTTTTAGTGCGGTCGTTCAACGACATGACACGGCGTTTGTCCCGGGCACGCGACCAGACGCACAGTAGTCAGCAGGAACTGGAGCGCCAGCGCGCCTATCTGGAAACCGTACTGGGCAGCCTGTCTTCCGGGGTATTGAGTATCAGCTCCGACAACGCCTTGCGGACTGTGAATGAGGCAGCCTGCCAGATACTGGGGGTGGATCTCAGCGGTCAGTTGGGCAAGCGCCTGAGTGAGATATCAGAACATTTCAGCTTTATGGAGCCGCTGCTGTCTTTGATACAGGCACGCCGGCAGCAGCAGCGTTTAGATTGGCAGGAGCAGGTGGAGTTGTCCGACAGTTCCGGGCGCCGGGTATTGATGTGCCGCACCACCGCTTTGCCGGTGAGCGAAGAGCTGTCGGGCGGCCAGGTGGTGGTGTTCGACGATGTCACCGATCTGATTCGCGCCCAGCGCGATGCGGCCTGGGGTGACGTCGCGCGCCGCCTGGCCCACGAAATCAAAAATCCACTGACGCCCATACAGCTGTCGGCGGAGCGCTTGCGGCGCAAGTACCTCAAATCCATGCGCACCGAAGATGCGGAAGTCCTCGATCGGGCGACGCGGACCATTGGTCAGCAGGTCGAGACTCTCAAAGAAATGGTGAACGCATTCGGTGATTATGCGCGGGCGCCCAAGCCGCAATTGGAACTGGTGGATCTGTACGAGCTGATCCGTGACGTTGCCGATCTCTACAAGGGTTCGCGCTTGCGTATCAAGTTGGATCTGGTGGAGCCGGCACCGATGATGGAAGCCGACGCCGGCCGTTTGCGGCAGCTGCTGCACAATTTATTCAAAAATGCGCTCGAAGCCGTCCGTGACCAGGCGCGCGGCGAGCTCAGGCTGGGCGCGTACTGGGTGCTGGAAGCCGGTGAACGTTTTGTTGACTTGGTCTTCGAAGACAACGGCGCGGGCTTTTCCGACGACGTACTCGAACGGTTGTTCGAGCCTTACGTGACGACCAAGACGCGGGGTACCGGCTTGGGTCTGGCCATTGTGAAGAAAATTGTCGAAGAACATAACGGCCAGATCCGGGCACAGAATAATGCCGAGCATCATGCCTGTATCGAGATCCGTTTTCACGCCGAAACACAAAGCACTGTAACCTGACCAAGGCTGCTCTATAATGTCTGCAGGTACACCGTTGAAAATCCTTGCTCCGGACACTAGAAGAGAAACAGGAATCATTATGTCTTCGGGCCACATCCTGGTGGTAGACGACGAACCGGATATCCGAAATCTGGTCAAAGAAATCCTCGAAGACGAAGGCTTCGAGGTCAGTGTGGCCGATAGTGGTGAATCGGCGCGCCAGGCACGCCGTATGCGGCGTCCGGACTTGATTTTGCTGGATATCTGGATGGACGACGTCGACGGTATCACGCTGCTGCGCGAATGGTCTGAAGGCGGTAGTCTGCCCTGCCCTATTATCATTATGTCCGGGCACGGCACGGTGGAGACGGCGGTGGAAGCCACCCGCTTGGGTGCCTACGATTTCATCGAAAAACCCATTTCGCTGGCAAAACTGCTGTTGGTGGTCACTCGGGCATTGGAAACGGAAAAGCTGCAGCAGGAAAATCAGGGTCTGAAGCGCCAAATTCAACCGGTGTCGGAGCCGGCCGGCAAGAGTGAGGTGATGCAGGCGCTGCGCGACCAGGCGCGTAAAATTGCGCAACATAATACCTGGGTGCTGATCAGTGGCGAAGCCGGCGCCGGCAAGGAAGTGGTTGCCCGCTACATTCACGCCCAGAGCCCATTGCGCGAGCAACCTTTTGTCGAGGTTGCGGTGGGTTCTATATCGGCTGAACATTCGGCTATCGAGCTGTTTGGTTCAGAAGAAGGGGAACGCATTGTCTACGGGCGCCTTGAACAGGCGAATGGCGGTACCCTGCTGCTGGCGAACATTGCTGACATGGATCTGCAGACCCAGTCGCGGCTGTTGAGCGTTTTTCAGACACATTCTTTTTTGCGCATGGGGGGCACCGAGCCCGTACCGGTCGATATTCGCGTCATTGCGACGACTTCGCGCGATCTGGAACACGAGGTACGGGAGGGGCGCTTCCGCGAAGATCTGTACTATCATCTGAACGTCGTTCCCTTAACGGTTCCGCCCTTACATGACCATGGCGAGGACGTACCTGAACTGCTGAACTTTTATGTCGACCGTTTTGTCGTGCAGGAAAACCTGCCTTACCGCGAATTTTCCATTGCCGCGCAAAACCGCTTGCGCCACTACAGCTGGCCGGGTAACAACCGCGAACTCAAGAACCTGGTGCAGCGCCTGCTGATCCTCGGCCAGGGGCCGGTGATCGATATCGACGAAGTCGAAGGCGCTTTGCAGCACTTTACCGAAGTGGATGAAACCGCTGGCTCCAGCGCTACCCTGCCCCTCAACCTGCCCTTGCGCGAAGCCCGCGAGCAGTTCGAGAAAGTCTATCTGGAGCACCAGTTGCAGGAGGTTGGCGGCAGTGTCGGCAAACTGGCCAAGCGCGTGGGTATGGAGCGTACCCACCTCTACAGAAAACTGCGTGGGCTGGGCATCGATTTCAAAAAAGGCACGGATTGAACGGATCGCAGACTGAATGAAAATCATTATCCTCGGCGCCGGACAGGTAGGTTCATCGGTAGCCCAGAACCTGTCCAGTGAAGCCAACGACATTACGGTCGTCGACAGTCGGCCGGACATTCTCCGAGATCTCCAGGACCGTATCGATATCCGCACGGTAACGGGGCCGGCATCGCACCCGGAAATTCTGACACGCGCCGGCGCAGAAGACGCCGACATGATTCTGGCCGTCACCAACAGTGACGAGACCAATATGATTGCCTGCCAGGTCGCCTATACCCTGTTTCACACCCCGATCAAGGTGGCGCGCGTGCGTGCCCAGGCGTATCTGAGTTACCCCAAGTTATTCACCCAGGAAGCCTTGCCGGTCGATGTGCTGATCAGTCCGGAGCAGTTGGTTACCGACTATATTCACCGTTTGATCGAGAAACCGGAAGCGCTGCAGGTGCTGGATTTTGCCGGCGGTCGCGTACAGTTGGTGGCGGTGCGTGCGGTTCAAGGCGGGCCTCTGGTCAATCAGGAGCTGAGCGAGCTGAAACAGCACATGCCGGGCGTGGAAGCGCGGGTTGCCGCAATTTTTCGCCGCGGCAGCCCGATACTGCCGCAGGGTGATAGTGTTATTGAGGCGAATGACGAAGTATTTTTTATAGCGGCGCGCAAGTACATTCGCGTCATTACCAGCGAGCTGCGTGACCTGGACAAGCCGGTCAAACGTATCATCATCGCCGGCGGCGGCAATATCGGTCTGCGCCTGGCTCAATCGATCGAGTCGCGCTACCAGGTCAAGCTGATAGACGCCGATGCCGAAACGGCGCGCCGACTGTCTGAAACGCTGGATAAAGCCATTGTGTTGCTTGGGGATGCGGCTGACGAGGAGCTGCTGATTGAGGAGAACATCGAGAATACCGACGTATTCTGCGCCCTGACTAATGACGAAGAAGCCAACATTCTGTCCGCCATGCTGGCCAAACGGCTGGGTGCACGCAAGGTTATGTCGCTGATCAACCGGCCTTCCTACGTTGACCTGGTGCAAAGCGAAGCCATCGACATTGCCATCTCACCCCAACAGGCCACTATCGGCAGCCTGTTGACCCATGTGCGGCGCGGCGATGTCGCCGCGGTGCATTCCCTGCGCCACGGCGCTGCCGAAGCCATCGAGGCGGTTGCACACGGCGACAGCAAAACGTCCAAAGTGGTCGGTCTGGCGGTGGAAGACATCAAGCTGCCACCCGGGACGACCATCGGTGCGGTGGTGCGCGGTGAAGAGGTCATTGTCGCCCACCACGACATTGTCATCGAAAGCGAGGATCACGTGATTCTGTTCCTGGTCGACAAGCGCCATATTCCCGATGTGGAGAAGTTGTTCCAGGTAGGCGTGACCTTCTTCTGAAATACGATGCGCTTCGCAACCATCCAGCGAATTCTCGGCCTGCTGCTTATGGTTTCCAGCATCACCATGGTACCGCCGCTTGTGATCGCCGCTTGGCTGGACGAAAGCAGCCGGTTGGATTTCACCGTGACGATGCTCGGGCTGGTAGCCGTCGGTGCGCTGTTCTGGTACCCCGTGCGGCGACACCGCCAGGAGTTGCGGGTGCGCGACGGTTTCGTGGTGGTGGCGCTGTTCTGGCTGGTGCTGGCACTGGTCGGTGCTATCCCTTTCATGCTCGCCGAACAGCCGGAAATGAACTTTACCGATGCCATGTTCGAGTCGACGTCGGGCCTGACCACGACGGGTGCTACGGTGTTGACCGGTATCGATCGTCTGCCCCGCTCCATACAGTTCTACCGGCAGGAATTACAGTGGCTGGGCGGCATGGGCATCATTGTGCTGGCGGTAGCGGTGCTGCCGATGCTGGGTATCGGTGGCATGCAGCTCTACCGGGCCGAGACGCCGGGGCCGATGAAAGACAACAAGCTGACGCCGCGCATCACCGAAACGGCCAAAGCGTTGTGGTATATCTACCTGGGGCTGACTGTCAGCTGCGCGGTCGCTTACTGGATTGCCGGCATGGACGTGTTCGATGCCATCTCGCACAGTTTTTCCACTGTCGCCATCGGCGGCTTTTCGACGCACGACTTGAGTATCGGCTACTTCAACAGCCCCGCAATCGAACTGGTCGCCGTAGTGTTCATGTTACTCGCGGGGATCAATTTCTCGCTCCACTTTCTGGCCTGGCGCTCGGTCAGTGTACTGGCCTATTTCCGCGATTCGGAGTTTAAAACCTACATTACGGTACTGGGCCTAACGGCAACGATTACCGTCTCGTATCTGTATCTCAACGGTACCTTCCCCAGGCTAGGGGATGCTCTGCATCACGGAATATTTCAAGTGGTATCAATCGGCACCACGACCGGCTTTACCACGGCCGCTTATTTTCACTGGCCCGGCTTCCTGCCGGTAATGTTACTGTTCACCAGCTTTATCGGCGGCTGTGCAGGTTCCACCGGTGGTGGCATGAAGGTGATCCGCTTTTTACTGCTGTTCAAGCAGGGTATTCGCGAGATCAGCCGCCTGGTGCATCCCAACGCCCAGATACCGGTCAAGGTCGGCAATAAGGCCATGCCGGAACGCGTCGTCGAGGCCGTGTGGGGATTTTTCGCCACCTACGTGGGTTGTTTTACGCTGATGATGCTGGTGCTGCTGGCCACCGGGCTGGACCAGGTGACGGCCTTTTCAGCGGTAGCCGCCTGCCTGAATAATTTAGGTCCGGGTTTGGGGGAGGTTGGCTATCACTACGGTGAGATCAACGACACGGCGAAATGGGTTTTGAGCATGGCGATGATCCTCGGCCGCCTGGAAATCTTCACCTTGCTGGTCCTGCTGTCCCCGGCGTTTTGGCGGCGTTGAGTTATGAGAATGAAATCGGGTGGCGCACAGCGGTTCGGCGGGACGCCCCGAACGAGCGCTGGGCGGGAACTTTGATGCCGGCACGATGAGCCTGATCGACAACTTCGAAAAAATGCTGGCCTCGGGTCAGGATTCGGCCTTGCTGCGTTACGGGCTGGGCAACGCTTATCATAAGGCGGGCGATCCGACGCGGGCATGTAGGCACCTGGCCGAAGCGGTCCGCCAGGACCCTGATTACTCCGCGGCCTGGAAGGCCTATGGCCGCCTGTTGGTTGAGATGAATAACCTGGATGCTGCCATCGCGGCTTTTGAGCAAGGTATTAAGGTCGCCGAGCATAAAGGGGATATACAGGCCGCTAAGGAAATGAAGGTATTTCTGAAGCGTGCTTTGAAGAAAAATCC
>Ga0114931_10009529_pt1 | contig 11629 bp, 13 predicted proteins | sample 2SBtaG_FD_89579 | JGI IMG/M metagenome (GOLD analysis project Ga0114931, IMG submission 89579) | Deep subsurface microbial communities from Kolumbo volcano to uncover new lineages of life (NeLLi) - 2SBTROV14_V59a metaG | ecosystem: Environmental > Aquatic > Marine > Volcanic | place: Kolumbo...
GAATGACTTTGGGTCATGTTCGTTACAAGGGTGGGCTAGAAGTATTGGCAGGCAGCCGGCTGAAGCCCAAAAGTCGAGTAGCCTGTCGGGCGGCATAAGAAAAGAAGGGGGATTTAATGCGTTTCTGGCCCCCGTTATTGGACGCGTGAATAGGTGTCCCTATCAGCTCTGCTGCAACATTCCTGTTGCAGAAGCCTGATCAAGCATCAAGCTACATCCATTGCTGAAATGGGTGTTCAATAGAGAGTATCGAAATAACGGAAAGTATGTCCTGTAGTCAAAATTTAAAGTACTCACAAAATAGTATCTGTCGCACAGAAATTGCTATGCAAGCAAATACACATCGCTTCTGTGTTGCACCCATGCTGGATTGGACAGACCGGCATTGCCGCTACTTTTACCGCTTAATCAGTAAAAGAGCGATGTTATACACCGAAATGGTTACCACGGGTGCGATCATACGGGGTGACAGCGCACGCTTGTTAAAATTCAATGCGCAAGAGCATCCGCTGGCGTTGCAATTGGGAGGCAGCCATCCAGATGAATTGGCGCTATGTGCGAAAATTGCGGAGGATTCAGGTTATGATGAAGTTAATTTAAACCTTGGCTGTCCCAGTGACCGCGTGCAAAATGGCAGATTCGGCGCCTGTTTAATGGCGGAACCTGAAAAGGTAGCTGAATGTGTTGCGGCCATGCAGAGGCAAAGCTCCATTCCGGTCAGCATTAAAACAAGAATTGGCATTGATCATCAGGACAGCTATGAAGAACTAAGGGATTTCATCGCAACCGTTGCGCAAATGGGCATCGAGGTTTTTATTATACATGCGCGAAAAGCGTGGCTAAAGGGTTTATCGCCTAAACAAAACCGGGATATACCGCCGCTGCGTTATGATTTCGTGCTGCGATTAAAACAAGATTTTCCATCCTTGTCATTTGTTATCAATGGCGGGATCTCCACGTTGGATCAGGCAATTGATTTTTTAGTCCAGCTGGATGGCGTTATGCTGGGCCGTGAAATTTACCATAATCCCTATTTGCTGGCCGATGTAGACGCGATGTTTTTTTTAGAAAATACGGCCAAACCGTCCCGGCAGGAAATTATTTTGGCATTGATCCCCTATATTCAGCAGGAGTTAAAGACAGGCGTCCGGCTAAACAGTATTTCCAGACACCTGTTGGGCTTGTTTCACGGTCAGCCAGGCGCCAAAAACTGGCGCCGTCATATCAGCCAGCAGGCTTTTAAAAATGGTGCTGATGAGCAGGTTGTTCTCCGCGCATTAGAATTTGTAAATGGATGAGGTATACTGTTGCTTAATATTAATTTAGAGAAACTAAATGGAAGAGTATTTTGCCAGTATTATCAAGGCGATAGGTGAGAATATAAATCGAGAGGGTTTGCAGGAAACACCAAAACGCGCAGCAAAAGCGTTTAAATTTCTTAACAATGGCTATGAAAAAAATTTAGAAGATGTTCTGAATGGAGCTATTTTTCATGCGGATACAGAAGATATGGTCATCGTGAAAGACATTGAGTTATATTCCTTATGTGAACATCATTTATTACCATTTATCGGTAAATGTCACATTGCTTATCTGCCGCAAGGTAAAGTTCTGGGTTTATCCAAGTTGGCACGTATTGTTGACATGTATGCCCGGCGGCTGCAAATTCAGGAAAAACTGACCAAACAAATTGCTGATGCCATTGAGACCGCAATTGATGCAAAAGGTGTCGCCGTGGTTGTTGAAGCAAAACATCTTTGCATGATGATGCGCGGGGTGGAAAAACAGAACTCAATCATGACGACATCGGTCATGACAGGCATATTTAGGGAAGAAATCAGTACGCGCTCGGAATTTTTGAATCTTATAAATCGTTAAAGATGTTTCCTGAATTAGCTCATAACGACAAGAAGACAGGTATTTTATTAGTTAATCTCGGGTCCCCGGAAAAACCAACAACTTCAGCCGTTAGGCGTTATTTAAAAGAGTTTCTGGGAGATCCCCGGGTGGTTAATTTGCCGCGTATTGTGTGGTGGGTTGTGCTTAATTTTCTGGTATTGCCTTTCAGGCCGGCAAAATCTGCAAAAGCATATAAAAAAATTTGGACACCAGCAGGTTCACCCTTAATTACCTTGACTCAGAGCCTGACAGACAAGCTTGCAAAGTATTTTAATGCCGATAATTTTACCATCGCAATGGCAATGCGCTATGGAAAACCTGGGATTTTGACGCAATTAAGACGCTTAAAAAAGCAAGGTATTGAAAAATTAATCGTTTTACCACTTTATCCACAGTATTCATCGACCACGACGGCATCTGTTTACGATGCGGTATTTGCAGAAATAGGCCATTGGCGTTACATCCCGGAAGTTATTTTTATCAATGAATATTATCAGGACAGACATTATATCGAGAGTATTGTGGCTACAATTAAACAGTCCTGGCAACAGCGGAAAAAAAATCCGTTGTTATTAATGTCTTTTCATGGCTTGCCTGCAAAACTATCGGAATGGGGTGATCCTTATGCGTTGCAGTGTAAAAAGACAGCCGCCTTGATAGCAGAACAGCTGGAACTTAAAGACAGCGAATGGCTGCTGGTTTTTCAGTCGCGTTTCGGTAAAGCAGAATGGCTGCAGCCTTATTGTGTAGATACGCTTGAGAATCTGCCAGGGAAAGGCGTAAAAGCGATCGATATTGTTTGTCCGGGATTTGCGGTTGACTGCCTGGAAACGCTTGAGGAAATAGCGATCACTAACCGTGCGTTGTATATGGCCGCTGGCGGTGAAGCTTATTGCTATATTCCGGCATTAAATGATAGCGATATTCATAGTAAGGCATTAATCAATTTAATCGAAAGGTATCTCTTGCAGGAATCATAAAATGAAAGCCTATGATGAAAATTGCCCGTTGTGTCGATTAATGCGCAGTTTGGCCTTTACCGGGGTCGGTTTCGCACTGGGCGGCGGCGTGGCATTTCTTATTGGCGCAGCGCAGCATAACATTATTATGTCCGGGATTGTTACCGCTGCTATCCTGGTGTTTGGTGTCATTAAAAAAAAGAAATAGCATTATGACCAATTCAATCATGCAAAGTTGGGGGGCTGAATGGCCTGTTGTACGTTGCTCTAAACCCAGCCCTACGGGTGAAGGAGTTATAGATCAAGAAGCATTTTCTGCGATTGAAATTGATGAACTATTCGAAACGGTTGATCATGCGGCTACAACAGCCGGCCAGGCCGTTATTTATCGCAGTCTCTGTCAACCGTTGGATTCTGTTGCGGCGATCAAGCAGAAGCAGGAGGCGCTGCTTGAACTGGAAAACAATGCGGAATTGTCGAAGCGAATAGAAAATATTGTTGCGCATGCGGCAGCAGATGAAGCAAGTCTTTATAAATTATTATACGGTAATTTTCTGGGTTCTTTTAGCAACGCTATCGACGAAACTGAAATTGAAGGTTTTGGCTACACCCAATATATAAAAGTCACACGTTTTCTATTGCATCTTGTGGCCAATATCTCTCAGTCAGAGGCGCCTAAAAGTCAGTATTTGGCAGCAATATTTGACAAAATTAACACCTTTTCCGAAACCCGTTCATTTTCTTTAATGCAGGGTCCGGTCTATATTTCTGAGCGGGGCATACAAAGTAAGGAAGAACGCAAAAATTCTTTTGTTCCGGCGATAATTTTCAAACCGCAATTATTTAAGCCGCTACTGATTATTTCTGTAGCCGTTTTGATCGGAATGCTTATCCACTTTTTTCCAACGGATATGTTCAGTTTTTCAGCAGCGTCTATTCCGGTTATTTCAATATTTTTTATCCCTTTACTGTTGGTCTATATACCCATTGTCGGGGGGTTCGATCGTGATAATTGTATTATTCCCTTGCGTACGGGCTACCGAAATTGCCGCGATGTCGCCGCAATTCTCGATGCATTGGGGCAGTTGGATGAGCTGTTAGCGTTTATTAAGCTCTCAAAAGCGTATGGAAGTCGTATGGTTTTGCCGGAAATAATAACCAATAAACATCACAAGATTACCTTAAAAAATGCAAAAAACCCGATACTCGGTTATCAAAATGATAGTTACGTGGGCAACGATTTTGCTTTGGAAAATGAAAAACTGGTTTTTATTACCGGCCCAAACAGCGGTGGTAAAACCGCATTCTGTAAAACCATCACACAGATGCAGATTTTAGCGCAAACGGGTTGTTTTGTGCCGGCGGATTTTGCCCGGATGTCCGTTGCGGACAGAATTTTTTATCAGGCGCCGGAAATTAGTTATTTAGATGATGGCGAGGGTCGTTTTGGTACGGAGCTAAAACGCACTAAAGCCATCTTTATGGCTACAACAGCAAAAAGTCTGGTGGTTTTGGATGAGTTATCTGAAGGTACAACATTTGAAGAAAAACTTGAAACCTCGATCAATGTATTAAATGGATTTTATAAAAAAGGCAACTGTACGATTTTAATTACCCATAATCATCAATTGGTTGATTATTTTATTAATCATAAAATGGGTATTGCCAAACAAGTAGAGTTTGCTGATGATGAGCCGACCTATAAATTAATTACCGGTATTTCAAGAGTTAGTCATGCAGACCGTGTAGCCAGGAAAATAGGTTTTTCGAAAGATGATATAGATTCCATGCTGGCCAGGGATCCTTAAATTAACGGATTCGGCTTAAAGAAAAACGCATCTATTCAGTACCCTTTTCAAAAAGGATGCAGCAGAGCTTGCCGGGACGACTTCACGTGTCCTGATAAATTAATGACCTGCATCCAAACCGACAAGGAAACTGAATAGTTACAGAAAAACAAGACCCCGCTTGCATTTTTACGACATAATTTATTAAGTTGAATAATTCAAGCTATAGTAATACTGTTTTAGTTGTACTGAACAATTCTTGGATAATGGGTGCCTGTTACTGATAGAAGTTCCACAAGGGATTGGATAGATTGCTAATGAACAGTATAAATGACTAATTTTACATGGGTTTTATTGATTGGATTAATTTTTTCTCAGCAGGTCAATGCTGATATCTTCAAATATACGGCTGCAAATGGCAGAATTTTTTATACCGACCAGCCAAAGCATCGTGGCTACAAGCGGATCATTCGTACAAAACCCGCTAATTATGCTGTTGCTTTTAAGCATTTGGCAAAAAATAAGAAAAAGTTTACTCCCATCATCAACAAAGTTGCAGTACAGCATCAAGTGGATGCAAAACTTTTACATGCGGTGATACAGACAGAATCGGCTTATGATGCCAATGCGGTTTCTTCAGCAGGTGCGGTAGGGCTAATGCAATTGATGCCCACGACTGCAAGAAGGTATGGTGTCTTAAACCGGCGTGACCCTGGCCAGAACATAGCAGGCGGCGCGCGTTATTTAAAAGATTTATTAAAAATGTTTAATTCCAACCTGAAACTGGCTGTTGCTGCTTATAATGCCGGCGAAAACGCCGTAAAAAAATACCATAATGCTGTTCCGCCTTATCCGGAAACCAGAAATTACGTTAAACAAGTATTGGCCTTGTATCAACAATAGGAACGCCATTGAGCGAAGTTACTCTCGAAACCCTGACTAAGGGCGCGGTTCAGTTATATTCTTTGCCTGATATTTATTTCCAGATCAATGAAATGATCAATGATGACCGCTTTTCTGCTGAAGATATAGGTTTGGTTATTCAGAAAGATCCAGGCTTAAGCACACGGTTGTTAAAAATTGTGAACAGTTCCTATTACGGTTTTCAAGCACGTATTGACACAATTGGCCGAGCCATAACCATCGTTGGACTAGAGGATTTACAAAACCTGATATTAGCGACTTCAGTGATTGACAACTTCAGTAAGATACCAACGGATATCGCTGATATGACAGCTTTTTGGATACACAGTGTTAATTGCGCGGTCATTGCCCGGTTACTGGCCCGGAAAGCTTCCGTGTTGCATTGCGAACGGCTTTTTCTGGCTGGTCTGCTGCATGATATCGGTTCATTGGTTTTATATACGAAACTGCCTGACCAGTCGCTGGAAGTATTATTGGCAGCTGATCATGACCGCCGGTTAATTGCGGGTCTGGAACAGGAAATTATTGGTTTCACACATGCTGATGTCGGTGGTGGATTAATTAGCGCATGGGGGTTGCCGGAATCACTTTCTGAAGCGGTTACTTGTTATATAAATCCGGAAATGGCACAGGACTTTAAATTAGATGCGCAGCTATTATTTTTAGCATCACGTTTATGTAATATGACCCTGCAAAATAGCTCGGTGCAAGAAATTCTGGCTGAGGTTCCAGATGAAACAACAATGCTGATTCGCTTGGATGAAGATGAAATTTGCTCAGTCGTTGACCAATCCTCACAGGTCTTTTCGGAAGTATTTGATTTAATTTCACCCAATAAAAAGTTTCATTAGCAAAATTCAATGTATCTATTCAGCAGCCTTTTCAAAAAGGATGCAGATTGTAGATTTATCAGGTTTATGCAACAAGAATGTTGCAGCAGAGTATCCCGGAACGTATTCACGCGTGCGGATATATCAATGAACTGCATCCAAACCGACAAAGAAGCTGAATAGTAGCAATTTAAACGGCTATATTGTCACATTAAACTTAGTCAGCAGTTTTATTAATTTAATTAATGGCAATCCGATTAAGGCATTAGGGTCCTCTGTGCAGATTTTATCAATTAAAATAATGCCCAGACCTTCGGACTTAAATGCACCGGCACAATTATATGGCCGATCTAATTCAACGTAATCCTCTATTTGTTTTCTTTGTAATGGCTTGAAATGAACAACGCTGTGTTCCATATCACTATAAAACTGCCGGTCGCCACTGTTCAATACGCCTATACTGGTGAAAAAATGCACCTGTTTTCCTGAAACAGCCAGCAATTGGTTGATACTGTTTAAGCGGTTGCCGGGTTTAGATAATTGTTTATTATCTACGGTTGCCACCTGGTCTGATGCAATAATCAAATGCTCAGGAAATGTTCCGGTTAACGCCAAGGCTTTAAGTTTACACAGACGTAATGCCTTTAGTTGCGGAGTTTCACCGCTGATGCCGGATTCATCGATATGCGGATCCCCACAAGTAAAGGGCAATTTTAGTTTTTGTAACAGTTGCTTCCGGTAGGGTGAACTGGAAGCAAGAACCAGGGCTGTTTTTTTCATCTTAACGACCTGATTCTATTAGCGTTTGACGAAATTATAGAATTCATATATCATTGCACGGTTATGTTGGACAAGTTACCCGAGCTCATTGATCCATTGCATTTTGTCGAGCGGCAAAGTGAACTGTCTGGTTGCATCCAAATCCATAAGCTGAATCGCCTGGCTGATTTATTGGCGAATGATGCGGGTGTAATCGATATTAAATTGTCGTTTAAAAAAGCATCCGGGTTTCCTGTTTTGCAGGGTCAGATTACCGGTATGTTATACCTTATCTGTCAAAAATGCCTGGAAACCATCGCGTGGCCGGTTGACAGGCAATTTAAATTGGGAATGGTGGCTTCATTGGATGAGGCGGATAGGCTGCCGGGAGATTTAGAGCCGCTTATGATTGGTGAAAATAAAATACCCATCAACGATATTATTGAAGAGGAACTGATTTTATACTTACCGGCAATACCTAAACATGAGCCAGGTGGCTGTAAAGCTATTCCTAATGCTGACAAATCAGATCCTGCGCAGGCAGATGTAAAAGCAAACCTGAATAATCCCTTTTCTGTTTTAGCAACCCTTAAAAATTCTGGAGAACATTAATGGCAGTACAAAAAAGCAAGAAAACCCGTTCAAGGCGTGGTATGCGCCGCGCGCACGATGCCTTAAACAGCAAAACGTTGTCTATGGATCCAATGACTGGCGAAACACACCTGCGCCATCATATGAGTCCTATGGGGGTTTTTAAAGGTCGTCAAATCACCTCATCAGCAGATGAATAAATAAGACCGGTTCATACTTCGTGCGGCCATCTAACGCGTTTGGATTTCGAAAGTGACGTTACGGGAACAGTTATATATTACTTTTTGCTGGTTCCAAGTGCCTCGCTATTGAGCAACACGCGCTATAAGTTGCATCTGTAGGCTGCGCGAAGTTTAATCAACCTGTCCTGGCAAGACATTCAGGACAGGGCAATAATAATTAAAATTTTGAGGCCCTGGTGCCTCAACTTCCTAAAGCGAATCTGGAGTCATTAGTAAAAGTGAGTTTAACAATCGCTATTGATGCCATGGGCGGCGATTATGGCCCAGACGTTACCATTCCCGCTTCACTGAATTGTTTACAGCAAAATTCAGCATTAAATCTGATCCTGGTCGGTAATGAAGTCCTTTTGCAGCTACGTTTGGCTGATGCTTTAAAAACCTATCCGGACAGGCTCCGTATTCAGCATGCCTCTGAGCAGGTGGAAATGGATGAGGCGCCGGCAAAAGCCTTAAAAAACAAAAAAGATTCGTCCATGCGGGTGGCCATTAATTTAGTCCGGGATGGCTTGGCGGATGCCTGTGTCAGCGCTGGCAACACCGGTGCTTTGATGGCAACCGCCAAGTTTGTGTTGAAAATGATCCCCGGTATTGACCGGCCCGCTATTATTTCAACGATGCCTTCAATTTTTGGACATACCCATGTATTAGATCTCGGCGCTAATGTTGATAGCACTGCTGAACAATTATTTCAGTTTGGCGTTATGGGAGCAGAAGTTGTTAAGGCCATTGAAAACGTCGAAAATCCCAGTGTTGGATTACTTAATATTGGCGAGGAAGACGTTAAAGGTAATGAACAGGTTAAAGCAGCGGCCAAGCTGCTTGGCGATTCATACTTAAATTATATTGGTTATGTTGAAGGTGATTGCCTTAATGCCGGAAATATGAAAGTGGATCTTATCGTTGCGGATGGCTTTGTTGGCAATGTTGCACTTAAAGCGATCGAAGGTGCGGCAAAAATGATTGGTACGGTTCTAAAACAAGAATTTGGCAAAAATATTTTTACCCGGTTTGCGGCATTTGCGGCTTATCCGGTATTGAAAAACTTCAAAAAAAGCATTGATCCCAGACGCTATAATGGCGCGAGTTTTCTGGGTTTGCGTGGATTGGTTATTAAAAGTCATGGTGGGGCAGATAACTTGGCCTTTCAAACCGCTGTTAATCTTGCAGTTATCGAAGTTGAAAAGGATGTAACACGAAAAATAAGTGAGAAGGTAGAAGCAATTCTGACAGAGAGGGGCTGAATGAAACGTTTTGCAAAAATAATTGGCAGTGGAGGTTATTTGCCAAGCGAAGTTCGCACTAATGATGATATCTCAAAATTCGTAGATACTTCAGACAGTTGGATCATTGAAAGAACCGGTATTAAAAGCCGCAGAATTGCGCAGGATGATGAGAGTGCTTCAAGTATGGCGGAAATTGCCGCCCGGCAGGCAATAGAAGCCGCTGATATTGCCCCAAATGAGATCGATTTGATTGTTGTCGCAACCGGCACATCGGACCGTGTTTATCCCAGCACGGGATGTTTGCTGCAACACCGTCTCGGAATTAAAAACTGCGCAGCATTTGATGTGCAGGCCGCCTGTTCGGGTTCAATATTTGCACTCAGCATCGCTGATCAATATCTTAAATCAGGCGCCATTAACAAGGTTTTAATTGTTGGTACTGAGATCTGTTCCCGAGTCGTTGACTGGAGTGATCGCTCGACCTGCATATTATTTGGAGATGGTGCGGGCGCGGTATTATTGGAAGCATCTGATGAACCCGGTATATTATCTACACATATCCATTCGGATGGACGTTTTGAAGATCTGTTGTATCTGCCAAACCCGCAAGCATCCGCAACGCCAGATCAAAAAGCTTATATCAACATGCGTGGTAATGAAGTCTTTAAGGTTGCTGTGAATACCCTGGGTGGCATTGTGGACGAAACACTGGCCGCCAATAACATGCAGAAATCTGATATAGACTGGCTTGTTCCGCATCAGGCTAATACCCGGATTATTGCCGCAACCGCAAAAAAATTAAAATTGTCTATGGATCAGGTTGTGCTGACGCTTGAAAACCAAGGTAACACCTCGTCTGCTTCGGTATTGCTCGCACTTAATGAAGCAATACGTGATGGGCGTATTAAACGCGGCCATAATATTTTATTAGAGGCATTTGGCGCCGGCTTTACCTGGGGATCAGCACTCATTAAATATTAGCGGTAAAAATTTATGAATGAACAAAATTACAATCTGGCTTTTGTTTTTCCAGGTCAGGGCTCTCAAACTGTCGGGATGTTAGCCGATTTGGCTGACAATTATCCGCAGATTAAGCAAACATTCAAGACGGCATCCGAAATCCTGGAAAAAGATTTATGGCAAATGGTCAGTAAGGGACCGGCTGAAGTGCTTAATCAAACCCTTAATACGCAACCGGTTATGCTGGCAGCTGGTGTTGCAGTCTGGCGGTTATGGTGCGATCAAAGCACTGCAAGACCGGCTTGGATGGCAGGCCATAGCCTCGGTGAATATACGGCATTAGTCTGTTCGGAGGCCCTGGGTTTTGAAGATGGCATCCGTTTGGTTGCTGAAAGAGGACGGTTAATGCAGGAAGCTGTTCCAGCCGGTAGCGGTGCGATGGCGGCTATTTTAGGACTGGAAGATCAACAAGTTGTGAAAGTATGTTCAGAAGTTGCTGGCAATGAAGTGGTTTCCGCCGTAAATTTCAATGCCCCGGGTCAAGTTGTTATCGCGGGAAATATTACTGCTGTTGAACGGGCCATGGAAGCTGCATTAGAGGCAGGCGCCAAACGGGCCATAAAACTACCGGTCAGCGTACCTTCACATTGTGCTTTAATGAAGCCCGCTGCTGAGAAACTGGATGAACTTTTGCAAAAAATGGCTATTGAGGTTCCTAAAATGACCCTAATTCATAATGTTGATATTGCCTCACACAGTGCACCGGAAGTCATCCGAAACGCTTTAAAAGAGCAATTATATAAACCCGTGCGCTGGGTTGATGGCATCAAATTTATGCACGAACAGGGCGTAATGTGCTTTGTTGAGTGTGGTCCGGGTAAGGTTTTGACCGGTTTGAATAAGCGCATTGCAAAGGGGGCAACACATATGGGTCTTTATGATACCAAAACATTAAATCAAGTTATGGAGCATTTTCATGACTAAACAGGTAGCCCTAGTTACCGGTGCGAGCCGGGGGATAGGTCGTGCAATTGCTGAAAAACTGGCAGCAGATGGATTTTTTGTAATCGGAACGGCTACTTCTGACAAGGGTGCGGCCGCTATTGCTTCAAGTTTAGCGGCTGACGGCACGGGCATGAAGCTGAATGTTGCCAGTGCGGATTCAGTTTCGGAAACGATCAATATAATTAATAAAGCGCATGGCGCACCGCTGGTCTTGGTTAATAATGCCGGCATTACGCGTGATAACTTGCTGATGCGGATGAAGGAAGATGAATGGAATGAGCTTATAAATACCAATCTCAGTTCTATTTTCAGAATGAGTAAAGCGGTATTGCGAGGTATGATGAAAGCTAAAACCGGCCGCATTATTAATATTTCATCTGTTGTGGGGGCTACTGGCAACGCCGGGCAATGTAATTATGCCGCCGCTAAAGCAGGCATAGTGGGGTTCAC
>Ga0114931_10009530_pt1 | contig 11628 bp, 12 predicted proteins | sample 2SBtaG_FD_89579 | JGI IMG/M metagenome (GOLD analysis project Ga0114931, IMG submission 89579) | Deep subsurface microbial communities from Kolumbo volcano to uncover new lineages of life (NeLLi) - 2SBTROV14_V59a metaG | ecosystem: Environmental > Aquatic > Marine > Volcanic | place: Kolumbo...
CCGGGGCCGCCTGTAATTTGAGCTGGATGTCGCCTTTCCCGTACACGAAGTCAGGAGGAGGCAGGGGTTTGCTTGCACAGGAACAGATGAAGAACAAGCCTGCTGTGATCATGATGCCAATACTCAGTTTTTTCATTTCGTTTCTCCTTTTCCTTGATACAATCGCTGACAGATTCTTTCAAATTCCCTCATCAGGGCCTCTGTGAGGAGACCTGTCTCCAGCCAATGCCTGAGGGTCTGGTGCTTGTCCTGGTAAATGTCGAAGAGTTCAGCCTTGCGAAGTGGTCCGAATTTGAGCTTCCCTTCTGCCGATGCTTCGATTTTTTTTGGATCCAGCTCTCCAAGGATTTCCTTCATCTTGGTCATGGCTGCATCCTGGAATGCCTGGTGGGCGATGGCGAAGGCCTCCTTGATCTGGTCAACGTAACTCTCCAGGGATTTGGATTCATCCTCCTGTCCCAGCTGAGAGCCGATGACAAAGCGTATGGTTTCCGTGCCGGAAACCCTTCCCATGAGCGTCGCATTAATGCCTGTGATCAGCTCGTTCAGGGAATCGAAGACCGTGTTCAGGGATGTAGCCAGCCGTTCGATGACCTGTTCGGAGGCGATATCCACCTCCCCGATTCGTTCCCCCAGGAGCATGGAAAACAGCTTCGCCACGAGGTTCGTATCGAGATCCTTTTCCTTGGCGCCGATGCCGCGGTCTTTCTGAAATTTCGCTATGAGGTGGTCCAGTGCTTTCACCCTTTTTTCAGGGGAGAGGGAACCAAACTCTTTTTCAAGATATGCTTCAACAACCATTTCGCCGTTTGGCCCTGCTTCGCGAACCATTTTTCTGACCTCTGCGGCCAAAACCGGTGTTGAAGTCGCGTTCGCTGTCATTTTTTGCCTTTCAGGTCATTCAGGGACATGATGACCGTTTCCGGGATGGCCTCTGTTCCCTTTCCCTTCTTTTCCTTTTCCGGCGCATCGTGCTTTTCCCCGTTCGGGGTGCTGATCATGGTTTCTTCCAATATCTCTCCGGAAGGCTGCCGCGGGGGTTTCGGGGCGGCAGGCGGTGCTTTTCCGGGTGGTTTCTCCGTGGCCGAAGGTGGCGCGGGTACTGTCCCGGGGGAAAAGATCATGGTTTTTTCCAAAAGCTCTTCCTGGGGAGGGATTTGAGGGGGTTCGGAAGAAGGAGACGGTGGTGTGTCTTTCTTCGCCGGCGTCTCCGCAGCAGACGTGGCTCTCTCCATTTCAGCAGGGGAAAAGAGCATGGTTTTCTCAAGCATATCCACCGGGAGTTCTTTTATGTCCTGCTCCGGGACTTCTTTGGCTTCTCTTGCCGCAGGCTGCGCTTCGGGTTTCGGGAGGGCTGCCGTCCATTTTTTCCGCAGGCCCAGGAGAACATCGATGACCGCGGCAGGTTCATTTTCAGGTTCCTCAGCCGGAGTATCAATCTTGGATTCAGCCTCTCTTCGGGGTTTTTCTCGCACCTCTGGTGCCGACGATGTGGCTCTTGGGGATGGGGATTTCAGGTAATCCATGGCATCTACAGGATAGGAATCAAAGGCCATGAGATAAAAAGGAAAGAAGGAAAAGGCGAGGATCCTGCCGCCTGCTTTTCCTTCAGGGCCGTAACACGTGGTGGTTTCAGGGCACGAGGAGCAGGGAAAAGAGACTTTGGCGTTCTCCAGGACTTGCCCGAATCCCTTGCTAAGAAGCTGAAGGTCCTCAAGGACGGGAGGATCATCGTCTCCCCTGCGGGGGGCGAAAAACAATGGGTCCTTTCCTGTGGCAATACACGAAGGGCAATAGAGATAGCGCTGGAGGCTTGCAGAGTAAGGTGCAAGGCCTGCGGTATTAAGCACGTCATCGTCCGCGCAGAGTTCCAGGAGCCCGCCGCAGGAGGGGCAAGGAGGATGAAAAAAGAGGTTCCTGAATGAACAAAAGAAAAGGGATCGAAACGGTAGGATGCCTTTCTCCCCTGTCGGCTCAGGAGCGAAGCTGAGAGCGCCTCTCTGAGAGGATGCAAAGAGGCGGGCGGCCTCCTGCCAGGAATGCTCGATATCGATGTTGTTGTGGAGATGGGGGAGCGGGAAAGGAAGATGATATTGGTCTCGCTGGACAAGGAGGTAAAGATCTTTGAGGGTGCTTCCGCTTTTCATGACAAGTTTGCCCATGAAGAGCCGAGTCAGAGCATCGGTATCGTTGAGAATAATAAACGACTCCGCATGGTTGTCACGGGAATCACGCGTGTGGGCAGGAAATGCGATTTTTAAAGCAAAAGGATGTTCCGTACTGTCAAGATAAGGAATCAACGATTGCAGAGATGAATCCTGGGCCACGTTGCCATCCTTTCCTAAAAAAAGGTTGCCGGTTTAAGAACTTCGATCCTTTGCTGAAGATAGCAGGGAAAATAGCATTATTGGAGAAGTAAGTCAACGGTTGAATTGGCATATACCATACTTTCCGGCGGCCTGTGTTCTTTACTTCTGGTTGCTGTTGTGCTAAAAACCTGTTGGTTTTCTTGAGGCGATCCTGGTTTTGAAGGAAGGAACAGCGGTATGGACTACGAGGTTATCATTATTGGAGGAGGTCCCGCGGGCATTTTTGCGGCTTTGACGCTGGCGGATCTGGGTGTCAAACCGGTCCTGCTGGTGGAACAGGGCAAGGATCTCGCTCAACGCGATCATCAGAATCCTGAGGAACGGCTCTGCGGGTGGGGTGGCGCCGGTGCCTACAGCGATGGAAAACTTACCATCTCAACGGAGGTGGGTGGAGTTCTCAAGGAGTTCATGGAAGAAAGAGATCTATTGCAGCTCCTTGAATTTACGGATCGGATCTATGCTGATCATGGTGCTCCGGACCGGATTTTTGGTGAGTACACACCGCAGCTTGAAGAGCTGGCTGACCGGGCACGGCTGGCCGATCTTGAGCTGATCCCCGACAGGATACGGCATATGGGGACTGACAACTGCCTCGCGATCCTGGGGCGTTTCAGACAATCCCTGGCAGGAAGGGTGGACATGGCAACAGAAACCAGGGCCCTGGACCTTCTTACCGAAGGAGGGGCGATCCAGGGGGTGAAGCTGTCTGACGGCCGGACAGTGAAGGCAAAGTTCATTGTTGCCGCGCCCGGCAGGTCAGGGGCGCGCTGGATGAAAGAACAGGCGGACCGTTTGGAACTCTCCACGAGGGCAACGTCGGTCGATATCGGCGTGCGGGTGGAGTTGCCCGCTCCCGTGCTCAAGGAGATTACGGATACCACCTACGAATCAAAACTGATCTATTATTCGAAGACATTTGATGAAAAAGTCCGGACGTTCTGCATGAATCCCTACGGCGAGGTGGTGACGGAGGAGAACGATGGTATCACTACTGTAAACGGGCACAGCTATGCCAGAAAGAAGAGTGATAATACCAATTTTGCCATCCTGGTGAGCAGCGCGTTCACTGAACCGTTTGATGACCCCATTGCCTATGGGCGTTCTGTTGCGCAACTGGCCAACCTTCTGGGCGATGGGGTCATTGTACAGCGGCTGGGGGACTTGCTCGCGGGGCGGCGGAGCACCGCGAAAAGGATCGCCCGTGGTCTCACCCGGCCGACTCTCCCGGAGGCGACACCGGGCGACTTGAGCTTTGTTTTCCCCTACCGGCACCTGCTGAGTATTATCGAGATGCTCCAGGCCCTGGAAAGGCTTGCACCGGGGACCTGTTCCAGGCACACGCTTCTCTATGGGGTGGAGGTTAAGTTTTACTCCAACAGGATAGAGGTGTCCCGGGATCTGGAAACCCAGGTGCACAACCTGTTCACCATCGGGGATGGCGCCGGTATTACCCGGGGGTTGCTCCAGGCATCCGCGAGCGGCATTATCGCGGCAAGGGCTATTGCCAGGAGAATCACAGTCAATTAACCAGGCTTTTTATCCTTCGCTTTCTTGGGATTGTGCGGCACGGGGCACTACCAGTCGGTGAATCCAGTTGGCAAATTCCTGCTGACGGATATCATCGGAGAGTACATCATCATCTACCGCCAGTTGCCACCGCAGATCTTTGCGGTCCGGCTCCTTGCAAAGGGCTTCCATTCTGTCCACCTGGCGGGCAAGATCATCGGCGCCGCCGAAGAAACCCTGCGCAACGAGTTTCTCTTGATGCAAAACCGTCATTCTGGCTATTTCATGGAGGTCATATTCAAGGTGGTACTGGGTGCCCCAGAGGACTCCCTTTTTGTGGGTGATGGCAAGGGCCTGTACACGGGTGAAGCTGTTGGATGCCAGCAACACCCCTCCCTCCGGGATTCTGGAGACCATATCATCATGGATACAGAAGGCCTCAAAAACCCTTGGTTTTCCCTCAAACATGGGATGGTTTTGGGCGTCGGCCGTCTGCGCTATCTTCCGGGCGATTCCTATCTCTTTCCCCCGGGGATTGGCATTCACTTCTCCTCCGGCTGCTACGGCGGCAACCTGTAAACCCCAACAACTGCCCCAACCGGGAATCCCTTTTTCAAAGGCAAGCCGCGCAAGCACCACCTGAATGCGGACTTGGGGATTATCTGCATCAGTGACTGAAAGACAGCTCCCGGTCCATATGAGGCCCGCGTAACGCTCAAGATCGTTTCCCGACGGAATGACAGCATCAGCGTCACAGGGGAAAAGGATGTCATATTCCGCGTCAGGCAGATGCTGCAACAGCATCTTCACATGGAGTTTCCATGCAGGCGTGATCCCTGCATCCACAAGTTCGTCCCTTCTATTCTTGGGATATCCGTCAATAATCAAAAAACGCGATATCGATCTCATACTGTATCCTTTCCATTCCGCAACTGGACACTTAGGCCGTCCCGGGCTACGGTGACTTTGTGATGGAGATCCCTGTCCAGCAAGATCTTATTTATGGTTGCCTGCCATTGGTCCTGGTTCAGGGGAATGGGATATGGCGTATCTGAACCGGGGGGCTTCAGGGGGTCCAGGGGTTGATACTTTTTCAGCATGTTGTTGCCCGGGTCTCCCGGAACCATGTCCGCGTCGCCCATGTGTACCAGGAATGTTTCTCTCCGCGGGTCCAGTCGCGAAATAAACTCCATGGCCCGCTGAAAACTCATGTGGCGGGGCCGGTTTTCACAGGGCTCATTGAGCCAGAACGACTGGATCACCAGGTAATGAGGCCGCAGGAGTTCTTGCGGCAGCTGGGGCAGATCCATGAAGTCCGATGTGTAGAGCAGGGCGACTTGCTCCCCGCCAGGCTCATGGGCGGTGATCAGGAACCCGAGGGAACCGGCGGCAAAGGAGCCGTGATCGGTCTTAAAGGGGAAGATGTGCCATTCCCCGTGGGTGAACCAGCGCCCAGGTTCGACGAGCACGGTTTTTATTACGCCCATGTCCTCAAGATAGTCGAACCTCCGGCTGATCACTTCCCAACTCCGGGCGCTCAGGTAGACGGGGATTGGTTCAAAGGTCCCCCTGGGAACCAGGCGTTTATACACGAACAGTTCATCGAGCCCGATATAGTGGTCTCCGTGTTCGTGGCTAATGAGAACACCCCCCGGCACCTCAGCCGGCAGGCAGGAAAGCTGTTCCCGGATGTCCGGCCCGCAGTCGATGAGCAGGGATGAGGCGCTTTTCAGGAGGAGGGCGGTCCTTGTCCTCTTTTCTCCCTTCCGCCGCATCTCTTCACATATTTTGCAGGTACAGTTGAGTTCCGGAAGCCCCCATGCCGCGCCTGTTCCCAAGAATAGCAGTTCCATTTCAACTCCTTGATTATTATGGATTTCTCTTTGAAAAGGTGCTGTCAGGCCCTGCCCGTCAGATCGTCCAGCGGGCTTCCAAGTGTCTCAAAATTCCTGCTCATCACCTGAGTATAGATCATTGTGGTTCGCACATCAGCGTGTCCCAACAGCTCTTGAACACGGCGAATATCCTTGCCCGCTTCCAGCATATGCGTGGCGAAGGAATGCCGCAATGTGTGAGGGCTCACGCGTTTGTCAATAGCTGCCTTTTTCGCACCATTTGCCACTGCCTTCTGGAGGCCCGTTTCATGCGTGTGGTGTCGGCGCAGCTTTCCTGTCCTTGGATCTCTTGAGAGAGACTTTGCAGGGAAAACCCATTGCCAGGCCCAAGTCTTTGAAGCTCCCGGGAATTTTCTTGCCAGCGCGTGGGGCAGATATACATCTGCACAGCCTTGCTCCAAATCCTGCTCAAAAAGCTTTCGTACCCCCTTCAGATGAAACTGCAAGTCTTGGCGAACGCTTTTCGGTAAGATCGTCGCACGGTCCTTCCCGCCTTTTCCGTCTCTGACAATGATCTGGTGATTTTCAAAATCCACATCCTTTACGCGAAGCCGGATACATTCCATCAAGCGCAAGCCCGCGCCATATAATAGCTTCGCCATCAACTCGTTGGTCCCGTTCATACAGTCGAAAAGCAGTCGAATCTCTGACTGACTTAACACCGTTGGCAGCATTTTTCGCTTTCTTGAACGGATTGCGTCAATGTGATCCTCAAGTGGCATATCCAGGACATGTTTGTAAAAGAAAAGAATTGCGTTCATTGCCTGGTGTTGTGTAGAGGTCGCCACATTGCGATTGACCGCCAGATGGCTCAAGAACCTTTCTATTTCCGGTTTCCCCATGTCACGAGGGTGCCGGGTGCCGTTGAACCGGATATAGCCCAGTATCCATTTGACGTATGCATCCTCTGTACGAATTGAGTAGTGATGGTATCTCATCACCTCCCGAACCTGGTCCAGGACTTTCCCCGGTTTCGGACGAAATATTTCCTTTGCACGCTCTCTCCTGTATGCCATAATGCTCTCCATCTAAATGTGTATTGAACGGCATAATACGCTATTATACAGAAAATATATAGCGTTAATATGCAGAATTTTTTCTGCTTAATGCAATACGTTGGGCTTTGAGATATACTATGAGCGACAAGACTGATCTCATCCGAGCCATGGCTGGCGTTGATTCATACACACCACACGAGGGCGAATCCTTCATGGAGTACACCAATGTCAGCACAGGGAATTACGAGCCTCCTGCCTACATAGTTGCCTTTGTCTTCTTCAGCGCCTTGGGCTATCAGAACTATGGCGGGATGATTGAGAAGGTATGGTGGCACACATACTTCTCTTACAAGGATATCCTGTTCATCATACGCGACTTCAAGTTTGGGACGTGGTCACTGGAATCGAAAGGCAACATTTTAGCAGCCAAAGGGCTGGTTCCCGAAATTATAGGCAAGATCCAATGTGCGTCACGGTACGCCGATAGACTTCTTACGAAAGAACTCAATGGGCAGATCGACGCTGGGGAATTCTTCATCAACAATGGATACGGCAAGCTTCGCACTGCGTACGAGTTCTACCTCGATGAAGCCAAAACCGCCATGCAGGCCATCGAGGAGTTCGAGACGGCCAAGGCGTTAAAGAAGCCTGCCTTCCACGAGGTAGCTGAGAACCATAACCGCCGTATTCGTCTTGAGAATATCTTGACGTACCGCACGGTGCCGTTGATGACCTCATTCTTCTCGTTGCTCGAATTCCTTCTCGATGTGTTTTTTGCATTCAGGCAACCAAACATGACCTTTTTCGATTTCCGGAATCGCTCGTGGCGGGACCGCCTCAAGGCCGTGATCCCCATCACGCCCGATTCTCCTTTCACCCCTGTATACGAGCGTCTCTCGCTCCTCAAAGCGCGGTACCGCGATCCTCTTGCCCACGGACTTACTAGTGAGAGTTCTCTTCTTGTGGGTGTTCCCTTTGCAGGTCTAGTACCCATCTCTTATGAACACCTTTCTGACACGGTACACTTTGGGTTCACCCAAGTGACACGTGACGCTGCCGGAGAAATGATCAGGGGATTTGAGGAGTTCCTCGCGCTTCTGTCGAAGCAAGATCCTTACTGCTACTTCATCCTGTACCTTGACTACGGCTTCTCCGTTCCCGCTGCAAAGGAAGCGTCGGGCCGGATCTGCCAGCAGATGACCTCTTATGAGGGATTCGAAGAGTGGTTGCAGGCGAAGAGCATGTACGAGGATGCGGTGACAAATCGTGATATATAGGGAGCCCAACAAGCCGGATGCACGCGACGGCTTATAGCCGCGCGTGATCCGCAGCGTTATGTGTAGGATAGGGAGGCCATGATTAAAACCATTACCATAATTGGATTTCTATCGTTGTTTATCGCCTTCAATTCGTATGCAGGTGATAGCGCTCGAATTGACCAGGTGGAAAAAGAGGTCCAGGAGTTAAAACTTCGGGTATTAAAACTAGAGTCATTGATAAGTAATCCGAACTCGGTACAAGAAGTTGTGCCTTCGGGCGAGGGTTGGAAACATGTCGCTAACTGGAGAAAACTTTCCACAGGCATGAATCCAAGTGATGTGCGAAAAATACTTGGCGAGCCACACCGGGTAGACGGCGGCATTATAGCAACGTGGTATTACCCGAATGGTGGGGAAGTCATTTTTCAAAGCAATAAAACTTGGCGATGGAGAGAACCTCGGGAATAACACATAACAAGACGCTCGTTCGGACGCAAACTACGCTGCGCTTCGTTTGCGCCGCACAGCATCAGCGTTATGCATAATTTGCAGACAACTTGACAACTATAATGGACCCCATTATAATATGACCCATGATAAGAACCTTTAAGTCTGCTGGTACTGAGGATATTTTTGATGGTATCGCATCTCAAGCAGCTCGAAGATGCTGCCCTCAATCAATTTGGCCGGTTGCTCGCCGGAAATTGGATCAAATCAACCGAGTTCGCGAGATCAATGAACTTAAAGTGCCTCCTGGCAATCGTTTGGAACGCTTGAAAGGTGACCGGGAGAATCAATACAGTATCCGCATTAATCAACAATACAGAATTTGTTTTATATGGGAGGAAGGCCATGCCTACGAGATCGAAATCACAGATTACCACTGATGTGGGGAGGCGGCTGCCTCGAAATCGTCCCCCGACACACCCTGGGGAGATGCTTTTCGAGGAATTCGTCAAACCGCTCGACCTTACACAAGCAGAACTCGCTCGTCGCCTGGGGTTTCTTACCCTCGTCTCAACGAAATTATCAAAGGCCGGCGTTCGGTAACTCCGGATACGGCATTGCGGCTATCCCATGTTTTAGGTATGTCTGCAAATTTCTGGCTAGGCTTGCAGCAGGATTGGGATCTTTGGCATGCAATGAAGAGCCCTGAAGCAAAACAGATTAAGCGCCTGAAACCAATTCCCACAGATCAACATTCTTTTGCATAACGAATCACTGCACTGGTTTTTACTCCGCTTCGCTCCGTAAAAACCAGTGAGTTCAGGCGTTCGCAATAGAAAATATCATGATAAATTTAAAATATAAAAAATGCAGTGTCTCGGTAAGCGGTGATTATTATCAGATCGTTTTTGATGATGATCAAGATGAACCCAAGAATTATGACGATATCGATGAAGTGATAAATTCAATAGGGCCATATTTTCTTGTTCAGCTTAATTTTGAATTCCCAGGCAAAAAATGCCACATAGAAAGCGACAACGAAAATTTAACAGGTCACTATATTGTAAATAGCGTAATTATTGGAAATGGAACATTTACAATTAAATATGGGCCTAATGATAGATTTGTTGTGAATATTGAGTTTGACGCCACTAATGAAGAGAAAAACGAATTAATAAATGCTTCGAAAGACATGTTTTTAAATTTACAGGTTACTGAGTCGTGAATTGCGAACAAGGCGTTGCACATTGACCGGGAACCCGTGGCGGCCTTTTTTCATTGGGCCTTAATCATTAAACGTTTTCTATAGGCAAGTTCGCATTGGGTTCCCGCCGAGTGAACTTTTCGTTAGGCAGGGCTGAGATCATTGAGTTGTCAACTACATTCTATTTACACTGAAAACAGGAGGATAAAGAAAATGTCAACTGCAAAATTTGAAGTTTCTGGTATGAGGCTAGTACCCCAGCGTCTTGATATGGCCTGTTGGTACGCTTCAGCAAGAATGTTACTGAACTGGCGTGAAAGCAAATGCAGACAACAAAGCTTGATAAATGCACCAGAGCTTGATGCAAATAGTAGAAAAATTCGAGATTCTAACCATGGCATCGTAAATCAGCAAATACTAAATCTTGCGCTGCGCTTGGGTTTGAAAGCCGTGCCACCGCAGACACCAACAGCAGAAGCCATTGGGAAGTGGCTTCGAACGTACGGACCACTTTGGGTAAATGGGAGCAGACACATTGTTGTTATTGCTGGTATTGATGGCAATAAAGTAAAGGTGTACGACCCTTGGCCAGTAAATGTTGGCAAAGTAGAGTGGCGTTCACTTGATTCTTGGTATTACAATGGTTCAAGTTCTTCTAGCCCAGACACGAGCAAAAGTGTGCGGGCAGTATTTCTCCATTGCTGAAATGGTTTAGGAAATAACTGACAAATCATTGCCTAACAATGCAAATGCACGCAGACGGCTAAAAGCGTCGCTCGTTCCTCGCTCTGCTTTTAGCCGCTGGTGATTTGCGACGTTGGGTTTTTGCTATGCATGAAGATTTCGAAATAATGCTTGATTTAATGGATCGCAGTTTTGTTGATTTCGAAAAAGGAATGCCTTCGAAGCCAGTCTTTAAAAGAATGTCTTTTGGAATGGCATTTCGGTACGAGGAAAAGGATATTTATCAGGCAATTATTCAAAAACTTCGGGCCCGGGTCGGACCAAGGCAACTATTTGAAATGCTGAAGCAATAGCGTGAAAATGAGCCTGTTTTCTGGCTTAGATTGTCGTTTTTAATATGAAAAAGGGTCCTTTAAGAAAGGTGCGAGGAAATGCCAAGAGCAAATCGGCATTACATTCCCGGGGTTGTCTGGCACATTACCCATCGCTGCCATAAGAAGGAATTTCTGCTGAAGTTTGCCAGGGACCGAAGACGATGGCTCAGCTGGCTTTTCGAAGCCAGGAAACGCTTTGGTCTGAGGGTTTTGAATTACATGGTGACCTCCAACCACATCCATCTCTTGGTAAGAGACAATGGAAAAAGAGACGTCATCCCGAAATCCATACAGTTGATAGCGGGAAGGACGGGGCAGGAATATAATCAGCGGAAGAACCGAAAAGGAGCTTTCTGGGAAGATCGATACCATGCCACGGCCGTGGAAACAGACGGCCATTTGATTCAATGTCTGGTTTACGTGGACATGAACATGGTTCGGGCCGGCGTTGTGAATCACCCTTCTAAGTGGGCGTTTAGTGGGTACAATGAGATCCTGGAACCTCATGAGCGGTACGCACTAATTGATTATGAGGGATGAACCAAGCTTCTTGATTTTAGAAGGATGGATGAACTTGCTGATGCCTATCGGGGATGGATTCAGCAGTCGGTGAGCAATGGGAAGCACTCTCGGGATGGAAAATGGACCGAGAGCGTGGCGGTGGGGAGCGCACCCTTTGTGACGGCAACGAAAGAGAAGCTTGGGGTTAAAGGGATAGGGCGTGAAGTGATTAGTGGAGGTGGGAGTTATGAACTGAGGGAACCACCAGCGTCTTACAAGGGCATTTTGGCCCATGAAAATGAAGGTTTAAGGCTTGAAAACAGTTATTTTTGGGATGATAATTCCTGAATATCAATAAGATAGCTTGGTCCGACCCGGCCAGAGCGACCCG
>Ga0114931_10009531_pt1 | contig 11628 bp, 11 predicted proteins | sample 2SBtaG_FD_89579 | JGI IMG/M metagenome (GOLD analysis project Ga0114931, IMG submission 89579) | Deep subsurface microbial communities from Kolumbo volcano to uncover new lineages of life (NeLLi) - 2SBTROV14_V59a metaG | ecosystem: Environmental > Aquatic > Marine > Volcanic | place: Kolumbo...
AAATTTTCCTCTGATCCTCGCGAATGTTTTTTAAACGTGGGGGGAATGGTGGCAATAATTGGCACGGCTCCGTTTGTGGCACAGGCCTGGGCCATCTTGAGTAAGTCTTCCATGGCTTGACTGATTCTTGATGCGTCTTTTTGGTTGTTCGTGCCATACAGAATGAAACAGAATTCGGGATTAACCTGTTTCAAATCACTGACAATAATTTCTCGACCCCTTGAGGTTTTCCACCCTGCTCGACCACGAGCTTCCACGGAGTAACGACCTAGCGCGGATTCCGCGGCTGTCCGATATAAGTATGCGCCCGTGAGGCTATCCCCAAACTGCAGGACCCATCCCTTCCTGACCTTATTTTGCCCTCGTTGATAGATGCTACGAATGTTTTGGCTATACTCCAGCCGATCCTGTTCATATTTCGTGAGTGGCGAAGCAGGATAACTTTTCTCCACGGTCATTGAAGTTGTCGTGGACCAAGACGACATATTGTTTTCAAAGTCAACGGCCAACACACGGTACTGATAATTTCCGGCGGTTGAAGGTTTGTCAACGTATTCAGGAAGGGATGATTCCGCAATCTTTGTGAAACTGTTCTTTTCGCCAGCCCGACTGATGACGTAGAGGGCCGCACCAATATTATCGATAGCTGGGGACCAAGACAGGTGAATCCCCTGTGGGGTCTGTGTAGTGGAAAGGTTGCTTGGGGCCTTTGGGGGAGAACTATCTTCCCCACGATAGACCACAAAATTTTGAAGGTGCAATATCCCTTTGTTTCCAGGCGTAGATTTTCCATGAAATTGTATACCAGAAAATGTCGCATTGGGCTTGACCGTATTCTTCATAGAGGAATTGTAGGCAAACTGATCAACCCTGTAGAGAATTGGACGCCATTCGTCATCGACATTCATATATGCCTTTGCGGTGGTGTTGTCCTGCGCTGTTGTGTCAAACATATTGAGGGGGATCCGTGAAATACCTCCAGTGGCTCGGGCGAGAAAGGCGAGTTTCAATCCAGGAGATCCTTCAATGTTTAAGCGGATGTTATGTTTCGGTCCTCGACCTTGGTCCTTGATTTCGAGTTTATCAATGCGTGTATACACTGTGATGTTGTCAGGCGATACGTTTTGAGCGTATACCCATGGATCGTTAAAAACGGAAAAGGTCAATGTAAGGAACAATGAAGTCATGATGTTGAGCACGTTACCTCTCCCTTCCGGGTATTTGACGTGGCGGACCCGTGCAAGAAAAATTCGTATAACCAAGTTGGAGGGCTTTTTAGGCCTGGGAGTCACCAATGCCCAAAAAGCTTCATCCTTATCGTTTTCTTTTCGGACAGTCACTGACGTGACTTCACTCGTGAGGAAAAGGCGAATACGGAAAGATCGTTACAGTTTGAAAGCTTTCGCAACGATCCAATTTCGTATGGTTGTCGGAAGATAAGACAAGATAGCCGTGCTGCGGGCATCATTCTTGATGCTGGATTCAGGAATTAATCAGGCTGGAATATTGAGACTGATTAGTGAGAGGGAGGTGTCGTGGCGAGTCGGGATAAGTTCATATTGATTTGTGACAACACCATCATGAAGGTGGAATAGTCGTTTTCGTTGATAGGAGTTTTGGTGATTCCGCGATCAACAAGGATGACTCCGACGGGTTTGGCCTTCGCTATTAAGGCACCGATCAAACACACGGTATTCCCCCATTGCTGAAGAAACTCTTGAGAAATTCTTCCCCTGTGAACTTCGGCTTGTAGGTTCTCTACTTTCATTGGAGCGTATTGTTTACATGCAGCCGCGAGAAGATGCTGGCTTTTCAATGGGCAACGGAAAAGGGGGAACAGTTCTTTGACCTTTGGTCCGAAGCCTGTACGAGGTTCCAGCATGCCGGTTTCCGGTGATAAGAGAATGAGCATCACTCGCTAAAACTTTCCAGCCGTATGTAATCCTTCCGCTCCAAGATTGAGAATACGGTTGGCGTCTCCCGTGGTGAGGGCCTTCAGACTGAACTCATGTACCCAGGCAAAGGAATCATGTGTGGGTGAAGGTGGTGGGGTTTCCTTGGGCTGTGGATTCCCGTCATGGCTGAGAGTCGAGGTCGTCTCAATTTTCCCTCTTTTTGACTTGATAGCTTTTGCGGCTTTGGCAATTTCGGTCATCAGCCCCTGGTAGGGATTGGGAGCCGGTAACTGTGCCCATTGGGAATTGGGAAGAAAGTATTTTAGGTCGATATTTACGGCTTTAGCAAACTGGGCGGCTTTGGTGAACGTGTTGAGTAGGATGGGTTTCATATTTCGTGGATGAATCGCCAAGGATTGAGGAATTTTCTCGATAAGCTTTCGCATGGCTGATTGATTAAATGCGGAAGGCGAGGACAAGAAACATCGTCCTAATTCATTGGCGGAATAGACGATCCCGACAAGCTTATCTTGTGGCTTGTCCCAAATATTCCCATCCAGATGAGGATTGGCTTTTATGACTTGAGTGATATTTGAAGGGAGTCCCCATTCCTTGGCAATCATGGTGGCAAAAACTTTGAGCGGCACCCCGAGCATTTCTACCTCTAGGGCATGGACATTCGTGGGGTCTGTCTGTCGCCCAACCTCTAACCGGTGATAGACGTCGGGAACATAGTGGGCGAGTACCAAATCACCCAAGGTGTACAGCATGGTACTGGTAAAGAGATTCTCGTTTTGGGGGGGGTGGCTGACTTCGCCTAGTTCCGTGGCGGCTGTCGCGGATACCAGTGCTTGAGCCAAGAGCCGCTTTAAATCGGTGGAATTTCCTCCTCGTTCATCAGCCTGTTCGATGAGTTCCGCCCCAATCGCAATCGCGCGAATCACGTCGAATCCAACGATCCTGACGGCTTGAAACGCGGTAGTCACCGAAGTCATAGTGGTATAGATCACGCTATTTGCTAATTTGATGACCCTCGTCATGAGCGCCTGATCGCGCATGATGACTTTGCTCACATCATAGGCGCTTGAACTTTCGCTATCTGTGCAATGGAGAATGCTTTGGCAGGATCGACGAAGAATCGGGAGATCTTCCCCAGTGGTGGAGAGGAGCTCTTCAATACGTGGAGGCAATCCATGTGAAATCGTTGCGGGCATAGTGAATCTTGTCTGTGGGTTTTAGCTGAAGGCTTGCCTATATGTTGATCTTATTAGGAATGCTTCTTTTCCCTTTAAAATCGGATAGTTAGGTGAATAACTTTAGGAGGATTCAGTTGAACCTAGGGTTGGGGGGTGAGGTTATGCTGGAGGAATAGGTGGTTAATCGTCATTAGGGAGAATTTCTTTTCATTGGCTTCTCTTTGTGTGATTGCGCCTTGTTCTATCATGAGGGTGGTCGTGGAAATGTCGCAGGTACATTTTAAGGATGAGTGGGTTTATGATTCTCCCAAAATCACCTTGACATTCCTTGGTATTTTTTTGCGGAGGATTGTGATGGTGACTTGTTGGCCAGGGTGCGTGTGTTCGATGAGATAGTTTTTTAGCTGGGCGGCGGTGTTGATGGGATGATCGTCAATGGCCAAAACAAGATCCCCCTTTTTGAAACCGGCTTGTCGCGCTGGGCCTGTGGCTTTTCCGACTGCAAGGGCCCAGTGAGTACCCTGTTTGGTGACATTGAGTGTGATGCCGAGTTTGGAAAATTTAAATGGTTTGCCATCGATAAGGAATTGAACAATATTTTTTACGATGAGGCCAGGGACCGCAAAGGCAAAACGACTGCAGCGGCGTTCTCCTTGAGTCGTTTCAGTTTGAATAATGGCGTGGATCACACCAACGATTTCACCGCGCGTGTTAAATAATCCGCCTCCTGAATTGCCACTGCAGGCCGAAAGATCCACCTGCAAGAGACGTGATTGAATGGTGGCCAAAAAGGTATTCGTATTTCCCATCCGTCCAAAACTCAGAGCGGGTCCCCATCCTAGCGGATAGCCAACCGTAAAGACTTCATCCCCCGAAAGAGATTCGGTCTGGGAAAAGGTCGCCTGGTCCAAGGAGTCAATGAGTGTGGTTTTTTGAAGGCGATAGACGGCAATATCGAGAAAGGCATTGATTCCAATGAATGCAGCCGACAGTTCGTGTAAGTCGCCAGTAATCACCTGAATCGTTTCTTGCGGAATCTTTTTCCCTTCGGCTTGATGTTCAATGGCATGGCGTGCGGTGAGGATATAGCCATCCCCAATGTGTGTGCCTGACCCTCTGACTGAAAAAGGAGCCGTTCCCGAAATCGTGGCCCGTTCATTGATTGGGTTTAAGATGCCCACTGTGGCATGTTTGGCTCTTTCGGCTGCCACGGATAACAAGGGGGTCTCTGAAGACCTAGCGATCGTGGGAAGTAGGCTGATGAGAATGATTGCTAGAGCGATGATGGCCGATCGTTGGCTTATTGTACGCATCACATACCTCTTTGAAGATGGCACCGACGGTTGTCTTTGGGGGAGACAGTTTCAATGTTACCGTGCAATATGAGCATCGCCAAAAAATTTGTAAAGGACTTGTATTCTGTAGGAACGGTTCAGTAGTCTTCGCCAAGAATCCCGAAAGGGTTTGGCGTTGAGAGCACATTCCCTAGAACCCGATTGTAGATCATTCGTCTTGTGCCGGAAACCATGACCAAGAAACTGTGTGTGTAGGGGCGGTCAATGAACAAACCTTTCATCTCCTGTTTTATGAGTGTGGTCCTGGTGTTGGGCTGCAGTGTCACCTCCTGGGGACATGGAGTACTTATTGAGTCTTCTCCTTCTCAAGGGGCCATTCTCAAGGAGTCGCCAACGCTCATAACTCTACGCTTTAATGCAGCGCTTGAACCTTCGATTTCACAAGTGTCATTGGTTGATCTGAAACACCAGAAAACCACCTTGAATATCACCGAAGAGTCAACGGTGGAACGCATTGTGGCGACGGTTCCGCCATTACCTCCTGGTGTCTATTACGTGCACTATCAGGTGCTGGCCACCGATGGTCATGTGACCGAAGGCTCTATACGATTTACCATCCTCACGCATTAATTTGATTCGATGACAGATCTTCTCGAATTCATCAGCGGGTTGCTTGATGGCGTGTCACTTATTGCCCTGGCCTTAGTGCTGGGCGGTATAGGGTGCACGCTTGTGGTTCTTCGAGTTACCCAGGACGACCGACCTATTCTTCGAGCTGGCGCTCAGCGGGTGCTAGGAGTCACGCTCGCCAGTGCCATGTGTCTTACCGGACTTCGTGCGTTCCAACTCTTGATGAAACCCTTGGCCTTATCCAATGTGATGGGTTTTTCCGCATTTCCTGCCTTTGCCCAGACTCAGGTGTTTCACTTTAGCCTGATCAGTGTGGCGCTCCTTAGTGGGTTAGTGGTGACGTTGATGGTCGTCAAAAGGAATATGCTTTCCCGTGGCCGATGGATAGGAGTGCTCTGTGTGGTCGTGGTGTTGATGGTGAATGAGGCATGGTTGAGTCATGCCGCCAGTCGTCTTGAAGGCGGCGGCGTGTTGATGGTCGTGACGATGGTTCATGTACTTGGCGCAACAGTTTGGGCTGGTGGTGTCGCACACTTGCTCTTGTTGTGGCGGTTTCTGCGAATGCAGGATCCAACTTCATGGTTGGAACTGGTTTCACGATTTTCTCCCGTGGGGATTGTCTGTGTTATTCTGATCCTTCTGCCGGGTGGATATTTGACCTGGAGCTATGTCGGTGGATGGAGTGGCTTGATTGGCACGGGGTACGGCAATATGGTGGTCGTGAAAATCGGGTTATTCGCTTGCGTGTTGGTTTTGGCCGCACTCAACTTTTTGGCTGCGCGAGAATGGAAAGGGTCAGGGCAATTGACCAGCATGATGACACGTGTGCCGGCCTATATTGAAGTCGAGATTATTTTAGCCGTGGGCCTGCTATTTACCGCAGCCTCGTTAACGGGATTTCCCCCTTCCGTGGATGTCGCAGAAGCCACGGCCTCACCAGCGGAAATGTGGACGATGTATGATCCCAAGGTTCCCCGATTAGCCGGGCCTGAACTCATTCTCATCGATGCGCCTGAACTCACAAATCTTCAAACGGGGAAAATGGGTAAGAAAGAGGACATGAGCTGGGATCGGTTTAATCACAATTTTTCTGGGGTTGTGGTTATTGCCATGGCGATTGTGGCGTTGTTTGATTTGCTCGGCCGGTATCGGTGGGCGCGGTCTTGGCCCTTAATGTTTGTTGGATTTTCGGTGCTGATTTTTGTGTTCGCGAATCCGGATCATTGGCCCATGGGGTCAATAGGATTTATCGAGAGTTTGCAAGAAACTGAAGTGGTCCAGCATTGGTTGGCAGCGATCGTCGTGTTTGGGCTGGGCTGGTTTGAGTGGCGAGCGAGAGAGAGCGCCTTTAGCCAAAAACAGTTACAGTTTGTGTTTCCCTCGCTGTGTATTGTTGGCGGCATCATTCTGCTCACTCACTCGCACAGTATTGCTGAACTCAAGCAAGAGTTCCTTATTCAGAGTACGCATGTGTCGATGGGGGTGTTGGGTGTGCTTCTTGGATGTGGGCGGTGGCTGGAGATTCGTTTGTCCGCACCCTATGACCGAGTCGCCGGAGTCATGTCCATTGGGGCGATGATGTTGGTAGGGTTTATCCTGCTGTTTTATATCAAACCCCATCTCGGTGATTTATAAAGAATGAATGCCTTGGCTTAACACTCGAAGCTGTTGAAATAACGTGAGCATATCCTGAAATGAGTAATGGGCATTCCTCCCACTAGGATTCGGCAACACAAAGACACGAGCCCCGCCAAATTCTTCCTTTTGGAGGCCCATCCGAGGGTAAGCCCTTATTTTCATTCCTTTGAAATTGTTTTTAGGCTGTGCCGGAAACAGTGCCTGTCGTATCGTGATTCCCAATAAAACAATCACCTTTGGCTGATAGTGACGAACCTTTCTTAGAAGTTTGTTGCGTCCCTTGGTATAATCAAGGAGAGTAAGTTCATGAATCCCTGAGGTTGGACGGGCGATAATGTTGGTCAGGCCGTAGCCCCAATCCGGGAGCCGCCAATCGTCTTGATAGGTGAGTGGGACGGAAACCAAATCCGCTTCATGGAGTAGTTTCCAAAATCGATTAGAATGTCCGGCGTAATGATGTCCCACGGCAGAGGACCGGAGCCCTGGATTAATGCCGACGAATAACAGCTGAACATCCGGTCGAATGTGATCAGGCAACTCATGGAGTGGTTTTGACGGCAAAGCGAGTTCCTTTTGTGTGGATGGGTTTTGACTGTAACGATTGTCAGAGGTGCCTGACTCTAAATTGAAAGATAGGTGAGAAGCAATGTTTTGTAAACAGTGGGATGGGTGGGCCCATTGAGGCAAGTCAGCCAAGGAGGTTAGACCATGAAAATCTATAAATCGCTGGGGGTATTTGGATTAGGGGCGTGCGTGGTACTAAGTTTAATGACTGGACCATCCATGAGCCAAAGTCCCCAATCTGATGGAGAGTTGACGAAAGCCATATTCGCAGGAGGATGCTTTTGGTGCATGGAGCATCCGTTTGATGAACTTGCAGGGGTGGTGTCTACCACGTCAGGGTATACAGGTGGGCATAAAGCCGATCCTACTTACCCAGAAGTTTCCGCAGGCACCACTGGACATACCGAAGCCGTCCAAGTGGTGTTTGATCCCAAAAAGGTGAGTTACAAGGAGTTGTTGGATGTGTATTGGCGAAATACGGATCCGACCGTGGCCGAGGCGCAATTTTGTGATCACGGAGATCAGTATAGGCCGGAAATTTTTTACTTAGACGAGGAACAAAAAAATTTAGCCGAAGCTTCTAAAAAGGACATCGAAAAAACCAAAACCTTTTCACAGCCGATAGTCACGAAAATTACTCAGGCGACCACCTTTTATCCGGCTGAGGACTTCCATCAAAACTACTATCAAACCAACCCGATTCGGTATAAATTCTATCGGTTAGCTTGTGGCCGGGATGCACGGTTGGCGGAGTTGTGGGGTGGAGTCTAGTGTTCTGTTTAAAATAAATGGAACATCAGAAATTCTAATTTCGAAATCCGAAACAAATTTAATGACCAATGTTAGACGTTCGTATTTAAGGTTTTTGACTTGTTTCGTATTTCGATATTCGCATTTCGAGTGTAACCCTCGTTGATAGTTTTCCCCTTGTGGCGATCTCATCTCAACAACTCATCGATATCACCCTTCTTTTGTCCAAGGATACATTGGTGTATCCAGGAGATTCGCCTCCGAATATTCAACGTGTATCGGATTTGAATATGGGTGATTCCCTGACGGCTTCCACCGTAATATTAGGGTGCCATATTGGTACCCACGTCGACGCCCCGGCTCATTTTTTGGGCCAAGGCCTGATGGTGCATGAATTGCCTTTGGAATCTTTTTGGGGCCCAGCGTTGGTGATTAATCAGCAGGGGAAAGGTCGCATTGATAAAGCTGACCTAGAGGAGCTTTCGATCTCATCCCAATGCCATATTTTTTTCAAAACCAATAACAGTGCTTTATTATATGGAAACGTGTTTACGGAAAAGTATTGTACCTTGTCACGCTCTGCGGCTCAGTACTTATGCCAATTGAATCCACTCTCCATCGGATGGGATTATTACAGTATCGATCCCGTCACTAATCCGGAAACATTTCCCGCCCACGTGGTTTTTGCAGAAGCAAATATCCCCGTGTTCGTGTGTCTGAGCCTCAAAGATGTACCAGTAGGCCAATATGGGTTCTCCGGGTTTCCCCTAAGATTAATAGGGGTAGAAGCATCCCCGGTGAGGGCCATTCTTATTCCCGAAAATGAGGGATAAAAAATAAGGGCTGAAGAGAGCCCAGGTGTCCCTATGAGGTTGTTCTGGATTTTGGTTGGATTTAACGAGAAACCAGGCGTTTCGATTGTAAGTCTGCGAGGATCCGTTTTGATTCTTTGATAAAATCTTCCTGCCCTGTTTTTTTAGAAAATTTCAACGCGTCTATGGCTAATGAAATCGCTTTGGGGTAATCCCCCTCATCGACAAGAACTTTGGCTAACGTCAGCCTGGCATTAATACAGGTTGGCTCTTCATGAATCACTCGTTGAAGAAGTTCCTTGCCTTTTTCCATGTCACCGCCAAAGAAACTGGGAAGTCTGACTAAAAACGTCGCTTTTGAGGAAATTGCATCCAAGTGATTAGGATTTAATTCCAAGGTGCGATCTAATTCCGCCATCATTTTTGGAAACCCAAAAGCCGCCATAAGGTTTTCTCCATCAATCCGCAGCTGTTCGCCAAGGGTGCAGAAAAGAGAATAGTGGGCATCAGGTAATCGGTCATTCAAGGCCACGGCTTTTTCTGCCAGCGCTTGGGCTCGTTCAAAGTGGCCCAACCGGATATGTCGTGCCTCAGCTGACCGGCCACGTTGACATTCTTCCATGGATTGGGTGGCCAATTCAGTGGCGTTTTGGTTGGCGAAGGTGGCCTGAGGAAAAACACAGACAATTAACACCAAAGGTCCTAGGACGGCATGCATAAAATGTTTCATGAATAATTCCTTATGAATGAGGATAACCTTTTAAGGTTAATGAAAAAAACACGCAAAATCAATGCCGAAACCAACTATTTCTTAAATCGGCAAAACCTTTACTAAAATTGATTATTTGCCTCGACGTCGTGTTTCGTTTTTGCCAAGGGTGTGGCAAAAATTCAACAAAAGAGACGTAATGTACTTTGGGGGGGGTATTTTACTCCTCTACGGGAAGGTTCGATAATGTATGATGGTTTCATCATAATCGATTCACCTGGGAATTGCCATGCGCTTGTCTGGTAGACAAATTGGGTTGCTCAAAGAATATATGTACGACCTTGTCGAGCAAGCCAAGCAGGATGAGGCCACCACGCAAGCTTTTGGGTATGCGTCGCAAGCCTATCGTTCAGATCAAGCCATTTCTGAACTCTTGGCGATTCTCGATGATCGAATCGAATCAGAAGGCGTACAAGTCGGGTTGCCTGTTGAATTTCTTCATCAGATGTGGATGCTGTGTAACCAAGCCAATTCTGATGTGGAAGGCACTGTGTGGTTACAGCGGAATCTGGATGGGGAACCAGCCACCAAGTCCAGGGTTCGCGACCTGACCTATCGGGCGTTGATTGAGTATGTCGAACATCTACCAGAAGAGCCCACTACGGCTTGCCCGGATGAGTGAGGTGAAGTGCCAGCCATTCCTCTTGACTACGACTTTCCTCCACCCTCCAGCCATGACTAGCAAAAGCGATACTGATTTCTTCGCGATCCTCAACCAACAAACCCGACAGAAATAGTTGCCCCTCAGGGGAAAGAAAGGGCGCGAGTTGCCCGGCCATTCCCAGAATAGTGCGACGATCCACATTGGCCACGATCACATCCCAGGGAGCTGGGAGGCGTTGATCGAGCGTCGCAACTTCGAATTCGAGTTCATCTCCAAATCCATTGGTGAGGGCATATTCCCGCGCACAGTTAATTGCCTGTGCATCGCAATCAAAACCTAATGCTCGTGTCGCGCCTAGCCGAAGAGCCACCATGGCGAGAATCCCCGTGCCCGTGCCGACGTCTAAAAGGGTATCGCCGTCTTCGATTACATCTTCCAGCCATTCTGTTAATAATTGAGTTGTGGTGTGATGCCCCGTCCCAAAGGCTTGCTTGGGATCGATGATGAGGTCAATGTCCTTGGGGTTCGCCGAGGCAGGTTCCCAGCTTGGCCGAATCTGAACACGGTGGCCAATACGAATGGGTTTTACCTGACGCGCCCATTGAGCATTCCAATCTTGCGAGGGGAGGGAACGCGTCCCGATCATGTCTTCAGGGTGCGCGATGCCCAAGGTGTGGAGGGCAGAAAGAATCGATGCATGAATTTGCGTTGACCAGTGAACTGGGTCCCAGTACACATGAATCGTGTGATCCTCGACCCAAGTCCCCAAAAGTCCGGTTTCGTTCAGTAAGCCCGTCAGCTCGTTCGCGTCAACCGAGGCTGAAATAACAATGTCAATCGAATGGTTCTGCGTATGGTCAGGCATGTGTGTTGACGATTTTCAACGTACCACGTATCGTCCGCGGTCGATATGGAGATGAAGAGAAGATATCGGCGAGAACAGGCCATGGTTCGAGGTATTGAGCGCGGCATGCGTATGCTCGAATGCGGCAAAACCCAAAGCGCTAGGTTTAGTCGCGGGCGCATGGTCATTGTGCTCTTGGCGTTGGTCGCATGTGCGTTGCTGTATAACCATGAATGGTTCGTGACCGGAAATTGGGTATTAGCCGCGTGGGTAACCCTGTTCGTGATCGTGGCAAGGTATCATAGTCGCTTAGAAGATGGTTTGGCTAGGCTTCAACAATGGATCCATATTAAGCAGACCAACCTTGCCCGCTTGCACCTTGATTGGGAAGGGATTCCAGAGTCCTCATTAACGCTCCCAGCGGATCATCCCTATGGAGGTGATCTGGATTTGGTGGGCGGGCATTCCCTTCTTCGGTTACTCGATACTACGGTTTCAAACGAGGGGAAAACTCGCTTAGTATCCTGGGTGGCCGATCAAAACGACCATCCACTCTCGTTTGCCGATTGGGCATCCCGTCAGACGTTGGTCAAAGCCTTTACGCCATTTTTCGGATTGCGCGATCGTCTGC
>Ga0114931_10009532_pt1 | contig 11627 bp, 9 predicted proteins | sample 2SBtaG_FD_89579 | JGI IMG/M metagenome (GOLD analysis project Ga0114931, IMG submission 89579) | Deep subsurface microbial communities from Kolumbo volcano to uncover new lineages of life (NeLLi) - 2SBTROV14_V59a metaG | ecosystem: Environmental > Aquatic > Marine > Volcanic | place: Kolumbo...
CCTCAGGCGAGACACAGGTTTTGGCCCATTGGCATGGTGCCTTCCGTGACGAGTAGCCGGCCGCTCCCCTGGAGCGGCCTTTTTTGTACCGAGAATTGCTGTGGGTGCGAATCAGATTGTGGCGGAAGCGTCACCGCACCGGAAACAGTTCCGCTCGCGCCGCGGCTATTGGCGACCCTAAACATTCAAATTTCGAGAAATTTTTGACAATCCGGCCTGAATGCGACCATCGTCACCGCCAGCAATCCCTTTTCCTGCCGTTGCCGTGGGGGGCCAACGCAGATCAGACTGCCGAAAGGACAAAAGCAGATGCCGAGCCCCCTCCCCTCTGACGCGCACCTTGTCGCGGCGCAAAAGGCGCGCGAGACGACGCGCTCCAAAGCCCGATATCCGCAACGTCACCCGGAAAAACACCCGTCGCGCGCCATGCCCTTGACCCGTCGCTACGATGTTGCCTGTGTTGACGCCAGCACCACCGGCATCCGACGTTTTACCAGCATGGCGCCCATGCTGCCTCTGTTTGAGGATGCCTTTGGCGCGGTGGCACGGGGGACCCTCGTTGCCACCGGAACAGGGACAGTCGCCGTCGAGGATCCGACCCCGGGCACCCTGGTGCAGACCGCGGATAACGGCCTGCAGCCGGTGTTGTGGATCGGCGCCATGTCGATCGTGCCAGGCGCGCCGCAGAACATCAACGGTCTGATGCGCGTCACCGCCGACAGTTTCGGCCTGGGGCGCCCGATGCCGGACCTGATGCTCGCCGCCGGGGCGCGCCTTTTGCGCCGCCCGACCCAAGCCCGGCCCGACCAGTTTGCCGGCCTGGTGCCGATCACCGAGCTCTGTGACGGAGACAGCATCATCGAGATCACGCCCCCGGCCCCGGTGACCGTCTTTCACCTTGTTTTCGAGCGCCACCAGATCCTTTGCGCCAACGGGTTGGAACTCGAAAGTTACCATCCGGGCCTGCATGCCGAGATGAGCATCAGCCAGGAAATGATGTCCATTTTTTTGGCGTTGTTTCCGCATGTCCGGCAGTTGGATGATTTTGGCCCACTGGCCTACCCGCGCCTCGAAATCGACCATGCCATGAGCGCCTGAACCCACGCATGCGAAGCCGCATGAGAACCTCTCACGCGTCCCGTGTCAGGCGCTCCTCCAGCACCTCGAAGGGCACACCGGGCGCATCCTTGGCCACCCGGATTACCAGTGAGGTCTTGACGCTCGCCACATTGTCCGCCGCGGTAAGGTCCTCGGTCAGGAAGCTTTGAAAGCTCGACAAATCGGGGGCCACGCATTTCAGAATGAAATCGACCTCGCCATTCAGCATATGGCATTCCCGAACCAGCGGCCAGTCCTGGCACTGCGCCTCGAAGGCCGAGAGATCGACCTCGGCCTGGCTTTGCAGCCCGACCATGGCATAGACCTGCACCTCGAACCCCAGTTTGCGCGCATCGACATCGGCGTGGTAGCCGCGGATATAGCCGCCTTCCTCAAGCGTGCGGACCCGGCGCAGGCAGGGCGGCGCCGAAATCCCGACCCGCTTGGCCAGTTCGACATTGGTCATCCGCCCGTCGGCCTGCAACTCAGCCAAAATCATCCGGTCGATCGTGTCCAGTTTTGATCCTGCCATCGACTTTCCCTGTTTGTGATCGGTCTCGCTTTCACCAATTTTAGGCAACGGCGGGCAACTGCGCAATTATATTTCACACTGGCGCAATTATCTTATCACAACTGCCCAAGGCAAGTCTTTTCGCATCGCTTCGACCGCAGGGGTTTTCGAACCTTGGCCAGCGGACTATATCGACAGGCGACACCCGGATTTTGCAAGGAGGCCAAGATGGCTGAGACACGTCACACCAAGGTTCTGATCATCGGCTCCGGCCCCGCAGGATACACCGCCGGCATCTATGCGAGCCGCGCCATGCTGGACCCGGTTCTGGTGCAGGGATTGGAGCCGGGTGGCCAGTTGACCACCACCACAGAGGTTGAAAACTGGCCCGGTCAGATCGAGATTCAGGGGCCGGAACTGATGGTCAACATGGAAGCCCACGCCCGCGCCATGGGCTGTGAAATCGTGATGGACATCATCACCGATCTGGACCTCTCCAAGCGCCCTTTCATCGCGAAAAGCGACAGCGGCACCATCTTCACGGCGGATGCGGTCATTCTGGCGACGGGGGCGCGGGCCAAATGGCTCGGGTTGCCCTCGGAGGAGGAATTCAAGGGCTTTGGCGTTTCGGCCTGTGCCACCTGTGACGGGTTCTTTTATCGCGGTCAGGAAATCGTCGTGGTGGGCGGCGGCAACACCGCCGTGGAAGAGGCGCTGTTCCTGACAAATTTTGCCTCCAAGGTGACGCTGATCCATCGCCGCGATGAACTGCGCGCCGAGAAGATCCTGCAACACCGGCTGCTGAAAAACCCCAAGATCGTACCCCTGTGGGACCATGAACTGGTCGAGGTTCTGGGCGAGGAAAACCCCAAGGGCGTGACCGGCGTCAAGGTAAAGAACGTGAAAACAGGCGCGATCAGCGAAATCCCCTGCAAGGGCGTGTTCATCGCTATCGGCCATGCCCCGGCAAGCGAGTTGATCAAAGATCAGTTGGAAACCCATTTGGGCGGCTATGTCATCACAAAACCCGACAGCACCGCGACCTCGATCGGTGGGGTTTTCGCCGCCGGAGACCTGACCGATCCGAAATTCCGCCAGGCCGTCACCAGCGCCGGCATGGGCTGCATGGCCGCCCTTGAGGCCGAGCATTTTCTGGCCGAGCAGGAAGATTGACATCGCCGGACCCGGGCGGGCGGGCCGGGCCCGACGCCCGCGTGGCAGCCGCCCGCACCCTTCCCGTGCCGCGAACCGCTGGAATGAGGCAAAACTGTTCCGCTTTGGCCGCGCATTTCGCGAATGTTGCTTGATTTTCACAAAACAGCCGTTGCGTCGCTTGAAATTTAACCCAATGCAGGTGTAGTCGCGCGCATGCAAATGGCGGCCTGCCTATTCAACGCCGTCGACCACCCGAAAGCCGAGAGTGACAATGTCCATGCAAATCCTCGCTCCCATCCCGGAGCTGTATGTATCCTACGAGTCCGCGCAAAAGCTGAAGACCGAGGCCGCCAACCTGACCAGTTGGGATCTGTCGCCGCGCCAGATCTGCGATCTGGAGCTATTGATGAATGGCGGCTTCAACCCGCTAAAGGGTTTCTTGGGCGAAGAAGATTACGACAGCGTCATCGACACCATGCGCCTCGGCGACGGCACCCTGTGGCCGATGCCGATCACCTTGGACGTGAGCGAAGATTTTGCCGCTTCGATCGAGCCGGGGCAAGACATTGCGCTGCGCGATCAGGAGGGCGTGATCCTGGCAATCATGTCGGTGACTGACCGCTGGGTTCCGGACAAGGCACGCGAGGCGGAAAAGGTTTTTGGCGCCGACGATAGTGCGCATCCTGCCGTGAACTACCTGCACAATACAGCCGGCCCGGTCTATCTGGGCGGCCCCATCACCGGCATTCAGCCGCCGGTGCACTATGATTTCAAGGCGCGCCGTGACACGCCCAACGAATTGCGCGCCTATTTCCGCAAGCTGGGCTGGCGGCGCATCGTCGCATTTCAAACCCGCAACCCGCTGCACCGCGCCCATCAGGAACTGACCTTTCGTGCTGCGCGCGAAGCGCAGGCCAACCTGCTGATCCATCCGATCGTTGGCATGACCAAACCGGGCGACATCGACCATTTCACCCGCGTGCGTTGTTATGAGGCGGTGCTGGATCAATACCCCGGCTCAACCACGTCTATGAGCCTCCTCAACCTTGCGATGCGCATGGCTGGGCCGCGCGAAGCGGTGTGGCACGGGCTGATCCGCAAAAATCACGGCTGCACCCATTTCATCGTCGGACGCGACCACGCCGGCCCTGGAAAGACATCCGCAGGCGAAGATTTCTATGGTCCCTATGATGCGCAGGACCTGTTTCGCCAACACGAGGCGGAAATGGGGATCGAGATGGTGCCCTTCAAACACATGGTCTACGTGCAGGAAAAGGCGCAGTATTTCCCGGCGGACGAGGTTCCGGAAGGATCGACCGTGCTCATTATCTCGGGCACCGAATTTCGCCGCCGTCTGGCCGAGGGCTTGGATATTCCCGAATGGTTCAGCTTTCCCGACGTGGTGGCGGAACTGCGTAAGACCCGCCCGCCGCGCGCGCAACAGGGCTTCACGGTATTCTTCACCGGGTTTTCCGGGTCTGGCAAATCCACCATCGCCAACGCCCTGATGGTCAAACTGATGGAAATGGGCGGCCGCCCGGTGACGCTTCTGGACGGCGATATCGTGCGCAAGAACCTCAGCTCCGAGTTGGGATTTTCCAAAGAGCACCGCGATCTCAACATCCGCCGCATCGGTTATGTCGCCAGCGAAATTACCAAGAACGGTGGCATTGCAATCTGCGCCCCGATCGCTCCCTATGCCACGACGCGGCGCGCGGTGCGTGAGGAGATCGAGCAGTTCGGCGCTTTTCTTGAAGTGCATGTCGCCACCTCGATCGAGGAATGCGAACGCCGCGACCGCAAGGGGCTCTACAAACTGGCGCGGGAAGGAAAAATCAAGGAATTCACCGGAATTTCGGACCCTTACGATGTCCCGGAAAGGCCAGAACTGCGATTGGAAACCGAAAGCGTCGAGGTCGATCACTGCGCGCATCAAGTGCTACTGAAGCTTGAGAACATGGGCCTGATCGCCGGCTGAACAGCCGGTTGGGCCGGGCCTACAGCAGTTTCAGGCTTTCCCTTATCCACGGAAAGCGATCCTGTGCCGGAGCCACCACGAGTTCCTGCAGAAGGGGCCGCAGCCGCTGCGCCACCTGTGCCGGCATTTCCTGCAGCACGTCGAGCCTGGCGGTGAGAGCGATGGTACGCGAGAGTGGCTCGAAGGGCAGCTCCATCAGGTCGACATGGTCATGGAAACGTTGCGCCCTCAGATAGCCCAGAGGCGTCAGGATACTCCAGCCGGCACCTGCCGCAACCATCGCCATGATCGCGTGATAGCTGTCGAGCTGAAAACGATGTGACAGCGTCACGTTCTGTTGTGCCAGATGGGCAGCGATCTGACGTCCCATATGGTGGCGCTCGGTGTATTGGACGAGCGGCAGGGCGCTGAGCTGCGCCGCCAGGTCGGCCGAAAGATCGACCGCGCCCTTGGGTACCGCCGCGACGAAAGGCTCGCGCAGCAGGGGATGGGCCTCGATCCAGTCGGCGCCAAAGCCGGTATCGGCGGCAACGATCATGTCCAGCGCCCGGCCATCCAGCAGATCGAACAGATGGTGGCTGGCGCCGGTCTCGAGAAGAAACTGGCAGGTTTTCAGATGCCCTCCCATATCCGACAACAGCCGCGGGGTCACATCGGCGTCGAAGTCCTCGATCATCCCCAACCGGAACCGGGTCAACGTCGAAAGGTCCGACATCGCCAGTTCGGCGCGCGCCTGGGTGGCCTCGTTCAGGATCGACTGTGCGCGGCGGCGAAAAATTTCGCCGGCAGGGGTCAGCGCAACCGGGCGCGCACTTCGGTTGAGAAGCTTCGCTCCTATCGCATTTTCCAGATTGGAAAGCTGCTGGCTGATGGCCGACGGGCTCGCCCCGAGACGCCGCGCTGCGGTGGAAATGGCCCCCTCCTGCGCCGTGGCGACAAAGACCTCGATCCCCCAAAGGGTGATGCGACCCGGAGTTTCAACCATCTGAAGCCCCCTTCAGCCCCATGAGATGCGGCACGCACGGGCAGGCTGCGCCACGCCTATTTTCCGATCTCCGACAATTTAGCCTGCAACTCTGCCAATTGTGTCTTGATGTTCTCGAGATCGTCGCTCGAGGTCTCTGCGGGCTGTGCCTCCGCTGCTGGCGTCTGGGGCGTTGACCAGCCGCCGGTCATGGCTTTCATGAAGGCCTTTTGCTGCGCCTGCATCGCTTCGAACCCGGGCATAGACGCCAACGGGTTGGGGATGCTGGAGAGGTTTTCAAGAACCTTGGACTGACCGTTCTGCAGCATTTCGAACGACATCGCAAGGAATTCGGGAACGACGCTTTGAGCCTGAGTCGAATAGCTGCGCACCAGATCGGTCAGAACATCGATCGGAAGCACGTTTTCACCGCGGCTTTCATGCTCGGCGATGATTTGCAGCAGATACTGCCGGGTCAGATCGTCACCGCTTTTCAGGTCGATGATCTGCACTTCGCGTCCGGCGCGGATAAAGCCTGCAATGTCTTCCAGCGTCACGTAGTCGCTGGTCTCGGTATTGTACAAACGCCGACTGGCGTAACGTTTTATCAGTAACGGCGATTGTGAATTTGGCACGAACTCTTCCTCGTCTTTGCAGTGCAGCAAAGCTTAGGGCAGGCGTTTGCAAAAAGAAAGGGCGGGCTTCGAGAAGCCCGCCCCGATCAGCCATTCCGACAGGGAGGAGTCGGCTTGGCAATCGATCATTATTTCCCGACTTTGGCCGTCTTGGCGGCTTTGGCGACATCATCGGTCGCCTTCTTGACGACGGCCGAGGCTTCTTCGCCCAGGTCCTTGCCAGCGGCCAGCATCAGTTCGACGGTCTCGGTCTGGACTTTCTTGGCCACTTCGGCGAAGGCAGCCATGTTTTCCGCGGCCATCTCGGCCGAGGCCGACGCGAAATCGGTTAGCGACTGCGAATAGTCGGTCGGCTCCGTCTTGGCTTTGGACACGTCGGCAATCTTGTTGAGAGTGTCCTTGGTCCACTTCGAGGAAATCTCGGCCGATTTCTCGGCGGCTTCCAGAGCGACCTTGGTCATCTTCTCGCCCAGCGCGGCGGATGTCTTGAAAGCTTCGTCAAAAGCTTTGGTATCGACCGGGAAAGCGCTCATCATGTCTTGCATGGTCTTGGTGAAATCTTGTGCAGTTGCCATTGTACTTCTCCTGATGTGCAGGGAATCTCCCCGCGAAATTCTGCGTCTGAAAGGTATATATATGCCGCGCTGCAGCATTGCAAGTAAAAAATGCTGCAGCGCGGCGTAGCGGCGGAAACACATTAGCCGTTAGATGGCTTCGCGCCCATCACATAGGTTCCGGGTGCGCGGCAAAGGAGCGGATGCCCGGAATCTCCCGGCGCGCGCGCCGCAACCATTTTGCCGGACCGGCGCTTCAGCCAGGCCTCCCAGAAGGGCCACCAGGAGCCTCTGTGATCCTGAGCATGGGCGCGCCATTCATCGGCGTCCTTCAGCGGTCCGTCATTCGTATAGTAGCCATATTTGTGTTTCGCAGGCGGGTTGACGATGCCGGCGATATGACCGGATTCGGACAGGATGAACGTCTTGGAGCGACTCCCGAACTGCTTCACCCCGTCAAAGCTGGCCCGCCAAGCTGCAATGTGGTCCGTTTCGCAGGCGATCGCGCATACCGGCACGGTCACGTCGCGGATTTTCAGGGTTTTCCCAAGGATATCGATCCCTTTGCCCGCGAACCGGTTCTGCTGGCACAACCAGCGCAGATATTCGACGGTCATTCGGGCCGGCAAATTCGTGCTGTCGCCATTCCAGTAGAGCAGATCAAATGCCGGCGGCGCCTCGCCCATCATGTAGCGGCGGGTCGCCGGGCTGTAGATCAGATCGTTGGCACGCAGGTAGGAAAAGGTGCGCGACATGTAATAGGAACGCAGGACGCCGGCCTTTTTTGCCTCGGCCTCGATCCCGTCCACGAAATCATCGCCCAGGAAGACCCCGAATTCACCCTGGTCGGAAAAATCGGTCATCGTGGTGAAAAAGGTCGCCGACCTGACCGATTTGTCACCGCGCTTTTTCAGAAGCGCCAGGGTCAGCGCCAGTGTCGTCCCCGCGATGCAATATCCGATCGCATTGACCTGTTTGACGCCGCCGATTTCCTTGACCTGCTCCAGCGCGGTCAGATAGCCCTCTTCAATGTATGTTTCCAGGCCAACATCCGCATAAGACGCATCCGGATTGATCCAGGACACGACAAACAGGGTATAGCCCTGCGCCACCACCCACTGAATGAAGCTGTTTGCGGGCTTCAGATCCAGCACGTAGAATTTGTTGATCCATGGCGGGAACAGCACCACCGGGATTTCATGCACGGCTTCGGTTTTCGGGGAATACTGAATCAACTCGAAAAGCCGGTTGCGATAAACCACTGCGCCTTCGGTCGTCGCGAGGTTTTCACCAACACTGAATGCGGCCCTGTCGGCAAGGGAGACAAGCAAATCCCCATCGTTGGCTTCCACGTCGCGAACCAGATTTTCAAGCCCGTCCACCAGCGATTGCCCGTCCGTTTCGACAGCGCGCTCCAAGGCGTCCGGATTGGTCGCCAGAAAATTGGTCGGCGACAACAGATCGATGATCTGCCGGGTGAAATACTGGAGGCGCTGACGGTCCTTGCCCTCCAGGCTCTCCAGACCATCCAGCGTCTTCTCGATCGCCTCGGCTGACAGAAGATACTGGTTCTTGACGAAGTTGAAATAGGGATGTGTCCGCCAAAGAGGATTGGAGAAACGCCGATCCTCCGGGGTGGTATCTTCGGGGGGAATCAGTTTGCCGCTCGCCAGCGCTTGCTGCGCCTGCAGGTAGTGTTGCAGCGACTTGGCCCAGTAGGAAACCTGACCTTGCATGATCTTGGCCGGGTCCGAAACCATGCCAGCCATGTAGGCCGAGGCGGTCTTGGCCAACAAATCGTGACCCGGCCCTTCAAGGCTGGGCGGGGTGGGCTGCTGCTGCGACAGGGCTGCAACCAGACGCTTGGACAAAACATCCACCTTGGCCAGATTTTCAGCAAGCCTCGTTTCATTTGTCTCGCCGGGCGTCTCGTTGGTTGTCATGTTAACTCTTTCGGACTAGGTTCGCTGCAAGTGCAGCATACCCGGACTGCCACTGCAGGCAAAGTGGGGAATTGCGACCACGAACAACGAGGGATCGAGCATGCGTTTCATGGCCACCTACGACTTGATGGAAACCGCCCGCAACACCAACCAGTGGCTGGGCGCAACGGCACGGGCGCTGGCCGCATATCCGGCCGCCGGCCTTGTTCCCAATCCGATGATCCAATGGATGGGCGCATGGGGCGAGGTGACCGAGCGCAGCTTTGCGCGGATGGTTGTGAAACCGGATTGGGGCATCCCTAGCGTGGTGTCCGAAGATGGGCGCGACCACATCGTCAGCGTCGAAACCGAGGTGAAGCGCCCCTTTGGCGACCTGATCAGATTCCACGTTCAGGGGCGCCCCGAGAAAAAGCGCCGCGTGATGTTGGTGGCACCGATGTCGGGGCACTATGCAACATTGCTGCGCTCGACCGTTGTCAGCCTGCTGCCCGACTGCGAAGTCTACATCACTGACTGGCATAACGCGCGCGATATCCCGGCTTCCATGGGCAAATTCGATATCGAGGACTATACCTTTTATCTGGCCGACTTTATGCGCCATATGGGCCCCGACACACATGTTATTGCGGTCTGCCAGCCGGTGCCGCTGGCGCTGGCCGCAACTGCCCTGCTGGCCGAGGAAACACCGGCCGCGCAGCCCCGCAGCCTGACCCTGATCGGTGGCCCGGTGGACCCGGACGCCGCAGTAACCGACGTGACGGATTTCGGTCGCCGCGTCACCATGGGCCAACTGGAAGAACTTGCCATCCAGCGGGTCGGCTTCAAATACCCGGGCGTCGGACGGATGGTCTATCCGGGGTTGCTGCAACTGGCATCTTTTGTGTCGATGAACGCCGACCGCCACAGTGATGCCTTCAAGAACGAAATCCTGCGCACCGCCAAGGGCGAAGCCTCCGATCACGATCCGCACAACCGCTTTTATAACGAATACCTTGCCGTGATGGACATGACGGCCGAGTTCTATCTTTCGACCGTGGAACGGATTTTCAAATCCCGCGACATCGCGCGCAACGATTTTACGGTCGCGGGCCACAAGATCGACCTGGGAAAAATCACCGATGTCGCGGTCAAGACGGTCGAAGGCGCCAAGGATGACATCAGCGCGCCCGGCCAGTGCGTCGCCGCGCTCGATCTTCTGACCGGCCTGCCCGACAGCAAGAAAGCGTCGCACCTGGAACCGGACGCCGGCCACTACGGCATTTTTGCCGGCAAAAGCTGGCGCCACAACATTCGGCCCCTGGTGCTGGATTTCATCGACGCCAATTCCGGCGCGCACCCGACCGCGCGCCGCGCACCGAAGGCGGCCAAAAAACTGAAAGTGGTCAACTAACGGCGTTGGTTTGCGCGAGGATATCTTGGCGCGCAAGGGTTTCGTCTCTGCGGGGTTCAGGAGAGCAGCGGAGATCTGTCCGTCAAATTCGGACGGAACGCGTCCAGAATCGCAGCATCATCAGGCCGCCGGCCGCCGCCAGACCGACGACAAGACCCAACCACACCCCCACTGCGCCCATCCCGAGAACGAACCCGAAGAGGTAGCTCGCACTCATTCCCAGCGGCCAGTAGGCAATCCCGGCAATCACCATGGGCACGCGGGTGTCCATCACGCCGCGCAACAGCGCCAGCGCCATCACTTGGGTCGCATCGGCAAGCTGGAATAGCGCCGCGACCGCCAGCAAGCGGACCCCGATGGCAATGATCTGCGGCCGCTCGGGATCGTCCGGTGCAAGGAAGAGGCCAATCAGCGTCTGAGGCACCAGCAGAAACACAACGATCACCAGCAACGCGAACCCCAGCGACATCACCATCACGACCTGCGCGCCGGCCCGCAGCGCCTGCGCGTCATGGCGCCCGAAGGCGCGGCCGGCGCGCACGGTGGCCACATTCGACAGCCCCACGTGGACCATGAAGGCAAGTGCCGCCAATTGCAGGGCTATACCGTGCGCCGCCAGCGATTGCGTGCCGATCCAGCCCACCATGATGGCTGACGCGCTGAACAGCCCGGTTTCCGCCAAATTGGTCAGGCCGATCGGCCAGCCCAACTGAAAGACCTGCCCCAGCGCTTCGCGATCCACCCGCCAGAAACGGGCGAACAAGGCGTGTTCGGGAAAGGCGCGCGTTGCGTAGGCGCCCAGCGCGATCGCCGACAGAAGGTTGCTGATGATCGAGGCAATCGCCGCCCCCCGCACGCCAAGTTCGGGCGCCCCCCAATGGCCGAAAATCAGCGCATAGTTTACGATGATATTGAGCACGACGGCCGCAAGGGTCACCGCCAGCAGCACCCGGGTGCGCTCCATCGCAGCCAGGTGGTTCTTGATCACCATCACGATCAGCGCCGGGGGCATGCCCCAGCACGCAAGGCGCAAATAGGCCTGGGCGATGGCGGCAATGTCATGCTCCTGCCCCATCGCAATCAGGATTGACCCAGAAAAATACATCAGCGGAATCACCGCAAGGGCGTAAGCCATCGAAGCCCACATTCCCATACGGGTGATCCGGCGGACCTGCCTCTTGTTGCCCGAGGCCTCGGCATTGGCGACCATCGGCGACACGGCAAACCCGAACCCGGCACCGGTGATGAATAGAATAAACCAGAAGGACCCCGCCAGCGTGACCGCCGCCAGCGCATCGACGTCGTACCAGCCCAATATCAGCGTGTCAGTCATGTGAATGGCAAATTGCGCCATCTGACTGCCGATCAGCGGCAGACCGAGCGCCAGAATCGCCCGCGC
>Ga0114931_10009533_pt1 | contig 11627 bp, 7 predicted proteins | sample 2SBtaG_FD_89579 | JGI IMG/M metagenome (GOLD analysis project Ga0114931, IMG submission 89579) | Deep subsurface microbial communities from Kolumbo volcano to uncover new lineages of life (NeLLi) - 2SBTROV14_V59a metaG | ecosystem: Environmental > Aquatic > Marine > Volcanic | place: Kolumbo...
AATTCAAGCGGCCCTCTTCTCCCCGTCCCCTGCTGCGCAAGCAGGGAGCGGGGGAAAGGGGGGAAACCGGCCCCCTCCAGCTGAAAACTGAATACTTCAACACGCCGTTACGCGTCGGGTTACAAAAGGTTCTATCTCCTTCAAGTTGAAAAAGGAAAGACCATAGCTGATCTATCAGGAGTGTTGCGTCGCTTTTGGTGGAGAGGTAGAATTTCTACCATGTCTGATTCTTCGGCCACCAGTGTTGCTACAACTGAAGATGTGCACACGTTGGACGATTCGGTCGACAGCCTGACAACCGGTGCCAAGCAACTGCAGTCGATGTCGCTCGACAAACGACGCGAGTTGGTTGACGCCTGTGCCGCAGGAGCTGCTCGCAACGCGGTGAAATGGGTCGAAGCGGCCTGTCGTGCCAAGCGGATCGCATCGGACGGTGCCATCGCAGCCGAAGAGATCCTTGCCGGCCCCTCGAGTCTGCTACGCTATCTCCACTTACTCTCCAGCGTCTTTCGCGACATCGAGAAAAACGGTGTCCCCTCGCTGCCGGGACGGCCACGTAAAAATTCGCGGGGCCGGACTTGTGTGCCGGTACTTCCTGTCGCGGATCTCTACGACAGTATGCTCTTTATGGGCCTCAAAGCGGAAGTCTGGTTGCAATCGGGCGCCGACGAGCAATCGCTGTTCTCCGACAGTATGCCATCAGCCGCTCCATTGGCAACTTCCAATTCGCCCGCAAAAGTCGCCGGCGTCCTTGGGGCTGGGAACGTGAGCACGATTCCTCTGACCGACACACTCTACAAAATCTTTCACGAGCAGGAAGCCGTTCTGCTGAAGCTCAACCCGGTGAATGAGTATCTCGAACCCGTTTTCAGCGACACGCTCCGACCGTTGATCGATGCCAACCTGCTGCGCATCGTGCGAGGCGGCCGCGAAATGGGCGATGCGGTCGTCCAGCACACGGGCATCGACACCTTGCATTTGACGGGATCGCACCTGACGCATGACGCCATCGTTTGGGGATCGGATTGCAGCAAGCGAGCAGCGTGCAAACAAGAAGAAAAACCGCTGGTTACCAAGCCGGTGACAAGCGAACTTGGCAACGTTACTCCATGGATCGTTGTTCCTGGCAATTATTCTAAAAAGCAACTTCGGTCGCAGGCAGAGCACTTGGTAGCTTCGATTGTCAACAACGCTTCGTTCAACTGTGTTGCCACCAAGATGATCGTGACATCACGAAGCTGGCCGCAGCGGGAAGAGTTTCTTAATCTGCTCGACTCGCTATTAAAGGCCGTACCGCCAAGGTTTGCTTACTATCCGGGAGCCAAAGAACGATTTGAGCGTGCGACAGGCCAAGCTCATGTCGAGATGGGGGATGGGTGCTTGCCCTGGACTCTGATTCGCGATGCTCGTCCAGACGAGTCGCCGCACCTGTTTGAGGAAGAGTCGTTCGTCTGTGTCTGTGCCGAAACAGCGCTCGACCAATCGTCGCCAGCGGCGTTTGTCGAAGAGGCCGTCGAGTTTGTCAACCACCGGCTGTTTGGAACTTTGTGTGCGACCCTTACACTGCCCGCTGGTTTTCAAAGCTCGCATGCAGAGGCCCTTGATCTCGCGATCGAGCGACTGCGATACGGCTCGGTCTGTATCAACCAGTGGTCGGGAATCGTTTACGGTATGATGACTCCGCCGTGGGGCGGCGTGCCTGGGACCACGCTGGCGGATCCTCAGAGTGGAATCGGCAGCGTCCATAACACTTATTTCCTCGATCGAGTCGAAAAAACAGTCCTGGTCGGACCACTATGCAACCCAATGAAGCCGGTGTGGTTCGCCTCTCATCGAACGGCTCACAAAGTTGCCTGGAACCTTGTCGACTTTTATCGACGACCTTCGCTCGCGAAGCTGTTGCCAATCACTTTTAATGCATTGCGAGGTTAAGACGCGTCGACAGATGATGAGGATTTACTAACTTGACGTGCGAGTTCCTATGTTGCGCACTTTCATTACCCGACGCGTAAGCGAGGGATAGCACGGTTATCAGCTTCATCCTTCGCTTACGCGTCAGGTTACGAAGGTAAATTTCTATCTGCCACTGCGGAACCCATTCTTCCAAGCCACCCAATGACGGAGCAAGTTCATGTCACTGCCAGAAAAAACTCCAAACCGTTGCCTGCCACCTGAACGTGATACTGTGAGATTCATTGTCCGTTACTCTTTGCTGCTCCTGACAATGCTGCTGGTCGGGTGCGGAAAAGGTGGGGCTGGCGATTCTGCTGTAAAATCTGAGGCGGGCGAAAATCCTGTAGCTAGTGATTCAGCCACCGTAGATCAGCCCCGGGTTGTTTCCTTCAAACCAGGGCCCAACGTTCAGACGGCTCTCCAAGAAGAGCTTATTCTCGCCGATCCGAATACCGTGATTCAGCTTGAAGAAGGCGTCTATGACCTCACCTCAGGCCTTTCGCTCGATGTCGAAGGCGTCACCATCCGCGGCGCTGGCATGGAGAAGACGATCCTCTCGTTTAAGAACCAGGAAGCAGGCGCCGAAGGGCTCTACATCACTAGCGACCGTGTGCTGGTGGAAGACCTTGCCATCGTCGACACGAAGGGCAATGGGCTCAAATCGCATACGGCCAACGATATCGTCATCCGCCGGGTACGTGCTGAGTGGACCGGCGGGCCCAAGACGAGCAACGGTGCTTACGGCATCTATCCAGTCAATTCGACCAATGTATTGGTCGAAGAATGTGTCGCGATTGGCGCTTCGGATGCAGGCATCTACGTGGGGCAGTCGAAAAACATCCTCATTCGAAATTGCTCGGCCAGCTACAACGTGGCGGGCATTGAGGTTGAGAACTGCTATGGGGGCGAGGTAGTTGGCAACACGGCGACGAACAATACAGGCGGCATTTTAGTCTTTGATTTGCCCGACTTGCCTATGCAGCGAGGACACGATATTCGTGTTCACCACAACAAAGTCTTCGACAACAACACGCCCAACTTCGCTCCGAAAGGCAATATTGTAGGCTCTGTGGTGACCGGGACTGGAATGATGATTATGGCAAACGAGAACGTCGAAGTTTTCGAAAACGAAATCCGCGATCACAACACCCTGAATATCATGGTCAATAGCTATCTCCTCACGGGACTCGCGATCAACGACGAAAAATACTATCCCTATCCTGAAAAAATCCACATTCACAACAACACGTTTGGTCGTTGCGGTGACCAGCCGGGCAGTGGCGGCGGCGAGCTCTTTGCCTTAGTTCTTGGCACTCCGCTACCAGATATCCTGTGGGACGGGGTGTTTAATGCCGAAAAATATGGCGGGGAAGATTTCCACCCTGGGCAGTTAGTTTGCATCCATGATAACAAGAAAGACGAGGGCGAGATCACTGTTGCCAGTCTGGGCGGTACGGCTGTACTACTCGATCCGGCAAAGGCAGAAGTCTCGCGAGACTTGGCCCTCTTTGCTGGCGAAATGCCTCCTGTCGAGCCGGTCACCATCGAAGGATCCGAAGAGTGAGTCGCCGACGCCTCTGCCTAATTCTTGCGTGGCCCGTGCTGCCTTATCTTTCTCTGGTAGCGTGCGATGCGGCTGAAATGCCCCCGGCATTCCTCGACCCTGCCAGCGAGCCGGCCGAGCATCTCGGCAACTACCATTTCTTTCTCGATACGAAAAACCAAATCCCCAACGAACGGGTCGTCCCCTACGACTTAAACACTCCGCACTTTGCCGACTACGCCCGCCTCCACCGGTTTCTCTGGCTGCCACAAGAAGCGAGCGTTCGCTATCACGAGGAGGGGGAACTTGAGTATCCGGTTGGCGCGGTCTTGATTATTTCGGTTGGCTACTTACATGATCTTCGCCAGCCTGAATTGGGCGAAGAACTCGTGGAGACGCGTCTCTTCGTGCACCGAAAGGAAGGCTGGCAGGGCGTTCAGTACACTTGGAATCAGGAGGCAACCGAGGCGAGTTACTCGGTCACGGGCACTCGAGCCGAAGTTTCCTGGGTTCACTACGATGGATCAACTCGCAGCCACACGGTGCTTGCCCCCAATAGCAATCAATGCAAACAGTGTCATAAAATCGAGGGGAAGATGGTCCCGCTCGGTCAGACCCATGCCGACCGGCTCAACCGGGAATTCCTCTATCCCGATGGCCCCGAAAACCAATTGTCTCGCTGGTCGAAGCTGGGCTACTTGACCGGCGCGCCGAGCAATCCCGCCGAGGCTCCGAGAATGCCCGTCTGGAACGATGCTTCGACCGGATCGGTTGAAGAGCGTGCCCGAGCGTATCTGGAGATGAACTGTGCGAGTTGCCATCGTCCGCAAGGCCTTGCTTTTACGTCGGGACTCGATCTGACGTTTGCGCAACGCAGGCCGATTCGTTATGGTGTCTTCAAGTCGCCCGTCGCAGCGGGGCGTGGGGTGGGCAACGGGCGATTCGCCATCGAGCCGGGGCATCCCGAGCGTTCTTTTCTGCTGCACCGACTGCGTTCGGTTGATCCAGGCGTGCGGATGCCGATTGTCGGGCGTGGGCTTGTCCATGAAGAAGGAGTTGCGCTCATCCAGCAGTGGATCGCGGAAATGCGGTTCGCCACGATGGCCCAAGCGCAATCGCGGGCCGATCGGCAGGGTATCTTGCGGGCCATGGCAGCGGGGCCGCAGGAATGAAAGCACGTAGGCTCTGTTGGTATTTGCTGTGGGCGGGTGTGCTGATGGGTTGTGGGTCGGACGTGACTCCTGCGACGGGTGTGGCGGCTAAGCCGCGAGCGGCGATAGGGTCTGTGCATGTCGACCTTGAGTCTCGCCGGCCGGCGGTTATGCTCTCGGAGTATCATCTGTTTGCCGATGTGAAAAACCAAGTTCCCAATCAGGGAGTTATTCCCTATGCGCTGAATGCGTCTCATTTCGTCGACTATGCGGTTTCGCACCATTTTCTTTATCTTCCTCCAGGCAAGCAAGCGGGCTACGACGAAAGCGACGTGTTTTCGTTCCCTGTCGGGACGGTGTTGATTCAATCGCTCGGTTTCCTCCACGACGTTCGTGATCCGCAGCAGGGAGAGCGTCTTGTTGAAACTCGCCTGCTGATTCACCAGACCCGGGGCTGGCTTGCGGTGCCCTATCTTTGGAACGAGGAGGGAACCGATGCGCGGCGGGCGGTGATTGGCGGAAAAACGGTGGTCCATTGGATTCAGGCCGATGGAACTCCGCGGTCGCACGAATTCATTACGCCTGACATGAATCAGTGTAAACGGTGTCATAAAAACCAAGACGCCGTGCGACCGATCGGCGTCCGTGCGCGAAATCTCAATTGTCGGCTTGCCGGAGGTGAGGTGAATCAGTTGACGGAGTGGGTCAAAACGGGTTTGCTGGCTGGGGCGCCTCCGGAAGAAGACTGGCCGCTGGGGATCGACTGGCGTGACCCGTCGGCGGGTTCGACGGAGGCGCGAGCCCGAACTTGGCTCGATATCAATTGTGCTCATTGCCATAACCCGGCTGGGGCGGCGAGTGTTTCGGGGCTCGATCTTTCGTTGCAGCAGCAGTTGCCGGTGAGGTTTGGTGTTTATAAGCCCCCGGTGGCGGCCGGACGGGGTTCGAGTGGTTTTAAGTTTGGCATCGATCCGGGCAGTCCTGAAACTTCTTTTCTCTTGCACCGGATTCGCTCGACCGATCCTGGTGCGATGATGCCGACGGTTGGTCGCACGCTGGTCGATGTTGAAGGAACGGCGCTGGTCGAGCAGTGGATCCGCGAAATGAAAGCCGACCAACAGCTTGCCGAGCGTGCCTTGAATCCGGTGAAGGCCTACCGCGATGCCCTGCAAGGGGGCGATGCGGCGCGGGGGAAGCAGCTTTTTTACTCCCAGGCCAAATGCAGTTCCTGTCATCAGGCAAGTCCTGAAGATCGTGGCAAGGTTGGTCCTCCGCTGATCGGCGTGGCATCGCGTACGAAGCGTGAATACTGGCTGGAATCGATCGTTGCGCCGAGTGCGAGAATTGTTGAGAAATACGTGGTCACGATTGTCGAAACGGTAGACGGCAAGGTTTACTCGGGCCTGGTGGTGTCGGAAGATGCCAACGAGCTCGTGCTCAGAATGGCCGATGCAACCGAAGTCAAACTACTGCAAAGTTCTGTTGAAGAGCGTTCGCTCTCGACGATCTCGCTGATGCCCTCGATGGCGAATCTGCTCTCGATCGAGGAGGTAGCCGATCTGCTTGAGTTTCTCTCGACGCTCAAGGCCGAACCGTGAGATAGCAATGTTTTGACTCCGAATTTTGTTACGCGGTTTTGATTGCAAAATTGCAAAAGTTGGAGCGTTATAAAATAGCGGCGCTTCGTAGGTAGGGGTTTGCTGCGTTGGGGGTCGCGAGTTTTGTCGCGAAAAGCGGGAAAATGCGTTTTTAGGTGCAAAATTATTTGTTTTGCACCGCAAGATTGGCGAAGACGCCAGCGGGGAAGCGTCTCGTGAGAGGAGTTGGTGCAAAAGTCGGAGGGTTTTGCAATTTGAGCGCGAAATTGCGTTTCAAAAGTCGGGATACGGGGAACCACGAAAGGCACGAAATATACGAAAGTCCCCCCCCCCAGTCGGGCCGCCAGGCGGGCCTGGGCGTCTCGGAGTGAAAGTAGGAATCAATTTTCAAAGAGCGAATGCAACGCCGTGCGATAGAGATTATCGCTTGTTGGGAGGCGTTTTGGCGAGTGCTTTTTTTGGCCAGGAGGGTTCGTGTGTGATGGCGATGTTTTTATCCCTAGGCTTACGCCTAGGGCTCTCCTGTTTTTATCCCTGGGCTTACGCCTGGGGCTCTCCTGGGATGGCTTGCCTTTAACTTTCTGAAGAATAGAGAGTATAATGACGTTCTCGCCTGATTGTGATTTTTGCCTGCCTTGGTCGCTCTTTCCCGGAGGATCGCGTTTGCTGATTCGTTTGACTACCAGCATGTTGGCGTTTGTGCTGCTTGGTTTGGTGCAGGTGGGCGCCTCGGAAAGTGCGTCCAAGTTTTCTGCGCAGGACATCGAGTTCTTTGAGAAGAAAGTGCGTCCGCTGCTGGTCGAGCACTGCTATGAATGTCATAGCCAGAGTTCAAAAAAGTTGGAGGGAGGGTTGCGGCTCGATTCGCGTGCGGCGGTGCTTGTCGGGGGCGATACCGGTGCGGCAGTTGTGCCTAGTCATCCTGAGCAGAGCTTGCTGATCGGGGCGATCAATTATGGCGATCTCTATGAGATGCCACCCAAGTACCGGTTGCCGCCCGAGGCGATCGAGACGCTCTTCGAGTGGGTGAAGCGTGGGCTGCCTTGGCCAGATGAGAAAATGTCTGCCAGTGCAACGGCCCCAAAAGAGTTTAATCTTCAACGGCGAAAGAGTTCGCATTGGGCTTGGCAGCAACTTCGAGATCCGACTTTACCGGAGGTCGGTGATAAATCTTGGCCGCTGGATCCGTTGGATCGATTTGTGCTTGCTAAGCTTGAAAAGAATAACTTGAAGCCTGCGATGCCGGCAGATCCGCGGGTACTTGTTCGGAGGGTTTATTTTGATCTGATCGGTTTGCCGCCATCACCAGAGCAGGTGGAAGCATTTGCCCGTGATCCTTCGCAGCAGGCGTTGGCTGCAGTGATTGATAAATTGTTGGCTGCGCCACAATTTGGTGAGCGCTGGGCGCGGCATTGGCTCGACTTGATGCGATACGCAGAATCGCGGGGGCATGAATTTGATTATTCGATCCCCAATGCTTGGCAGTATCGTGATTATGTGATTCGGGCAATGAACGCCGATGTGCCTTACGACCAGTTTGTGACAGAACACCTGGCGGGTGATCTTTTGGAGGATCCGCGGCGGCATCCTAGCAAGGGTTTTAATGAATCGGTGCTGGCGACGGGGTTTTGGTACTTGGGCGAGTGGGTGCATTCGCCGGTCGATGTGCGTCAAGACGAAGTCGATCGATTTGATAACGCGATCGACGTTTTTGGCAAAGCCTTTTTGGGCCTGACGGTTGCCTGCGCTCGTTGCCATGACCATAAGTTCGATGCGATCTCGCAGGCCGACTATTATGCACTGGCCTGTTTTTTGCAGAGTTCTGCCTATCGGCAGGTTCGTTTTGAAACGAGCGCACACAATCGTGACGTGGCAAGACAACTGGACCTCTTGCGCGGTGAAACGGGGCGTCGACTGGCTGTGCTGGTTGCTCAGGACTGCAAAGGTCGGCTGCCTGGGCTGGAATCTTTGCTGCTGGCGGCGGCCGATGCACTCGCGTCAGGCAGCGACATTCAACTTGCAAGCGGTGAGAGATCAAAAAACGAGTCTGCAGGGATCGCTCAGCCGAATAAACTTTTGAGCGAGATTGCGGACCAACACGGTTTGAGCGTTGATGAACTTTTGCCTTGGATCGACGAATTGTTTGCAGCTCGAACAGACCCCGCGCATCCGCTCCACTTGCTTGCCTTGACGGCGACTGAGGGGCTTGCCTTGACGGCGACCGAGGGGACGCAGGCTGTGAATAATCGGCCAAGCAAAATTGTTTACGGTGAGATCGTTTTGCCTGAGTCAGCGCAAATCGTGATCGACTTCCAATCGGAAAACGCACGCTGGCTTACTGATGGCCCGGCTTTTGGTAGTCGGGCTGTGCAGCGAGGCGAGGTCTTGCCGGGCCTTGACGCGAGCGCACCGATTGCCGAAATCGTGCAGCACGGACGAGCCGAACTCGATCGGTCTCTTGCTGATTTGAAACTGACGAAGGGCACCGAAGACAATCCGGTCGCGGGCGGGGCTTGGAAAGAACGGCCGGGCAAGATTCTGAGTACGCCAACGGTTGAACTGCGTGGGGGCAAACTGTTTTACTTGCTTCGCGGTGGGACTTGCGTCCATGCGGTGGTCGATTCGCATCGGATAATTCATGGCCCACTGCACGGCAGCATGAGGAAGGAAATCGAAACCGGCGGCGAACTTCGTTGGGTTGAACATGATCTCAGCGATTATCGGCGGCATGGAGTTCATGTCGAATTTGGTCCGAAGGACGATTTGCCTTTGCAGATTCTGATGGTGGTTGAAGGCGACACCCTGCCATTGTTGCCGAAGGATTGGCCGGTCGGATTCATTACGCAAGAATTGGCGGCAGCGCCACACTTGGCAGAAATTACGAAACGATGTACTCAATGGATCGGCGAAGCGGTAACTCGAATGGAAAGCGACGATCTTGCCAGCAGCGATTTGCATACGACTTGGGCTCAATGGGTTGTCGACAATCCGCAGTTGTGGGCAAACGATTCTCACGATGTGATTGCACGAGTCCTGGCAGACTACCACGGTCGGCGTGAGGAACTACTAAAATTGATTCGCAAGGAATCGATGACCGCGCCGGCTATTTGGGATATTGATGGGGAAGATGAGTTTTTGCTTGTGCGCGGCAATCCTCGCACGCCGGCGAAATTGGTGCCGCGTGGAATGCTGACGGCCATCGCTGGTGAGCATCAGACGGCAATAAACGATGGCAGCGGTCGCCTTGAGTTGGCTCGCCGGTTGCTTGATCCGAATAATCCGTTCCCCGCTCGAGTGATGGCCAACCGGGTGTGGCAACATCTTACTGGCCGAGGGATTGTTGCGTCGGTCGATAATTTTGGCGTTTTGGGACAAGCGCCAACTCATCCTGGGCTGTTAGATCATTTGGCGACACGATTTATCGAGCAGGGTTGGTCTGTGAAGCAGCTTATTCGTGCGGTGATGCTCAGCCGCACTTATCAGATGTCGAGTCAGTACGATGCGTATGCAGCCGAGTCGGATCCTCAGAATTTGTTATGCCATCGGATGTTGCCGCGCCGAATCGAGGCGGAGGTTATCCGTGATACAATGCTTGCACTTGCGGGGCAGCTCGATTCGCAGGCGTTCGGGGCAAGTGTGCCGGTACATCTGACGGAATTCATGCAAGGGCGAGGTCGTCCAAAGAAAAGTGGTCCGCTGGATGGCGAAGGTCGGCGGAGTATTTATGTTTCGGTGCGTCGGAATTTTCTTTCCCCGATGATGCTGGCCTTCGACACGCCCCAACCGGCTCGTTCGGTCGGGCTGCGAACTGTTTCGAATGTGCCGGCTCAGGCGTTGATTCTGATGAACAACCCGTTTGTGATTGAGCAGGCAGGTCATTTTGCGCGGCGGCTGCTTGCTCGTGATTTAGGTACGGAAGAGCGAATTGAGCGGCTCTATGAGGAGATGTTTTCCCGTTTTCCGCGGGAAGAAGAATTGGTCGCTGCTAAACAGTTTTTATTAAAACAAGCTCGGGAATATGGGCTGAGTGAAGCAGCCGGATGGGTTGACGAGGCGGTTTGGACCGATTTGTGTCATGCTATGTTTAACGTTAAGGAATTTATTTTTATTCGTTAGTTCAAATTTTTTTGCCGTCGACGTGAACTCCTACGCAATCGACGTTGCCGTCGGCGCTAACCAGGGGCTCGGCACTGATTTTAAGCTTACTGAAAAATTGAATTATGGACTTATTTCCTTGCCATCGATATTTTTCGCGGCCGTTGTCTCGCCGGCAGATGTTGCGGCAATCTGCCTGTGGTTTTGGCGGCGTAGCCCTCGCTGCGATGTTGAGTAAAGATTGCTTGGGCGCAGCTCGCGACAGCTTTGCGACTTCTTATCCGGCGCATTTTCGGCCACGCGCGCGTTCTGTGATTTTTCTCTACATGGACGGAGGGCCTTCTCAGATCGACACGTTTGATCCGAAACCGTTGCTTGATCGGGAAAATGGCCAACCGTTCAAAATGAAAATTGAGCCGACGCAATTCAACAACATCGGCAAGACCTTGGCCAGCCCGTGGAAGTTTCGGCAGTATGGAGAGAGCGGTACGCCGGTGAGCGATTTGTTTCCGCATGTTGCTCAGCATGTCGACAGCATGGCAGTGATTCGCTCGATGACGTCCCAATTTTCTGAGCATACCAACGCGAATTTCTTTTTGCATACGGGCAGTGGCTTGCAGGGACGGCCCAGCATGGGAGCGTGGTTGAGTTATGGGCTGGGGACAGAATGTCGCGACCTGCCGGCTTTTGTGGTGCTCAATGGGGGCCTGATTCCGCCGGGGGGACTCGACAATTTTAATAGCGGATTTCTTCCGGCAAGTAATCAAGCCAGTATTTTTCAATCGGGAACGATGCCGGTTGCGAATATTTTGCCGCGAGAGAAAAATGGCCGCCTACAGGAAAATAAACTGGACCTGATTCGGCAGCTTGACGAACAACGACTGGCAACCAGCGGCCACGACGATGCGATCGAATCGGCTATTGCGAACTACGAACTGGCTTATCGGATGCAAACGGTTGTGCCAGGATTGACCGACCTGTCGTCGGAAACAGCACAGACGAAGGAGATGTACGGTCTGAATGAGAAGTCGGTCAAGACGACGATCTTTGCCCGACAGTGTTTACTCGCTAGGAGGCTCATTCAGCACGGGGTGTGTTTTGTAGAATTGACATGCCCGAAAGTAGGCAGTCACGATCGCTGGGATCAGCATAGAAATCTTAAGCAGGGGCACTCGGACAATGCGCGCACGGTCGACCAGCCGATTGTGCGTTGCTGACCGATTTGAAAAATCGCGGCATGCTGGATGAAACATTGGTAGTTTGGAGCGGAGAATTCGGCCGGACGCC
>Ga0114931_10009534_pt1 | contig 11627 bp, 12 predicted proteins | sample 2SBtaG_FD_89579 | JGI IMG/M metagenome (GOLD analysis project Ga0114931, IMG submission 89579) | Deep subsurface microbial communities from Kolumbo volcano to uncover new lineages of life (NeLLi) - 2SBTROV14_V59a metaG | ecosystem: Environmental > Aquatic > Marine > Volcanic | place: Kolumbo...
GACACACCATGACATAGGACGTGAAGAGCTGGTACGCCGCGTCAACAAATTTGCACTTGACCACGAGCACATCATCCTGAATCAGATACGTAAGGTCGGCGCGTCACTCGACTGGTCGCGATACGCGTACACGCTCGACAAACAACGATACCGTGCGGTCATGACCGCCTTCAAACGCATGTACGATGCTGGATTGATCTACCGTGGACACCGCATTATAAACTGGGACCCGAAGGGTCAAACAACCATTTCTGATGATGAGATCGTCTATGAAGAACGGAAGACGAATTTCTATACGTTCAAGTACGCAAAGGACTTCCCTGTCGCCATTTCAACGACACGACCCGAAACCAAGGTCGGCGATACAGCAGTTGCGGTGCACCCAGATGACAAACGATATCAACAGTACATTGGCAAGGAATACGATGTTGTTTTTTGCGATGTTCCTTTACACATCAAGATAGTGGGTGACGCGCATGTGGACCCTGAGTTCGGCACCGGGGCGCTTGGCGTTACGCCCGCACACAGCATGGTCGACTGGGAGATAGCAGAGGCGCATGATCTGGCGGTAAAGCAGGTCATAAACGAATACGCCCGCATGACCGTCGAGGGGCGACTGAAAGACGTAAAAGTGAACGCTGCCCGAGAAATGGTAGTGGCATGGCTACGTGACGAAGGTCTTATGGAGCACGAGGAGGAGGTAGACCAAAACGTATCCACCGCTGAACGGACAGGGGCCATTATAGAACCCCTACCAAAGCTGCAGTGGTTCGTTGCGGTAGACAAGCCATTCACGCTTACGCACTCGGAGATATCAGGTATCAAATCGGGCGCCACGCTAACCCTGAAAGAGCTTATGCGAAAGGTGGTAGAGGATAGAGAAGTAACAATGCCACAAGAAAGCTTCCGCAAGCGTTACTTCCACTGGATAGACAACCTGCATGACTGGTGTATCTCGCGCCAGATATGGTTCGGGCATCGCATTCCCGTGTGGTACAAAGGTGATGAGATATACGTTAACACCGAGCAGCCGAAAGGGGGCGGATGGACGCAGGACCCTGACGTACTTGATACTTGGTTCTCCAGTGCGCTGTAGACATTCTCAACGTTGGGCTGGCCCGATGACACAGCAGACCTTAAGACCTTTCACCCCACCTCATTCATGTCCCCTGCCTATGAGATCCTGAATCTCTGGGTGTCACGAATGATCCTAATGAGCGGCTTTCATTTGGGGCAGGTGCCGTTTCGTACCGTACTTATTCACGGTGTCGTACGTGACAAGCAGGGTCGCAAGTTTAGCAAGTCACTTGGGAACGGCATAGACCCACTCGACGTTATCAAACAGTATGGTGCTGATGCGCTCAGAATGGGTCTACTTATCGGTACCGCCATCGGCAACGATATTAGCTTTGATCTATCAAAGATCAAGGGGTACAAAAATTTTGCCAATAAGCTCTGGAACATATCCCGTTTTGTGCTTACTGCCGTCGATGAGACCGGCATGGAAGCGCATACCACTATGCGAAAGGAAGACCAGGACCTTGTGACAGAGCTGGAGCAGATTGCTGCCGAAGTAACCGACGACATGAGCAACTATCGATTGTACCTTGCAGGTGAAAAGCTATACCACTACACATGGCACCGTTTTGCAGACGAGATATTGGAGAAGAGCAAACCGCTCTTGCAGGGAGACGACAAGAAGCATGCCGCAAGCCGTGTCAGGACGCTGTACAACATGCTCGTGCTCCAATTGAAGCTGCTTCATCCGTTCATGCCGTTCATTACCGAGGAGATTTGGTCCTCCCTTCCCGAAAAGGACGCGGACCTTCTCATGGTCGCGTCTTGGCCAGCACGAACATAGGTACTACGCATATGTATACGGGCGTGTATTCATTTCCCCATACCCACGCTCCTATATCACACATCTTTCGCACATGCCTGGTATCATACTTGTATGATACCAGGCATGACGGTACTCTTTGCTTTTTTAGGGGGTCTTGTCCCTGCGCTCATATGGCTCTGGTTCTTTTTGCGCGAAGACAGTGTCCATCCTGAACCAAAATGGCTTATCATCGCATCATTCCTCGCGGGCATGGTCGCGGTTTTGTTTGCTCTTCCCGTTGAAATGCTTGCCAAGTGTGTTGCGAGTGGCATTTGGCCGTTACATCCATTTGCTGCACCGTTCTCTACGTTCGGTTTCTGTAGGGATCTCCCGGGTGTTGAACCGATATTCCTATGGGCGGCAGCAGAAGAACTACTCAAATACCTGGTGGCAGTGATCGTGGTGCTGTGGCGCAAGGCCGTCGATGAGCCCATAGACGCCATGGTCTACCTCATTACCGTGGCACTTGGTTTTGCGGCTCTTGAGACAGGGCTTTTTCTCCTGGGGCCACTCGGTCGAGGCGACATTACTGGTGGCATCTTGACCGGGAACCTGCGTTTCGTGGGGGCGGCACTTATACACACTCTTTCAAGCGCTTTGGTGGGTTTTTCTATCGCCATCGCCTTTTATCGAACATACGCAGTGCAGTTCCTCTCTTTATGCACAGGACTTATGCTGGCCATTGTGTTGCACGCACTATTCAACCACAATATAATTACATCAAGTGCGGATGGAGCCATTTTTGTCTTCTTTTCCGTGTGGGTAGGCGTAATAGGCCTTTTGTTACTCTTTGAACGCGCAAAACGAATTATTCGTCCTCGGACATAATCTAACAGCTATGCCAAAGCAAAAACAATCTTTTTTTCAACGCCTCACTGGGGCCGTAAATGTCGACGATGGCTACGACGATGGCTACGAGGACGAAGAGCCGGTACACGCGGGAAGAGAACGCGAGCTTGAGCACCCTACCTCTCCAGAGACGCATGAGACTGATGAGGAATGGCTTGAAGATGAGGATGTTGAGGGACAACTAACAGTTGATGTGTACCAAACACCCGAGGAAATAGTCATCCGTAGTATTGTCGCGGGCGTCCGGCCGGACGATCTTGATGTATCCATCTCACGGGACATGGTGACCATTCGTGGCACGCGAGAGGAACATAAAGAGGTCAGCGAGGACAACTATTTTCACAAGGAGCTCTACTGGGGCTCATTCTCGCGCACCGTGCTCCTCCCCGCAGAAGTAGAGGTTGAAGAAGCACAGGCGCAAGAGAAGTATGGCCTCTTGACTATACGACTACCAAAGATAGACAAAGAGAAACAAACAAAACTCAAGGTGAAGTCAAACTAAGCACACGGCCCCGCAAGGGGCCGTTATCATCTATGTGGCATGAGTGCGGTCACGCGCGTGGCGCGTATCAGTCCTTCCCCTCGAAGTGGGTTCGCGCAAAGGTCAATATTTCCGCACACATAGCAACACACACCTCTCAGGTGAGAGGTGTGTGTTGCTATGTGTGCTGGGGACCGGTCTCGAACCGGTGACCCTTCGCTCTTCAGGCGAATGCTCTACCAACTGAGCTACCCCAGCGTCTCTATGTGTGAGAATTGTAACAGAAAGTGCCTCTTATACAACCTATTCAGAGGAATGCCGCATGGTCTCAATAACCGACGAGACCGATGCTGAACTGGGCAATTCCTTAAACTGGTTGAGTTTTTCCACAAATCCTTGGTAGGTGCTCCTTGCCTGATTCACGTAGTTGACAAGTACGTATTGATACAACAAGAACGGCACCCCGATAAGTATCGCTGTGAACAAAACCTTTGACCAAAACCCAAAAACGGATGCATGCCAGAGCTTGCGCAAGAGCTTGTTGTTTTCTCGAGTTAGCCTGATGTTCTTCTTCAGCAGGTCTTCCAGGTCCTCGTCTGTATAGACATCCATACAACAAGTATAGAATACAACGCAAAAAACGAAAGAGTGGCTATAAACAATGCACATCGGGTAGGTGCTCCTCCAGAGCCCGCCGTCTTGGCTTGCTCGCTTTGCGCGCTTTTGTTGGCTTTGATTCCTGTCAGGCGCGGCACTAATTCTACCCGTTTTGTGCAGAAATACTGACCTTTGCGCGAACTTTTTTCGAGAAGCGATGAACATACCATGATATGTTCACGCACAGAGCGCATGGCGACAATACTCCGTCCGTCCTTTTCTCCGCCATTCGTGTCGGGAGAGACGCTTCCTCTCCGCGTTTCATGGTAGTTCTGTCGTCCGCTCACACTTCGCAGACACCTCACATTGGCCGCTCACATTCGTTCGCAATGCATGCTCGGCTTTGCTTCGTGTTCGCCCTGTGGCTTCTGCGGTATGAAGGTTTACGCGGCGTCAAAGCGTACCTTATTGTCTGCCATCCACTTTTGCATTCCAGCTTTTTGTTCTTCTTCTGACTTTTCACCTTGCTGCTTCATAAAATCGGCGTGCGTTTCGGCATAGTGGGGCTTCATCGCTTCCATCCACGTCTCAAACGTTTCCGCGCTTTCTTCATGATCACACAAATCGCATTGTAGTGTCTTCATATGATTTCTCGTTATTACGTATTAAATCGACTTTTGTATTGTACTATATTTGTGCTTGCCCCAACACTCCTGTGCGCGCAAACAGAGCTACCTATTTCGTTTATGTACTTCTCAAGAAAATCAAGTATAGCTGACCATCTGTAAAAAAGTAATCTCCACTAAAATTTTCTCCAACCACGGGAGCAACAAATGTCTCTTTGCTTGACGTTGCGATACGTCCAGCGTTTTGCAAATCTAAAAACAACAACTCACGCTCCGTATCAATATCAGGGCTAATGTTGTGCGTGACAAGCCATTTTATCCCGCTATCAAAACTGGCTGTGCCAACATACACGCGCTCGCCATCCTTTGACTCTAGATTTGTTTTCCAGAATCGCGCATGGTGGCGCTCTTGTACACTTTGGGCCGGCGTTTCTTTTTCAAATCCAAAATCCTGCACTTTGGCGTTCCAGAATGAGGGGGTGATTGGCGCGGTCGGGTACTTTTCATTTCCAATCGCAGATTTAGCGAGAGTAAAGATTGACCCCGCCGTTGCTTTATCAGCCAAATGCCAACCCGCTACGTTCATTGCGTTAATAAACACCGCATCATTTTTTGCCAGAGCAATGAAATTAAGCGGTTCTTGCTTGTTACCAAGAACTGTTTCCGTAAATTGAGGAATTTTGCCTTCTTGGAACGGCGCAATAACATCTTCCACAACTACCAATTGCTCGTTTTGCGGCGTATTGAGTGGCGGATGATACTGGAAAGCGAACAGCGCATAAAAACCGACCAGAGCTGCAACAAGAGCGCCGGAGACGATTTTTACCCTACGTGAAGGAAGAAATGATGTTGGCGCAAGACGGCGACGTGTTATCCATTCAACGAGCGCAATACCGATGATCAACAGCAACGAACCGAAGAGATAGCCACCCCACACATCGCTTACATAGTGCACGCCAAGATACAAGCGACTGAGCCCAACGGCGAGAATGACGACAAGCCCCCAGAATAGAATGGTTGTTTTCCGCCCCCACGTTTCTGTCTCACGCAAAAGAATGTACGTCATAAATCCATAACATGCTACCGCGAGTGTCGCGTGTCCGCTCGGGAACGAAAGGCCATGTTCCGCGTAGTAGGCAATTTCGGGGCGCGGGCGTTGGAAAGCGAGTTTAGCTAGCAAATTGAAAACCCCGCTTCCAATAAGCGTTACCCAAAGCGGAAAAATATATATGCGCCTGCGCCATATCCACAACAGCATCGTCGCGACAAGCGCGCCACCGATAACGATTTGCCATTTCCCAAGAAGCGTTATCCATGTAAAAAACGTTATGAGTTCCATATCGCGGAACGCATACAGGAGATTCGCGACGCGAAGATCGGTGGCAACTATCGGGCCAGACGTACGTATCTCTTCTGCTACCCCGAGAAAAAGAGAGGCGACATACACAAACGCAAAAAAAATGAGCGTAAGAGGTAAGCCGGAAAACTTTTCTCTGTTACATCGTCGTTTCAAAAAAGCAACGACGTGCGGATGGCGACCAATGAGTTTTTGCACATCGGAATTGGAAATTACCGCGTCTTTGATTGAAATGGCGATTGAAAAAACGAAGGAAAATATCGGCTTAACTCGCTTGATAACAAACCACAGAACGACAATTGTAACGAGGGTAATAACTGCAAAAAATCCTGCACGAGTTGTCCATGTCTCGACAACGCTCGCCGCGTCGCCAAAGAAGTAACCAAGCAAGAGATAGCCAGTCGCCCACAAAAATCCGCTCACGATATTCCAAAGCAAGAATGTTCGTTTTCGCATTTGAAATAAACCAGCGACGAATGGAACGATAGGACGCATAGGGCCAAAAAAACGGCCAAAGAGGATGCTTTTCTCGCCATGCTTCTTGAAAAATTGTTCACCCTTTTCCAAATGGCTTGGTTTTAGAATCCTGTTTTCGTTACGGAAAAAGCGCGCACCTTTGCCCCCTAGCCAGTAACTCAAACTGTCACCCAAGATTGCACCGATTGCGGCAAACCAAATGAGATCGCCCAAATCCAAATATCCCTGCGCAGACAAAAAGCCGGCGAGAACGACGAGGGTAGCACCGGGCACGAACTCACCGACAAACGCAAGCGATTCCGCAAAGGAAACGAGCAAAACAAGCCAGTAGCCAAGTAGCCCCAAATGTTCGACTGTCGGTAATACTGAGGTGAAAAAATCCATACTTATTTAAAAAGGGTATCAATGCTCACACCCAACGCTTTGGCGACCTTTTCCATCGTGCTGATGGTAAGATTTTGTTTGCCGTTCTCAACATTGCTGACATACGCTCTGTCCAAGTCTACAGATCGACAGATATCGCCTTGCGACATGCCTTTTTCAAGCCGGATCTTTTTCATATTTTCGCCGAATTTTTGTGCCGCAGTCTTCGCCATACATTGAAAAGCTATCAACACAGACAGCGTATCACTGTATTGTGTTTTGGCTCAATGATACATTGTAACACAAGTGTACATAGTTAGATTGTGAAGCGGCGGAAACAAACCATAACATTCCCTTTCATTTTTTAAGCGGTAAGGGAATTTTGGGTGTGCGCCCACTGGAGCGAGAGCGGAGGCGGTGCAGAGGCGTCAACACGATCGCAGCGTACGCTTTGTGTCCGCAGCACCACGCGCTTCGCGCGCGCGAAGTATCATTATGTGCACCCAACAGTCTTCGGAAACCCACGGTTTTCCGACGGTCCAACTATTCGTCGGACCTACTTCCCTCCACGGGGAACTACCGTTCCCCAACCCCCTCCCTCTACCATGGGCACACATGAAATATTCCCGCAATCACGGGAATATTTCATGTGTGCCCCCGGCAGGAATCGAACCCACATTTCCTCCTTAGGACGGAGTAGTTCTATCCATTGAACTACGGGGGCGGTTATGCGTGGTGCAGGCATGCACACTCTAGCATGTTTTATGAAAAGAAAAAACGCGGTAGAACCGCGTTTTTCCTCGCGCATACCAACGTACTACTCCTTGATGTCCAGGAGTTCTGAGATACGTGCCTTGTCGAATCCAATGATCATCTCATCACCGATAAATATGACCGGTACGCCCATCTGGCCACTCTTCTGCATCATTTCCTGTCGCTTCTCAACATCCTCCGCAACATTGTGGTCGGTGAACGGAATATTGTGCGCGGTAAGAAATTCCTTGGTCATGTGGCAAAAGTGACATGTCGGGGTACTGTAAATAGTTATTTGTTTGTCCATGCTATGTGTGGTTATCAGCTTGTAGATGTAAAGTATATCATACAGCACAAGAGGCTGCTTCGCCAGCAAGCGGCGGGCAACGCGCTCCTCTGCCACAGGTCATTAAGGATAGTATGTTCATATCTCAATCTATTTTTGGTGCGAGTAGGGGGAATCGGACCCCCGCCTGATGCTTGGGAAGCATCCATTCTACCACTAAACTATACTCGCCCGCGAGGCACCACGAAGTGCGGGTCTGGGTAGTATACCCACAGCTAGAACACGATATCAAGTAGTCGTTGCCAGAAGCCTTTCTGTGTCGACGTTGTCTCGTCTACTTGCTGTGACTCCTCTTCCCCGTTCTCGATAAGTATGATGGACTGTTCACCCTCTTTACCGACATCATAGCGCTCCCGCAACCCGGCCTCCACGCCGCGGGGATCATCTAAGGCAGTAATGCTTTTGCTAAGCTCTGCTTTTCGTGCCTCAAGTCCTGCCAATTTTTGGGAAAGGTCCTGTTGCCGTGCCGCCTGCTCACGTTCGGTCCCATACGCATTCCATGCTGCATAGACCAACAGCCCGAGCAGCATGGCAAGCAGAAGCACGGATGGTCGCGAGTATATAACGCGCTGTAATCGACGTTTTTCGTGGAATTCAAGCATACGTTGCACCGCTCAAACGGTATGTTACTATCATCATACCCTATTGGCCAGCCAGAGACACTTCCATGTTATTCCACAAAAGAACCAAAAAGGTCATTAAGATTGTGTGGGGTGTGTTCGCATCGCTCATTATGCTGAGCATGATCATCACCTATTCAGGTTTTACCCTGCTTGCGCGAACGTCGTCACCTACGCCGACCTACGCGCCTTCGCCGACCAGCACAACCGCGATTCCCTCTGCGGTAAGTACGACATCCGCACCAACAAACAGTGCGCCCGTGGTGGCAACGAATACGCCACCCACATCAGCGCCCACACCTGAAGAAAAGAAGTTGCATTTTTCCCTCTAAAAAATACTAGTATTAATTCTAGTATATGTACTAGTATTTTTTCTCACTTGTCAATTTCGTAGCTCTGTTAGGCTCTACTTTTCGCTACCGCGCATCATCTTGAGGAAAACGTCGTGAGGTATGTTCACGTTGCCTTGCGCGCGCATTTTCTTCTTCCCTTTTTTCTGCTTCTCTAACAACTTCATTTTGCGCGTAATATCACCTCCGTAGAGCTTTGCCGTGACATCTTTACGATACGCTTGCAGTGTCTTCGAGGAAATGATACGTCCGAGCGCAACGGCCTGAATTTTGGCGACGAATTGCTGACGCGGCATTACCGCATGCAAGCGCTGGACAGTCTCTTCCGCCTCGTCCTCGAGCCGACGACGCGCTACGACACGGGTGAACGCAGCTACCGGTTCGTCTGCTACCAGTATGTCCATACGACACACGTCCGCTTCTCGCATCCCACCAAACTCATACGAAATGGATGCGTACCCAGAAGAGACGCTCTTGACGCGATCAAAGAAGTTACGCATAAGCTCACGAAGAGGCATGTCGAGTACAAGTTTCGTACGCCCATCACCAAATGTTTCAGTGCTTCTGCTTTCCGCTTCGTGCTCATAGAGTAGCTGCATAATGGACCCAACATACTCAGCGGGCGTAATGAGCACTACGACAGCCCAGGGCTCACGTACACGCTGCACCTTGCTATGGTCAGGAAACTTGTGTGGTGAGTATACAGTCTCTGTCTTCCCTCCCACGAGCTCTACTTCGTAGGTAATGCTCGGCAACGTGATAACAAGTGCAAGGTTGAATTCACGGCGCAGACGCTCGGTAATGATCTCTAAATGAAGCATGCCGAGGAACCCGCAGCGAAACCCTCGCCCAAGAACGCCCGAACTCTCTTCCTCAAATGAAAGTGAGCTGTCTGACAACTGGAGCCGTAACAACGCCTGCTTAAGTAACAAAAAGTCGTCCTGACTCTCCGGGTATATGGATGCCCACACCACTGGTGCAGGCTTTCGATACCCTGCAAGCGGTGTCCCTGTACCCTGTGCGGGCACAATGGTGTCACCGACAGTTGCAACACCAGGCTCCTTGATACCCGTCACCACATACCCGATCTCGCCTGCATGAAGCGCCTCTACCGGTGTCTCATCCGGCGTACACACGCCAACTTCAAGCGCCTGAAATGTTTTGTTCGACGCAGCGAACTTAAGCTGGTCCCCTTTTTGTATGGCGCCATCGACTGTACGGATGTACACAATGACACCCCTGTGGTTACTGTACTGAAAATCGAACACCAGACCCCGGAGGCGTCCCGTTGTATCTTGCGCCGTTGGTGGCGGTACGCATTCTACAATAGTGTTGAGGAGCTCCTCAACACCTGCTCCTGACTTGCCGGATGTTTCCAACACGTCGCTCACCTCTCTATCAAGAAGCTCTGCGAGCTCTAACTTTACCTCATCGACACGAGCAAGTGGTGCGTCGACCTTTGAGAGTGCCGGCACAATGACCAAATCTTGCTCGCGTGCCATATCCAGTGTTGTTAACGTCTGTGCCTGTACACCCTGCGTCGCATCGACCAGAAGCACCACACCTTCGACCGCTTTGAGTGCGCGCGATACCTCATAGGAAAAGTCTATGTGACCCGGGGTGTCAATAAGGTTGAGTATGCACGATTTGTCGCTTCCCTGCCTATGCGCGGGTTCGTATACCATTCGCACGGGCTGCATCTTGATGGTAATACCGCGCTCCCGCTCAAGCTCCATGCGATCAAGCACCTGCGCTTTCATCTTGCGCGCCTCGATCGTGTGCGTAACCTCAAGCATGCGGTCAGCAAGTGTGCTCTTCCCGTGGTCGATGTGTGCTATTATCGAAAAATTTCTAATGTGTTGCATGGTATCTCATACACTGTCTCCGGTAACAGGCACAGTGGACCCGTGTATCCTTGTTGCTACGTTTCCTCTATCGAGCCTCGGGCCTCTCCTATGCGTCGACGTGTGAGGCGCTTATGGAGTGCACGCCAGGCGGTGTACATATCCTCACTCCCCATACTCATGAGTACAAGTGCCCAGGTCAGAAGCCCGACGAGGGCAGCACCAGCTCCCTGCACAAGCACACCGAATACTGTGTGTAGCGACACGATACCATCCAGCAAATGGAGCGCAAGGTATGCGCCCACCCCGCCACAAACGGCTGCAATGCCTGCCTCTGCCGCGGTGTGCGCTAGCCGACGTATGAACGATGGGAACTGCCGGGCAAAGTAGCCCAGGAGCAAAGACGCATTGAGTATTGCTCCCACAGAGTACGCGAAAGTGACCAGGAGTACCTCTGCCCCTTGGATATCAGGTACACGCATGAGTGTTGCGATGCCGCCAAGCGGCACGAGTCCATGCTTTTGCAATAGCACGAGTACCAGCGCAAGGAATATGGTCGTAGCAGAACTTACTACATTGAGCATCAAGGGAACACTTGTCTTGCCGGCAGCGTAGCAGGCGCGCACCAAGAGAACCACCAACCCCTGTGCAACAAGCGATAGTACAAATAGCGCCAGGACCGCGGCTGTCGTCATGGTTGCATTCCAATCAAAGGCACCCGAGCCAAGGATAAGCCGTACAATATGTGCTCGGAGCACAATCACAAGTGCTGTTACCGGCAATGCCCAAAATAGACTTCCAGGCACAGCAGGATTTACAAAATCATTGCGGTTTGTGATGGTGCTCGCGGCAGGGCTTGCTGTTGCCAGTTGTGCGACTAAAAAACTGCCAAATAATGCCAATGATCTGGGATTGAATGGTGCAACGCCGGGGACACAGCAGGATTTTACTGTTAATGTTGGCGACCGGATTTTCTTTGAAACCGATTCCTCGGTGTTGACTGCGACGTCACGAGCCACGCTGGACAAGCAATCGCAATGGTTGGCGCGTTACACTAATTATCCGATCACCATTGAAGGCCA
>Ga0114931_10009535_pt1 | contig 11626 bp, 9 predicted proteins | sample 2SBtaG_FD_89579 | JGI IMG/M metagenome (GOLD analysis project Ga0114931, IMG submission 89579) | Deep subsurface microbial communities from Kolumbo volcano to uncover new lineages of life (NeLLi) - 2SBTROV14_V59a metaG | ecosystem: Environmental > Aquatic > Marine > Volcanic | place: Kolumbo...
GCCGGCGCGTGCGAACTCCTGGGCGTGGCCGCGGAGATGCGCAACCCGTCCTATCTGGCCCTGAACCGGCGTGGGGACCGTCTCTACGCGGTGCAGGAGACGGAGGCGGGCGACGGTCCGGACCTGTGCGCCTACGCGGTGGACAGCGCGCGCGGGCGACTGACCTTGCTCGGCTGCCAGGAGGCCGGCGGCAGCGGCGGGGCCTGTCATCTGCTGGTGAATGAAAACGCGGACATCGTGATCGTCGCCTACTATAGCACCGGAGGTGTGGGCGTCTATCCCCTGCGGGCGGACGGACGGCTGGGTGCGATCGCTCAGGTGGTGCAGCATAGCGGCCACAGCGTCAACGCCGAGCGTCAGGAAGGACCCCACGCCCACGGCGTTATCCTGGACCGGAGCGGGCGTTTTCTCTTCGTGACCGATCTGGACATGGACAAGGTGATGGTCTACCGGCTGGAGGCCGGGCGGCTGGTCCCCCACGAGCCGCCTTTCGCCCCGGTTGCGGCCGGCGCGGGACCGCGCCATGCGGTGGTGCATCCCAACAACCGTTTCGTCTACGTGGTCAATGAACTGGACTCTACCGTGACCGTTTTTAGCCACACGGAGGGGGTTCTCCAGGAACGACAAACCCTCTCTGCGCTGCCGGACGATTTCGGCGGGGAAAGCTGGTGTGGCGAGATCCGCATCACGGGGTCAGGTCGCTTCGTCTACGCGTCCAACCGGGGCCACGACAGCATTGTCATCTTCGCCTGCGATCCGGAAGACGGCCTGCTCACGCCCTTGGGCCACGAATCCACCCAGGGCCGCACGCCTCGGGACTTCGCGCTCACGCCGGGCGACGCCTATCTGCTGGCGGCCAATCAGGATTCGGATACGGTGGTGGTCTTCGAGGTGAATGGGGAGAACGGCCAGCTTCGGCCTACGGGACAGGCGATCGACGTCCCCAGCCCCGCCAGCGTGGTGATGATGGAAGAATAGAACGATCAGGTTGCCATTGATGGATTCTCCTATGCCTCTTTCAGTAGCTGCGCCCATGCTTTTCGGTGTGCGATTCTTGCATTTACCCTGTCGAGTTCCTGACCGACTTTGCTAACAAAATTTCGCCGGCCCTTTTCGCCCAGCAAGATGAGGATCCCCAGCGAGAAGTCGCCGAAGTTGGCGATGTAAATGTTTTGGCCGCTGGAGAATTCGGAAACAATGCGGCTACTGATTTGTTCATCATCGGCGGACGGTTCACCGCTTTGCGTCAAAAACAGGATTTCTGCGATCTGACGGGAACGGGCCAGATCAACTTTGCTGTCCAATTGCATCAAAGTCAATGCCCGATCTTTGACTTCAATCAGCAACACAATTCGTCCGTTGGACCAACATTCGATATCCGCCAGCATGCCGGATGAAGCGTCCGCGGCGTTGACCTTCTCCCGTTTGACCTGGTCGAACAGACCAAACTCCTCACCAATGGTTTGAAACAGAGCCGTGGTGACCGCTTCCATCCGTTCTCCACCTGACGAAACCGTCAGATATGCGTCGAGAAGGTTTTGAATTCCGCGGAGGCTGATTCGGTTGGGCGTGGGATAAATGACAGCGACATTGGCCAACAGTTTGTAGATCTCGAATAATATCTGATCGAAAACATGCTGGGTGAAATCCGGATTGTTCACCTGCTCGACCGCATCAAGCACGGCGATCAGTTTATCCCAATCCGCTTTGCTCTTCTGTTGAGATCGATACTCGGCCGTGATTGCAGGGATGCGAACCGGATTATTCACATAGGGTTCCGGCGAACCGCCCAGAACGCGATGATTGGCTTGGTCAAAGGGAACGATGACCATATGCGCCACGGTTCGCGCATCGAATGCGCCCGGGCTATTATATGCAGTCTGAATGCTGTGCGCGTCCAGGCTCGGATCTACCGATTTGGCCAGGAGTTGCGTCGGAAGGACGTAGTGGTAGGTTTTGATTTTGCTGGTCAGGCAACCTTGAATCAGAGCGATCAAATCTGGGTGATTGATAAGGGGCGCCGACGGATCATCATTCGTCTCGAACAAACGAATGATGTCTTGCCAGCTTTTGTCCAAATGGCGCTGGCATACATGGATGAAGGAGTCCCGGGTTGTCTGCGTCATATTTTTAACAATTTTCGCTGCGCTGTCGCTTCAGAAACTGGGTAGTTCGTCCAAAGAACCTCGGTTCTGGTCGTCTTCACTGAATGAACTTTCTTAGGCGGCGCTTCGCAAACGTACCAACCGCTGTACAATTCATCCATCAATTCGCCGTGATAGCCGGATATGGCGACTTTACCCTTCACGTTTGATAGCGCACGAAACAACTCCATGTGCTCCTCATCCGTCATTTCATATTGATACGCCTTGGAATCGCCACGCGAGTCATGGGGATAGGGCGGATCACAGTAAAAGAGCGTTCCCTCGCTATCATAGCGCTTGATGACATTCAGGGCGTTATCGTGCTCAATTTGCACCCTCAGCAGGCGCGTCGCGATCCATTCCAGCGCTTCGACGCTCCCCAGCCACCGCGAAACCGACCCCGCCATCCCGGCGCGGCTGGTGCGTAGACAATTCGCCCAGCGCCCGGCCGAAGCCGTCTGCGCCAATCCGGTTCGAACTTGGCGAGCGCGAACAAAGAACCGCCGCGCCCGTTCCAGATTAGAGAGGTGATCTCCGTTGCCATTGGTCTCGATGGCGTCGATAAATTCCTCACGGGAAAATGGCGTCATGCCGATGGCGTATATCAATTCATCCTTTTGGTCGCGCAATACCCGGAAAAAGTTGACGACTTCGCCATCCATGTCATTGTAGGTTTCCACCGGCGAGGGGGCGCGATTGAGCAGCACCGCGGCGGAACCGCCGAAGGGCTCGCAGTAATGGTGCGTTTCCGGCAACAGGTCCAGCAGCCAGCCCAGGTGACTATATTTTCCTCCATACCAGCCAAATGCGATTTTTTTACGCGCCATCGATCACCTCGAAGAAGAACGAGAGGAAGTCCCGCACCAGATCTGATGGTAATAGTAACATCAGAACGTATGTTTCGCAAACCGTATATGACGAATCGCCGATCCTCGAATATAATAACTACTATGACAAATCCGATTGATAACCCCACTTCATCGACCGGCCCGGCGGCGGAATATCGCAAGCTGCCGGCCGTGGACGCGCTGCTGCGTGAGGCCGCGCTGACCTGGATGATCACCCAATATGGGCAGGAGGCGGTGACGGCTGCGATCCGGGACGCGCTGGACGAGGCTCGCATCGCCATCGCCGACGGCCAACCGGCTCCGCCAGCGGACGAATGGCCGGCCCGGATCGACGCCCGCCTCTCCGTCTCGTTCCAGCCCTCCATCCGCCCGGTCATCAACGCCACCGGCGTCATCGTCCACACCAACCTGGGCCGCGCGCCGCTGAGCCAAGCCGCGCGCGCGGCCGTGGACGCGGTGAGCCTGGGCTATAGCAACCTGGAATATGATCTGGATGCGGGCCACAGGGGCAGCCGCCACGACCACGCCCGAGCGCTGCTGCGCACTCTGAGCGGGGCCGAAGATGCGATGGTGGTCAACAACAACGCGGCCGCGGTCTACTTCGTCCTCACCGCTTTCTGCCAGGAGCGGGAAGTGCTCATCAGCCGCGGCCAGTTGGTGGAGATCGGCGGCGGCTTTCGCATCCCTGATGTGCTGCGCCAAAGCGGGGCAAAGCTGGTGGAGGTGGGCGCGACCAACCGCACCCATCTGCGCGACTTCAGCCGCGCCGTCACGCCGGAAACCCGGGCTATCATGCGCGTGCACAGCAGCAACTTCCGCCAGATCGGCTTTGTCACCCAGCCGGCGCTGGCCGACCTGGTCGCGCTGGCCCACGGCGTGGAGCGGGACAAAGGCGACGGGGTGCTCCTGATCGACGATTTGGGCAGCGGCTCTTTTCTGGAGACTGGGACCTATGGCCTGGCCCCCGAACCTACGGTGCAGGAGAGCGTGGCCGCGGGTGCGGACCTGATCACCTTCTCCGGCGACAAGCTGCTGGGCGGTCCCCAGGCCGGTCTCATCGTGGGGAAAGCGGAACTGATCGAGCAGTTGCGGCGTCATCCTATGGCTCGCGCCATACGCGTGGGCAAGATGACCCTGGCCGCCCTGGAAGCCACCCTGCAGGCCTATCGCAGGGGGCGGGCCGCCGAGGAAATCCCGGTTTGGCGCATGATCAGCGCGCCGGCCGACGCCCTGCGATCCCGGGTGGAGGCGTGGCGTGAGTCGCTGACCGCGGCGGGCTTGGGCAGTCAGGTCATCTCCGGGGAGAGCGCGGTCGGCGGCGGCAGCCTGCCCGGCGAGACCCTGCCCACCTGGCTGCTGGCCCTGGAGACTGATGCGCCCGACGCCGCGGCCGCACGCCTGCGGGCCGGAAGCACGCCCGTCATCTGCCGCATCCAGCAGGATCGGCTGCTCTTCGATCCCCGCACCGTGCTCCCGGAGCAGGAAGAGGCGTTGGTGGGGATATTGAGTGAATTGACCAAAATTGAAGATTGAGGATTAAAAATTGGGAACCGGGCGATTTGGGAAATGGGAGAGTGCGTGGGACGTCCAATCTTCAATCTTTAATCCTCAATCTTGAGACCCTTCATCAACCATGATCCACACTGCCACACCATCCCCCCCTGACCCTGAAACGATCTTCCTGAAACTGGGCGGCTCGCTGATCACAGACAAGCGACGGGCGGAGACGGCCAGGCTCGCGGTCATCGCCCGGCTGGCGGCTGAGATTGTGGCCGTGCGCGAGGCCAGACCCGACCTGCGCCTGGTCATCGGCCACGGGTCGGGCAGCTTTGGCCATGTGGCGGGCCGTCGCTATGGCACCCGCCAGGGCGTACATACCCCGGAGGAGTGGTATGGTTTCGCGGCCACGGCCGACGCGGCTGCGCGCCTGAACCGGATCATCGTGGCCGCGCTGCTGGAAGCCGGCGCGCCGGCCTGGAGCATCCAACCCGGCGCCGCCCTGCGTTGCGAAGATGGTGTGGTGGTGGACGGCCCCCACGCCACCGTGGCCGCGGCCCTGGACCGGGGCCTGACGCCCGTGGTCTTCGGCGACGTGGCCCTGGATTCCGTGCGCGGGGGGACCATCGTCAGCACCGAGGAGATCTTTGACTGGCTGGCCGGCCATCTCCACCCGACGCGCCTGATCCTGGCCGGCGAGGTGGACGGCGTCTTCAGCGCCGATCCACAACTGGACCCGAACGCCGAGCGTATGGCCGAAATCACGCCATCCACGTTGGGCGCAATTGAATCGAGCCTGGGCGGCAGCCACGGCGTGGACGTCACCGGCGGCATGACGGCCAAGGTGCGCCAGGCCCTGGCCATGGTGCAGCGCCACCTCGGGCTGGATGTGATCATCTGCAGCGGTCTGATCCCCGGCAACATTCAGCGGATCCTGACCACGGGCGATGAGGAAACCGGGACCCGGATCCGGGCGGGTGAGTGAATGCGTCAAATAGGTGTGCATTCCGGGATTCGGCCATAAGATATACCGAAAGGGGAATGCGTCTGGCCGAATCCCGGAATGCACTCTCCACAGGAGATTGTGGCGTTCCTCACTGAGTCGATCGCCAAACCATTTGCCGGAAGAGTTTGGCCGCGGGTATAATCAATGTCTATCGTCCGCCACCCCTGTTGGAGTCGGACGGCCTGTGATTACGAACAGGCCGCCGCCACGGTCCAGCAGATCGGCGGATGGTTGGTGTAAAAGGGCAATTCGGTAATGCTGACAACTATACTTTCGTTTATCGTCGTTCTTGGCATCCTCGTTTTCTTCCATGAACTGGGCCATTATCTGGTGGCGCGTAGAAATGGCATCGAAGTCGAGGAGTTCGGCATGGGCTATCCGCCCCGGCTGGCCAAGCTTTTCACCTATGATGGCACGGTGTTCACTCTGAATGCGCTGCCCTTTGGCGGCTTTGCGCGTATGAAGGGCGAAGACGCCGGCGATATGTCCCCCGGCTCCTTCAACGCGGCCAGCCGCGGCGGTCGCGCCGCCACCCTGCTGGCCGGTCCGACCATGAACGCGCTGATCGCGATTCTGCTTTTCGCCGCCAGCTTCATGGCTGGATTCCCGGCCTTAGTCGCCCATCCCCAGATCACCAGCATCGAGCCGGATTCCGCGGCCGCGCGCATAGGCCTGGAGCCAAACGACATCGTGCTGGAACTCGGCGGCCAGCCGGCGCTGGTGAGCGCGATCCCGAATCTGCCTTTCAACGTGCTTCACAGAGGCGAACCCCCGGCCGGCGCCGACCCGACCGCGCTTGTGGTCAGCCGCGGCGGCGAACTGACGACGCTGACTCTGGACAAGCCCATGTCCATCAAGGAACTGCTGCGGGGCGCAGACTACATCACCGTCCTGGGCACCCAGATCACAGCAGTGGAGCCTGGCAGCCCGGCGGATACGTCAGGCCTTCAACCCGGTGACCTGGTCTATGCGGTGGATGATGTGGTGGTGGGCGAGGGCAACCCGCTCAATGTGATGATCAAGGCCAAAGCCGGCAGCGAAGTAGTTCTGACCGTCCTGCGGAATGGCGGCTGGATGACTATCCCCATCACCCCGCGGGCGGACCCGCCTCCTGGCCAAGGCGCCATGGGCGTCCAGATCGGTCCCCAGACTACGCTGGCCACCCTACCGCCGCTACGCGCGCTGTGGGAGGGCGTCACCAGTACATTCCAGTATGTCTGGCTGGTGCTGCAACTGCCTGTGATGCTGATTATGGGATCGATTTCGCCGTCAGAGGCTCAACTCAGCGGGCCGGTGGGCATCGCACAGATGGTCGGCGGCGCGGTTTCCGCCACCCGGGACACGGGCCTCTGGTACCCCATCCTGCGCCTGTCTGCGATCCTGAGCGCGGCCCTGGCGATCACGAATCTTCTTCCCTTGCCGGCGCTAGATGGCGGGCGGCTCATGTTCATCGCCATCGAAACCGTGCGCGGGCGTCGGGTCGACCCGGAGCGGGAAGGCCTGGTGCACATGATTGGCTTCATGGTTTTGTTGGGTCTGTTAGTCCTCGTCACCTTCCAGGATATTCGTCGCGCTCCCCAGGCTATTGACTGGATTTCGATTCTGGGGCAATAGACGCCTTCATCGAAACGGAAATAGAACCGGATTTCATCGTCAGGGAGACGATGTATGAGTGCGCAGCCATCTGAACAACAATCGCCTGAACAGCCAGGGAAAGCGCCCGGACCGGGGATGACGATCCAGGCATATGGCCAGAGTGGCCACGTCTACCGCGGGCCGGCTTTGCAACAGTGCCCCCACTGCGGCGCGATCACGGCGAGCGGGGCCACGGTCTGCCAGGAATGTGGGGAAGACCTGACGCGCAAGTCCAAAGAGATCCGCTGCCGTCAGTGTGGTCATCGCGCGCCGGCTGAACTGGTGATCTGCCCTCACTGCGGCCGCGAGTTGAAACCCGCTCCCTCGCGTTTGCTGACCTGGGGCGCGCCGGCGTTGCTGGCCATACTCTTTCTCATCGTTCTGTTCGCTCGCGGCAATCCCCTGCCCCGATGGAGCCAGCGGTTAGAGAAAGCTGCGACGTTCGTCGTCGGGCCGGCTGACGCTACCGCCGCGCTCAGCGCAGTAGCCATTATCACGCCTGTGCCGGCAGAGGGAAACGTGGGAGAAAATCCGCCGACGGAGACCGTGGAAGTCAACGCTCCAGCAGGTGCATCGGTGGCGGATACGCCGCCTTCGAATCGGAGTGCAGTCGCGGCGGCGCTTGTGCCCACCGCTACAGCATTGGCGCCAACCGATACGCCGCAATCAACGTCCACTGAAGCGCCCACATCCACACCAACGGAGACGCCAACCCTGGTCGCCACCGAAACGCCGACGGCCAGGCCCACCGCCAGCCCGACCGCCCGTTCCACGGCCACGGCTAAAGCGGCAGGCAAGCCCATTATCATGCCCACGGCCACGTCGATCGTCAAACCGACCGTCAAACCGACCGCTGTCCAGCCGACTGCAACGCCGACGACCAAACCGGCGCTCCAGTTGCCTACAGCCACCCCCACCCAGGTCACTCCTCAACAGGTGACCTACACGGTGAAGCCGGGCGACACGCTGATCGCGATCGCGATCAGCTTCGACGTCACCACCCGCGCGCTGATGGACGCCAATGACATCGATCCCGCCGAAGTCTATGCGATCCGTCCCGGCCAGGAGTTGGTCATTCCAGGAGGAACGGGCGGGGTCATCTCGGCTCCACCACCGCCTGCGCCGACGGAGGGGCCGGCCCCGACGCGCTCGCCGACCGCGACGCCTGCGCCTGCCAAGCCCGCCTACCGGCTGGACGCACCTCGGTTGCGCAGCCCGGAAGATGGCGCTGCAGTCAGTTGTCAGGGGACTCACACCTTGACGTGGGAGCCAGTCACCTATATCCTGGATAATGATAAGTACATCATGCACCTAGGATTTGTAAGCAGCCGGGATGAAACAGGTAAAGAGACCGTTACCTGGATTTTGAACCAGGCATCGCCGCCAGCGCGCACCTCGTGGGAGATGGACAATCAACTGTGTGCGCTGGCTCCCCAGGATATGGGCCGCCAGTGGCGATGGTATGTGGAGGTAGTGGATCAGTCATCGACCTCCGTTAGCCTTCCCAGTGAAACCTGGGGCTTTAGCTGGAAGTAACCGAATTGAAATCACCTATGTCACAACAGACCGAACCGCAACCGCCAGAATTCGAAGGAATGTCATTCTCCCAGCGCGCGGAAGCCAGGCGGCTGGAGGAACTGGCCGACGCCTGGCTGGCCGAACATGAAGACGCGTCGGCGCCCGTCGACGCCCCGATCACCGACGCCCGCAACACGGAATCCTCATTCCAGGGAATGCCGGTGGATGCGCTTATGCAGGATCTCATGGGGCCAGATGACGCCATCGACCCGGAGCGCCTGCGCGCACTCTCCGATTTGACCCGCACTGAAGCCGCGGCGGTGGCGCGGGAGTGGGCGCTCGTTCCTGTGGAGCGTCGTCGGGCCGCCATCGCTTACCTGGTGGAACTGGCCGAGGAGGATCTGCACCTACATCTGGGCCGCATCCTGCGCATCGCCCTGGGCGACCCGGACGCGATCATCCGCCGCGAGGCCGTGCGCGGGCTGTGGGAGGACGTGAGCAGCGATCTGGTCGATCCGCTCCTGCATCTGCTGCGCGCTGATCCGGATGCGAGCGTGCGCGAGGCGGCGGCCGAAGCCCTGGGCGCCTATGTGCTGGCCGGTGAGTTGGACGAATTCGACGCTGCCACGGCTTTTCGTATCGAAGAGGCCCTGCTGGCTATCCTGACTGATGAGCGGACAGTCCTGGCGGTCCGTCGTCGCGCGTTGGAGAGCATGGCCTATTCCGGCGAAGTGGGGATGCGCCAGCTGATCGAAGACGCCTATTACGCGCCCGAAGAGGCCATGCGCATCAGCGCGTTGCGGGCCATGGGACGGAGCGCGGATGTACGCTGGCGGGGATTGGTGCGCGCTGAGTTGCAGAACCCATCGCCAGCCATGCGCCTGGAGGCAGCGGCGGCCTGTGGCGAACTTGCCATCAAGAGCGCTGTCCACGAGTTGATTCGGCTGCTGAGTGATGACGAACTGGCCGTGCGCCTGGCCGCCATCGCCGCGCTGGGACAGATCGGTGGTAAGGCGGCTCAGGAAGCCCTCCAGGTCATGCGTAACAGCGACGAGGCGCTGGAGGTGGAGGCCGCGGATCTGGCGCTGGAAGAGTTAATCTTTTTCGCCGATGAAGGCGACGCTCTGCTGGAAGAGGAGGAGGAGCCGGACGATTGGGAGCGAGACCGCTGGGATTTTTGGTATGAGTTCAACGATGATGATCTGGGCGCGTATGAGGAGTAGGTGTAGCTTGTAGCCGCACAGCCTTCGTCATCACGGGATCGTGCGCTTCCAAACCGCACCTACAGCAATTGGTTTGTAGGTGCAGCTTGTAGCCGCACAGCCTCCGTCATCACGGGATCGTGCGCTTCCAAACCGCACCTACAGCAATTGGTTTGTAGGTGCGGCTTGTAGCCGCACAGCCTCCGTCATCACGGGATCGTGCGCTTCCAAACCGCTGAAAGATGTAAGGACGCCACAACATGAATCTGAAGCTCAAGCGTCTGGTGCGCACCCCAAGCTCGGAACAATACGCCCTCTTCGACCTGAACCAGGCGGACGCGGAGGGGCAGCCGCTGACTATCGGCAAGCTCGATCTGCACTACACGGGCGAGGGCGTCTACGGCACCATCCTGCTTTGGGACGAGGCGTCGCGCAGGCTGCGGCCGGCTGTGCGTCAGCGCTTCATCCGCGCGCTGTTGAATGAACTTTCCCAGCCCATGGGCGTGCCCAATGAATTTGTGGTCGAATTTTTCGCCCCCAAGCTGGATGGATACGAAATCTTCCACAACGTGGGCGTAGAAGAGGACAAGGACGAAGACGAAACGAACGAGGCCGGGCGGTAGCCGCGCTGCATGTTTATTCTCGACACCCTGCTGCCCATCTTTGCCAAAACCGTCCTCCCCGTCTTTCTGGTGGCCGGGGGCGGTCTGCTCCTGGCCTGGCGTCTTGAGCTGGACAGCCGCACCCTGGGCCGCGTGATCTTCTATCTGGGCACGCCGTCGCTCGTCTTTCGCAGCCTCTACCAGATGGAGGTGGATCTCGCGTCCATGCAGCGGCTGGCGTTGGTGGCGGCGCTGGTGGCGGTGGCCACCGCTACTTTGGGCTGGCTGCTGACCTTCGACCAGCCGCGCGACAAACGGGCTGCGCTCACGCTGACCAGCGGAATGCCCAACAACGGCAACATGGGCATTCCCATTTCGTACTTTGCGTTTGGCGACATAGGGCTGGCCCTGGGATCTCTGTACTATGTGGTTAGCTCTTTTCTGAGCAATACTTTTGGCGTGGTCGTGGCCTCGGCCGGCCAGGCTCCTCTGATCGTCGCCGTCCGCCAGAGTCTGCGCGTGCCGGTTCTCTACGCCGCGGTCCTGGGGTTGCTGATCAATCGCACCGGCTTCCCAATGCCCGTCCCCCTCTTCCGGGCCATCGACCTGCTGGCCGACATGGCGATTCCGGGAATGCTGGTGTTGCTGGGCATTCAGTTGCGCCACGCCCCCATCCGTGAGCGGCAGTGGGTGATTATGCGGGCGTCGGCCATCCGCCTGCTGGCCGCGCCTGTGTTGGCCTATCTGCTCTGCAACGCGCTGGGCGTGGGCGGCGTCGACCGCAGCGTCATCACCTTGCAGGCGGCCATGCCCACCGCGGTGATGACCGCGGTGCTGGCCACCGAATATGACGCCGCGCCGCGGCTAGTGGCGACCGTGATTTTCTTCACCACCATATTGAGCATGATCACGTTATCGCTGGTGTTGTGGTATATTTTATGAGGACTTTCTGATCCGACTTTGGGGTGATTAGAACGCGGATTTCCGCTGATTGAAACGAATTCCCACGAGTTTTTCTGAAAAATCCGTGGAAATTCGGCTCCATCCGATGGAATCCGCGTTCCAATGAAAGCCGCTGAACAGCCAATCTAATGAAAGCGCAAAGCATGAGCGAACATAAAGATTCTGACGAAACCCGCCAGGCGCTGAGCGCAAGCGCCTATCTGTTGCAAAA
>Ga0114931_10009536_pt1 | contig 11626 bp, 6 predicted proteins | sample 2SBtaG_FD_89579 | JGI IMG/M metagenome (GOLD analysis project Ga0114931, IMG submission 89579) | Deep subsurface microbial communities from Kolumbo volcano to uncover new lineages of life (NeLLi) - 2SBTROV14_V59a metaG | ecosystem: Environmental > Aquatic > Marine > Volcanic | place: Kolumbo...
AAATGGTTGGGTTTTGCCCTTATGTCAATGAACATGCCTGTTTTAAGGCTGATTTTTTTTCGCTTTGCGAGAATTCGCCCCACCAGGAGGGTGCTGCAAAAGCTCTGTATAAATTCTCCGAATTATTCCACTCCCGATTTATCAAAGAACGATTTTGTTTCTAAATTTCATTAATTTGTAATAATGCCTCTCAATGACCAATGACCCCAATCCCCCTCACTCGGACAATATTTCTGTCAAATGTACTTTCGTTCCGGGGCGAATTTGCAAGACGCCGCTTGTAATGACGGTATCTCCGTTTTCGATGCCGCTGATGACTTGGATGAATTTATTTTGTCGGATGCCGGTCTCGACCTGAACGGGGGAAGCTTTCCCGTTTTTAAATAAAAATACTTTCTTTCCTCCCAATTCCGGAACGATGGCTTCTGTCGGAATCGAGATTGCCTGGTCGTAATGTTGCAGGTTTACAACTACACTTGCGAAAGCGCCGGGAAGTATTTTGTTTTGAGGGTTGGGGGCTGATGCTTTGACAGTTAGCGTGCGGGTGGTGGCATCGATTTGGGGTTGGCGGGCAATTACTTTTGCGGAATAGGTTCGTTCCAAACCCGAAAGTGTAAATTGAACCCTGCTGCCTTTTTGAAGGAGGTAGCTGTATTTTTCAGGGATGGAAAATTCCAGGGCGATGGGTTGTAAACTAACGAGATGCACAATGGGTGTTCCGGCAGAAACGTAATTGCCTACGCTTACCATTTTCAAGCCCAACACTCCACTGAAGGGAGCTTTGATGAGGGTCTTCTCCAATTGCGTTTCCAACAATTTAATGTCTGCCTGATATTTATCCACTTCCGCTGCTGCTACCTCGTATTCCTGTAGGCTGACCCCCTCTTTTTCATACAAATTTTCCATCCTGCCGGCTATCTTTTCTGCGAGGGCTTTTTCAACTAATAGCTTCTCTTTTTGGGCTTTTAGTTCCGCATCATTTAGCTTTACCAACAGTTCCCCTTTTTCTACCCTGCTTCCTTCCGTGAACAGGATTTTAGCAATCTTCCCGGATACTTCACTGCTAATATCTACTTCCTCCATAGGTTGGGTTGAACCATTCACTGTGATGTAATCTTTCAAAGTTTTGGGGTTGACAATCATTGCGTTGACGGGAATTTTTTGGGCGGAAGATTGTTCGGCTTTTGCCGATTTCTGTTGCGCAGGAGGCGTTTTTGAAGAAGCAGAATCAGGAGGTTTGTCTTTTCCAAATTTTAACAGGTCGGTTTGAAGCAACAAAAAACTGCCGATAACCAGAACAGCAAGGGTAGAGACGATTTTGACCCAATTTTTTTTCATGTCGGGTGATTTGGTGAAATTATTCAGGTAGCACCGTAGCTCCGAACTTCCGCTCGGAGAAGCTCAAAATAGCTTTTAGCAAACAGGACTTCTCCGAGCGGAAGTTCGGAGCTACGGTGGGGCAAAGCTAAGTCAAAGTTTGTAAAAATTATTATATTTCAAACCCTCCTTCTTATTAATGAAGGGGAAGCTAGGGTGTTCCAATTTCATTCATTCACTCTATGGGTAGTTGCTGGACTTTGGAATAGAGATAAGAGGAGACGAGAAATGAAAGAAAAAATACGGCTACAAAATGTTTTTGCTTTAAAATGAATAGAATTTGCTCGCAAAAATATTGTTTTTTCTTACTTCTTATCTTTCACTCTTTCTATTCCAAAGTCCAAGTAGTTAATCAACCCACATTTTAGTATTTAGTTTTTTTGAATTGAAGAACATTTTTACAAAAATTGACCTATTTTGCATCACATTTTCAAAATTCAAAAAACCTTATAAAAAACAACCCATCATGTTTTTACCTTTTTTAAAAACAAGCCCTCGTTCTTTCTACTTTTTTTCCCTTATCGGGTTGAGTCTTATGTCCTGCCAGGAAAAGGAACGTCGCGGGCAAATGCCTGCGGAAGTCAGTTCTTTCGTGTATGCTTATACTTCCGGAATAATTTCAAAAACAGACCCCATTCGAGTGCGGTTTACAAGTTCCGCAGTGGGAGAGGAAGAAATTGGAAGTACAGCGGAAGGCATCATCCGTTTCAAACCGGACATCCCCGGTCAGGCGAGTTGGGAAGACGATAAAACCTTGCTTTTTGAGCCTTCCAAGTATTTGAAATCGGGCACTTCCTTCGTCGGGACGGTGCTGTTGAAAAAGTTGTTTTCCAATGCCGGGGGTGTGGCAGCCGAATTTGCTTTTGACTTCAGGACGAGAGACCAAGGTTTCAGTGTGGAAATAAAAGGCTTGCAGGCCCAAGGCCCGAACGAGTTGTCGAAGCAGAAATTGGATGGGACCATTTTTACGACCGATCTGGCTGAAAATGAAGAAGTTGAGAAAACCTTGAAAGCAGAACAAAGAGGCAGCAACTTGGCATTCAGTTGGGAACATTCAGGCGATGGAACGGAACATCGCTTCCTAATTTCGGGCATCCGGCGTGGAAATAAACCGGGAAAAGTGGCGCTTTCCTGGAACGGCGATGCACTGAATGTTGACAAAAAAGGAAGAAAGGAAGTTGAAATTCCAGCTTTGGGCGATTTTAAAGTGACGGATGTGCAGGTCGTTCAACAGGCCACGCAATACATCCGGCTGCACCTTTCGGACCCCTTGCGAAAAGCGCAGAATTTGGGTGGCTTGGTGGCCATCAGCGACTATTCCGGCAAATTGGATTTCACGATTGAGGGCAACGAAATTCGGATTTATCCGGCTAGTCGCCTGACGGGAACCCACACGATTCAGGTGCGTCCTGGAATTCGAAATATCAACAAAACCAGGATGCAAAAGCCGAGCATTTGGACGGTGGCATTCGAAGAGATGAAGCCGGCGGTTCGCTTGGTCGGCAGAGGCGTCATCATGCCCAATTCAGACGGTCTGATTTTTCCGTTTGAAGCGGTGAGTTTGAACGCCGTCGAAGTGGAGGTTTTTAAAATTTTTGACAACAATATTCTCCAATTTTTGCAATCCAATGAATTGGACGGCAATTACGATATGCAGCGCGTCGGGCGGGTTATTTTGCAGGAAAAGGTGCCGCTGAAAAATCTCAATCCCAATGCCAACACCGCTTCCTGGACTCGCTACGCCCTCGATTTGAGCAAGCTGATGGAACAGGACCCAAATGCCATTTATCAACTCCGCATTGGTTTTCGGCCGGAATATTCGACCTGGTTTTGCGGTACTTCCGCCAAAAGTTCGGAAGACAAAAATCTGACGGTCATGGAGGCAGGCCAATTGGAAGGGGCTGAAATCAAAAGTTTTTGGGGTGGTTGGTACGGAATTGACGGCTATTACAACGACTATCGTTGGGAAGACCGGGAAGACCCTTGCCGGCCAGCTTATTACAATTACGAAAATTTTGTGCTTCGCAACGTCATCGCTTCCGATTTGGGCATCATCGCCAAAGGTGGCAAGGACGGTTCCATGTTTGTCGCCGTTTCCAATTTAAAAACAGCCGAACCGGCAAGCGGTGCAACCCTCGAGTTTTTTGATTATCAACAACAATTCATGGCGAGTGCGACGACCAATTCCGAGGGGATTGCCCAACTGGATTTGAAACGCACTCCTTTTGCCGTGGTGGCGAGTTTGGGGGCGCAAAAGGGCTATTTGAAATTGTTGGATGGCAACGCGCTTTCCATGAGTCGTTTCGATGTGGCAGGGGCCGTTGCGCAAAAAGGACTGAAAGGCTTTATCTACGGAGACCGGGGCGTTTGGCGGCCGGGCGATTCGCTCTTTTTGAACTTTATTTTGGATGACAAAAGTGGAAAATTACCCGCCAACCACCCCATCACTTTTGAATTGTACGACCCCCGTGGACAGTTACAACAAAAGCGCGTGACCACTGAAAATGTAGATGACCTTTATCCGCTTCCGATTGCCACTTCCTTGGATGCGCCGACGGGAAATTGGACTGCGAAAGTGAAAGTAGGCGGCGCTCATTTTTCTAAAATTTTAAAAATTGAAACGGTCAAGCCCAACCGCCTCAAAATCAATTTGGATTTTGGAAAAGAAATCCTTTCTGCCAAAGACGAACCTCTGGAAGGGAAGCTCCAAATCAATTGGTTGCACGGCGCGCCGGCACAAAACCTGGAGACGGTCGTTGAGGTGGAAGTGCGACAAACCAACACCACTTTCGAGCATTTTCCCGATTACGAATTCGATGACCCCGCCCGGCGACTGACAGCAGAACCGGTGACCCTTTTTGACGGCAAGACCGACCAAGATGGCGCGGCTACTTTTCGAGCCAACATTTACAACAACAACCGCAGCGCAGCCGGAAAATTGAAGGCGAATTTCAAAACGCGCGCCTTTGAAAAAGGAGGCGATTTTAGCACCTGGAATAGCAGCTATGAATACAATCCTTACGAAGCCTATGCTGGCATCCGCATTCCCAAAAACGAATACGGAGAGCAACGAATCAATATGAACCAGGATGGAAAAATCAAATTTGTGGCGGTGGATGAAAAAGGCAATCCTTTGAATGGCAAGGAGTTAACTGTCGGATTATACCGCGTGGAGTGGCGATGGTGGTGGGACCGAAGTTGGGATGATGTCTCTCGTTTCAACAGTAGCCAACACCTCAATTCACTTCAAAAAACGACTTTGACCACCAACAACAAAGGGGAAACCTCCTGGACGGTCAATGTAAATGATTGGGGTCGCTATCTCGTCCGGGTCTGCGATTCGGAAGGCGGCCACTGCGCGGGCGATTACTTTTATTCGGGTTATCCCTGGTACGACGAAGACGGAAATGGGAGGCGTGAGGAGGCTGCCATGATGAGCTTCTCCTCCGAAAAGAAAAAATACCAGGTCGGCGAGACCATCGTCCTGAAAGTGCCTGCCGGAAATGCCGGCCGCGTATTGGTGACCCTCGAAAATGGGGCGGGCGTGATGGAATCGTTTTGGAAGAAGGCGATTAAAGGCGAGAATACCTTTCGCATCGAAGCAATGGAAGAAATGGCGCCGACGGTTTATGCCTTCGTCACCCTCGTTCAACCCCACGCACAGGTGGAAAATGACCTGCCAATCCGAATGTACGGCGTCCTGCCGATTGCCGTGGAAAACCCGGACACGAAGTTGACTCCCGTTTTGAAAATGCCAAACGAACTGAAACCTGAAAAAAAATTCACCATCGAAGTTTCGGAAAAACATGGCGATGCCATGGCATACTCCATCGCAATAGTTGATGACGGCCTACTCGATTTGACCCGCTTCAGAACGCCCGACCCCCACGCTGCCTTTTACGCACGGGAGGCTTTGGGCGTGAAAACCTGGGACGTTTACGACTACGTATTGGGCGCTTGCGGCGGCGAATTGGAGCGCATCCTCAGCATCGGCGGAGACGGAGAAATCGAAGCGCAGGCGGCGAAGAAAAATGCCAACCGCTTCAAGCCGGTCGTGCTGCACGCCGGTCCCTTTTATTTGAAAAAGGGGAAAAAAGCAAAACACGAATTTACCATGCCCAACTACGTCGGCAGCGTGCGGGCCATGGTGGTGGCGGCGAATCACAACGAAGCTTACGGCAATGCAGAAAAGACGGTTCCGGTGCGAAAACCCTTGATGGCATTGGCGACCCTGCCGCGCGTTTTAGGGCCGGAGGAAGAATTGAAAATGCCCGTCAATATTTTTGCCATGGATAAAAAAGTGAAAAAAGTGACGATAAAAATCGAAGAAAGCAGCGGCTTGGTAGAGATAATCGGAGGCGCTTCCAAAACGCTGAATTTTTCCAGACCGGGAGACGATTTGGTTTATTTTGATTTGAAAGTGAAACGGGAAATTGGCATCGCCAAATTCAAAGTGACCGCGAAAGGAGGAGGGGAAACGGCTAAGCAGGAAATCGAACTCGATATTCGCAACCCCAATCCCTACGTCACCAATGTCTTCGCAGGCATCATGGAAAGTGGCGAAGATTGGACGCAAAACTTTCAGCCTTTGGGTATCCGCGGCACGAACAAAGGGCTGCTCGAAGTTTCCAACATCCCACCAATTAACCTCGGAAAACGATTGAATTTTCTCATTCGATACCCCCACGGCTGCATAGAACAGACGATTTCTTCCGGCTTTCCGCAATTGTATTTGGATAAGCTAATACAATTGGACGAGGGGCAAAAAAAGCGCGTCCCCCAAAACATCGAGGCTTGCATCGAACGGCTCAAATATTTTCAATTGTCGAACGGGGGCTTTACTTATTGGCCGGGAGGCAGCTATTCCGATTGGGGGACTACTTATGGGTTGCATTTTTTATTGGAAGCCCGCGCCCTCGGTTATTCGGTGCCGTCTTCCATGTTGGACCGTTTGGTGAAATACCAAAAAAAGACCGCCCGGCATTGGCAACCGGCGAAGCCCGGCATTTATAAAAATCTGCCCTATCCCGATTTTTCTCAACTGGCGCAAGCCTATCGTTTATTCACCCTTGCGCTTGCCAAATCTCCCGAACTTGGAGGGATGAATCGCTTGCGCGAAATGAAAAATCTGGGCATTCAGGCGAGTTGGCGATTGGCGGCAGCCTACGCTTTGTTGGGAAAACCGGAAGTAGCTTCGCAACTCGTCAAAAACCTTCCCACCGAAGTGAATCCCTACACGCAGATGTCCTACTCCTATGGTTCAGATTTGCGCGACGAGGCCATGATTTTGGAAACTTTGGTGCTGATGGGAGAAAACAAAGCCGCCGCCGGTTTGGCGCGGCAACTGTCCGAAAAGCTGAGCCAAAACCGTTGGTACAGCACCCAAACTATTGCCTATTCGCTACTTGCCATCGGAAAGTTGGTCGGGGAGTCGGGTTTGGGTGATAAATTCGATTTTGCCTACCGCCTCGGCGACGGGAAATGGGTCAATGCCGGTTCCACACACCCCATTATGAGTATCGAGGTTCCCGTGGAATTGGACGCCAGCAATCGCAGCCTTTCGGTCAAAAACAGCGGCACCCGACTACTCTATGCCCGCCTCATCCTCACCGGGCAGCCCGTTATTGGCGACCAAACTGCCGCGGCCGAAGACCTCCAAATTACGATCAATTATCGGACGACCACGGGCGAACGAATTAATCCCGGCAATATCCCGCAAGGCAGTGATTTCATTGCGGAGGTTGTCGTCACAAATCCCGGCAAAAGAGGCATCCGGTACGAGGAGATGGCTTTGACCCAAATTTTTCCCTCCGGTTGGGAAATTTTGAATACCCGGATGGACAATTTCACCGACTTTTCAAACTCTACCAAACCCGAGTACCAGGATATCCGGGACGACCGGATTTATTCCTACTTCGACATTGGAAACAGCACCCACCAAGTTTATCGCGTGCAGTTGAATGCCGCCTATCAGGGGCGCTACTATCTGCCGACGGTAAGTTGTGAAGCGATGTACGACAATTCGATAAATGCGCGGGTGCCGGGGCAGTGGGTGGAGGTGGTTGCACCGAAGGAACTTTGAATGGGATGTTGAACTTCCTTCCAAGTGCGTTTTTGGACTTTGCGAGAGTCCAAAAACACACTTCTTATCCCTTCCTTATTTCATTCTTTAATTCTTCCAAAGAATATTTTTTGTAAAAATTTTTATTGATTCCTTCAATTTTCCACAAGTCGTTCTTGAGTTGGATTTGCAACCAAATATCTGCTTTCAGCCCAAAAATATTTTGCAGAATAAGCGCCAAATCATAATTCAACTTTCTTTTGCCATTGAGTAAAGCACTGAGGTTCGTTTTCCCCAAACCGATAAAGGCAGCAAAGTCTTTGCTTTTAATTTGATATAATTCTAAAAAGGCTTTTAGAAAGTATCCGACCTCAATCATCTTACCTTCCCGTCCTTGTCTCGAATAATCATACATTTTTAGTTGAAGAGCAAAACTTTCATGTTCTAACTTTTCCATGGAGGGTCGGTCGCTTGATTGTTTAGCAATCATCTGTCGTAAAACAGTGAATTCTTCGCCCCCGATTTCCATGCTTTTCTTTCCCAAACCTACGATTTCCCAATTTTTCATTTCTGTTTTCATGTTACTTTATTTTTATTTCCTGACGTGGCTACTGTTTCTTAATCAAGCCCACTTTTACAAAACCTTGACCCTCCCGTCCAATTGTTTATCCAAATAACCAACGCCAAAGAGGAGGATTTTTTTGCCGCTTGCGAGGTAAGGTTCAAAATATTTTCGCTTTTCGATTTGTTGGATGGCTTGCCGGGAAAGGGTTTTTACGCGCTTTATTTTTTTTTCGGTTCCAAATTTGAACTCGATGATATAGACCTTGTCGGGCAATTCCAAAACGGCGTCAATCCTGCCTTTGTCTGTTTCCTTTTCCAAAAGCAATTGTACGCCCACTAGCCTCAACATCATATAAACTAACGAATGGTAATACGCCTCTTTTGGAAGGTGCAGGCGGGAGGGAATATCGGCGAGAAAACTTTGGAGAATGGTGATGAAATCATCGAATCGTTCCTCGCGCAGCGTTTCTCTCAGATGGAAGGCTTCGGGTTGTATTTCGTGTTGTTCTTTGCCCACAAAATCGGCGGCAATGTATCGGATGAAAGATTCGCGCACTTCATCGTTCGGATAATCCAACACAAAGTGTCGTTTGAAACCTTCGTATTCTATTTTTTTGATGGTCAAATATCCGGTTTGAAATAAAAGCGGCAGGACAGGCAGATTTTTGATTTGGGTAGTACCTCCTTCCAAATCCGTCGCTATGGCATTTTCCAATGCTTCGGGTAGTTGTTTTTTCTGATTTAACAACTTTATTAAAAAGGTCGGTGTCCCACTCGAAAACCAGAAATTGCCAAATTCTTTGTCTATTAAAAAGTTAAAAATTGAAAAGGGGTTGTATAATTTATCCACGCCATTCCATGAAAAGCCGTTGTATTTGGTTTTAACCTCTTCCAATAAAACAGGCATGGAGGTATTGAATTTTTTGCAAACCGTTTCCAAATATTCTCCAAAATATTCTTCCAACTCATCTTGAGAAAAACCCGCCACATTACTGAACTGCCCCGACATGGAAATATCTTTCAAATTGTTCATGCCCGAAAAAACATTCACTTTGGCAAAACGGCTAACTCCCGTCAATAGCACAAATCGAAAATATTCGTCCAATGCTTTCATCGCCCCATACAAGCCCCGCAGGACCTCTCGATTTTCTTTGAATCTCGTCTCGTCCGTCAAGGTATCCACCATCGCTTTGTCATATTCATCCACCAACACCACCACTTGTCCGTGTTTTTCATGCAAGGTTTTGACTAATTCGGTGAAGGCGTCTGCGATGATTGTTTTTTGAAGTTTTATGCCATAATCCGAGGCAATGTCATTCAAATGATTGAGTAGGGATTCGTCAAAGATGTCCCTGCTTTTCATGTACTCCACCAAGGAATAGTCAATATGAATCACCGGATGCTTTTTCCATTCTTTTTCTTTTTCATAAATAAAAAGGCCTTCGAACAAATCCTTTCGACCTTTGAAAAAAGACTTTAAAGTGGTGATTAACAATGATTTTCCAAAACGGCGGGGGCGGGAGAAGAAATAGTATTTTCCTTTTTGGGTTAGTTCCCAAATGTAGCGCGTCTTATCCACATAAATCAATCCTCTCGAAATAATTTCCTTAAATGTCTGAATGCTAATCGGCAATTTTTTCATAATCACAAATATATCCAAAATCGCCTTAAAAGTGGTCTTTTAATAATCAACGGCATCCGCCTGTATTTCCAAACTTTTATTCTGGGAAATTTTCGGGATTCCAAGTATTCAGGTGCGCAGGAATGGTGAAGAAATATTTTGGAGAATCTCCAATAAGGTGAAGTTCCTGAGTCTTAAATCTTTTGTCTAAAGCCTTAATTCCAGGTCACGGCATCCGGCATTTGGGCGATGACGGTGTAGGCATCGCCTTTTTTATTCATTATTTTTTGCCAGAGGGTTTGGGGTTTTGACCGGAAAATATAGTTGGCATCCATATCAGCGACCACCCATGAACCCAATGTCATCTCGTCGGCTAATTGCCCATCGGTCCAACCGGAATATCCCACATAAAAACGAATGTTTCGAGGGAAGATAAGTTTGGAATCAATCAAAAATTTCAGCTTTTCAAAATCACCGCCCCAATAGACGCCTTGCGCCAATTTGATGCTATTTTCCAATAAATCGCCTACGTTGTGGACGAAGTGAATGGTGTCTGTCTGAACCGGCCCGCCGAAGTAAACGCCGGAATTGAAGCTAGGAAAATCGGCGATAAGGTCGTCCACCCGCATGTCTAGTTGCTTGTTGATGATGAAGCCGATGCTTCCTTCTTGTCCATGTTCGCACAGTAAAACAGCGGCGCGTTTGAAGTTCATGTCCAACATGAAGGGTTCTGCCAAAATTATTTGTCCTGTTTTTATCTTCTTGCTTGTCATAATAAAAAAGTCTTAATTCCTTTAAGATTCAAAGCCTAAATATCCGGTGTTTGGTTAAGAAATGCAACTGTCCGTTTAAGTTCCATTTTGTTAAAACTTGAAAATCATAAAACCGAAGTTGGAAATCGCCTGTCAAGACGCATGATAAAACCGCGCAAGACCTTGCCGTTGCCGCCAACTTCCACCAATTCGCTAATTCCGTCCGTTATCATATTTTGCATGGTTTGAGTCCATTTTACGGGCGCGGTCAGTTGGTCAATCAGGTTTTGTTGAATTTTTTTGGGTTCTCTTTCAAGCAGCGCGTTGACGTTTTGATAAATGGGGCAAAGCGGTTTTTCGAAGTGGGTGTTTTCAATAGCTGCCTGCAATTCTTCCTTTGCCGGTTGCATCAAGGGCGAATGAAAAGCTCCTCCGACTTGAAGGATGATAGCTCGTTTCGCCCCCGCAACTTTCAATTTTTCAACCGCCTCGGCTATCCCTTTGACGGTGCCGGAGATGACCAATTGTCCGGGGCAATTGTAGTTGGCTGGAACGACGGTTTCTTCGATTTCTGAACATATCCCTTCGATTGTTTTTTCATCCAATCCGACGATGGCCGCCATCGTGCTTTCGACAGCCTCGCAAGCCTTTTGCATGGCCAAAGCCCTTTGCTGCACCAACTTCAAGCCATCTTCAAAACGAAGGGCTTCCGCCGCTACCAACGCGGAAAATTCTCCCAGAGAATGCCCCGCTACGGCATCCGGTTTGAAATCCTCCCCCGCCATTTTCGCCCGGATGATGGAGTGTAGAAAAACTGCCGGTTGGGTGACTTTTGTTTGCTTCAAATCTTCTTCCGTGCCTTCAAAAAGGACATCCGAGATGCGGTAGCCGAGAAGGTCGTTCGATTGTTCAAAAAGGGCTTTCGCCAAATTTGAACTTTCATACATCTCCTTCCCCATTCCCACAAATTGTGCGCCTTGTCCCGGAAAAACGTAAGCTTTCATAAAGTTGGTTTGTTTTTACCTTGATACGTTTTTACGTTGATACGTTTTTACGTTGATACGTTGATACGTTGATACGTTGATACGATAGTTAGTTAAGCCCAAAATTGGTTAGCTTAGTAACGGTCAAATTACTCGACCCGACAAAAAATATTTTTCATAATATGATTAGCTATTAAAAAAATAAAAGCGCCGAATTAAGGGCGTTACTTGAAGTAACACCCTTAATTTTCCAGGTTCATATTATTGT
>Ga0114931_10009537_pt1 | contig 11625 bp, 8 predicted proteins | sample 2SBtaG_FD_89579 | JGI IMG/M metagenome (GOLD analysis project Ga0114931, IMG submission 89579) | Deep subsurface microbial communities from Kolumbo volcano to uncover new lineages of life (NeLLi) - 2SBTROV14_V59a metaG | ecosystem: Environmental > Aquatic > Marine > Volcanic | place: Kolumbo...
CTGCAGCATGCGCTCCGTGTCCGCATCGGGATCGAGGCCGCTCTTCAAATCCGCGCCCGCACTGAACGAGCGGCCCTCGCCAGCCAATACCACGACGCGCACGTCATCATCACCCGCGGCCTGTCGGCAAGCCGCCAGCAGGTCTCGTCGCATTTCCGCATTAAAGGCGTTCATCGCCTCCGGACGGAAGAGCGTGATGATGGCGACGCCATCTTCGCTGCGGTACCTGACCGTTTCGTAAGCGCTCATCAATGTTCCTCAGGCCGAGGGCCGCTGTGCCTCGGCCCGGGCATGGCCATAAAATGTTTCGCCATTGTCCGCCATCTCCCTGAGACTCTGCGGCACCACGAAGCGCTCGCCATAACGCTCGGCCAGGCGGTCTGCTTCGGCGACGAATTTCGCCAGGCCCTCGGTTTCGATGAAAGAGATCGTGCCTCCAGTGTATGGCGGGAAGCCCCAGCCGAACACGGAACCGATATCGGCGTCCGCCGGATGGGTAACGACGCCCTCGTCCAGACAGCGAACGGAATCGATCGCCTGCACATACAAAAGGCGCTTGCGAACCTCATCGGCAGTCGGCTGTTCCCCGGCGAGCGGATAATGTTCGGCCAGGCCGGGCCACAGGTGCTTCTTGCCGTGCTCCGGGTAATCGTAGAAGCCCTTGCCGGACTTCTTGCCCTTGCGATCCAGTGCTTCGATGAATGTCGTGATGACGGCATCGGCTGCAGACGGTCTGTAATCCTTGCCGAGGGCTTCCCGGGTCATCTTCAGCACATGATAGCTGAGCTCGATGCTGACCTCGTCAGTCACCGCCAGCGGGCCGACCGGCATGCCCGCATGCCTGGCGACGTTTTCGATCAGCGCCGGGTTGACACCCTCGGCGAGCATCATGATGCCCTCCCTGCTGTAGGTGCCAAACACCCGGCTGGTATAGAAACCACGGCTGTCGTTGACCACAATCGGCGTTTTTCTGATCTGCCGGATGTAATCCAGCGCCTGCGCGATCACGACGTCATCAGTCTTCTCGCCGACGATGACCTCCACCAGCGGCATCTTGTCGACCGGCGAGAAGAAGTGGATCCCGATGAACTGCTGAGGACGCTTCGATGCTTTGGCCAGACCGGTAATCGGCAGCGTCGAGGTATTCGACGCGAAGATTGCGTCTTCGCCAATCGCCGCTTCGGTTTTTGCCGTGACATCGGCCTTGATGCCGACGTCTTCGAACACGGCCTCGATCACGAGTTCGCAGCCGGCGAGGTCGCCATAGCTGTCCGTGGTTGTGATGCGCTCCAGGACGTCCGCAGCCTGGTCGGCATCCATGCGGCCGCGATCGATGCGTTTCTGCAGCAGTTTCCTGGAATAATCCTTGCCCTGCTCGGCGCTGTCCTCCGACGTGTCGAGGAGCACGACCTGCATCCCGGCATAAGCCGAGACGTATGCGATGCCCGCGCCCATCATGCCGGCGCCGAGTACCCCGAGCTTCGTCACCGGCCGATTCGCCAGACCTTCGGGCCGCCGTATCAGTTTATCCGCGGCCCCCTTATTCAGGAACAGTGTCCGGATCATGTTGCGCGAGGTCGGGTGCATCAGGAGTTTCGTGAAGTACTTCGACTCAACGTCCAGTGCCGTATCCATCGGCAACACGCTGCCCTCGTAAGTGGCGGACATGATGGCGAGCGGTGCCGGGTAATTGTGATTGGTCAATTTTTGTATCAGCGCCGAACCGACAGTCTGGGTCTGCACAACCCCGGGATTCATCAGCCCTGCACCACCCGGCACCTTGAAACCCTTGCGGTCCCACGGCGCGTCCGTGGTGTCGGTGGTCAGCACCCAGGCCTTCGCCGCCTCCACTTCCTTGCCAGGCTCGACCACTGCGTCGACAAAGCCCATCTCGAGTGCTCGTTCCGGGGTGAAATGCCTGCCCTCGGTATTCATGCGCAACGCGGCCTCGATACCCATCAGGCGCAGCAGTCTTTGCGTGCCGCCGCCGCCAGGCATCAGCCCGATCTGCACCTCCGGCTGTCCGAGTCTGGTTTTCGCGTTGTTGCCGACAACGCGATAGTGACAAGCGAGCGCCAGCTCCAGCCCACCACCGAGTGCAGTACCACTGATCGCTGCCGCTACCGGCTTGCCGCAGGTCTCGAGCTTGCGGTAAGCCTGTTGCAGCTGGCGGCACCAGGCATAGACTGCAGCCGGGTCGCTCTGCGGATCGAAATTGGCGACGATTGCCTTGAGGTCGGCCCCGACCATGAAGGCGTCCTTGCCCGATGTGACGACGGCGCCTTTGACCTTGTCGTCCGCCGCAATTTTTGCCGCAACCCCGGCAATGTCCTGCACGAACTGCGGGGTCATGACGTTCATCGGTTTGTCTTTGACATCGACCGTTACGATGGCGATACCATCGGCGTCAATTTTGTAATCTATCGTTTGCATTGTCATACCCTCTCGATGATCGTCGCCGTGCCCATGCCGCCGCCGATGCAGAGATTGATCAGTGCCGTGCTGAGGTCGCGCCGCTCGAGTTCATCCAGCACGGTGCCGAGTATCATCGCGCCGGTCGCGCCGAGCGGATGCCCCATCGCGATGGCACCGCCATTCACGTTGATCTTTTCGTGCGGGATGTCCAGGAGCTGCATGTAATACATCACAACTGCTGCGAAGGCCTCGTTCAGCTCGAACAGATCGATATCGTCGATGCTCATGCCGCAGCGTTTCAGGACTTTCTCTGCCGATGGCGCAGGCCCCGTGAGCATGATCGTCGGATCCGTGCCAATGGACGCGAAGCCCTTGATACGGGCGCGCGGCTTCAGTCCGAGCGCATCGCCCGTTTCGCTGTTGCCGACGAGTATGGCGGCTGCACCATCGACGATACCGCTCGAATTGCCTGCGGTATGCACGTGATTGATCTCTTCGACCTCCGGATATTTTTGCAGCGCGACCGCATCGAAGCCGGCCTGCTCGCCGGGGATCGTGAAAGCGGCCTTGAGCCCGGCGAGGTCATTCATCGTCGTGCCCGGCCGCATGTGTTCGTCCCTGTCCAGCAAGGTCATGCCGATGTGATCCCTGATCGGCACGACAGAATCGTCGAAATAGCCCTGCTCCCAGGCATTCGCTGCGCGCTGCTGGCTTTCCACCGCATACGCATCGACGTCTTCACGTGTGAAGCCGGCCCGGGTCGCGATCAGGTCGGCACCGATCCCTTGCGGAGCGAAGTAAATCTTGCTGGCGACGGCAGGGTCCGCATGCATCGCACCGGAGTCCGAACCCATCGGTACGCGCGACATGCATTCGACGCCACCGCCGATAGTCAGGTCGGCCTGCCCGGCCATCACCTGGGCCGCTGCCGTATTAACGGCTTCCAGCGCGGATGCACAAAAGCGGTTGATCTGCTTGCCCGGCACATTTTCTGCGTAATCCGCGTTCAGCAGAGCGGTACGCGCGATTACTGCGCCCTGTTCGCCGACCGGCGTCACGCAGCCGAGCACGACGTCGTCAAGTTTGCTGGTATCGAGGTCGTTGCGCTCACGCAAGTATGCAAGTACCTGCGCAGCCAGGTCGACCGGCGTTACCTGGTGAAGAGAACCGTTGGCACGGCCACGGCCGCGCGGGCTCCTGACGTGATCATAAATATAAGCGTCTGTCATGATTGTTCCTGTCTCGAATTGCTGAGGGTCGCCCTCAGGTAGGTTTTCATCGCGTTGTTTGCGTTCTCGAAATCAAATGTCGCTGCGCTGATCAGCCACAGATAGCTCATCCCCGAGGTGTAGGCGACGTATTCGGCCGCAATGGCATTCGCATCGACATCGCGGCGAACCTGCCCGTCCCGGATACCGGCTTCGACCCACTCAACGACGTCAGACTGCTGGCGGCGGTGGATGCCGATCGAGGTCTCCTGGAATTCCGAACCCGGGCTCGCCGCACCGCAATGCAGAATCTGCAGCACCCTGGCCTCTCGCGGCGCATCGTTGACCCACTGGTAGACGGTATCCAGAGCGGCACACATGGCATCGATACCGACCTTGCCTGCGACGCCGCGCTTCAGGTATTCGAGCCAATTGCGGCCGATCGACTTGCACAGTGTGTCGAAAAGGCCGGCTTTGGAGCCAAATCGATAGGTCGCGAGACCGCGGCTGTAACCGGCCCGCTCTCCGATCATTGCCAGGGTGGTCTTTTCGGTGCCGTACTCGAGCAGCAGCGCGATGGCGGCATCCAGCATGGCCCGGTCGGAGATCGCGGATCTCTCGGCCTGGGTCAGGGACTGCGACGCCCCTGCGACCGCCTCGATTTCGTTCGCCACGGCAGACTCTCAGGTTACCTGTTTAAATCAACAGCACATGAACGCCGGAAAAAGACTTGCTGTCAACAAGCAAGTAACTATACGCCGCCTTGGAAGTGCGCACAAGCGGTGCTGGTAATAGCGCTTCGCCTGTCGCAGACTCTGCGACTGTTTTCATGGCACAGGACGGGATGAACATGAGTTTTGGCTTTAAATCAGCCTTTCGAAGCATCGCAGCGGGCATCTTTTTTCTGGGTCTTTTTGCGTGTAAGAGATGCGCCGACGCCCCGGTTTCACTTCGTCGAGGCGACGATAGAGGACGTCCAGACCGCGATTACCAGTGGGCAGATGAGTTGCGTGGACATCGTGAAGGGCTACCTGCGACGCATTGAAACCTATGACCAGCCGTCTGCCATGAACGCCATCATTTTCACCAATCCCAGGGCGCTCGAGAAAGCATCGCGGATCGACGCAAGGATCGCAGCCGGGGAGAAACCTGGCCCGCTTTTTTGCATACCGGTGCTGTTGAAGGACAACTTCGATACCGGGGACATGCCGACGAGCGGTGGCTCGATAGCGCTGAAAGACAGCATACCGCCGGATGACGCGTTCATGGTGCGCAAACTGCGGGAAGCCGACGCGATCATCATTGCCAAGACGAACATGGCGGAATGGGCCTTCAGCCCCAAGCAGACCGTCAGCTCCTCTTACGGGACGACCGCAAACGCCTATGATCCCGAACGCGTGCCGGCCGGATCGAGCGGCGGCACCGCATCGGCGATGGCCGCGAGTTTCGGCGTGATCGGCATGGGTTCCGATACCGGCAACTCTATCCGCGGCCCTTCCTCACACCTGGCATTATTCGGCATTCGCTCGACCATCGGTCTGACGAGCCGCGATGGCGTAATTCCACTCGCATTCGATCGCGATGTCGCCGGACCGCTGATGCGCACCGTGACGGACAGCGCGAAGGTGTTCAACGTTATCGCGGGTTACGACCCGGCCGATCCGTATACCGAAGCCGGCAAGGGGAAGCGCGAAACCGACTACACCCGATTCCTCGATAGCCTCGCGCTCGAAGGCAAACGCATCGGCGTATTGCGCGCGCTGGTCGACACCGATGACGCGGACCCGGCCGTAATCGCCGTGTTCGAAACGGCATTGGCCGACCTGCAGAAGGCCGGTGCCGAAATCGTCGATCCGTTTACGATCAAAAACTTCGCCGCACACCTGGAGGGCGATTACTTCTGTGCACGGTTTCGCTACGACATGCACGAATACCTTGCGACGCTCGGCGACGACGCACCCATCCGGGACGTCCTCGAGGTCCTGAAAACGGGACAGTACTCGCCCTACATCAAGGCCCGGCTCGAGTATTACGCTGGCTTTCCAGCCGACGTGCACCCGCGTGATTTCGATCCGCCCTGCCCCGACTATTTAGAACATGAGGGCCGCCTCGGCTACCTCGCCGACGTTGTGACGTCGATGGATGCGGCAAACGTCGACGCGATCGTCTATCCGACCTGGACCAACCCGCCAGCGCACCTCGACAAGGCGATCGAGGAATACAAGGGCGACAACAGCCAACTCGTCGCCCCCGCGACCGGGCTACCTGCCGTGACGGTGCCCATGGGATACAGCTACGAACGCCTGCCGGCGGGATTACAGATCCTGGGACGACCGTACTCGGAAGGATTGCTGTACGGCCTCGCTTTTGCCTATGAACAGGCGACAATGCATCGAGTGCCGCCGGAAGGGTTCCCTGAACTGTAAAAAGCGCTCAGACCCGATGCCAATTGATAAAACGGGATCTGACTCCTTTTTCAGGACTGCCACTCGGCGAGCACGCGTTCGATGTCGGCTTCGCTGCTGCCGGCAGCACTCCGAATTGCGGACGGCGTCCGGGAAAAACGGGGTGCCGGTGCCGGCTGCACGACGCCATCGATATCGACGAAAGTCCTGCGCGCCTGATTTTGCGGATGTCGAGGCGCCTCGGCCAATGACATGACCGGCGCGACACAGGCGTCGGTGCCGGCGAAGATTGTGCTCCAGTGATCGCGAGTCCCCATTGCAAACAGCGCCTCCAGGATCACGATCTGCGCACCCCACTTCGACGGATCCATTTGCTCCCGGGGATCGATGTCGGTGGCCTGCAAGACATCCAGCAGGACCGCAAAAAAACGGGGTTCGATCGCGCAAACCATGACGTATTCACCGTCGCTCGTCCGGTAAGGACGGTAAAACGGCGCGCCGCCGTCCAGCACGTTGCAGCCTCGCTCATCGCGCCACAGGCCCCCGGCATGCAAGCCGTAAAACATCGTCATCATCGAGGCCGTGCCGTCAACCATGGCCGCGTCGATCACCTGGCCCTGGCCGGAACGTCCGGCCTCGAGCAGGGCCGCAAGCAGTCCGATCGCGAGATAGGCGCCGCCGCCGCCGAGATCCGCGACAAGATTCAGCGGCACGGCCGGCGCCCCGTCCCTGGCGCCGATGGCGCCGATGGCGCCGCTGATCGCGGCATAATTGCCATCATGGCCAGCCGAATCCGCGAGCGGGCCGTCCTGGCCCCAGACGGTCATGCGGCCGTAAACGAGGCGTGGGTTGACACCCATGCAGTCGTCCGGACCCAGGCCGAGCCTTTCCATGGTCCCCGGGCGATAGCCTTCGAACAAGGCGTCGGCCTTTTTGCATAGCCGCAGCACCAGACGTTTACCTTTTGGCGATTTGAGATCGGCAGTGATCGTCGGGCGGCTGCGATTCATCAAATTGAATTGTGGCGGCGCCTGGATTCCCACGCCGGCACCACCGGGCCGGGCGACGCGAATGACATCCGCGCCCATGTCAGCCAGCAGCATGCCGCAGAACTGGCCCGGTCCGATGCCGGCGATCTCGACCATCCTGAAACCTTGTAGCGGACCCATCTGCAAGCCGCTTCGGGGTGGCGTCAAAGGCCCCTGCAGAGATGACCACCGTCGACGGCGACGATGCTGCCGGTCATATAACTGCCGGCATCGGTAGCAAGCAGAAGCAGCGGCGCGGAAATCTCCGGCAACTCGCCGACTCGCCCCATCGGCACGTGCTCCCTGACGAGATCGTGGCCGGGTCCTTTCCTGAACTGCGCTTCATTGATCTCGGTCACGAAATAACCGGGTGCCAGCGCATTGACGCGGATCCCGTAGCGGGACCACTCGAGCGCCATCGCCTTGGTCAGCTGCACGAGCGCCGATTTGGCGGCGATGTAGGAAGCGAGTGCCTTGCTGATATCAAGGCCAAGGACGGATGCGATGTTGACGATGCTGCCGGGCTTGCCGGCCCTGATCATGGACCCGGCTGTCGCCTGCGCCATCAGGAACACGCCCTTGAGGTTGGTATCGAGCACGGCGTCCCAGTCTTCCTCGGATATGTCGGTCAGGAATGCCTGCCTTGCGATTCCCGCGTTGTTGATGAGGATGTCGGGCGCACCCAGCTCACTTTCAACCTGTCTCACGCAGCTCGTTACCGACAGCGAATCGGTGACATCAAGATCGAGACAGATTGCCGTACCACCGGCATCGCGAATCATTGCCGCCGTCTCGTCCAGCTTCTCCCGCCGCCTTGCCGCCAGGGCTAGCGTTGCACCGGCATCCGCAAGGGTGACCGCAAAATGACGGCCGAGTCCCGAACCGGCTCCCGATACCAGGGCGACCTTTCCGTCCGCGCTTAATATTTCCATACAACCTTTCCCTTTGCTATTCCCGGCGCTGTCTCTTGTAGGTGCCCGTCGCGGTCGCGCACAGGCGATGATTCTCGGGATCGGTCAGGCTCGCACGGGCAAAGAACAGGCTCCTCGTCGCCCTCACGAGTTCGCCCTCCGCGATGGCGAAACTCGATTTATGCGGCGACATGAAATTACAGTTCAGGTTGACTGTCACTGACACGGTTGCCTCGGCCATTCCGTAGCTGCCGGCGACAGCGCCGGCAATGTCAAGCAGGGACGAGACTATGCCACCGTGCAAAAAGCCGACTGTGTTGCGGTGTTCAGCACGCACCGGCATCTCGAGTTTTGCGTAATCTTCTTTCCAGGCTATCAGCTTGAAGCCGAGAAATTCGAGATAGGTGCCTTCATAGAGCGTCGGGTTATCCAGAATTTTGTGTGGCCTCGCGTCCGTCATTTCGCAATCACCCCGGAGCGTCGCAGAATCGCCAGGAATACATCCGGCTCCGGACGTACACGATAATTGTCTGTTTGATCGGAAAACACGATAGTCCCCTTCTCATTGCACACCACCAGGGTCGGCAGTACCGTGTCAGGGCTGTAGCCGCCGGGCATACCGATTGGCACGCCATTCTGCACCGCAATGCCCAATTCGATCGCGAGCCGGTTGTCCGAGTCGATCAGATATTCGAATGGCAGATTGTACTGCGCTGCAAGCTTGCGGCTATATTCCTCGGGCTGCGGACTGATCAGCACGACCTTGATGCCCATAGCCTCGAGTTCCTGGTAGCGATCGGCTATCTCCCTGATCTGCGCCATGCACAGCGGGCACCAGTTGCCGCGGTAGAACATCAATACAGCCGGTGACCCCAGGAGTGACTTCGAGTCGAACTCGTTACGATCGGTGTCGGCCAGCGTGAACTGCGGCAACCTGGCGCCCACGGACAGGGCCATACTTTCGATCCTGCCGAAGCGCGAATACCAGAAAATGTATACCAGCAAGATGAGTGCTGCCGCCACTGCGACGCTTGTGGGCTGCCAACCCGATGTGCCCTCGAAGAACTGCTCCCAGACAGCCACCAAGACCCCGGCAAGCGCCATGAATATGAGCAGGGGCAGATTCTCGCTGGTGCGTGAAACCGACCTCAGCACGAGACTGGTCATAAGCAACAACAACGGCAGTGAAGCGATTGCCGCCCCCAGCCATGCCGTCGCCTCATTGCCGCCGAGTAACGCCGCATACAAGGAGGCGCCGAACAGAACCACGGTCACCCCGGTCGCCGGTACGACGAATAGTGATTTGTATCTGGCGTCAATAACCACGGATATATCCTGCTGTCATTGCAAGCGTAGCGCCGTCGTTGCAAGCGCAGTGAAGCGACCTCGTTGACACGGCAGATTGCCACGTCGCATCGCTCCTCGCAATGACGGAGTTATGCCATTGCAAGGGCAGCAACGCAAGCTCTCGACCCTGGCAGATTGCTGCGCAGACTGCGCCCTCACCACGATCTCGTTAAACCGTCACATGTTGCGCCGGTACTCGCCGCCGACCTCGTACATCGCGGCGGAAATCTGACCCAGCGAACCAGACTTTACCGTATGCATCAGCTCGGCGAAGACATTACCGCGAGCGGTGGCGACGGCTTTCAGGCGAGCGATTGCCGCTGCCGTCTCATCGCGGTGTTGTTGCTGGAATTCGCGGACATGGCGAATTTGGTCCTGTTTCTCCGCTTCCGATGAACGAATGAGTTCGAGGTCGTGCACCTCGTCTTCATGACCTTGCTTCGGTAGAAACGTGTTTACACCGATAAGCGGATAGGAGCCGTCGTGTTTCTTACTCTCGTAATAAAGACTTTCATCCTGGATCTTGCTGCGCTGGTACATCGTGTCCATGGCACCGGGCACCCCACCGCGCGCGGAGATACGGTCGAATTCCTTGTACACAGCTTCCTCCACCAGGTCCGTGAGTTCGTCGATGATGAATGAACCCTGCCAGGGGTTTTCGCAATAGTTCAATCCAAGCTCCCGCGAGATGATCATCTGGATGGCGACCGCGCGCCGCACCGATTGTTCGGTCGGCGTCGTAATCGCCTCATCGAATGCGTTCGTGTGCAGGCTGTTGCAATTGTCGAACAACGCATAAAGCGCCTGCAGCGTCGTGCGGATGTCGTTGAAGCTGATTTCCTGGGCGTGCAGGCTACGACCCGACGTCTGGATATGATATTTCAACATCTGGCTGCGAGTGCTGGCCCCGTAACACGCGCGCATCGCGCGGGCCCAGATGCGGCGCGCCACCCTGCCGATGACCGCATACTCGGGATCCATGCCATTGGAGAAAAAAAAGCTCAGGTTCGGTGCGAAGTCATCGATGTCCATGCCGCGCGCCAGGTAGTACTCGACGATCGTGAAGCCGTTCGACAACGTGAATGCGAGCTGGCTGATCGGGTTCGCGCCGGCCTCGGCGATGTGATAACCGCTGATCGACACGCTGTAATAATTACGCACCTCGTGGTCGATAAAGAATTGCTGCACGTCGCCCATCATTTTCATCGCGAATTCAGTCGAAAAAATGCAGGTATTCTGCGCCTGGTCCTCTTTCAGGATATCGGCCTGCACAGTGCCGCGGACGGACGCCAGCGTGCGTTCACTGATGCGGGCATAGGTATCCGCATCCACGAGTTCGTCACCCGAGATGCCGAGGAGACCCAGACCAAGCCCGTCATTGCCCACCGGCAATTCACCGATATAGCGCGGCCGCGGCTTGTCGGCAAAGTACTCGTCGATCTTTCTCTGTGCCGCGTCCCACCGACCATTTTCCCTGAGGTGAATCTCCACCTGTTGGTCAATCGCAGCATTCATGAAGAATGCAAGAATCATCGGTGCAGGCCCATTGATGGTCATCGACACCGAAGTTGTCGGCGCGCACAGATCGAAGCCGGAATACAATTTTTTGATGTCGTCGACGGAGGCGATCGAAACCCCGGAGTTGCCGATCTTGCCATAAATATCGGGACGCTCGTGCGGGTCCTCGCCATACAGAGTGACGGAGTCGAATGCCGTGGACAGCCGGGCGGCGTCCTGGCCATTCGACAGGTAGTGGAATCGTGCATTGGTACGTTCCGGCGTGCCCTCGCCGGCAAACATTCGCGTCGGATCCTCCCCCGGGCGCCGGTACGGATAGACTCCCGCAGTGTATGGATAAGCGCCGGGCAGGTTTTCTTTCATCAGGAACTTGAGACGCTCGCCCCAGTCCCTGAACGACGGCACCGCAATTTTCGGAATCTTCTGGTGACTCAGGGATTCGCGATAATTGGACCCGGTCACGTCCCTGCCGCGGACCTGGTAGCAGTATTCATCGCTTCGTACGGCTCTGTGCCGCGCGGGCCACTCGCGAAGCAGGCCGATCGCTTCATCGCTAATTTCGGCCAGGGTCTCCTGGTAACGTTGTCGCAGGGTGAGGATCGATCGATCCTTGTTGTCCGCCAGCGCATTGAGGCCATAAATGCCGAATGGTTCCGGCATGTCTGCATCGTTGAGCTCTTTCAACGCCTCGTACAAATGCTGCAGTTTGCTGGCTGCTTCGGCCTCACGCACGACATCGGCGTTGACACGGCGGCCGTGTTCGCTGATGTCGTGCGTGAGGCCGAAGCAGCCA
>Ga0114931_10009538_pt1 | contig 11624 bp, 9 predicted proteins | sample 2SBtaG_FD_89579 | JGI IMG/M metagenome (GOLD analysis project Ga0114931, IMG submission 89579) | Deep subsurface microbial communities from Kolumbo volcano to uncover new lineages of life (NeLLi) - 2SBTROV14_V59a metaG | ecosystem: Environmental > Aquatic > Marine > Volcanic | place: Kolumbo...
AAACGAATATCCTGCCCGATCAGTTTTACTTCTTCTTTGCTGATGCCGTTCCCCATCGAAACGTATTCATCCGCACCTTTTTCAACATTAATCAATAGCTCCGGTGTGATCAATTCCCGGTATGCGGCCAGTTTTGGATCAAAATAGGAAAAGTGGATCGGCTTAATTTTTTGCGGACCCGGAAAACGCGGGATCAATACATATTCAAAATTTTTGCTGCCGCTGACCGTATCATTTTGCCGAATAATATTTTCCGTTACTTTGGGTTCATACTGCTCGAAATCAGCAGGAACCTGAACTACCGGTTTTGACAGTGTGCGAATGTTGCCCGTTCCCGAAACGCGTACTTTTAATGTGATGGCTTCATTTGTTTTAACACTTTTTTTATCAACAGAAGCGGTTAAATTAAATTTTCCTACAGCACCGGAAAAACCCGCAGGTCGGTTGGCAGCCGGCAGCGGCAAAACATCGATAGTAACGGGAATGGAACTAATCGTTTTACGCGTTGTTCGGCTGAAAAAGGGGTCATTAAAGAAACTATCAAAAACGTTATCCATGGAACGGCGCTGCGATTGTACGCGCACATCGCAGTCGAGCATGATAGGCCCGATTGTCTTTTTGCCGGGAGAGGTTGGGAAAAGAGCAACCTTTTTGATATCTGCAACGGCATACTTTTTCCCGTTAATAATTTCTTCTCTTGTCATCGGCTTTTTGCTCAGGTCAAATTCTTCAGACCAAAAACCGGCTGTTTCGGGCAATTTGGAAATGCCGTAGCTGGAAACATTCACGCGTGTATAAATACGAAAAGTTACAATAACCGGCTCGTTTTGGTAAACCCGGCGCTTGCTTACCACCGCTCGTACGTAAAGATTGTCTCCGCCATTTTTCCCGGGGCGAACACCGGTTCGAGATCGCGGCGATGGATTCGTTTGTGCAGCGGACTTTAGTATCGTGATGGAGATCGGTTTCGATTGTACTTGTTTTCCTTTATAATTCACACCTACCGCAGGAATTTGAAAAATGCCTTCTTTTTTCGCCATGTAATAATAGGTATTTGAGCGGGTAATGGACATTCTCCCGTTGATCAATTGAATATTTTGCGAAGATCCTCCCGAGCCCAAAAAGGACAAAAACTCACTCACATCCGGCGGCGATGGTTGCGACACCTTATTTGCACCATCTCCGGACAACTCGATCGTCAAGGCGATTTGCTGGTTCAAAGCGAGCGATGTCTTGTCGACGCTGGTACGTATCTCAAGAGCATGCAATGTCGTCAATGCACCGGATAAAAACCAAAAAAGAATGACAATTTTCAATTTATTTATCATGAAAAATCTACCAATCTTTTGTCACTCCTGCTCTTCCGCGTACTTTTTGCTTCCGGGCATTTTTCATTTTTTCCTGATCCTCTTTGAGCGCCTGTAAAATCCGCTCCGCGTCTTCTTTGGACATCTTTTGCTTTTGCGCATTTTGCTGCTGTGACTGTTGATCCTGTTTTTTCTGATCTTTTGATTGTTTATCTTGTTGCTGTTGTTGCTGTTGTTGTTGCTGCTCTTGCTGCTTCTTCTGCTGCTGGTTCTGCTGCTGTTTGTCTTGTTGTTGCTCTTGCTGCTGTTTTTGCTGCTGCTGTTGTTTTTGCGGATTTTGCTTTTGCTTCTGCGACTTGTCCTTGAGCTGTTTTCTCACAAATTCCAAATTATATTTTGCATCCTCGTCATCCGGATTTAATTCCAGCGATTTTTTATAAGCAAGAATGCTCTCCGGAAGCTTTCCCATTCTATACAGTGTATTGCCGATATTGTAATAAGCTTCGGCTTGCTTCAAAATATCGTCACTGTTTAGCGAAGCCTGATATTCTTTGACAGCCTCGTCATATTTCTTTTTTTTATATTGCGCATTGCCAATATTAAACTTGATTATCGGCGACTCGGGCGCCTGCACCTGTGCATCCCGATATTTGTTGAGCGCCTCATCATATTTTTCTTCCTGGTAGAGTTTATTGCCCTCGATAACTTTATGCCGCTCGGATTGCGCAAATACCCAACTCGTTTGAATAAAGAAAAATATTAAAATATAAACGATATTCCTGCGCATTTTCACCAGCCCTGTTTGTCTATTTTGTTCATCTTGACTGTTTTTTTTACATAAACCGGCCGCGCCATTCATGCTTGACGCTTTTTCTTTCCGGAATAAATATTTCCAAAACAAGCAAAATAAGCGAGAATGCGAGAAGATACTGGAACCGGTCTTCAAATTGGGAAAACTGCATGGAGCCAAGTTCCTTTTTCTGCATTCCCGCAATATTATCATAAATTTTATCTAGCTCATCTTCACCGGAAGTTGCTCTGAAATATTTGCCCCCTGTTTTCAACGCAATTTTTTCCAGCGTTACTTCGTCAAGTTTGGTGATAACCACCTCACCTTTTCGATCTTTTTTAAACTCAACGCCGCTGCTGCCCGGAGATTTTATTGGAATAGGATCTCCCTTGGGAGAGCCGATGCCGACGCAATAAATAATGATACCTTGTTTTTCAGCCTCATCAACAGCCTTCATCACGCCGGTGCCATGGTCTTCGCCGTCTGTGATGAGGATGAGCACTTTGTATTTTCGCTCCTTCTGCTCAAACGATTCAGTAGCCTTGGTAATAGCCTGTGCCAAATTCGTTCCGGGTGTAGGGATCAGATCAGGTTCCATAATATCGAGAAAGATTTTCGCCGCACCGTAATCCAGGGTCAGCGGGCATTGTGTAAAAGCTACACCCGCAAATGCGATCAAACCGATTCGGTCGCCCTGAAGCCGATCTATAAAATTTTCAACCTCGTGTTTGGCTTTCTGAAGGCGGCTCGGGGGAATGTCTTCCGCCAGCATGGACTTGGAAACATCCATGGCGACGATAATGTCCACACCCTCTCTCTTAACTTTTTCCAGTCGTGTGCCAATTTGCGGTCGAGCCAGGGCAAGAACCATAAATAAGATAGCGCTCAGGATAACAGCAATTTTGCCGACTTGCTTTCTACGACTGGTATTACGACTGAGTTTCTGCAATAGTTCCAGGTTACCAAAGCGCTGCATTGCCCGTTTTTTAGCTTTAAAAGCAAAATAGAAAAAAAGAATGAGCACCGGTATAAGCCAGAGCAAGTAGAGCAAATATGTATTGGCAAAACGAAGCATTTAGGGTATTTTCCTGAATTTAGTATTTGCGAGAACAATCTCAACCAGCAACAAGCTGAGAGCGAGAAGGAGATATTTGGAAAACAATTCCTTGTAGCGCGTATATTCTTTAATCTCAATTTTTGTTTTTTCAAGCTTTCCAATGTCCGAATAAATTTTTTCGAGACTGCTTCTGTCGGTTGCCCGAAAATATTTTCCACCGGTAATTGAGGCGATTTGTGTGAGCAAATTCTCGTCGATCTCAACCGGCATCCGAACATAGCGCTTGCCGAAAATCGGATCTTCGACGGGATAAAGTGCATCTCCTTTTTTGCCGGCGCCGATAGTATAAATTCGCACATCAAAAGTCTTGGCAACTTTTGCGGCAGTAAGCGGATCGAGTTCGCCGCGATTGTTACGGCCATCCGTCAGTAAAATCACAACTTTACTTTTTGCTTTGCTGTCCCGCAGCCTGTTGACACAATTGCCAATCGCCATGCCGATAGCTGTCCCGTCCTCAATCATGCCGATATGGACTTCCTGCAAGAAACGCAGGAGAATGCCGTAATCAAGCGTAAGCGGACACTGGGTAAAACTTTGCCCGGCAAAAACGACCAGGCCGATGCGGTCATTCTGCCGCCCTTTGATAAACTCCGCGGCAACGGTTTTTGCCGCCTCGATACGATTTTTCGGTTTGAAATCTTCAGCCAGCATACTGCTGGAAATGTCCATCGCCAAAATAATGTCGATGCCTTCTGTGGTTACTTTTTCCTCATGGCGGCCGGATTGTGGTCTTGCAAAACCGACAATAACCAGCGAGATGACGAGCAAGCGCAAAACAAACAGCACATGGCGGTATCTTTTCACAGGAGATTTTTTTACCGTTTTGATTATGCCAAGATTGGAATAACGCAAAGTCGCGCTAACCTGCCTATTGCGTTTGATATACCAAAAGATTAAAACCGGAATAATGGCAAACAGAACGAGGAACTCCGGGTTTGCAAAGCGAAACATATCAGTTGTCCTCCTCTCTCTTTGACGGAGGATCAGCAGCAATGACGTCGCCCTCTTGCACAGTTTCGACAGCTTCATCTGCCGCTGCTTCTTTAGCCTCTTGTGTTTCGTCTTCGCTCTCAACTATGACCAGTTTGGACTTTTTTACAAAATCAAAAGCGATTTGCGTGGTCTTTTGATTTTCATCATCTGTCGGAATATATTTCGCAAACTTTACCATATCGCTGTTGTTCAAAAACTCCTGCATCATTTCAATATATTCATCGTCAATTCCTTCGCTGCGCATTTCATCAAGCAACTGGCTTGTCGTCATTTCCATGGCATAAATATAATATCGGTTGCCAATATACTGACGAACAATATCGGACAATTGGATATAATATTCTTTTACTTTTCCAGTGGCAAGCAGATCACTTTGCACCAGTTTTTCCAGCGCTTCCAGGGCAATTTCGTGCGCAGGCCGCGGCGGTTTCTCTTTTCTCGGAATGAGAGATTTGCCCGCTTTTCTTCTTTTAATATAATAAAAAATAAACAAAGCCAGAAGAAGGGCCGCAAGAATAATTGAAGCAAGCAAAATGATTCGCCCGTACTGCTTTGGCGGTTCGAGGGGTGGTTTTATATCGCGAATATCACCCGCCTGATCAGGATTGAGGCTTTGCACCGTAATTTTGATTGGTTTTGTTTTTATTGATTTAACCGTCGAGTCCGCGGCTGTGGTAAAATCTATCTTTAAAGGCGGAATTTCGAATTCACCGGTATCAAAAGTAGATAGTGTATAATTTGTTTGTTCAACAATCTGGCTGTCTGTTTTAACAGGCTCAAGAACTTTATAATCTCGAATTTCAAACTGACCAAGGTTTGTCCCTAATGATGGGGACTGGATTTTCACATCAGGATCGTGGGTCACGAGGACAGAATAGTGAAAAACATCTCCGATCAGGATCGTCGAACGGTCGACCTCGGAATCAACGGTAATAGATCCTTCAGCAAAGGCGTTTCGACCAACGAATGCCAAAACGAAAAACAGAAAAAATACTTTGTGCAATGTCTTCAATTTAATTCCGTAATCTTTACTTGACCCTGTTTTCATAGAATTTTACATTTTCAGCCATGATCATTCTTTCGATGAGCGCCTGATACTCGTCCTGGTATTTCTTTCGCGACACATCCTGAGCCACCTGCTGTCTCACTTCCGAAAGCGGCTTTTCCCTAACAATATTTCCATCTTTGTCTTTTTCAGCATAATCATCTTTGTGAGCATCATAATAAAGTTGAATATCGCTATCTTCAACTTTCACTTTATTAGCCACACGATCCTCCAACAATTTGCGCACCATGAGTGTTTTTTTGGCTTGAAACGCACCTTCAATCACATCCTTATCTTTATCAAGGCCTGCCCGCTTGGCCGTGTTATAAAGAAGATCAGTGGCAACATAATCCCGCAGAAAAGCCAGTTTTTGCTCCTTGCTGCGAAATTGATCTCTCACGCTGGGCGGTAGCTGATTGATTTCAAAATCTAAATCACCCTGCGTAATCTCGCGTTTACCGATTTTGGCTATGACCTCACCGGGTCGCTTTTTCTGAACTTTTGATTGATCGTATTGGACTGTTTCATCAAGCGCTTGCTTGGCGTCTTCCGTTTTTTCCAGGCGCTCCAGACAGGCAACAATCTTTTTATTTACCTCTTCCATCAAGCTGCTTTCAGGATAGAGATGTTTTATCTTAAGATAATAGGCCAGCGCCTGCTGGTAATCTTTAACGCGATCAAAATAAGTATTGGCAATGATGTAATTTACATTCGCACGTTCACGGCTGTCAATATTGTACTCGTCCAAATAACGCTGATACTCCTGGATCGCCTGCGGGTAAAGCGATTTGTTGATCAGATCACCGGCATACTCGCGCAGCTTATCTCCATTTACGGTGGGCTTTTTCTCTTTTGCACAGCCGCCAAAAATGAACATACCCGCTGTCAGCAGGATGAAAACAATTTTGACACTTTTCAAATCATTCATTCTATCCTCCAAGAGCAAAAGTTTTAGCGAAAACGCTTGGCGCGCATTCGAAAAAATCGAACAAGGGGTTCAATATAAGATTCATTAGTTTTGATATCTATATAATCGACATTCATGGAACGAAAAAGTTTCTCACGTCCCAATATCGTTTCATTTGTCTTCGTCGAAAATTCCCGACGAACATCTGCACTCGATGTGTCCAGCAAAAATGTCTCCCCGGTTTCTGCATCCTCCAATTCGATAAAACCGACGTTCGGCAAGTCAACTTCGCGGGGATCAGTCACCGTGATCGCCACGATGTCATGGCGCTTGTTGGCAATTTGCAACGCTTTCTCATAACCGCTGCTGATGAAATCGGAAACAAGAAACACCACCGCACGACGCGTTGTCACTCTGGACAGGAATTGCAACGCCTCAGCAATATTGGTTTGGTGTCCTTGCGGCTCATGATAGAGAATTTCCCGAACTACGCGTAGCACATGCGATTTACCCTTTTTCGGGGCAACGTATTTTTCCACCTGATCGGAAAAAATGATGAGGCCGACTTTATCGTTATTTTTAATGGCAGAAAAAGCGAGCAGAGCGCAAATTTCCGCGGCAATCTCGCCTTTCATTTGTTCTACTGTGCCGAATTCACCGGAAGAACTCACATCCACCAAAAGCATGACGGTGAGTTCACGCTCCTCCTCGAACACCTTCACATAAGGATGCCCTATCCGCGCCGTAACGTTCCAGTCGATAGTGCGGATATCGTCGCCAACCTGGTATTCACGGACTTCGGAGAACTCCATACCCCGGCCTTTGAAGACCGAATGGTACTCGCCGGAAAAAACATCGTTAACCAAACCGCGCGTGGAAATCTCGATGCGCCTGACTTTTTTAAGTATTTCTTTTGGAATCACTGGTAATCAGTTCTTGAATTTAATTTCTTATTCAGTTTTTTTAAATCCCGTGTTTGAAAATGCAAAGATGAAACGGAGACCGAAGGTGTTTGTACACAAGAAACAATATTAAACAGATAAAACTTTAATGCAATTGTGCACGTGGAGTGATCGCCGGCATAACTTTTTTAAAATCGCCAACAAAAGCGACGGCCAACCAAATCCGGTTGGCGACGATCAATGTTCACCTCAGAATAATCTTGTTTTGACTAGGGCACTTCAATCTTGTTCAAAACTTTGCGCACAACGTCTTCTGCGGTAATTTCCTCTGCCTCGGCTTCGTACGTCACGATGATGCGGTGGCGCAAAACATCCATGCCGATGGAACGGACATCTTCCGGCGTTACAAAACCACGCCTCCTGATAAACGCATGTGCTTTGGCTGCCAGCGTCAAATTGATCGAGGCACGCGGGGAAGCGCCGTAAGCAATCAGTTCCTCAATATCATCCAGGCCATAATCTTTTGGCTTGCGTGTTGCAAAAACAATATCAATAATATAGTTTTCAATCTTGGGATCGATATAAACTTCATGAACTGCGCTTTTCGCTTTCAAAATATCTTTTGGCGTGACAACGGAATCGGCCGAAGGAATTTCCGATCTCGTCATTCGGCGCATGATTTCCAGTTCTTCATCCCGGTCCGGATAGCCGACGGAAAGTTTCAGCATAAAACGGTCAACCTGCGCCTCGGGAAGCGGATAGGTCCCTTCCTGTTCAATTGGATTTTGGGTTGCTAAAACCAAAAACGGAGCGGGCAAAGCAAATGTTTCATCTCCAATAGTAACCTGACGCTCCTGCATGGCTTCCAGAAGAGCGGATTGTACTTTTGCAGGCGAACGGTTAATTTCATCCGCCAAAACGAGGTTGGAGAAGACCGGTCCCTTTTTCACAGAAAATTTACCATCATGCTGGTCATAGATCATTGTCCCAATAAGATCAGCCGGCAGCAAATCCGGTGTAAACTGGATGCGCTGAAACCCGGTTCTGATGACGGATGCGAGGGTTTTCACTGCCATCGTTTTCGCCAATCCCGGGACACCTTCGAGAAGAATGTGACCATCTGCCAAAAGGCCAATCAGCAGCCTTTCGATCATATATTTTTGTCCAACGATAACCTTGCCGACCTCGCTGGTGATCTTTTCAACGAATTCACTCTCTTTTTGAATCTTTTCGTTAATCGCCTGAATATCGATATTCATTGATCCTCCCGGACATCTTTACTTTTCTTCGGTTTCTTCCTGCGGCGTATCCAAAACTTTCACTAACTCGCCGCGCAGACTCTTTTGTAAACTTGACTCAATCAAAGTATACATTCTTTCTAAATCGCTTTTCTCCCCCGCTCCTCCAGAGAACTTTATCAAATCTGCTTTTTTAAGACTCTCTGCAGTTTCGCTCACAAACCTGTCGTCCAAATCTTTATTGTGCAGTTCCGTAATCACGTCTTCGGTTGTTGCTTCCAATCCCGCAACGTGAAATTTCTCCGCAAGAAATAGTCTGAGAAGGCGCGACAAGCGGGCAAAGCCGTCGCCTACATTCAGGTCAGGGGAGCTAAGGTCAACAGCATCTTTTAATTTTTCCAGGTATTGCTCTTCCAGAGGGACAGAGGCCGCAGCTTCCAATTCCGCCTGCCGCTTTTTCTCGGCTTTTTTCTTTGCTGCCTGGCGGATGAAAATAACAACCACAATCACCAGCACAAAGATTAGAATAACCCACAAAATCCAACTTTTGGAACCAGGCTCAGGTAAAGGGTCAGTGACTTTAACATCAATCCGATTCGTGGTTAACCGGTATTCTTTATCATTGCCCATATCTGTATAGGTGATGATCAGCCCCTCCACATAGCCCATGCCGAGACTTTTCGGTTTCAAAGTATACTCGTATTCCTGAATTGCCCGGGTCTCACCATTTACATTTGCTACCCGATTGGCAGATGAGTTCTCTACAATTTCAAAATTTTCAAGAAGGGGATTATCGAACTGGTGAATTTCATATTTATCAAGGTCTCCCGTCCATTGAAGCTGAACAGTGAAAGAAACAGTCCGGTTGAGGGGCACCTGCGTTTGATCCACAGAAGCGGACAAGCGAATTTCGCCACCGGTTGGAAGAGCAGCAACCTTGGTCGAATCCTGCGAGAAAGAAGGAACAGCTTGCAACGATAATATAAAAACCACGAACAAAGAAAATCGTAAGACCTTCATTATCTCTCCAATTATTTATGACAAATTCGCAAAAAATCGAAAAACATGTCATCGCGGGGAGCGGAGCCCCGAATCATCGGGGAAGCGATCTTTTTCAAACAGCACTTTAGCCAACATCCAGATTGCTTTGCTCGCAATGACATTTTGGGATTTTTTACGAGCAACTCATTTACCTAGTACCTTCACATAAACACAAGGCTTTGAGACGCCATACAATTGCAAAGGTTGCATTTTATTTCCATAAAAAAGCCGATATGATTGGCATCTTGAACCGAACACATTCGTTGATACCAAGGACATCGGCTTTTTTGCTGAAAGATATTATTTTTTAACAGTTTTTGAAGAATCCGAACCTAATTGAAGTTCAATTTCGCTCAAGTCCTGTCCCAGGTGAGCCAATTCCCATTTTACCGAAGAAGCCAGTTCGTGATTGGGGTACTTTTTTAAAAACTCCTGATAAGCTGCTTTCGCTTTGTCGAGATCGTGAATATCATTGGCATAGCGATACCCGATCATAAATGTCGACTGAATTGCATAGCTGCTTTTGGGATAATTTTTTACCAACTTTTTATAAGCTTCGACGGATTTATTATAGTCCTTCAAGTTATTTGCATAAATAACACCGAGCTTATAAAGATCGGTATCGATTTTTTTTGATTCAGGATATTTTTTCACGAGTTCTTCATACGTCTTTGCCGCATCTTCCCACTGTTCCTTGTTTTCAAAATCCAAGGCTTTTGCTCGCAATTGTTCTTCCGTCATTTTCTTACCACAACCGGCAAGCAAGACGACCATCAGCAAAGCAACGGCTGTTCTGTTCCAATACTTCATAAAACATCCTCCGGTAATTTAATCTTTCATTCAACGTGCAAGACAAGCAAGTGTTCCACACAAGCGCAAAAGTTATTCTTTTTTTCCTATAAAATCAAGTGAATTTTCGGAAACGACAACTTGTATTGTTTCACCTGCCGTGAAATCACCTTGCAACAACCTCGTCGCCAGAGAATTAATCACCGTTTTCTGAATTAACCGTTTCAATGGCCGGGCGCCAAAAGCCGGGTCATAACCATTTTCTGCCAGAAAATCTTCAGCCTCCGGGGTCAACTCGATCTTAAGATCATGAGTTTGCAGCAGTCGACTAACCTGTTTGAATTGAAGCCTGACGATTTTTTTAATGTCATCCCTGCTCAAGGCATCAAACACGATAATATCATCAATTCGATTTAAAAACTCGGGGCGCAAATTCGCCTTGAGCATTTTTGTTACTTCCTGTGTAATTTCTTCATGTACAACGTCGCGGTTATCATCCGTCAGATTTTGCGATCTTTCCATGATGAATTGGGCACCGATATTGGAAGTCATGATGATGATGGTATTTTTAAAATTGACCGTTCTGCCCTTATTGTCGGTTAGCCGCCCGTCATCCAAAACCTGCAACAAAATATTGAAAACTTCGGGATGAGCCTTTTCGATTTCATCCAAAAGAATGACGGAATAAGGCCGGCGACGAACCGCCTCGGTAAGTTGCCCGCCTTCTTCGTAGCCGACATAACCAGGAGGTGCACCAATCAGACGAGAAACAGCGTGCCGCTCCATGTATTCGGACATGTCGATGCGCACCATCGCGTGCTCGTCATCGAAAAGGAACTCTGCCAGGGCGCGCGCCAATTCCGTCTTGCCAACACCGGTCGAACCCAAAAAGATAAAAGAGCCGATTGGACGCGATGCATCCTGCAATCCTGCTCTTGCCCGACGAATGGCGTCGGACACAGCCCGGACAGCCTGGTCCTGGCCAATCAACCGCTGATGAATGCGCTCTTCCATGTGCAGCAATTTTTCTTTTTCGCTTTCCAACATACGGCTAACCGGAACGCCCGTCCACTTGGCCACGACTTCTGCAACATCCTCCTCCTCGACCTCTTCTTTGAGCATCTGACGATCCTTTTGCAATTGCACGAGTTTTTCATTCGCCTCGCTCAATTTGTTTTGTAACTCGACGAGTTTTCCATATTTATATTCCGCAGCTTTAGCCAACTCTCCGTCCCGCTCTGCTTTGGCGGCTTCGGTTTTTACTAGATCGAGTTGCTCCTTCAGGGAACGAATTTGACTTATAATTTCTTTTTCCAATTCCCAATGGGAACGCAGTTCCCGCCGCTGTTCATCCAGATTCGCAATTTCCTTTTCAACTTCGCCGAGACGGTCCTTCGAGGCTTTGTCCTTTTCTTTTTTCAAAGCCTGGCGTTCGATTTCGAGCTGTTTCAACTTTCTTTCGACCTCATCAAGCTCTTCCGGCATACTGTCAATC
>Ga0114931_10009539_pt1 | contig 11624 bp, 14 predicted proteins | sample 2SBtaG_FD_89579 | JGI IMG/M metagenome (GOLD analysis project Ga0114931, IMG submission 89579) | Deep subsurface microbial communities from Kolumbo volcano to uncover new lineages of life (NeLLi) - 2SBTROV14_V59a metaG | ecosystem: Environmental > Aquatic > Marine > Volcanic | place: Kolumbo...
ATTCGGAAAACTAGCGGCCCCGAACCACGGATTTAGTGATTTCCGGAAAATAATAGTGTCAAATTCACAGGGCACCAGGTGTCAGGTGTCAGGTCTCACATTCCAAGGCACCAGGTGTCAGGTGTCAGGTCTCACATTCCAACATTTCTTGGTGTCAGGTGTCAGGTCTCACATTCCAACATTTCTCAAAATTCTTGTGGGTAACATACGGCCGAATTGCGTTTCATCAGTGTATGAACCTGTTCACCAGGAGCCGTGATGCTGGAATGTTAGACCTGACACCCTCCACGCTGCTATGGTGGGTTATGGCACACGATCAACCTGCGGCGTCACTTTCATGATCGAAGCCTGGATCCCCATCACCCTGTTCGCCGCCTTCATGCAAAATTTGCGGTCGGCGCTGCAAAAGCACCTGAAATCCAAACTCACCGATGCCGGTGCCGCCTATGTGCGCTTTGTCTATGCCTGGCCATTGGCCCTGCTGTATTGCTGGGGCGTGGCCAACTTCGGCGACTATCAGTATCCGGCTGTCAACACGGTATTTCTGATCTACAGCCTGCTGGGCGCAGTGGCACAAATCGTCTTCACCTTTTTACTTGTCTACCTGTTTTCGTTCCGTAATTTTGCTGTCGGTACCACTTTTTCAAAAACGGAAATCGTCCAGGTCGCGGTGCTGGGTTACCTGTTGCTTGGTGACACCCTGACACTGAGCGCGGGCCTTGCCATCGCTCTCAGCCTGATCGGCGTTATGGCATTGGCCATGGCGAGCACCCGGCTGAGCCTGGCGAACCTGGCCAGCGGCCTGTCCGACAGGGCAACGTTGATTGGCCTTGCCAGCGGCCTGACCGTCGGCTCCTCGGTGATATTCTTTCGCGGCGCGGCCTTGAGTCTCGAGGCGGACAGCACCCTCATGCGGGCGGCCTTTTCCCTGGCGGTGGCGGTCACCCTGCAGAGTCTGATCATGGGCGCCTATCTGCTGGTGCGTGAACCCGGGCAACTCAGCGCCGTATTCAGGCAGTGGCGCTGGGCCTTGCCGACCGGCATCGCCGCCCTGCTCGGATCCATCGGCTGGTTCACCGCCTTCACCCTGCAAAACGCCGCCTATGTGCGGGCACTGGGCCAGATTGAACTGGTCTTCACCTTCATCGCCTCGGTGTTTTTCTTCAAGGAAAAATCCACCCCCATGGAACTGGCCGGCATCGTACTGATTATCGCCGCAATTTTGATTCTGGTGCTGGCAAAATGAATACCGAAGTCAGGACTGCGATTCGTCTTCAGCCCCAGCAAGGTCAACCCGCTCACCCAGGCGGGCGGCAAGATCCAACAGGGCCTGTTCCAGCTTCGCCACCCGCGCCTGTAGCTGGGCGAGTTTTTCTTCCCTGTGGCTGACGGCCGCGGAGCGCCCGGCGATAGTTTCTTCTTCCGCTACAGACTCGACCTCACCGCCAAACAGGTGGGTATATTCGTGATCCTTACGCCCCGGGCGGCGTGGCAAGCGGGCAACTACCGGGCCGCTTTCCCGATCCATCAAGGCCTGCAATACCGTCTTGACGTCTTCGTTTTCCGCAAACCCATGCAATCTGGTGCTGCGCGCCCGTAACTCGCCCGGAGTTTGCGGACCCCGCAACAACAACAGGCACAGCACGGCGTATTCGGGGGCACTGAGCTTGAACGTCGACAGCAGCGAATTACACAGTCGCTGCGAATATTTACTAACGTTGTTCTTGCCCTCGGTAATGCTGACAAGATGCCTGTCCTCAAGCGCCCGCGCGGTCCGTGCGACCACCCCCTGCTCAAGAGCCATCACCGGTTCACGGCTGGATTTCTGGTTGCAGGCATTTGTCAATGCATTCAGCGTCAGCGGATACTGATCGGGGGTGGTCACGGCTTTTTCCAGCAGGCACCCAAGGACCCTGGCTTCTTCCGGCGTCAGTGAAATATTGCTGGCCATAGTATTACCTCAGTAAATCCTTTTGTTCCAAGCTGCGCAGATGTGCCTCGCCGTCAGTCCCCATGCGCGGTTGGCAGCGCCCCCCAAGCGTCAGGCAGGACCCTATCACACCGCTGCCGGCACATTGAACTGCCTTTGAACTTCCGGTATAAGATTCGGCGCCGGTAAAGCCACCTGTTCACGACCACGTCCGCGGCGCACCAGATGAATACACTAAAGTCTGCAGGCTGGTTCAATCTCTTCTTGACACTGGTATCCGGCTGCGCCACCTTTTACCTGTCCTGGACACTCTACACGCTGCCTGTCGGCTCCGTGCGCATCCCCGTGATCCTGCCGTTGATTCTGTTCGCGGCTCTGTTTTTCAACAGGGCGTTGCTGATAGTTCAGCGCGGTCTGTTGACGAAGGCATCGAAAGTCATCCGCCTGTCCGCACATGCAGGCCGGTGGGTATTGACGCTGGTTCTGTCCTGGGGTTTTGTAGCAATTTTGAACCTGCAGACAAACGCCGCTGAGCTCCAGAAGATTGAGAACAATTTTGCACCACTGCTCAAGTTCATTGAGCGATCTGCCGCCCGGCAGGGCCGCCCTCCCGGGGATCTGTCCAACTACCTGAATAACAACCCCGGTCGATTACGTTTCTCGTACCTATACGGGGATGACCGCTACATGATCGTAACCAGTGGCGGATCAATCGATATTGACGGGTCCACCGTTTACTTCAACTCGGAGTCAAAAACCTGGGCCAGGGTGCATAATGATCTGCTTCATCCCCAAACGCGGAATAGCGCAGCGCTGCTTTACCAGCGGGCGAAGAATACTTTGAAAGCGATCACCTACCCGTAGCATGCCCCGTAACAATGCCCTAGGGGACGGGTACATATGAATGGGACAACCAGCAGGAGATCCGGCATGAAAATAGACGGCGGTTGCCACTGCGGCTACATCACTTACAGCGCTGAAATAGATCCTGAAAAAGTCGGAATCTGCCACTGTACCGACTGCCAGACCTTGTCTGGATCCGCGTTTCGCACCATCGTTCCGGTCCCGGAAGAAGCCCTCACACTGCTCTCGGGGAAACCAAAAATATACGTCAAAACGGGGGACAGTGGAGCCCAACGTGAACAATCGTTCTGCCCGGTATGCGGCTCGCCATTTTATGCGACGGGCGTTGGTGACGGGCCGAAAGTCTACAACATCCGGGTGGGGACCATACGCCAGCGGGATGAACTGCCCGCGAAAATGCAATATTGGTCTCGCTCGGCACTGCACTGGCTGACCGATCTGGACGCCGTGCCGAAAATTGACATGCACTAAGACTCGCTTGAGCGAGTGTCACGCGCAACCAGGCCATGCAACACCACGTTATTCTTGTTCCGGGTATTGGTCTTTATGGCGTCGAACTCCTCCTGCTCAAAAAACGCTTATGTCAAGCTGGGTTTGCAGCGCGGATCTTTTACTACTGGGCGTGGTGCCGTACGCTGGAGGAGTGCATTGATGCTTTGCAGCGCTATATCAATGCGCGGCCCGGTGATGTGATCAGCTTTGTTGCACATAGTTTTGGCGGCCTTGTCGTTGTTGGGCTATGCGCCCGCGGAGGTTTGCCTCATACCTGCCGTATCGTCACTCTCGGCACCCCCCATCACGGCAGTGCGGCAGCACGCCGGGTTGGCAACCTTCCAGCAGGCCCCTGGTTATTGGGCAGGGCCCTGAATACCGGCCTGCACGAAACACCTGTCCGGCTTCGTGGGCTCGCCGTGGCGGGCACTGTAGCCGGGAGTTTCGATACTGGTATCGGCCGGCTGCTGGGTTTGCGGGAGCCGAACGATTCTGTGGTTTGTGTATCTGAAGCACACCATCCTGACGCAGTGGATACCTTGACCATCAGGGTATCGCATTCAGCAATGCTCATATCGAAACGCGTGGCGAAAGAAATCTCGCTATTCTTGAAGAACGGAAGATTCAGCCGTGAGCGGTAGGACAGAACCGGAATCTTCCCGACGTACGGTGCTGTCACCCCGCACGCGCGCGGGCTGGTTAAATGCAGGCTAGCGTTTATACTGATTTCATGCAGATCGCCGCCAAACCCAGCCGCAAAGATCGATCACGTGGCCGCTGGTGAACCACCTAATCCTCACTACAGGTCCCGCTCAGGGGCGATGACACATTCCACGGCCACCCCAGACGACGGGCACCGTTTCCGCCAGGCATTGTGCATCTCGGTGTCTTTTGTCGCGGTACTGTGGTTGGTTTACTTCGCTGCGGCGCTCTTCAATATCAATCTTGGACAATACGGCATCTATCCGCGCCGTATCAGCGGCCTGATGGGCATCGTCACGGCACCGCTGATTCACGGCTCTTTCGCGCACCTGTTTTCCAATTCCGTGCCGGTGATCATTTTAGGCACCACATTGCTCTATGGGTACCCGCGTTCGGCCTGGATCGTCCTCGCGGGCCTGTATTTCGGGACCGGACTTGGAGTCTGGATCAGCGCCCGGCCGGCTTATCACATCGGTGCCAGCGGCTTGAGTGTCGGCATGCTGTTCTTCCTGTTCATTATTGGCGTGATCCGCTGGGACCGGCGCGCGATCGCACTGTCCATGCTGGTTTTTTTCCTCTACGGCAGCATGGTCTGGAGTATTTTTCCCGGCGATCCCCATGTTTCCTATGAATCGCACCTGTTCGGCGCGTTGATCGGTACCGTGTTGGCGATATTGCTACGGAACACGGATCCCAAACTTGTGGAGAAACATTACAGTTGGGAGGATGAGGCTGAACCGCTGATCGATGAAAAGGATCAGGATCCCGGAGACAACGACACAGGGCGGCTCCAGTGACTCCACTGCTGATCCTAAATATAGATCATGCACCGTTCGCCGCGTCCCATTCCCCACGAAACGTGTGGAAGAGATGGGAAGCGGGAATGGGCAAGAAGCGGCGGGGCAGCTCTTATAAAAATATCAATCGCAGCCGTAAGCGAAGCCTGTTCATGCCCAGGTATTCAGACCTGCCCGGTGATCAGCTCGACAGCGTGGAACGGCGAAGCATTTCGACACCACGCTGACTGGCAATCGCCGTACCTTCGGGCAAGGCTTCCCAGCCCTGATCTTCCAGAGGCACACTGGCAAAGACCGTGGTTGTTTGATCCGCTGTCTTGATTTTCAATCCATCACAGGCCCACTCCGGACCTTGTGCGCATAACTCGCAATGGCGCATGCTCAGGCCCGGCGGCTGGGGTTCGGAAAAGCCGCCATTTTCCTCGTAGATCCGCCGGTGGCCGTGCACGAACAGTGCATCGCTGTCGGCATACAGGAAATTCGCTGCCCCGAGGGTCGCCATTTCCGCACAAAACCGCGTAAACACTTCCATGCGCGGTTCCAGTTCCGGCACCGCATCGCGGTGAGTCCAAACACCTTCCAGACGTTGCAATAACAGGCAAAAAGCAAGTTCCGAATCGGTTTCACCCACGGGCAACCGGGTCAGATGTTGCGCGGCCGCGGTTTCATGGATGCCGTGCAGGGTACCGTTGTGGGCAAACACATGGGTGCGCCCGCCCAGGGACCGCCGGAAGGGGTGGGTATTGCGCAATGCGGGCTGCCCCCTGCTGGCCTTGCGCACATGGGCGATGACGTAACTGCTTTCCAGATCCTGGCTGGCCACGAAATCCACCCAGGGGCTGTCACTGGCCGGTGAAGGTTCCCGGATGATGAATGCATCCTGATCTGAAAAATAGGCAATTCCCCAGCCGGACTTGTTACTGTGTGTCAATCCTCCGTGGCGTGAAAATTCATTCAGGGAGTAATTGACCGTCGATGGCTGGCGGCTGGACATGGCGAAGAGTTCACACATACTGACTTCCCTGTTGGACAGGTTTAATCCAATTCCTGTAGGATTCTATCCGAATGCAAACACCTGTAAAACTCTGCCTGCGTGGGAACGATCTGAAGCAACCATACACGACCTGTCCCGCGGGTTTTGAATGATATAAAAGTGAACTGTATGAGATGCTGACATAAAAGTATTTTAATTCGGAACTTTTCCACCAGGCTTCGTCGCTGAGCCTTGTACTGGACCATGCACGGGAAATTTTAATTGGCATTATTCGGTTTTATCCGGGATGCATGGCGAGGTGACAGGCCTTTCAGAGAAGTATTCTGGGGATACTTTGTTCTGCTCCCTGTACTGGCCGCTGCCGCGGTACTCTTTCTAGCACGCATGAAATTCGGGACAACCGCCATCATCATGGGGTTGATTCTGGTGGTGCCTGTTTATTGCCTTTGGATCGGGGTAGCCGTCTGGCGCAGCTCAAAATGGGCGCAGACCACGGCGAGAGTCTCGGCCCGTACCTGTGTGGTGCTAATGGCCGGGTTGCTGGGGCTGCAGGTGGCAGAGCCCTATTTCATGTGGCACCCACAGGCCGAGGTCAGCGCCAAGCTCCAGGAAGGCGTCAACTTGTCCTCTCCCGCCCGCACCGCACTCGGATTTGCCTGCATCGAGAACCACCTACGGGTTGGTTTGAGTAACAAAAAACTGGGCCTCTCGCCGCCCACCAGTTACAGCGGCGGGTATACCGCCTCGGTCACGGCGACCGCCCGGAACTCCGGGACAGGAATCATCACCATCGTCCTTAAAAATATTCCCGTGGAGCGTTTTTTCATCCAAAGGCTGCTGTCGGTCAATCCGGTCGCGATCAAGGCCGGCACAGAGCTTGTCTATACGGGAACCTGTAAGCGGGGCACCATGACCTGGGCGGTGAGCGGTAACATACCGAATGCCCAACTCCCCGTAATTCCTGTCACCGCACTTTAGTCTCACGCTTTTGCCGGCGTCTCTCGACCTGGGATACAGACCCGGCATTGCCAATAACACCCCAAGTAAAAAGCATAGGAATCAAAGGTTCCACCTACGGCTGGGAAGCCGATTCCCTGCCTATGCTATTGTCATACTGTTGCGGTGGTGCAGGCTGGCCCGGTAAGCACGGAATACCACGTCTGACAGCGGCGAATTCCCATCCGCCACGGGGACATGATGATGCCCGATTGTAAAAAGGAGCAATACGAAAAGGATGCAGCCACCCGCACCCACCAGGGTTGGGACTGGCATGACTTCTACTACGAGCTTCCGCACTCGCGCGATATCGACTGCAACTGCTCGAATTACACCGTCTACAAACTGACTGGCATACACCCGAGTCCCGACCTGGTGATGTCGCCGGGTCCGATTGAAAGCATCACTTCCTGGCTCATGGACCAGGGCTATGCAGCCAGTGATCCGGTGCCCTGCGACGGGCAGGCCCCAGGGCATTGTGGCTGCGGCCAGCAGACGAACTGCGCGGTGGTGTACCGCAACACCGGCGATAAAGCCATCATGCATGTTGCCGCTTTCGATGCAAAACTCTGCGACTGGGGCGGAAAACTGACCAGCCGCCGCAGCGGCCCGGCCGGCGGACAAGCCACCCCGGGAATCGTTCGTTACTGTGACCCGGGAGATTATTGCTGCTTTGGCGATGAGGACAGCGCGTCTCAGGTTGAGATGATCTTTTACTGTAAAGCGGAAGCCGCGCCCTATATCTCCGATGAAGCCATCAATCGGGGGCTGAGGCTGCAGGACAGACCCGCTGAGCCGGTGCCCGACGATTTTGGATTATTCCCAATCTTGAGGAAGTGGCTCGATGCCGTATTGCCGAGCTGGCTTCGCTGGTTAGCCCTTGGGGTAGTAGCCGGACTTGTTGCGCGAGATCTGTTCCCCGGCTGATCGCCAACAAGCAGCACACCGGGTTCCGGCAGGCCGGACAATCAAGCAAAGTATCGCCCAGTGCCGGCGTGCAAAGTGAGGGCAGTCATTCACGCAAGGTGATGATATGAGCGACTTGAAATCTCCGCTACTGATCTATCTCAAGGGCTGGCTGTTCCTGGTTATTCTTCTTGTTTCGACAAGCCTGCTGCTCTTCATGACCCAGGATTGGATCACCGTTATTCTGGTGCTGCTGATCATCTGGTCCTGTGCACGATTTTATTACTTCATGTTTTACGTGATCGAACGATATGTCGATCCTGAGTACAGGTTCGCGGGCATCGTCTCGTTTGTTCGCTATCTACTACGCGAACGTAAGCGGGTCCATGAAACGCGAAGCAATAATCCACCCGACCAGTGAATGTGCCGATCTCCATCCATCACCCGCTGGGTACGGCGTTAAACACCCTTGAATCGATACTTCCGCTTACTACTCCTTTCCCAGCATTGTCGAAGCAAAATCGTCCATTGCCTCGACAACCGCGCAGGGTCAACTCCAGAAGTGTTGGACAAGCGCAATACCGATTAACCCGGAAGAAATACAACAATAGCTGACATGCCGTCGTGCTTCACACGAAAAACAATAAATGTTGGATTGTTAGACCTGACACCCTCATCCCTGACACCCTCATCCCTCGTTGGATTGTTAGACCTGACACCCTCATCCTCCCTTGACACCCTCATCCTCCCTTTAGACCTGACACCCTCATCCTCTGACACCCTCATCCTCCTGATCGAGTTGATTGCCCATATGTGGATGAATCTCACTCAACATCAAGATTCCAGGCATACACCCCAGGCAACGATTAAGTAATGTGCCGCCAGAACGTGCGAGTTGGTGAATGATGCGCAGGGTTTCCATTGCCCATAGTCTCACTGGAGTGAATTACAAATTCGCACCGAGATTAGTTGTGTTCGAAACACTCCGTTACAAAGCGCTCAAACATTTTCCTCGATGGCTCGGAAAGTGAATGGATCGCAAAGCCAATGCGATATTCGCGTTCTGAAACACGCCTGGAAAAAATGGCTTTGCACTCCGCTTCAATGTGTTCCGCCTGCCGGTTGCTGTGGTCCAGCTTGAGTTTCATTATGACCATGGGCAGCTTTGGTTGAAGGGATTGATTTGAGCCTCCGAATATATCCCGCACTGTGATAGCGTCGCACAGTATTTGGATACCTTGTTTAGAAAAGTCATAGGTTGTCGCAAACAATGTATTGTTTCCCGATACTATGATTTCGACCTCAAGAGGTTTCTTGATTCGTGGATGGTCTCGTTTGTACGCCCTCATCGTTACATCCGCATGCGCGCCCGGTGATCCAATGGTGAGAAGGATAGCCTGGGAAAAGGGATGTTTAAAGCTGGGGGCGATACTCACTGGCGATTTTACTGTTGAATACAACAATTCAGTTCGAGTTATGGAATTAAAACTGTAGCCCCTTGGGTGGTCCCACTTTTTATTGCCTGATGCGCTTTAACCGCATCTTTTAAAGGGTATTGATAATTAATATTGGCTTTAAGAATTCCGTCACCGATGGCATTAAAAAGATCGCGTGCAGTGCGTTCAAGAACGGCATTCATCGAGGCCAATCAGCGCGGCTACCGAACCGCGCGTATCAGTAAAGACGCCAAGGCCAGGCGTGCGCACACGCCAACGGACTATATTGATATTGCCGATCGTTGTTTACTTCGTGTCCAGATTCGACCCTAACCGGGCCTTCGAGGAAAAGTTTCTCCGACGTCGGTAGGGGCGACATAGCGGACTAACGGCCGGAGGCGAGTCCAGGGATGTCGCTAGTCGGGGAGTCCCACCTTGCGCAGGCCATCGAAAAAAGTTTCGAGGCCGCCTGACTGCTTTGTCGGCCATGTGGTCTCCAGATAGGCGAGGGAGAGGTCGGGCTTTCGTCGCAGCGCCTCGTCGAGGGCCTCGTGCGCTTGCGCGATCTGGCCGAGATTGCCTAGTGCCGAGGCGAACACCGCGTACGGCCAATAGCTGCCCGCAGCCACTCGCGGCTGATGGACCGCCTTTCGCGCCCAATCAGCCGCCGCCTCGTATTGTTGCAGCAGATTGCAGGTTACGGAACGAAACGCCATCGTTCCCCACAATATTGGATCGCGGGGGCTGAGACGGATGGCCTTGTCGAGCTCTTCGGCGCCTTCCTCGAGTCGGCCTGAGAGTACCAGAGCGAACCCGAGCGCGTGATGCGCCTGGGCGAAGCTGGGGCTCAGCTCGAGCGCCTTCTCGAGCTCGGCGACCGAGGCGTCGTGCTTCTCCCGCATCATGTACACACGCCCTAGTGCGAAATAGGCCACCGGGTCCTTGTCGTCCAAGGCAAGAGCTTTCTTCGCCGCCGTTAGCGCCACCTCAAGACTTTCCGCCGGCACTTCGGCATAGGCGAGGACAACGTCCAAGTAGTGGCAATTGGACTCGGAAGCATAGGGCGTGGCAAAGGCGGGATCCAACTCGTGCACTCGACGAAACAAGCGTTGAGCCTCGGCCACGTCGTCCTTGGTGAAGCTCAACATGTGCCAGAGGCCACGCTGGTAGATCTCCCAGGCATCCAGATTCTCGGGGGGCTTACGCGCCGCCCGCTCGCGTTCTGCAGCGCTCAGCTCGGGCTCCACAGCACCGGCGATGGTTTGTATCATCTCGTCCTGTAGTTCGAAGATGTCCACCAGACTGCGGTCGTAGCGCTCGGCCCAGACGTGGCGACCCGTCGTCGCGTCGATCAACTGGGCCGAGATCCGCACGCGGCTTCCGGCCTTGCGCACGCTGCCCTCGATCACATATCGCACGCCGAGTTCAGCCGCGACTCGCGTCACCTCGACGGCCTGGCCCTTGTAGGTGAAGGTGGAATTGCGCGCGATGACGAAGAACCAGCGGATCTTCGACAGCGCCGTGATCAGATCCTCGCTGATGCCGTCGGCGAAATACTCCTGCTCGGAATCCCCCGACATGTTGTCGAATGGAAGCACGGCAATTGAAGGCCTGTCGGGAAAGTCGAGCGTAGGTTTTTCCGTCGAGATAACTTTCGGTTGCTCCTCGTCTTCCATCATCACCCGATATGTCCGCACCGGCTCAGCGATGTTTTTCACCTCCTGCTCGCCCAAATCTTCGTAATCGAGGTCAAGCTTCTTGCCGACGGCGGAGCGCACCGCATCGGAGATGCAGATACCACCAGGGTCGGCAAGACTCTCAAGGCGTGCCGCGACGTTGACACCGTCACCATAGATGTCGCCCCGGTCCTTGATGACATCCCCGAGATTGACGCCGATGCGGAACTGCACCTTGCGCCCGTTGGGTAGTTCCTGATTGCGTTCCCGGAGTTTGCCCTGGATCTCGGTCGCGCAAGAGACAGCATGCACGACGGCATCGAACATCGCGAGCACCGCATCGCCTGCATAGTGCATCACCTGTCCGCGATGGGTTTCGATAGTGCTGGCGATAAGGTCCAGATATTCGCTAAGGGCGCGATGAGTCGCGTCCTCATCCTCTCCGGTCAGGCGGCTGTAACCCGCCACATCCGCATACAGGATGGCGGCAAGCTTCCGAGGCAGACGGTCTTTCATGCGGCGATGTCATTCTACGAATTGGGGCGTCCGGAACATACTAGCGCGAGAGCCTGCGGGAGGCGAGAGAATGTCTACAATTGGGGCCACTATGGACGATCCAATCGTTCATTTGCACCTACCCCGTAACTCCGGACATGGCTACTGTCGCATGAAAACTGTTGTATTCCATATAGATACGGGTAACATGCAGCCTCGCGATTTATCTACTGGCCTGCCTTTCTGATACCCGCCCGAATTCTGGCGACATCTCAAGATACCCACGACGACCAAATCGTTTGTTTCCGTGCTCAATTGTGCGCGGGTTTACTGTTA
>Ga0114931_10009540_pt1 | contig 11624 bp, 13 predicted proteins | sample 2SBtaG_FD_89579 | JGI IMG/M metagenome (GOLD analysis project Ga0114931, IMG submission 89579) | Deep subsurface microbial communities from Kolumbo volcano to uncover new lineages of life (NeLLi) - 2SBTROV14_V59a metaG | ecosystem: Environmental > Aquatic > Marine > Volcanic | place: Kolumbo...
ACACCACGCCATCGTTGCCGATAGTGATGGTCTGGGCATCCACCGGAATGGTGATGGCCGGCTGCAGCGCATAGCCATTGGAGGTCACCATCTGGCCCTGGGCATCCACCTGGAAGGTGCCATCGCGGGTGTAACCCAGGGTGCCGTCGGGGCGCAGGATCTGGAAGAAACCCTGGCCATCGATAGCCATATCGAGAGAATTGTCGGTCTGAACGATGTTGCCCTGGCTGAATATCTTCTCGGTATCTACAGTACGCACCCCGGTACCCAGCATCAGGCCAGAGGGCAGAATAGTGTTCTGGGAGGACTGACCACCTGCCTGGCGCACATTCTGATACAGCAGGTCCTCAAAGGCGGCGCGACTCTGCTTGTATCCGGTGGTATTCACATTGGCCAGGTTATTGGAAATCACCGACATACGCGTCTGTTGTGCATCCAGTCCTGTCTTTGCTATCCATAGTGCTGTGTTCATATTCTGCTCCTAATCTTTCTTGCCCTGTTTCGGCTCAACCAGTAATGCCTATGCCAACTTCATCAGGCTGGTGGAGGATTCATCCAGCTTCTTGGCCTCTTCCATAACCTTGACCTGCATCTCGAACTTACGCGCCAGCTCCATGGTCTTGACCATACTTTCAACAACGTTGACGTTGCTTGATTCCAATGTGCCAGAAACCAGACGCACACCAGCATTACTAGCAACCCCCGTACCATCCTTGCTGCGAAACAGGCCATCAGTTCCTTTTTGCAACTGGGTGTTATCGGGCTTGACCAGTTTGATGCGGTCGACCACTGTCAGCGTGGTGGCCTCCTGGCCACGCGGAATGATGGAAATGGTGCCATCACCGCCGATCTCGATCTTTTCAAACGGTGGCAGGGTAATGGGACCGGCGTTGTTGCCAATCACGGCGTGACCGGCACCGTTGGTTAACAGGCCCGCGGGGGTGACCCGAAGATCACCCGCACGCGTATAGGCCTCGACTCCATCCACCCCTTGTACTGCAATCCAGCCCTCGCCACGAACGGCAACATCCAGGTCGCGTCCAGTCGGCATCAGAGAGCCCGGGGTAAAATCGGTGCCCCGTCCCTGGGCACCGACATAGGCACGGCTGTCATGGCCCGGCCCGGCCACCTGCAGCGCCTCATCAAAGGACAGGTCCTGATGAAAACCAACAGTGTTGGCATTGGCAAGGTTATTGGCATTAATAGCCTGCGCCAACATCAACTGCTTGGCACCACTGCTTGCTATATATAGGACCTTATCCATAACTCATTCAGCCTCTGTTATTAACGGATGTTGATAATGGTCTGGGTGACCGTATCCGCGGTTTTGATGACCTGGGCGCTGGCCTGGAAGTTACGCTGCGCGGTGATCAGATTGACAAGCTCCGCCGCAATATCCACGTTGGAACTTTCCAGAGCACCTGACTGCAACAAACCGTAGGTGGACGATCCAGCCTCACCCAGCAGCAGATCACCGGCGGCAAAGGTTTCAGCCCATTCGGTATCACCCTGTGGTGACAATGCCTCCGGGTTGGCGACATTGCCCAACGCCACCTTGCCCAGCACCTCCGACTGACCATTGGTATAACGTGCCGAGATAACACCTTCCGAGTCGACATCGATACCGCTCAGGCGTCCGGATGAATAACCATCCTGGATCATGGCAGTCACGGCAAAGGGGCTGCCGTACTGGGTAGTGGAGGTCAAATTAAGGTTAAGACTAAGATTGGTCGCACCACTGACCGCGAAGGGATCATAAGCAATCAGGCCAGCATCGGTGGAAGCCGGATCAACCTGGCCGTAACTGTCGAATATCATTGTTGCGGCAGCAGTACCAGTAGTAGTGGATGTTAACGGCGAGCCATTCACATACAGGCGCGTCTCCCAAGTGTTGGCGCCGTTGGCACCAGTATTACTGACATTCGTAAAATATTGGGTTGCCGGATAAGAAGCACCCTGCGAGTCATACACGGTCAGCGATGTAGAACTGGTATAGGTGGACGCATCATTGACATTGAAAGCGGTTACACCGCGGTCAATCGGGGTGCTACCCGAATCCAGGTTGATACTCGGAGTGATTTTAGTGGTCGCATTAGGAGCACCAACGGTGGTAGACAACTGCACATCTGCGGTATTGGCCGTTTCGTAGCGCAGATTGCCGTTAGCATCCGTGATCGGATTACCTGTGGCGTCCTTGCTTAAATCAAACATCTGCAAACGGTGGCCACCGTTATTGACGACAAAACCGTCGCGATCCACCGAGAAGGCCCCGGCACGGGTCAACAGACGGGCACCGTTGTCTTCCACTACAAAGAAGCCCTGGCCGTTGACAGCCAGGTCCAGATTATTATCGGTAAAGTCGATATTGCCCTGGGAAAACTGATGTGCCACTGAAGCCAGGCGGGTACCGCCACCGACGGCAGTTGAGGAAATCCCACCGTAACTGACGGCAAACACATCCGCAAACTCTGTACGGGAAGACTTGAAACCGACCGTCCCTGCATTGGCGATATTGTTACCTGTAGCCTTCAGATTGGCCGTTGCCGCATTCAAACCACTTAGTGCTATACGAAATGGCATATCCGTTCTCCTCGATTACATAATCTGCTTAACGTCAGACAATTTCACATTCCCCAGCAGGGAAGTATTGATTGTCATAGGGTCGCCTGTTTTACCCATTACAACGCTATCTACAGGCACAATTGCGTTGGTATCAACCGCCTCGGACTGATTGCCGATCGTGGCGGCTGCCTCGATCGAATATTCTCCCGGGGAATAGCTGCTGCCATTGTCGGCCGTGCCATCCCAGCTGAAATTGGCCGTGCCGGCCTGCTGCGCCCCCAGTTGGATCTGCTTGACCACCATCCCCGAAGAATCCTTGATGGTGACCGTCACCTGGCTGGCATTGGATGGCACATCAACTGATCCGGCCATGCCGGCATCTTTCCACAGTTCGGCCTTACTGCTCGGCACCTCAACCCAACGCCCTACCAGTGATGATGCCTGCAGGGCCTGATTGGATTGCAGCGAAGTCGCCATTGATTCCACCGACTTCCTCAAATCCTCCAGACCGGTGACCGATTTGAACTGGGCCAGCTGGCTAAGAAACTGGGTGTTATCCATGGGCTTGAGCGGGTCCTGATTCTGCAACTGGGTGATAATCAGCTTCATGAAGGCGTCTTGCCCCAGATCGGAATTGGCCTTGCGAGTCGGCTGCTGTTGTGTCAGCCCGAGATCACTCAGAAGATTGGTGTCAATTACGTTTGTCATTTATCCCTCTCCGGGTTAGCGCCCCAGGTTGATGGTTCGCATCAACAACTGCTTGGAGGTGTTAAACACTTCAACATTGTTTTGGTAAGAACGGGAGGCCGACATCATGTTGGCCATTTCCTCGACCGAATTAATATTGGGCGTGTATACATTGCCCTGCGCATCCGCCAGTGGATTGTTGGGCTCGTGACGGATAACAGGGTTGGCGTTGCTCTCAAGAATCTGCTTGACCTTCACGCCAACCGAGTTGCTGCTCTCCTGCTGCAGCATGGTTTCGAACTCTGGTGTTTTTGCCTTGTAAACCTGATCCGGACTGCCGCTGACGCTGTCAGCATTGGCGAGATTGCTGGCTATGGTGTTGAGCCGAATGCTCTGGGCATTCATTGCCGAGCCCGACACGTTGAATACGTTAAACATCCCCATCAGGATTCTCCTTTAAGCGCATTGATAATGGATTTGCCTTTGCCTTCCAGGAAATTCAGCGTGGCCTGGTACTCGATGGCATTTCTGGCAAATGCTGCCTGCTCCACCTCGGTCTCAACCGTGTTGCCATCCAGTGACGGCTGGGTGGGAACGCGAAATTTGACGTAATCCATAGCCGCAGGATCAGTGCTGCCGCCGATGTGGCCAGGCTGGGTGGTTTTCAGGGTGGCGGTACTCTGCCCTGCCATGGCCTCTTTCATGGCCGACTGGAAATCAATATCCCTGGCCTTGTAATTTGGCGTGTCGGCGTTGGCGAGATTGGAACCCAACAACTCGGTACGCTGCGCTCGCAGGCGAAGTGCGGCTTCATGAACTCCAAAGACATTGTTCAAACTGATCGACATAACGCAACTCCTGTTTGCCCATCAGATTGCAATCTCGATGCCAAGTTGTGAATGCTTTGTGAATCAGCCTGTTACAAAAGGATGATGCTGAAAGGCGGGGGCAAACGGCAAGCTCGTGCCGCCCGGCGGCAAGGCTGCCGGCGGCAGAGAGCAGGGTCTGACAAGTCAGAGTGGGCCAAACACACCTGTCGCCATGACAAGGTGCGCATTACCTGAATCCGTGATTTCAGGACGGATGCAGGTATTACTCAACCCTACAGGGAAGTACTGGGAAAACCGGTGGTCAGCGACACGCCGTTGACCGCCTTGAGCCGGTAGACGATACCGCCGTCATGGCGCACTGTCTCAAAGGCATCTGAATAGCTGGCGATGGTTTCAGTGGAACCGAGAAACAGATAACCACCCGGCACCATATGCTCAGCGATACGGCGCAGGATGTCGCGCTTGAGCTGGGAAGAAAAATAAATCAGCACATTGCGACAGAAGACCAGCTCGAACTTGCCCAGCGAACTATAGTTGTTCATGAGATTGAATTCGGAAAAACGCACCCGGTTGCGGATCTCATCCTTGACCTGCCACAGGTCGCCCTGCTGCTGGAAAAAGCGCTGCTTGCGCTCGGGCGGCAACCCGCGCGACAGCGAAAGCGCGTCATATTTACCCGCCTTGGCCAGTTCGAGCATGGAAGGGGAAATATCGGTGGCAACAATCTGGGTGTTGGCTGGAACGCCACCGGGACGCCCCCGCAGAAACTCCTGAATGATCATGCTGATGGAATAAGGTTCCTGGCCGGACGAACAGGCTGCCGACCAGATCCTGAGCTGCGGCAAATGCCGTTGGGAAAATTCCGGCAGGATCAGATCCTTCAGCAGGGCGTAGGGATGATTGTCGCGAAACCAAAAGGTCTCGTTGGTGGTCATGGCATCTATGATGCGTTCACGCAAGCCCGTGCGCGGCTGCTTGCCCAGGGTCTGGATCAAATCCCCGACCGATTCGATGTCAAGCTCGCGCAACAGCCGGCTGAGTCGACTGGCAACCAGGTATTGCTTGTTTTCACCCAACACAATTCCGCACGCTTCTTCGAGGAAGCGACGGAAAGAGTCATAATCACGCGCCGAAATTGATTGATTCACTACTTCCTTCCCTGAGTCCTGCAAATGCATATGCTGTAATTGCCATTTCCCTGGGCATGGCTGTCCCTTGCATTGATGTTACGGAACCTCTGATTAATTCATGAGCCGGATGTCTGGCGGCTGAAATTCCCCGGCTCTGCGTTGAAAACGCTTGGCAATAGCTGGCTACAAGGTGAATCGCGCTTGCGCGAGAGAGGGTGCCCTGGGGTATTACCTGCGCTTTTCGCCTTGATCCGTAAAATTTCATCTTGCCATCCATCCGGCCCAGAATTAATAGAGCTGCCCTTAAGGCGTTTAAGCCTCATTTTCTGCAACAAACGCTTCTATCCTTTCGACAACCGCCCGGGCAAGCTCATCGGGCTTGAACTTTGGAATAAATTTGTTGGCACCGACCTTTTCCACCATGGCATTATTGAACGTGCCGCTCAACGAGGTATGCAGCATCACAAACAGGCCACTCAACCGTTGGTCGGCACGTATAGCCGTGGTCAGTGTATAGCCGTCCATTTCCGGCATTTCAATATCAGAGACCACGACCGCCAGGTGAGCCAGCCGGGGATCCTCATTGTCGGCCCACCTCTTCAGCAGTCCAATAGCCTCGCGGCCGTTGTTGACCAGGGAGCACTCCACACCGAGCTGGTCCAGGGTACGCTTGACCTGGTTGCGAGCCACGCTGGAGTCATCCACCACCAGCACGTGCTGCTCGCGAACCTGGTCCTCGATACTGTCACTCAGTTCCTGGGATATTTCGGCAGGCGCGTCGCAAACCTCCGCCAGTACCTTCTCCACATCGATGATTTCGATCAGCTCATTATCAAGGCGGGTCACCGCCGTCAGATAACTTTGATTACCCGAACCCTTGGGTGGCGGCAGAACATCCTCCCAGTTCAAATTGATGATGCGCTCGACGCTGCCCACCAGGAAACCCTGAGTAGAACGATTATACTCGGCCACAATCAAAAAGCAGTTATTGAGATCTTCCACCGCCGGCCGGCCGATGGCCATACCCAGGTCGATGACCGGAAAGGTTTTGCCGCGCATGGTGGCAACTCCGCGCACTACCGCATGGGAATGAGGGATCTGGGTCAGCCGGGGACACTGCACCACTTCCTGGATTTTGAACACATTAATTCCGAAACGCTGCCGCCCCGATAGCCGAAAAAGCAATAATTCCAATCGGTTATGACCGGCCAACTGGGTACGTTGGTCGACAGAATCCATTACGCTTGCCATAGCTGTCACCCGCCCTGTTTTATTAATCAATCACTACGCATTTTTATATCGGACCTCATGCAGGCGGCCTTTAGCACTTTTTGTTACGGCATAAATTTTGCTTTTCTCAGAAGGTAATTGATCAGGATCAAAACTTTGACATGTACACGGCCATGAAAATCAAACTGGGACTGTTACTGATGGGCTGCCTGCTGCCGGCCACCCTTCTCCAGGCGGCGGACTTCCAGCCGCTGGACGATATCCGCCAGGCGGCTACTGAGCTTGCCGCCCGGACCATTACCGTGAGCGGTGACAATAGCAGTATCAAAGCCGGCCATCTCGACCCCAGGTTGCGCCTGAAACGCTGTGACCAGCCGCTCACCGCCGAGCCGCTCACCAGGCACAGCAACACCACCAACATGACGGTCATCGTCAGCTGCAATGGCGCCAAACCCTGGCGGGTCTATGTACCGGTCAAGGTAAAGAGTTATCTCCGCGTGGCAGTGAGCAACCGACCACTGGCGCGCGGCATTCCCGTATCAAAGGACGATATCATCTTCGAGCAACGCGAGGTCAACCGCCTGACCAACGGTTATATCGAAGACGGCAGGATGCTGTTGGGACGGGCGCCGAGGCGCTCCCTTCCCACTGGTGCAGTCATTTCACCGAAGGACCTTAATATTCGCAAGGTGATCACCAAGGGCAAGCGGGTAACCATCGTGGCGGAAAGCCACGGCCTGGCGGTGCGCATGCCTGGTCAGGCCCTGCAGGATGCCGGCAAGGGTGAACAGGTTCGAGTCAAGAACCTGTCATCCGAGCGCACCGTTTTCGGCACCGTAATCGGCCCGGATCTCATTAAGGTGACGATGTAAATGACTCTTGAATACAGACAAAAAGACATGCATCGGGGCGCTTGGACAACTCAAGTTTTGGGCGCTTTACCCGATACATTTTTAAAGCATTTATGCGTAGGGGTGACACACCATGCAAGTTGATGGCTCCGGCTCAATCTCGAGCATTATCCAGAACACACAAGAGGGAAAGGCATCACAACAAACCCAGCCCGCCGAGCAGCAGGCCGGACAGCTGAATCCTGAACAATCACAACAAACAAGGCAAGCAGATACTGTGACTTTTACTCAAGCAGCGGCTCAACTGCAACAGGTTGAGCATCAAATAAAGTCAGCGCCTGTCACCGACCCTCAAAGGATTGAGCAGGTACAGTCCGCGATCAACAAAGGCAATTACGACCCCAACCCCGCCCAGGTAGCAGACAAGATGCTGAGTTTCGAATCGGCATTGAACGGCGTCAGGGCACGGACATAGGCGAGGCATTCACTCATGACAATGACCTCAATGATTCAGCAACTGGAAGCGCTCTTTCGCCAGCAGTTCGATGCAGCTGTTGAACTGAAACAGATTCTCAAGGATGAGTATGAAGCACTGGTCAAAAGTGATCATGAACAGATCAGGACTCTCACCCAAAGCAAGGACGAGAAAAGCGCCGAAATCGAAATGCTGAGCAGGCAACAACAGGCACTGCTCAACCCTGCCGGCCTATCTCTATCCAAGCAATCCCTGGACAAACTGAGCGCCGCTGCACCTCCGGGAGCAGGCGGCAGTTTCGACAGCATGCGCAAGAAACTGGAAAGCGAGCTACAGGCCTGCCAGGAACAGAATCTCGTCAACGGCCAGATCATCGCGGTAAACCGCCAGTCGGCCGAAATCGCCCTCGCCATCCTGCGCGGGCAGCACGCATCCGGAGGCCTGACCTATGGCTCCGGCGGGCAAACTGTCACCGGCCAAAACAGCCAACAGATCAACAAGGCCTGAGGCCGGCGCTTCTTCCTGTATTTTTGGGGGGCAAACGTAGTATCCTGCCTTGAATAGCGGCCGGCACCCCAAAGTCGATGGAAAAAGTAAACGATAAAACAAGAATCACCGTTCTACTGGAAAAACTGCTCAAACAGCGTGACCTGCTCACCATCAAGCTGAGCAACCAGCCGGCCCCCTTCTCTTCCGCCGTCATCGAGGTCGATCGTGATAACGATTGTTTCATCCTCGACGAGCTCAAACCTGAAAAGGGCGATGAACTGCTCAGGCAGGATCCCACCCTCCATATCAAAGGCCATCTGGAGGGCGTTTCCATCAACTTCGACTCAACGGTGGCCGAATTCGGCAACGACAACAATATCCCCTTCTACAAGCTGCCTATCCCCAGCAACATCGACTATCATCAGCGCCGCCAGGCGGTCAGGGTCAGACTCAGCGCCGCCAGCCCGTTGCCTGTCACCTTCACCGACAATAACGGCCAGGCTTTCGCGGCCGAAATGGAAGATCTCTCCGTCGGGGGCCTGCGGGCGCGCTTCAAGAGCAATCTGCCCCAGAGCCTGGAAACGGGGGCGGAATTGAGTTGTTCGTTCCTGATCCCGCCGGATAACAAGGAAAAGATCAACTGTAAGCTCATTATCCGCGTCATCCAGCACGAAAAGGACCGTGACTCCAATCGGCAGGCGTTTCTGGGCGGGCAATTTGTCAGCATGGAAAAACCCCTGGAGCGCAAGCTGCAGCGCGCCATCATGGCCCTACAGCGCGCCGCACGGCAAAAAGAGTCTTTTTAGCCCCGGCCGTACCCCTCAAGCTAAGTTGTTGATATACTTCCACCTCGCCGCTGTTCGCCCCGGTAGCTCAGTTGTATAGAGCAACCCCCTCCTAAGGGGTAGGTCGCAGGTTAGAGTCCTGCCCGGGGCGCCATTCCTTATATATAAAAGCGATATAACTTATAAAAAAATATTAATTTATATTATATAAAGAACCCGCTATCTTACTCCCTATATTCTGCATGTCCGGAAGGTTTTTATGAGCACAATTCAGTCATCCACCGCTTCACCCCTCGAGGGTGAGAGCGTTCAACGCCCCGGCATGTTCATCTACGACCAGCATGACCAACGGCTGGTGGATGAGCGCGTGGCCCAATTCAGGGACCAAACCAGACGCTTCCTGGCAGGCGAACTGGGTGAAGATGAATTCCTGGCCCTGAGGCTGATGAACGGCCTGTATATCCAGCGTCATGCGCCCATGCTGCGCATTGCCATCCCCTACGGCCTGTTCTCATCGGAACAGCTGCGTATGCTGGCCCATATAGCCCGCCACTATGACAAGGGCTACGGCCACTTCACCACGCGCCAGAACATCCAGTTCAACTGGATTCCCCTGGAGCAGATCCCCGATGTGCTGGCTGATCTGGCGTCGGTGCAAATGCACGCCATCCAGACCAGCGGCAACTGCATCCGCAACACCACCACCGACCCGCTTGCCGGTGCCGCCGGGGATGAGCTGGAGGATCCACGGCCCTACTGCGAGATCATCCGCCAGTGGTCCACCCTGCATCCGGAATTCGCCTATCTGCCACGCAAGTTCAAGATCGCCGTCTCCGGCGCTGCCAAAGACCGCGCCGTCACCTTGGTTCACGATATCGGCCTGCGACTGGTCAAGAACGACGCCGGCGAAACCGGATTCAGAGTCAGTGTCGGTGGCGGCCTGGGCCGCACCCCTATGGTGGCCCAGACCATCCGCCCGTTCCTGGAAAAACGTCATCTGCTCTCCTACCTGGAGGCCATCCTGCGGGTCTACAACCTCAAGGGGCGTCGCGACAACAAGTACAAATCGCGCATCAAGATCCTGGTCAACAGCATGGGAGCCGAAGCCTTCGCCGAAACGGTGGAGCAGGAATGGGAGCGGATAAAAGACAAGCTGGTGCTGGAACAGGCCGAGATCGACCGCATCAAGGCCTTCTTTGCCCCGCTCGACTATGATCCCCATGCCGCCCGGGACGATAGCCTCAAACTGCACCTGGCCGACAACGCGGACTTCGCCCGCTGGTATGAACGCAACACCACAGCGCACAAGCTGGACGGCTACCGCGTGGTACACGTCTCCCTCAAAGCGCCCGACCATGCACCCGGTGACATGACCGCCGAACAGATGGAGACAGCCGCAGACCTGGCCGAACGCTACAGCTTCGGCCTGCTGCGCAGCACCCATGACCAGAACCTGGTGTTGACCGACGTCAGACAAGGTGACCTGCTCAATCTGTGGCAGGCGCTGCAACAAGCCGGCTTGGCCACACCCACCATCGGCACTCTCAACGACATGATCTGTTGCCCCGGCCTGGACTTCTGCGCCCTGGCCAACACCAGCTCCATCGACATCGCCGCCGAGATCCAGCAGCGTTTCCGGGAACTGGACTATCTCTACGACCTGGGCGACATCGACCTGAAGATGTCCGGCTGCATGAACGGCTGCGGCCACCACTCCATTGGCCATATCGGCATCCTGGGCGTGGATAAGAAAGGCGAGGAGTGGTACCAGTTCACCCTGGGTGGTTTCTCCGAAGATGAGGCCAGGCTGGGCGAACGCCTGGGCCGCGCCATCGCCAAAGACAAGGTGGTCGACACAGTAGAACAGATCGCACAGGTCTACATCGACAACCGGATCGAAGGGGAACGCTTTGTCGACACTTTCCACCGCATCGGCATCGAACCCTTTAAAGGACGCGTTTATGAAACAAATCATTAAGCATCGCCGCATCGTCGCCGACGACTGGCAGAGCGTCGACGCCGAGACCAGCATCGATCAGCTGCCTGCCGGCAAGCTCATCGTTCCCCTGGCCCTGTGGATTGAACACAGGGAGGCCCTGGAACAACGCGGCGAACCACTCGCTCTGCGCCTCGATCCGGACTTTGAGGTGGATGACATCGCCGCGCAGTTGCCCGGCTTCGAGATGGTGGTGCTGCAGTTCCCTGCCTTCCGCGACGGCCGCGCCTATTCCCAGGCACGCAGCCTGCGCCTGCATTACGGCTATCAGGGCGAGATCCGCGCCAGCGGCAACGTGCTGCGCGACCAGCTGATGTATATGGAACGGGTTGGCTTCACCAGTTTCGAGCTCGACGCCAAACAGGACATCAACGACGCCCTCAAGGCCTTTGACGAGATCAGCGTCAAATACCAGGCCTCGTCAGACGAACCCCTACCGCTCTACCAGCGCCGTTCGGCGTAAATATTAAACCTGAATCCGTGACTTCAGGGCGGATGCAGAGTGCGAGATATTGATTTCACAGTGGAATCAAAAAATCTTAGCTTCACCCATAGGTTAAGCGGGCATTTTTTGAACCGCTGTGGGATC
>Ga0114931_10009541_pt1 | contig 11624 bp, 20 predicted proteins | sample 2SBtaG_FD_89579 | JGI IMG/M metagenome (GOLD analysis project Ga0114931, IMG submission 89579) | Deep subsurface microbial communities from Kolumbo volcano to uncover new lineages of life (NeLLi) - 2SBTROV14_V59a metaG | ecosystem: Environmental > Aquatic > Marine > Volcanic | place: Kolumbo...
GCGATCCGGGAACGTCTGGGCGCCGTTGTTTTGCCCCTGCAAGCGCCGTACGGAGAGGGCGACCAATTCAAGGGGCTCATTGACCTGGTCGAGTTTAAGCTGTTGGTGTGGGACAAGGAGAGCCAAGGGGCAACCTTTGAAGTGCGGGCGTTGCCCGAGGACGCCCAAGAGATCGCGCTGGGGTACCGCGAGACGCTCATGGAACAGCTTTCCGAGGTCGATGAGGACTTGATGATGAAGTTCCTCAACGACGAGCCTATCCCCCCAGCCCAGATACAAAAAGCCGTGCGCACGGCGTGTCTGGAAAAGCGTTACGTGCCCGTGTTGACCGGTTCGTCGCTCAAGAACGTAGGGGTGCAACCGCTGTTGGACGCGATCATTGCCTACCTGCCTTCGCCGCTCGACGTGCCGCCCGTCGAGGGCACGTGGGTGGACGACCAGGTGGACGGCAAGGGCGAGGACCACCAACACGAAAAACGCGCGCGCAGGCCCAGCGTCGAGGAACCGTTTTCCGGCCTGGCCTTTAAGGTGGTTAACGACGAGTACATGGGGCGCTTGGTCTACGCGCGCATCTACTCCGGCATCGCCCAGAAGGGGTCGTACGTGTTTAACTCCTCCAAAGCCAAGCAGGAACGGGTGGCGCGCGTGTTCCACATGCACGCCAACGACCGCTCCGAGATCGGGGCGGCCGAGGCGGGCGACATCGTGGCCCTCGTGGGGCCCAAAGTGTTGTCCACGGGGGATACGATTTGCGACCCCAAAAACCCCATTTTGCTCGAAAGTATCGACTTCCCCGAACCCGTGGTTTCTCTGGCGATCGAACCGCGCACCCAGGCCGAGGAAGACAAGCTGACCGAATCGCTGTTCAAGTTGGGTCAGGAAGACCCTACATTTCACTTCAAAGTGGACCCCGAGACGAACCAAACGATCATTTCTGGCATGGGGGAGTTACACCTTGAGATTCTCACGAGCCGCCTGAAGCGCGAGTTCAACGTCGAACCCCGTATCGGCGCGCCCCAAGTGGCCTACAAAGAAACCTTGACCGCCCCGACCAAGGTCGAAGAGAAATTCGTCAAGCAAACGGGAGGACGTGGTCAATACGCCCACGTGCTGATCAGTTTTGAACCCCTGGGACGCGGCCAGGGGTTTGTCTTTGAAGACCGGATTCGCGGTGGAGTAATCCCCAAGGGCTACATCCCCGCGGTGCGCAAAGGGTTGGAAGAGGTGTTGGGGAGTGGCCCCCTGGCTGGGTACCCCATTGTCGACTTGAAAGCCGTGCTCTACGATGGGTCTTTTCACGAAGTCGATTCTTCGGAAATCGCGTTCAAGACGGCGGCGGCCAACGCCCTGAGACAGGCGTTCAAACAGGTCAAGGTGGCCCTGCTCGAGCCCATCATGGAGGGTGTGCTCATCACGCCCAACGAGTACGTCGGCGAGATCATGGACGACATCAATTCGCGTCGCGGCACGGTCAAGGGTTTCGAGTTGGAGGGCAACACCCAGACCATCGAGGTACGCGTCCCGCTGGCGGAGACGTTCGGGTACACCACCCGCTTGCGTTCTTTGAGCCAGGGGCGGGCCGTTGCGGATTTGCACTTTTCTCACTACGAGGTGGTCCCGGCACGCATCCGGGAAGAAGTATTGGAAGGGAGATAACCAAACTATGGCCCGCGAAAAAATTCGTATCCGAGTGCGTGGTTACGACCACGAGTTGGTAGACGAGGCGATCCGGCTCATCGTGAAGACGGCAGAGGGCACGCGCGCCAAGTTGGCGGGGCCCATCCCCCTGCCGACTGACCGTCGCGTGTACACCGTGTTGCGCAGCCCGCACGTCAACAAAAAATCGATGGAGCACTTTGAACGTTGCGTCCACAAGCGCTTGCTCGACATCAAGGAACCCAGTTCTGAAACGATCAACGCCCTGATGGACATCGAGTTGCCCAGCGGGGTAGACATTGAGGTCAAACTCTAAACAAGCGCAGGGAGGACAAGCATGGCGTTCGGGTTGTTAGGAGAAAAATTGGGCATGACCCAGTGGTTCGACGAACGGGGCTACGCCTCGGCCGTCACCGTTATTCGTGTCGAGCCCAACACCGTGGTGCAGGTCAAATCAAAGGAATTCGACGGGTACAGCGCCCTCCAGTTGGACACGCGTGCTGCCAAGCCCAGTCGGACAAAAAAGCCGTTGCTGGGCCACTTTAAACGGGCGGGCGTTGAGCCGCTTGCCGTGCTCAAAGAATTTCGGTTCGACGAGGCTTCGGATTACAAGGCGGGTCAGCGCTTGAGCGTAGAGCGTTTTGAAGTGGGAGAAAAGATCAACGTGCGCGGTCGCAGCAAGGGTAGAGGCACGACGGGCGCGATGAAGCTCCACGGCTTTCGCGGCGGCCAGCAGGCCCACGGGCACAGCGAAGCCCACCGCAAGTTGTTGTCCGTGGGCACGATGCGCGCCACGGGCAAAGTGTTTAAAGGCAAGCGGATGCATGGCCACATGGGGGACGAAAACGTGTTGGTAGAAGGCTTAAAAGTGCTCAAGGTCGACGTTGAGAACAACCTGTTGGTCGTCAACGGCGCCGTACCGGGGGCAAAATTTGGCGTGCTGGAGTTGATCAAACGTGGCTGAGATCGAACTGCACCACTTCGACGGTGGACAGGAAACCGTTGAGATTGAAGCGCACCTCGTCGAAGAGCAACCCAACCCGGACTTGTTGTTTCGCGCCGTGCAGCGCGAGCTCAGCAACCGACGGCAGGGTACGGCATCGACCAAGACGCGGGCAGAGGTGGCGGGCACGAGTCGCAAGCCGTGGCGCCAAAAAGGCACGGGGCGCGCGCGCGCGGGGTCTTTTCAAAGCCCGTTGTGGCGAGGTGGTGGCGTCATTTTTGGTCCCAAACCGCGCACGTACCACGTCGATATGCCTCGCAAGATGCGCCGCAAGGCGCTGCGCGTAGCGCTCAGCACGAAGTACCGGGATAGCGAATTGTTGCTGCTCGACCGTTTGGCCTTCGAGGTGCCCAAAACCAAGGAGGGCCGTAAGTTGCTTCAGCGCATCGCTTTGGAGGGTAAGACGCTTATCGTGTGCGCCGAGCAAGAGAACAAGACCGCGGTGCGCAAGTCGTTTAGCAACCTACCCGGTGTGACGTTGTTGCCCTCCCAGTTGGTGACGGTGTACCACGTGCTCGACCACGACAAAATTTTGTTCACCCAAAGCGGGTTAAGCGAATTGTCGGAAAGGATTTAACATGGAGCTACAAGCGGAAGACGTGCTGATTGAACCCTTGGTCAGCGAGCGCAGTTGGGCCAGACAGGACGAGGGGAAATACACGTTTCGCGTTCACAAAAAAGCGAATAAAATACAAGTGCGTAAGGCCGTTGAGGCCCTGTTCGAGGTCGACGTTGAGCGCGTTTGGACCCAAAACTACGGGGGGAAACCGCGCATGCGCAAGGCGGGGCAGCAGGGACGCACGCGGTCGTGGAAAAAGGCGATCGTGCAATTGCAGGTGGGACAACGAATCGAAATCTACCAATAGTGTGGAAAACCGGGGACAGGAAACCGGAAACCGGAAGGCACTCTACCCTCCGATCTGCGGTTTCCGGCCTCCAACTTTCTAACACGAGGAAAGGATGCCAGGATGCCCAACAAACGGCCAAAGCCTAATACACCTGGGGTACGCAATGCCATCTTGCCCGATTTTGCGCGGCTGACGACAGACACCCCTTATAAACCCTTGCTCAAACCGCTGAAGAAGACGGGCGGTCGTAACCACCGGGGACGTATCACGGTGCGCCACCGCGGCGGCGGCCACAAACGCCGTTACCGCATGATCGATTTCTATCGGGACAAGTCGGGCGTCCCGGCCACGGTGTTGACCCGGGAGTACGACCCTAACCGCTCTTCGTGGATCATGCTGATCCAATACGCCGACGGAGAAAGACGTTATATCGTGTGTCCTGTAGAGCTTGAAGTGGGTGTGCAAATTGTCTCTGGGGAAGCCGCCGAGCCCAAACCGGGCAACGCTTTGCCGCTCAGCGCCATCCCTTCTGGACAGCTCGTCCACTGCATCGAATTTTTCCCTGGGGGCAGGGGCAAGTTGGCTCGCGCTGCGGGCACGTACGCCCAGGTCATGGGGACGGAAGATGGCCTCGTGCGATTGCGATTGCCTTCCGGAGAAATTCGCCTGTTTCGGGGTGGCTGTATGGCTACGATCGGCCAGGTGAGCAACGTGGACCACAAGCACGTCAAGTCGGGCAAAGCCGGACGGTCGCGGCACATGGGACGGCGTCCCACGGTGCGCGGCACGGCGATGAACCCCGTGGATCACCCACACGGGGGCGGAGAGGGTCGCGGGTACGTGGGTGGACCTCCGCGCACGTTCAAGGGGAAGCTGGCCAAGGGCGTGCGCACCCGCAAGCGCCACAAGGCGAGCAACGCGCTGATCGTAACCCGAGCGCGGGACGCGCGCAGGAGGAGGAGATAGGATGGCACGTTCTTTGAAGAAAGGGCCTTACGTCGCCGAGCACTTGGCCAAGAAAGTAGAAAAAGCCAAGCGCGGCGAACTCAAGTAAATTATTACCTGGTCCCGAGCGTCGATGATTACGCCCGAAATGGTGGGCCTCGAGATCAAGGTGCACAACGGTCGCGTTCACGTGCCCGTCCGGGTTGTGGAAAATATGGTCGGACACAGGCTGGGCGAGTTTTCGCCCACGCGCAAATTTTTGGGCCACGGCGGGGTCAAGAAGAAAACCATGCGCCAACTGAAATGAGGGAATGCTGATGGAAGCCAAAGCGATTTCAAAGTACGTCCGCGTGTCGCCACAGAAGGCGCGTCTGGTGATCAACCTCATCCGGGGTAAGTCCGTAGGGGAGGCGCTTAAGGGGTTGCGTTTTGCCAAGCAAAAGGCGGCCGTGCCCATCCTCAAGACGTTGGAGTCGGCCATTGCCAACGCCGAACACAACCAGGACATGGACGTCGACGCGCTCGTGGTGTCGGACGCGCGCGTTGACGGTGGGCCTTCGTTGCGCCGCATGAAGATGCGGGCGCGCGGCATGGCCGACGTGATGCGCCGGCCTAGTTGCCACATCCGGGTGTCGGTGAGCGAGGGAGGTGACCGTGGGACAGAAAGTTAACCCTATCGGGTTTCGTGTAGGGGTCAACCGCAAGTGGCGCTCCAATTGGTTCAGCCAAAAGCAGGGGCCCGGATTCGTCAAGCAAGACCACGAGATCCGGAAATTGGTCCACGCTCGCTACAGCGGCGCCGGGTTGGCCGACGTGTTCATCGAACGGCCAAGCGCCTCGGACGTGGGGCTGACGATCCGCACGGCGCGTCCGGGCATCATCATCGGGAAGCAAGGCTCGGAGATCGACAGCTTTCAAAAGACGCTCGAACGGCGTTTCGGACGAAAATTCAAGATCTCGATCCAAGAGGTGGAAAACCCTGACACCGAGGCCATCTTGATCGCCGAAGATTTGGCCTACCGCATCGCCAACCGCACCCCGCCCATGCGCGCCATCAAAGAAGTGATCTCGCGCACGATGGACAAGGGCGTGCAGGGGGTCAAAGTGGCCTGTGCGGGACGTTTGGGCGGGGCGGAAATCGCCCGTTCGGTGTGGCAGAAAGCCGGCCGTGTGCCGCTGCACACCATTCGCGCCGACATCGACTACGGGTTCACCGAGGCTTGGACGAAGACGGGGCACATCGGGATCAAGGTGTGGTTGTTCCGCGGGGAGCACCTGAAGTTGGCCGCGGTGGAACCGAAGCCGAGGAACGCTCAAACGCCTGCGGCGCCCGCGCCGACCCCGACAACGGATACGGGCGAAAGCGCGCAGGCAGCCACGAGCGTAGAAGGAGGAGCCGATGCCGCTGTTGATGCCTAAACGCGTGTTACACAGAAAAGTACACCGGGGGCGCCGTAAGGGTATTGCCCGCCGTGGGGCCAGCGTGTCTTTTGGGGAATACGGCATCCAGGCCATCGAGACGGAGTGGATTACGGCCGGCCAAATCGAAGCCTGTCGCACGACGATCGTGCGCAACCTCGACCGCGGGGGACGGATATGGATTCGCATTTTTCCGGCCAAACCCATTTCCAAAAAACCAGCCGAAGTGCGCATGGGCAAAGGAAAAGGTGACCCGGAATTCTGGGTGGCCGTGGTCAAGCCCGGTCGGGTCATGTTCGAGTTTGACGGGGTCAGCTTAGAAAAGGCCAAGCGCATCCACAAGCTGGTAACGTACAAGTTGCCCATCGCTTGTCGCCTGCGCGTGCGTCGTCGCTTGGGAGGGGAAGGATGAAGGCATCCGAGTTGCACGAGTTGACCGAGGAAGAGTTGGTCATCAAGGAGCAGCAACTAAAACGTAGTTTGTTCAATTTGCGGTTTCAGTTAGCCACAAACCAGCAAGAAAACAGCGCTGCGTTGGGCCGGGCGCGCCGGGACGTGGCCAGGGTCAAAACGATCCTGGGCGAGCGCCAGGCGAAACGCAAGGAGAAGGAGTAAACTTACATGTTGCGTACCGAAAAGGTCGGGGTGGTCACGAGCGACAAGATGGACAAGACGCTCACCGTCCAGGTCGAGACCAGGGTGCCCCACCCACGTTACCGTAAACTGATCAAGAAACGCGCTAAGTTCTACGCCCACGACGAGCAGGGGGCTGCCCGGGTTGGCGATTTGGTACGCATCGAGTTGACGCGTCCTCTGAGCAAGCTGAAGTGCTGGCAGTTGGTTGAAATTCTGAAAAAAAAGGAGTAAGCGCGCTGTCTTGAGGGGAAGCCGGAAACCGCAGACCGGAAACTTAAGAGCAGAGGTTTTATGAGGTCTCCAGTCTCCGGCCTCCGGTCTCCCACACACGATCGCGCTTTTGATCATGATCCAATTAACGACGTTGCTCAAGGTGACGGACAATTCGGGAGCCAAGACGATCAAGTGTTTTCACATCAAACACCACGCGGACGTGGCCGGGGGGAAAATTGGCGATGTCGTGACGGGTTCCGTTAAAAAGCGAGTCCCCAACAGCAGCATCGAAAAAGGCCAAATCGTTAAAGGGGTGATCGTTCGTACCCGCAGTGCTTATCGGCGTGAGGACGGTTCTTACATCCGCTTCGACGACAACGCCGTGGTGCTGATCGACGACCGTTCCGAGCCCCTGGGCACGCGAATTTTTGGGCCCGTGCCCCGCGAGTTACGGCACAAGGGGATGGTACGTATCCTCTCCCTGGCGCCCGAAGTGTTGTGAGCTTAAGGAGATAGCATGCAAGCGATACGCAAAGGCGACCAGGTTAAAGTGATCGCGGGCAACGACCGCGGAAAAGAGGGAGAGGTGTTGCAAGTTTCTCCCAAAGAGAGTAGAATCCTCGTCCGGGGCGTGAACGTTGTCAAGCGTCACCAGCGGCCTACCTCACGCCAGCGCGAGGGCGGGATTGTCGAGCGAGAAGCCCAGATCCACGTTTCCAACGCGCTCGTGATCTGTCCGGAGTGCGACCATCCTACACGCGTAGGGTTTCAGCGGGACGAGGACGGGGTCAAAATGCGCGTGTGCCGCCAATGTGGCGAGATGTTCGACTAAGGTAAAGCGAGTCTACTCATGTTAGCAGAGCGTTTTAAGACGGAGTTGGTGCCCCAGCTCATGAAGGACCTGGGCTACGGCAACCCGATGCAGGTGCCCCACGTGACCAAGGTGGTCATCAACATGGGTGTGGCGGAGAAAGACGACCCCAAGATTCTCGAGGGTTGTGTGGCCAACATGGCCAAGTTCGCGGGTCAGCAACCCGTGGTCACCCGGGCCAAGCACAGCATCTCGGACTTCAAGCTGATCAAAGGCGACCCCATCGGGTGCAAGGTGACGCTGCGGGGCAAACGGGCCTACGCCTTTTTGGAAAAGCTGTTTCGCCTTGTCCTGCCCGCCACCCGGGACTTTCGCGGGTTGAGCGCGGATTCGTTCGACGGCAGGGGGAATTACACCTTTGGCCTCAAAGAACAGTTGACCTTCCCTGAGATTTCGTACGGAGAAGTGGTGAAGGTGCAAGGGATGGATATCACGGTGGTCAACACGGCCAAGAGCGATCGGGAAGGTCTGGGATTGCTCCAGGCGCTGGGTTGCCCCTTTAAGAAGGATTAAACGCTATGGCAAAAAAAGCTTGGATTTACAAAGCAACGCTGTCCCCGAAGTTTTCGTCGCGGGTGGTGCGTCGTTGCAGTTTGTGTGGGCGACGCCACGGTTACATTCGCGATTTCGGATTGTGTCGTTTGTGCTTTCGTGAGCTGGCGCACAACGGCGAGATTCCCGGCGTGAAAAAAGCGAGTTGGTAGACGATGGATTTGATCGCAGACATGTTGACGCGCATCCGTAACGCCAACCAGCGCTACCACAAAACGGTGGCGTTGCCCCAAGCCAAGATGTTGAAGGAGATCGCCAACGTTTTGGTGGAAGAAGGGTTTATCCAGTCCGTGCAAGAACGTTCAGAGGCCCAACCGCAATTGGTGTTGGAACTGAAGTATAAGGGTAAGCGTGGCAAACAACGCGTGATTACGGGTTTGGAACGCGTTAGCCACTTGAGCCAGCGTGTTTACGCCAACGTCGACAACATTCCCAAAGTGTTCAGCGGGCTGGGTATTTGTATCCTCTCCACCCCACAAGGTGTGATGACGGGCCACCGGGCGCGCAAACAGCGGGTGGGCGGCGAAGTGCTCTGTAAGGTTTGGTAACCCCATGTCTAGAATAGGAAGGCTCCCGGTTCGTTTCCCGAGCACGGTGAAGGTGAGCGTCGAGGGGGGCGTTGTTTCGGTGAGTGGGCCTGTGGGTTCGCTCGTGCAACGCTTCGAGACGCGTTACGTCGAGGTGGTGTTGGACCAAGAACAGGTCCGGGTCAACCGCTTGAGGGACACCAAAGCGGGCCGCGCGCGCCACGGATTGTACCGCAGTTTGATCGCCAACATGGTGCAGGGCGTCCAGCAGCCTTACAAAAAATCCCTGTTGCTCAAGGGGTTAGGGTACCGTGCCAACGTCGACGGCAACAAGGTGGTGTTGGACGTGGGCTACGCCGAGTCCAAGGCGTACACCTTGCCCGAGGGGGTTAAAGCTGAGGTGGCCAACCAGACCGAGGTGATCCTCACGGGAGCGGACAAGCAGAAGGTGGGCCTGGCCGCCGCAGAGATTCGTTCCATTCGCAAGCCCGAACCCTACAACGGGACGGGCATCCGCTACCGCGACGAGCACGTGCGCCACAAGGCGGGCAAGCTGGCAGCCTAAGGAGGCGTGTATGGCTAAATTAAACAAAGGTGAGCGCTTAGAACACCGGCATCGGCGCGTGCGAACGCGGGTGATGGGCACGGCCGAACGGTCGCGTTTGTGTGTCCACAAAAGCCTACGCCACCTCTACGTGCAGGTGGTCGACGACGTGGCAGGGGTGACGTTGGCCAGCGCCTCGACGTTGGAACCGGCGCTGCGCGAGCAGAAGTTGCGTTCGAACCTCAACGGCGCGCAACAGCTTGGCGCGTTGATCTCCGAACGGGCGTTGGAAAAGGGGATCAAGTCGGTCGTGTTCGACCGAGGAGGGTACCCCTACCACGGTGTCGTGGCCGCTTTGGCGGACGCGGCGCGCGAGGGTGGCTTGGAGTTTTAAGGTTTCTGGGAGGAAGCATTGGCAAAGACAGCGAGAACATCCGGTTGGAGAAGCTCGAGCGGACGTGGGCGCGGTCGGGGTCGCAGGACCGAGCGCCGCGACGACGAGTTTGAAAGCGAAATCATCGACATCCGTCGCGTCAGCAAAGTCACCAAGGGTGGCAAGAACTTTAGCTTTCGCGTGACGGCCGTGGTGGGCGACGGCAAGGGCCGCATCAGCGTGGGAAAGGGCAACGCCATCGAGATCCCGGCCGCGATGCAAAAGGCCATCCGCGACGCCAAGAAAACGATGATCAAGGTGCCCGTCGAAAACGGCACGATCCCGCACGACGTGCTGGGCCAGTTCAAAGCGGCCAAGGTCGTGTTGCGTTCGGCCTACCCCGGGACGGGCGTGATCGCCGGGCGCACGGTGGGCACGATTTGCAGGGTGGCGGGGATCAACGACATCCTGACCAAGGCGCTCGATTCGACCAACCCCTTGACGCTGGCCAGGGCCACGATGGCGGGTTTTAAACAACTGCGCACGGCCAAGCAAGTGGCCGCGCTCAGGGACAAAGCTGTGGAGGACATCGTCGATGAAACTGAATGAGCTCAAGCCCGCCTCGGGCAGCCGCAAGCCGCGCAAACGCGTGGGACGCGGCAACGGGTCGGGACACGGCAACACCAGCTGTCGTGGCACCAAAGGGCAGCGTTCCCGCTCGGGTGGGAAGAGCCAGATGCCGGGGTTCGAGGGCGGCCAGACGCCGTTTTGGAAAAAGTTGCCCAAGCGCGGCTTTCACAACTTCACCCACAAAGACTACGCTTGGATCAACCTCGACACGCTCGAGTCCGCCTTTGAGGACGGCCAAGAGGTAACGCCCGAGGTGCTCAAACAGCGTGGCTTGGTCAAGCAGTTTCGCGACGGCCTGAAGGTGCTTGGACAAGGGGAGTTGAGCAAAAAGCTCACCGTACACGCCCACAAGTTCAGCGCGTCCGCTGCCGCCAAAATTGTGGCGGCTGGTGGTCAGAGCATCGTGCTGGGCGCCGAGGCCGTTCAAGACGACAAGGACGAAGGGTAAGCCATGCTACAGGCTCTGCTGCAAGCCTTTTCTATTCCAGAGGTCAGGAAGCGTATTTTGTTCACGCTGGGGACGATCATCGTCTACCGCTTGGGCGTGTGGATCCCCGTTCCGGGGGTAGACACCCAACAGCTGGCTGAAGCCCTGCGGCAGATGGCAAACATCAGCGGCGGCCTGTTGCAGTTCATGAACATGTTCAACGGGGGCGCGATCCAAAACGCCTCGTTGTTCGCCCTGGGGGTCATTCCCTACATCAACGCCTCGATCATCATCAGCCTGTTGACCGCGGTCATCCCCAAGCTCAAAGAACTACAACGGGAAGGGGACGAGGGGCGTCAGATCATCAACCGCTACACGCGCTACGGCACGGTGGGCCTGGCGATCGTGCAATCCTTGGGGGTGAGCTACGTGACGGCCTCCCAGGGTTTGGCCCCCAACACGGTGTGGTTTTACCTCGTGGCTACGGTGTCCTTAACGGCAGGAACGATGTTCTTGATGTGGTTGGGAGAGCGCATCACCGAAAACGGCATCGGGCGTGGCATCTCGATGATCATCATGTTCGGCATCATCTCCTCTTATCCCAACTACATCGGCAGCACGACGCTGCTCGTTTCGGGGGGGACGGTCTCCCCGCTGTGGATCGTGGTGCTGCTCGTGGTGTTTATCGTGGTGACCGCGGGCGTGGTCATGATCCAGTTGGGCGCGCGGCGCATCGACGTGCAGTACGCCAAACGCGTGGTCAAGGGCAAGGTGTACGGCGGGCAGAACACCCACGTTCCCCTGAGCGTCAACCAGGGCGGTGTGATCCCGATCATCTTCGCCTCTGCGCTGTTGACCCTGCCCACGACGCTCATCCAGATGATCCCGGGGTTGCAGTGGTTACAGGCCTACACTGGGTTTGGATCGCCGCTGTACTTGGCGGCGTACGCGTTGTTGATCATGTTCTTCACCTATTTTTA
>Ga0114931_10009542_pt1 | contig 11622 bp, 7 predicted proteins | sample 2SBtaG_FD_89579 | JGI IMG/M metagenome (GOLD analysis project Ga0114931, IMG submission 89579) | Deep subsurface microbial communities from Kolumbo volcano to uncover new lineages of life (NeLLi) - 2SBTROV14_V59a metaG | ecosystem: Environmental > Aquatic > Marine > Volcanic | place: Kolumbo...
AGCGGCTCGCGGCGGCTCAGGCCACGATCGTCAAGCTCTACCACGACCACGTTCCGCAGCCCACCGCCGTCACCCCCGAGGGCGTACGCATAGAGGTCCCCGAGCACCCCGACCTGCACAACCACGAAGCCCGACGCATGAAGCAGCGAGGGAAGCGGGCCTATCGTGGTCAGCAGGCTGTCGGGGCCGCGGTATCCGCTGCGAGCAAGTACGCCAAGCTCCTACGCGCAGTCCGCACCGTGAGCGAAGCTGCCGATCCAGCGACTCTGGCAAAGCTGGCGAAGAAACTGAAGGTGCCCGACGAGGCAGCCAAGCACCTGCGCGGAAAACATGCGGCTAAGGAGATACCAGGAGCGACTAAAATTGAACGTTCGAGGCTCCAGCACGTTCGTGGCGGTGCCGGCAAAGTCGACCCTGGTCACTACGGCGGAAGCGTTTCGGGCTCGGCTGGAGCAGAAGTTGGGAAGGCTTCGAGCAGCTCCAAGCGAAAACTTCCTTACGGCAAGGGGACCGAGGCATACAACTTCGACAAAGGAATCGACTGGCAGGCCACGCGGCCCAAAGGAACAAGCAACAAATACAAGGTCTACCCCAGAAAAGACATCAACTGGGATCACATCAGAACGAGCGGTGATAAGCGCGGCATGGGTCTTACGAACCGAGAAGCGGCCCGCAAGTTCGGGCGCGCACCTCAACTGGACGACGGCCATTTTGCCACGTTGCACCACTTGGGACAAAACGCCAAGGGGCCGCTGGTGGAGGCCTCAACCAAGTACCATGGGGTGCAGTCGCGATGGCAGGATACACTGCATAGCCAGTACGGTCGGAGCAAACCACACCCCACGGGAAATCCGAACAGGAAGAAATTCAACGTTGACACGCGAGAGTATTGGAAAGCTCGCGGCAAAGGTGCATCTAAGCAATGAGCAGTTCGCAAGAACTAAGACAAAGACTCGCCGCCCTCGACCTCTTGGATAGTGCGGGTCGACCGGTCGAGGTTGAGACGGCGCTGGGAATCAAGTTGCCGGACGAAGTGAAGCGCATCGCGTCGTTCTTCGCCGGTGACTTGGTTGGAGGCATAAGCCATTTCCCTTGGACCACTGACAACGACTGGAGCGTAGTAGCGGCAACACAACGGGCTAGGGAAGCTCAAGGAATCGGCAGCACCTCTTTCATTCTGCTTGCCGAGCCGGCCGAGAGCGTTGTTGTTCTACGAGTCGACGGCAGTCCAGCAGTCATCTGGTGTGACGCCAGCGACTTCGGTCGCGTGGTGAAGGGGGAAGCTCCCACCGCAGATGACGCGGAAATCTTCGATACCTACGTCGATTTTATTGAGTACCTCGTCAGCGAGGAGGAGGACGAGCGCAGTAACTAGCACTAGTGCGCGCCGAGCCGGATGAGCAGCTTCTTGACGTCGGCGGCCTTGGCTTTATCTCGCGGGTTACGCTGCAGGTACTCGCGCCACGCGCGAATGGCTGCATGGCGTTCACCGCGCTCCCGGTAGGCGTAGCCCAGCTGGCGGTACAGCTCCAGGGTCCACGGCGGCTCGGCGTAGAGCTTGCCGTCCGCTTGCGCCTTGCGCCTTGCGCGTTCGATCAGCTTGCTGGCGCGGGCCAGGGCGCCGGTGGCCTCTCTGGTCCGGTTGTCGTCGAAGTACGCCCGGCCCAGCCGGTACGACGTGTACGGGTTGTCGTCGCCGTACGCGACGGCGAGGCTGAACGCGGCCACGGCCTTGGCGGCGTCGCGCAGCTTGAGGTGACACTCGCCGATGTTGCGCCACACCCACGCGTCGTGGGGGCGCAGCTTGTCGAGGCGACCGAGCTCGACCAGGGCCTGGCCGAAGTTCTGATTCTTCATCCGCACCCGGATGACGCCGTAGCGCGGCGGCAAGTAGTGGGGGTCGGCCTTGATGGCCTCGACGTAGTTGGAGCGAGCCTTGTCGAACGCCGGCGGATCGAGATTCTCGAACGTTCGGCCGAGTCCTTCGAGGTACTGCGGATCGGCGTCCACTTGCGCTGCTTTTCGGTAGTAGGAACGCGCGCGGCCGAGATCACCCTGGGCGAACGCGCCCTCGCCCAACAAGAAGTTGCCGGCGGCGTTGTCGCGTTTTTCGGCGACGATGATGCGGCCTTGTTTCTCGGCTTCCAGGCGCAACCGTTTTGCGCGCTCGCGAGCCGCGGCGGTGGTGTGCTCCGCTTCCAGGTTGGCCAGGCGCGCGTAGAACAAGCCGGCGCGGGCGCGGACGTTCAGGGAAGGTTTGGGCGCACTGAGCAGCCGTTGATACAGGGCCCTCGCCTCGCGCTCGTCTCCCAGCGCGGATTCGGGATTCTGGGCCTTGCGCGCGGCGGCGGCTTTGGTTTCGTACAAGATCGCCAGCTCGAGGCCGATGTCCTCCTGCGCCTCGTTCTTGCGGAAGGCGGCGCGCAGCTGCCTGATCGCCTCGGCGTATTTGTTCTGCCGGCGCAGCGCGACGCCCAGCTGGAACCGGGTCTCGACGTTGTCGATCAAGCTCAGCGCGGTGCGGAACCAGGTTTCTGCTTGGGCCGCGCGGCCGGCGTTCAGAAATGCCAGGCCCAGCTTGGTGGCGACGGCGGGCTTTTCTTTTGCTTCGGTCTCGATCGCCGCCAGCTCGGCCGCCGCGCGATTCTGTTTTTGTTTGTCCGGATGACTGGTCAGCACGATGGTGAGCGCCACGTTCGCCCGGATGTCTCCGCTCGCTTTGGCGTACTTCTTGGCCGCGGTGTAGGCGGAGATGGCGCTGTCCAGATCGCGCGCCTTGCGATCCGAGTCCTTTTCACGCGCGGCGGTCGCCGCGTAGATGTCGCCCTGAAGCAACTGCGCCTCGAGTAGGATCGAGTCGTTCTTGATGGGCGGGTTGCGCTTGAGCACCTTGTCGATGTGTTGTTGCGCTTCTTCGAGCTTGCCCTCGGCGATGGCTACCCTCGCGAGCACGAACAGCCCTTCGATGTGGCTGGAGTTGGTCTTGAGCAGGCTCTCCAGGGTGCCGCGCGCTTCGCTGAGGCGGTTGAGGCGGTACGCCGCTTTGGCCTTGCCGATTTTCGCCGGCACGTTGCGCGGGTCCAGCTTGAGCGCGGCGTCGTAGCGGCGCTTGGCTTCCTCGATGGCACCGCTACGCAGCTTGAGGTTGCCGATGAGCGCGTTGGCCAGGGCGCGTACGCGTAGATCTGCGTTGGCGATGTCCTTGCGCTTGAGCAATCCTTCGTAGCGCTTGATGCGGTCGTCTAGGCTCAGGCTGGCCAGTTGGTAGGTTCCCAGCAGCGCGCCCACGTGTCCCTTGTCCAGCTCGCGGACCTTGTCGAAGGCCTCGCGCGCCGCTTTGGCGTCGCCGCGCGCCAGATACGAGCGACCCATCCAGTAGGTTGCGGAGACCTTGTTGCGATTTTGCTCGATGGCTTTGCGGTACGCAGCGATGGCGTTTTGATGCTGACCGCCGGTTGCGTATGCCCAGCCCAGGTACAACTGCACCGGACCTTTGGCGCGCGTGTTGCGCGCCAGCGGCGTGAGTTTTTGCAGGGCGTAGGTGACATTGGGCGGGTCGTCGACCAGCGCCCGCAACGCGTCTGCTTTGGCCATCGCGCGCCCGCTGGCGTTTTTGTTCTCGAGCTTGCTGATCAGTTGTTTTGCCCGGGGCAGGGCGGCGAATGCTGCCGGTGTGCCCTGGTCCAGGTAGCTGGCAAAACCCGCCTGAGCCATCAGCGCCAGGGCCCGGGTATTGCCTTTGTCTCGGCGGTGGGCGTTGGCGGCGACGCGCCCGGCCTGTTGCCAGTGGCCGGCGGTATCCATGACCAGCTGGCGCTCCGCCTGATTGAGCAGCCGGTTGATGCGGGCGGCTTTCTTCTTCGCGTCCTGCCGGTTCTGGTAGTACATCCAGCCACCGGCACCGGCGACGCCGACCCCGAGGATGGCGGCGGCGACCACGGCGAGCTTCTTGCCCGACAGGCGCGGCTTTTTCCCCTCGGCCTTGGCGCCTTTGTCGCCCTTGCCGCGCTTTTTCGCGCCCCCGTCGCGGAGATCCGCCGCGGTCGTGGTTTTCTTCTTCGGCCGCGAGTCACCGTCGAGCTCCAACTCGCCGGCGGGCTCGATCGCCGGACGTGCGGCCGCGCGTGCCGCTGGTGGATCGTCCGAGAACGTGACCACCGAATCGGGGCTCGGCAGATCCACCTCGCCGAAGCTCGGCGCGGCCGAGTCCCCGAACTCCAGGGGCGTGGCGGTACTCTCCGCATGGGTCGATCCCGGATTGAGCTCCAGCCCGACCGGGCCGTCGTCGGAGAGCTCCAGGGACATGGGCGCGTTGTTGGGGCCCCCCAGATCGAAGCTGGCAGGCTCACCCCCGGCCGTGCCTAACTCGAGCGTGGGCGCGGGGCTGCCACCGGCGCTCGGCGTCGCCAGATCCAGGTCATCTAGATCGAGGGATCCCGAACCGCCACCGGCGCCTTCGCTCTGGCCGGAAGCGAGCAGATCCGGCCCGGCGCTGGCGGGAGCGGGAATGTCGTCGAAAAAGCCCTTGGTCTCGCCGCCTCCGGCCGCTGGCGTCGGCCCCGGGACATCGTCGAAAAAGCCTTTGGGTGCCGGAAGGTTGTCGCTCCCGCCTGTTTTTGGCGTGAGTAGATCGTCGCCGGGCTGGTCGGGCTTGGGGGTGAGCAGGTCGTCGGCACCGAGGCCGCTGCGCTTGGGGGTGAGCAGGTCGTCGGCACCGAGGCCGCTGCGCTTGGGGGTGAGCAGGTCGTCGGCACCGGGGCCGCTGCGCTTGGGGGTGAGCAGGTCGTCGGCACCGGGGCCGTTGCGCTTGGGGGCGAGCAGGTCGTCGGCACCGGGGCCGTTGCGCTTGGGGGCGAGTAGATCAGCGTGGCTACTGCCCAGCGGTGCGAGTAAGTCGTCGTCTGCCGGCCCGTGGCTGCGGTCCACGGGCGCGAGCAAATCGGAAAGGTCATCGTCCCCCGGCAAGTCGATGGAGTCGGGCAAGCCGCCCAGCGCCGAGACAGAGCTGGCTTTGGGCGCGGGCAGGTCGGCGATTTCCTGGTTTCTGGCGACTGGTGCGGGCAGACCGCTGACCTCGGGCTCGTTCACCGGTGTGGTCAGATCAACGAGGTCTCGTTGCTTGGCGACCGGCGCGGGCAGGTCGCTCACCCCGCTCAGCGCCGAGGTTCTGGCGGTCGACTTCGTAGGTGCATCCGTGAGGCCGGCCTGCTCGAGCAGGCTGCGTCGCTCCTGGGGTTTTGTCATGGGGGCAGCACCGGCCAGCGGTGAGGACCGCGTGGGCGCCGGCACATCAGCCAGATCCGTTCCCCCGCCGACGAAGGTGCTGGCACTGTCTGTCGGCGCGGCCGGGGTGGACTGTCTGACGACCGGCGGCGGTGTCGCCGGCCGTGTCGAAGGTTTTGGGCTGCGGGCGCCCAGCCCCGCCTTCGTCGCTTTCCCCGGGATCGGCGGGGGCGCTTTGCGCTTGGGAATTGGCGGCGGCTTCGACGGCTTGGCGCCGGCACCCCCTCCCGGGGGCATCACCGTCATAGCGTTGCCACAGCCGAGACACTTCATGATCTTCCCAGAGGGAGGAACACTGGCGTCGTCGAGCTCGTACAGAGCACCACACCGGTCGCAGGTCACCTTAACCATGACCAACGTAAGTGTAGGCCCTTACGTTGCCATATACAAACCCACGCGCCCGCTTGTGTTGCTTACATGGTTCCGGTCGGGGGAGGGCTAGAACGGGTCCCGATATGGGCCGCCGGTGCGTCGCCGCCGACGCATACGATTGCGGCGGTGTTTGCGCATCGCTTTGCGGATCTCCTGCCTGATCTGCCGGTCGATGCGCGGCAACACCACGAGCAGCTTGGCGGCTCGCTTGGCCGACAGCACCCGGCGCATGGCGGCAAAGCGCTGGCGTGTGAGCTGCCACATTTGCTGCTGGCGCTTGATCATGCGGTTGATCGCAGCGTTGATCTGGGCATCGGTGCCCGAGGTTCCCATCAGCGAACGCAGCTGGCGCCGCTCCTTGGCGTTGGCGCGCATCAGCGCCGAGAATTTGCCGTCGTAGCGGTGCAGGATCGGAAACAGCTTGGTCGCGGTCGCCTCGTCGAGATTCAGCGCTGCGGTGAGGCGCCATACGCGGAGGGCGCGGATGCGGCCCTCGAGTCGTTTGCGCTTGGCTGCCTTCGGTGGTGTGGCACCCGGTGCCTGAGCCACGCGCACGCCGGAAGGCGGCGTCGGCGCGGGCATCGTGGATTGGGCGCGCGCACTGCTGTGGCAGGCAAACAGCACCGCAAGGGTTGGAATCGCTAAAACGCGGTAGGTCATGGGTGGGTCCTTCGCATGCTGAGTTAACCGGTCTGGACGCTATCCAGATAATCGTCCAGCGCATCGATCTGGTCGTCGGACAGGTCGTCGACGAATTGTTCGTAGTTGGGTTCGGGCCACACCGAGCCGGGCGTGGCGAGCAGATCGTCCACGGCAGAGTCGCCGCCTGCCCACCAGCCCGCGCCTTGTTCGCCCAGCAAGCTGTCCAGGCGGTGCGCCAGCTCGTCCATCTCTCGGTCGTCGAGATCGTTGACCTCGGCGGCGCGCAAATCGGAGGTCGGCGCGGGGGCCATGGCAGCGGGCTGTTGCATGTCCCCCGCGGGGGTCATGCTTGTCAGCGGAAGTGCCGGTTGTGGGCGCGTGACGACCAACCCGATAGCGACCGCGGCAACCACCGCAGCCGCCGCCACCAACCCGCGACGGCCGCCGAACAGCCGCGCCCACACCGAGCGGTCGCGCCGGGCCGAGATCTGGTCACACTCGCGCCGGATGGCGGCGGCGATGGCGTCCCAGTCGGGTTCGGCCTGGCTGCGGCGCGCGTGTTCGATCTCGTGCAGGGCATCGATGACAGGGTCGTTTCTATTCATTGATCACCTCCCGGGTCCTGCTCGGAGGGTTGCATCAAGCCACGCAGTCGTTTGACCGCGTGGTGGAAGTTGACCTTGGCGGCATTCTCGCTGCAGTCGGCCAGCTCGGCGACCTCGCGGAAGCTCAGATCGTCGAATACGCGCAGCTCGAGCACGAGGCGTTGTTTGGGCGGCAAGGTTTCGATCGCCTGCTGCAACCGGCGGGAGCGCTGGTTGGTGATGGCGATGCGCTCGGCCTGGGCATCGGCGGTGATCGCGTCGTCGGCGACTTCGGTGACGGTTTCGCGACGGCGGTCGCGAAGGTGGTTTAGACACAGGTTGATGGTGATGCGATAGGCCCAGGAGCGGAAGCTGGCGGCGCCGCGAAACTTGGCCATCGCCTTGAACATGCGCACGAACGCGCGCTGGGTCAGGTCGTCGGCATCCGCGGGACTGCGGACGTAACGCAGGGCCAGGTAGTACAGCGGGCGCTGGTACTTGCGGACCAGCTCGGCGAAGGCGCGCCGTTCGCCGTCGCAAAAGCGCTTGACGAGCAAAAGGTCGGGGTCGGCGTCTTGGTTGGTCACGGCGGGAGCCGAGAGCGCGCCGCTGGCGAGACGCTCTGCGAGGGCTGTCGTCACAATACATGAGACCCTCGGCTTGCCAGGCAAGTTAAGCGCGGGTACCGTGAGGGCCCGCATTCGCGGTGTAAGGCATCTTTATCATTGGATCAAATACCCCATGATCGACCCACAACGACTGGATGAAGCGGTGCGCCGCGGCGGCGACGTGGCCGAGCTGGTGGCAGCGTTCAAACGCGACGACGGCCACCGCAAGGCGCTGCAGGGCGAGCTGGACGAGTTGCGTGCCGAGCGCAACGCGGCCACCAAACGCATGGCGAAGGCCGACAAAACGTCCGCCGCGTTCGTCGCCGAGCGGGACAAGCTGCGTGAGCTGTCCCAGACGATCAAGAGCAAGGAGGGCGAGCTCAAGACGATCGAGGAGCAGGTGCGCGACAGCCATCTGCGCATTCCCAACGCGCCCCATGCGTCGGTTCCCGAGGGTGGTGAAGAGGACAACCAGTTTCACTCGGCGTGGGGTGAAAAGCCCGACTTCGACTTCACGCCCAAGAACCACTGGGACGTGGGCGAAGCCCTGGGTATGCTCGATTTCGAGGCCGGCGCGCGGATTTCGGGTGCGCGCTTCACCGTGTTGCGCGGCGCCGGCTCGCGGCTCAACCGGGCGTTGATCAACTTCATGCTCGACCTGCACACCGAGCACGGCTACACGGAAGTGTGGCCGCCGGCGATGATCCGCCGCCAGTCGCTGGTCGGTACGGGTCAGCTGCCCAAGTTCGAACAGGACCTGTTCAAGCTCGCCGGCGACAACGAGCTGTTCTTGTCGCCCACCGCCGAGGTCCAGGTGACCAACCTGCACGCCGAGCAGATCCTCGCCGGCGCCGCGCTGCCGATCAAATACTGCGCCTACGCGCCGTGTTTCCGCGCCGAGGCCGGCAGCTACGGCAAAGATACGCGCGGGTTGATCCGCCAGCATCAATTCGACAAGGTGGAGCTGGTCAAGCTGGTCGAGCCGGACACCAGCTACGACGAGCTGGAGGCGCTGCGCACCGACGCCGAGCGCGTGTTGCAACGGCTGGAGCTGCACTATCAGGTGGTCACCCTGGCGACCGGCGATTTGGGCTTCGCCGCGGCCAAGTGCTACGACCTCGAGGTCTGGCTGCCCGGGCAGGGAGCCTACCGAGAGATTTCGAGCTGCTCCAACTTCGAGAACTTCCAGGCGCGGCGCGCCAAGATCCGTTACCGGCCGGGCAAAGGCGAGAAGGCTCGTCCGGTGCACACCCTCAACGGCTCCGGCTTGGCCGTGGGGCGGACGATCGTCGCATTACTGGAGCAATATCAGCAGGCTGACGGTAGCTTGATTATTCCGGATGCCCTGCGTCCGTATATGGGAGGCGTGTCGAAGCTGGCCTTGTGACAACAGGAATCTCAGCAAGTCAATTCCCGCACTCTGGGCTTTACAAGTAGCTTTCAATACCTATACTCCCAAACCTATTCGCCTCCGGCATATCGGAGGAGTGGCCGAGTGGTCGAAGGCAGCGGTCTTGAAAACCGCCGTAGTGCAAGCTACCGGGGGTTCGAATCCCTCCTCCTCCGCTGAATTCGCCAACAATTTGAAAACTGAATAGCGGAACACAAAACGTGGACATTGTGACGTTTGGAGAGGTGGCCGAGAGGCTGAAGGCACTGGTTTGCTAAACCAGCGAGTGGGGTAAACCTGCTCCGAGGGTTCGAATCCCTCCCTCTCCGCTGCTGCGCCCACAGCTGCGTTCGGGGTATACCCCCGAGCCACAAACGGACATGGCGCCTTGCCAGCCCCATATTTAGGATCCATGGCTCAATTGGATAGAGCACCGGTCTACGGAACCGGGGGTTAGAGGTTCGAATCCTCTTGGATCCGCCCATGACAGATGAGCAGTTCATGCAGCAAGCCATCGCACAGGCCCGCATCGCCGCGGACAACGGCGATGTGCCGGTCGGCGCGATCATCGTGCGTGACGGCGAGGTCATCGGCGCCGGCCATAATCAACGGCAGTCCAGCAGCGACCCTACCGCCCACGCCGAGATTCTCGCGTTGCGGACGGCGAGTAACACGGTCGGTAACTGGCGCATCGAAGGCACGATTTACGTAACTCAGGAGCCTTGTCCGATGTGTGCAGGCGCGCTGGTCAACGCGCGGATCGATCGGCTGGTGTACGGCTGCGCGAATCCGAAAGCGGGCGCCGTGCACAGCTTGTTCGAGTTGGTCACCGATCCGCGGCTCAACCATCGGATGGACGTGACATCCGGAGTGCTGAGTCGTCAGTGCGGTCAGTTGCTCACGAGCTTTTTCGAGGCGTTACGCAAAGCACGCCAGCAGTAACAACACCATGGAGAGGTGTCCGAGAGGTCGAAGGTGCCTGATTCGAAATCAGGTGTAGTGCAAGCTACCGGGGGTTCGAATCCCCCCCTCTCCGCTGAATCAGCTGTACTGGAGAGGTGACCGAGAGGCCGAAGGTGCACGACTGGAAATCGTGTGTATCGCAAGGTACCGAGGGTTCGAATCCCTCCCTCTCCGCTAGACAAACGTTTTTATGGTCCCGAGTGACGTGATGCAAGTGAACCCCGCCAGGCCCGGAAGGGAGCAACGGTAGCGAGCAGAGCGGGTGCTTGGGGCCACCTTTTAATAGCTGCACCCAGCGGCTATAGTGCCAGGCCGGCCTTTGCCGGCCTGGGTTTTTTCTTTGCCCCGGTGATGCCATGGCCTACCTCGTCCTCGCCCGAAAATACCGTCCCCAGACGTTCTCGGAAGTCATAGGACAAACCCATGTCACCCGCACCCTGGCCAATGCCTTTGCCTCGGGTCGGGTCCACCACGCGTTTTTGTTCTGCGGTCCGCGCGGCGTCGGCAAGACCACCCTAGCCAGAATTCTGGGCAAAGCGCTGAACTGCGAAACCGGCCCCACCGCCGAACCGTGCGGTGAGTGCTCGGCGTGCCGGACCATCGCCGAGGGCACCGCGGTCGACTACTTCGAGATGGACGGCGCGTCCAATCGCGGCATCGACTCGATCCGCGAGCTCAACGACGCGGTTCGTTACCAGCCGGCGGTGTTGCGCAAAAAGGTCTACGTCATCGACGAAGTCCACATGCTCACCACCGAGGCGTTCAACGCGCTGCTCAAGACGCTCGAAGAGCCCCCCGAACACGTGACCTTCGTGCTGGCCACGACCGAGCCGCACAAGCTGCCGATCACGATCCTGTCGCGCTGCCAGCGCTACGACTTCAAGCTGGTGCCGAGCGTGCATCTGGCCAAGCACCTGCAGAACATTTTCGCCGCCGAACAGTTGAGCGTCGATGCGCCGGCCATCGATTTGATCGTGCGCGAAGCGGGTGGCTCGGTCCGCGACGCGCTGTCGTTGTCCGACCAGGTGATCTCGTACGTGGGCGACAGCGACATCAGCGAGGCCAAGGTGGCCGAGGTGCTGGGCGTCGCGGATCGGTCGCTGACCCGCACCCTGGTGTCGGCCCTGACCGAGGGCAACGCCGGTGCGGCCCTCGAGGCGGTCGACAGTGCAGTGACCCGCGGTGTCGACGAAGTTCAGATCGCCCGCGCCATCGTGCGCTATCTTCGCGACCTGGCGGTGCTCCAGGTGGCGCCGCAATCGGACGGCCTGGTCCAGGGGTCCGCCGAAGATCGCGCCGACCTGGCGGTGCTGGCCAAAACCCTGGAGCGTTCGCGCACGGTCCAGATGTTCGACCGCATGATGCGCGCCTGCGAGGAGCTGGGCGAGTCGCAACAGCCGCGCCTGGTGTTGGACCTGGCTTTGATCGATGTGGCGGTGCTCGAACCGGTGGTGCCGTTGGGTGATCTGATCGAGCGCCTGGGTGATTTGGAAGCAAAGCTCATCGCCGGCGGGGCAGGCGGCGGCACCGGAGCACGCCGGCGTCCGACAAATACGCCGCGCCCCAACGCTGCGCCGGTGGGTGGCGAAAGCCGACAGGTGCAAGGGCCGCGGCCGAGCCAACAGCCCCCCGCGCCCGGGCCCGCGGCGACAACGCCGCCCGCGCCCAGGCCCGCGGCGACAACGACGCCCGCGCCCGGGCCCGCGGCGACAACGACGCCCGCGCCCGGGCCCGCGGCGACAACGCCGCCCGCGCCCGGGCCCGCGGCGACAACGACGCC
>Ga0114931_10009543_pt1 | contig 11622 bp, 8 predicted proteins | sample 2SBtaG_FD_89579 | JGI IMG/M metagenome (GOLD analysis project Ga0114931, IMG submission 89579) | Deep subsurface microbial communities from Kolumbo volcano to uncover new lineages of life (NeLLi) - 2SBTROV14_V59a metaG | ecosystem: Environmental > Aquatic > Marine > Volcanic | place: Kolumbo...
AAACTCCGCGATGATCGGATGCCCGAACGCCCCTTGGCACCGCAAGCGACCGTCACGCACCGCCGTCACACCGGGCACGCCCCCGACGCCCGAAAGCGGTTTGATCGCGGCACGCTATGAATACCTTGCCCGCCATGTGAAGCCCTGGCTGGATCAACGCCGGCAATGGTGCCTCGGTACCCGCCGCCTGCCCGATGTCTCGTTGCTCAATGTTCCCGAGGCCCACTATGCGATAACCGACGCACTCGGTTCGGTCTGCTTCAATCGGCGCGATGATCGTATTGACGGCGCCACGGCGTGGCTGCCCCGATTGCATTTGAATTACGAAATGGTCGGTGACTGGCGATTGCGCGACCAGGAAGTCCGCAGCGGCGTTTTGATTATCGAACATCCCAAACGAATGGCGGACGAGAACGTTGCCGCGGTGGCGGAGTACGTGCGCCGTAGCGGAACGTTGCTGCTGACCGGCATGGGATTGGCAGTGGGTGGAGATACTCTGGCGCACGTGTGCGGCGTCGCTCGGGTGACGAATCCTGAAAAGGACCAGCGGCTGACCGTTGCAATCGGCGGCCATGACGTTTCGTTTCAACATTATCTGTTCGGTCTACAACTCGATGGCGCCAAGCCGATATTGGCCGCGACAGACCAGCATGGGGACCGCCAGCCGCTGTTGGTGCGTCACTCGTTCGGAAAAGGCGTGGCTTACTATTTTGCGACACCGCTTTTGACCAGGCATGGAAAAAACAAGATCCCACCTGCCCTCATGGAATGGGTGTTCGACGAAGTGCTTCCGCCGGCGCGGCGGCGCGTCACGACCGATGCTCTGGAAACCGTGGAAATCGTGCTCCGCGAGCAAGGGGATCATCGCATTGTGCATCTGGTGAACATGGCCCCCGGAACGCGGCACGTATTTGTCGCGGGGCGGCGACAATATGTGAATATCAGCGCGCTGCCCATGGTTCCCGAATGTACCGTACGGGTGCGTGTCGCGCGGCGGCCACGATCCATCGTGCTTCAACCGCAAGGCGTTGCTCTGGATCATTGGCAGTATCAGAATGGAGTTGTTGATCTACGCGTCCCCCGTTTTCACATCCACCAAATGATTGTCATCACGCCGTAAACTGCCGCGGGAGTTGCATCCCTAGTGGCACTGACTTTGCGAAAGATCTCGCACCGCATCGTGAAGGTTGCCATGTCGATGAGCACTTTCGCCACCGCCAGCGTTTGAATGGAAACTGACAAACACTCGATCGGCAAGCGTGCCGTCTTGTTCCTGGTTCATATACCGCGCGTAGCGCGGCGCCAGCGACACGGTCGCCGAACGATCGACGACGAGCCGTACTATAACAACTACTTTGGGGTTCACGGCATGGCGCCCAATGTAACGGCGCTTGCCACATCCATGCTCCCGCCCGAAGCGCCAAAAGAAGAGGTTGTCGCTTGGGCAATCCAACGCGCCGACGGGGGCCGCGGCATGGGCATCGTCATGCCCCACTTCTACAAGAACTAGCAGGTCGACAGCCTGCGCACGCTCATCCTTAACGGTATTGTCTGGACGGCCAAACAGGAGGTCCCGAAAAACGGGCTGCGTGTCGCGTTACCGGCGCTGGCACTATTCAAGCCGGCGGCGGTTGAACCGGGCAGGAAGTGAGGCAAAACAGGCGCCAACACCGAGATGGCTGGAAAGATCGACACATTAGTCAGTTTTGGAACCACACCGTTGACTGTGGTTGCGTTGGTGCTAACCTGCCGTTCATGGCCAAAGGCCGTGAACGGCTACGAACTGAGGGATGGGGAAGCTCATGTACCACACTCCTGGCGGAAACCGGATCCTGACGGGCGCCGAACGTCACTTGTTCAGCCAGTCATTGGCGATGGTTGTGGACCTGCTTGCCGATCATGACGTGGAATTCGGCGTCATTCCGTTCGACGAACTGCAACGGACCCAGAAGCTGTTCGTACTCTACCGATCAGCACGCGGCTTGCTCCACCCGAATGAACCGGCACCCAAACTCACGGCGTTCATCGAATCGTCCGTCGCGACCGTGTACGAACACGCGAAGGACCAGGTGTTGCAGGAGATAGACGAGACAGATGATTCCGGTACAACGTCATTCTGGCGAAGGCTCGTGCTCGAGGCGGCACGCGAACAAGTAGCACCTGACGAACTGCCTCACGAGATGGATCGTGACAAAGAAATCTGGACCTTCTTAATCGAGTGTCTCGTTGGCTGCGTACTTTGGGACAACGATTATGAATGTCAGGAAAGCCTGGACCTTCCGCCTGCGGAGAGCAGGCGCCTTCGAGCGATACTTGGCGTGGCTGACGACTATCACACCGCAGTACCACCAGATCCTCCCGATGAACAGGCAAACCTGTACGTGGATGCTCTGATGGGCCTTACGGCGGACGTTAGGTGATGTGCATTGGCAAGGCGACAGGAGCGTGAAGCTCTGTCGCCAACAATGGGTGGTTTCGTGGCACACTCACTATTCAGGTGGTCGCTTGTCTGGCGGTTTTTGGAATCGACCACGAATCGCACGAATCGCACGAATGAAGGCAGAACAGGAGAATCGGAGATAGGGTATGAAGGTGAGTCCCATACCCGAGACGCGACCGCGTCGCGTGGCCCACAACCTGTCGGCTGTCACCGCATGCCAGAGTTCAGGCGTTCGACGGCGTCTGGCACGGTTCGGAGAACCGCTCCACCGATGCCGCCCAACGAGTACAATATGGGGCGGCGCCGCGCATGACATGCGGAGTTCCTTGTTGGGCATTCTTCTGTTCGCGTCCCTCTATTTGGCACCAAGTGGTGCAGCGCGGATCCGATTGGCGCGTGCCCTGATTGGCGGTATGCTCAGTTCCACGCTGCTGACGTTCTGTCTCGTTCGCCTGCGTCTACACGCAGGTCAAACGCGACATCGTGCGTCTGGACACGCCATTTTTCGTCACGCGATTGACACAAAACCTTCATCATTCTGCCCGCTATGATTCTGTTTATACTCCCAATACGAACGACCTCCGCCGTTTTCCTTGCCTACTGCAGTCTCAGTGTTTCTCTTCTCCCTCTGCGTTTTTCTTCTCCTGCAATCCGCAAACGCGTTACCCAACCGCGAGCTGTTTTTCCGGAGACTTTCTGATGAATCGAATCTTGGTTTCCATGGTTGTTGTTTCTTATTCGCTGGCCAATATGGCCAATCTACGCGCGGCCACGCAGCTGTTCGTTTCTCCAAATGGAAACGACCAATGGTCTGGGAAGCTGGCTGCGCCGAACGCCGACAAGTCGGACGGACCGCTGGCCACACTCGCCGCCGCGCGCGATGCCGTGCGCGTCCTGAAGAAGAACAACGGCGCGGAACCAATTCGCGTTATCCTGCGTGGCGGCACCTATCGAGTAGAGAAGCCGATCGTCTTTCGACCGGAGGACTCCGGCACGGCCGACGCGCCGATCAAGTACGCGGCATACACGGACGAAAAACCCGTGCTTAGCGGCGGACGCCCGATCGGTGGTTGGCGGAAAAGCGACGGGCCGCTCTGGACCGCGACGATTCCCCGGGTGCGGCAAGGCCAATGGTACTTCCGGCAGATGTTCGTCAACGGCCGGCGCGCGGTCCCCGCGCGCACGCCCAACGATGGGGTATTCAAGCCCAGCGGGCCGCTGCGCCCTTTGGGTGATCGCACCAAGGATGGTAGCTTCCATCAACATTACGGTCGCGACAATATTGTGCGCAACAACATCCTGGCGTTTTCGTGCGGCCGCGGCCAGGTTGTCCGCACGCGCAACGAATCACACCGCTCGTTTACGTTTGAACACAACATCGTCTATTACGCAACCGAACCGCTACTCGGCGGGAACTGGGTCAACCCGAACGGTTTCACGATGGATCACAATCTCTATTGGCACACGACCGGCAAGCCTCCGAAGTTCCCGGGTAACCTGACCTTGAGCGCATGGCAGGCGAAAGGACACGACTTGCATTCGATCGTCGCGGATCCGAAGTTCGTCGCGCCGGACCGTTACGACTTTCGCCTGCAAGAGGATTCGCCCGCACCAGGAATCGGCTTTCAGCCCATTGACATCAGCACGACCGGGCTGACCGGTCCTGACGCATGGAAGAACCTGCCGCGGCAGATCAAGCGGCCCCCGTTCGTCATGCCTTGGGAAGAATGACACCTGCCGCATGGTCCGTGTGCCAGATATGGCGTGAATTTTCGAGTGGATGGATGCGTGCGCTGGAGGAAGTAATGGAGAGGCCAACCACGTGAAAACTCAGACACCCTACAATTGAACTACGAACTGGTAATCCGTCTCCTTCGAATAGGGAACGATCCGACGAACCGAGTTCCTTTTCCGGTAAGCAAGAATAGTATCCCTGATTTTTCTCACCAAGACGCCGCGACACGGAGGACGAAAACGCGGAACAGGTCAGGATCGATTGGCGGCCTTCACGATCTCAGTGTCTCCGTGCCTCGATGAGAGTAATACACGCGAGGATTTCTCTTGGGTTGCGTGCGCGGCCGATAACTTGTCACCCTACACTGCAGAGGAGATGATGTTATGCGTCTTACGGTATTACGGACGGCGGCGTGCGTCTTGTTCATGGCGGAATGGAGCCTCTTGTCCGCGGCGGCGGGCACGCCCCGCACGGCCCATGGGACGTTCGACCGAGTGGCAGGCGGGCCGGCGGCTGCCGGCGCGCGCCCCGTTTCGACGCGCGATCCGCGCGACATCCGCAGCGGCCAACGCATTCCCAGCGAAGGCTACTGCGACCAGCCTTACGTGGTGATCACCAAGGACGGGAACTGGTTGTGCCTGCTGACAACGGCAGGCGGGCACGAAGGAGCAACCAACTCGCACGTCGTGGCGACTATCAGCACGGACCAGGGACATACCTGGTCAACGCCGATATCGCTGGAACCGGCCGATGGACCGCCCTCGGTTTATTCCCTGCCGGTCGTCACCCGCAGCGGACGCGTGTATGCCTTCTACGACTACAACGGCGACAACTTTCGCTGTCCCGGGCGCAGCGATTGCGTGGGGTGGTTCGTGTACAAGTATTCGGACGATAACGGACGCACGTGGTCGAAGCAGCGCTACCGCCTGCCCATGCGCATGACCGCCGTTGATCGAACCAACACGTTCGGTGGGAAAGTGCAGATCTTCTGGGGGATCGGCAAACCGATTACCTTCGGCAACTCGATGATGTTCGCCTTCAGCAAGTGCGGCAAGTATGTCATCGATCGCTCCGAAGGCTGGTTCTACCGCTCGGACAACATCCTGACCGAGCCGGACGTGAACAAGATCAAGTGGCAGCTGCTGCCCGACGGCGACGTCGGGCTGAAGAACCCCGCCTATGGGGACGTGCAGGCGGAGCAGAACATCGTGGCCTTGCGCGACGGGGGAATCTATTGCATGTATCGCACGGCGGGCGATCATCCGTGTCACGCGTATAGCCGCGACGGCGGCCATACCTGGACCTTGCCCGAGTACGCCACGTATACGCCCGGTGGACGCCGGTTCAAGAACTCCCGCGCCTGCCCGCGCATCTGGCGTGCCAAGAACGGCAAGTTCCTTTTCTGGTTCCACCACCACGGCGCCCACAAGAACCCGTATCTCGGCAGGAATCCGGCGTGGTTGAGCGGTGGTATCGAACAAAACGGCCTGATCCACTGGTCCCAGCCGGAGATCGTCCTCTACGACACCGATGCCAAGAATTGCCCGTTCGATACCAAAACGGATATGCCGGGGCCCGGCCAGGGCATGAGTTACCCGGACCTTATCGAGCAGCACGGCCGTTATTGGATTTCCGAAACCCAAAAGACGATCGCGCGCATTCATGAGATCGACCCGACGCTGCTCGAGGGGCTCTGGAACCAAGGTAAGGTCGCAACGGTCGCGCGGCGGGGACTGGTCCTTGATTTGGGGCCCGCGGCGGTCCGCCAAGGTGAAGTCGACATGCCGGACCTGCCCGCACTGGCTGAAGGCGGCGGCTTTTCGTTCGATTTTTGGGTCAACTTCAAGGATCTTGCCACCGGCCAGATCGTGCTGGACAGCCGAGACGAATCGGGCCGAGGCGTGGTCGTCAAGACGGCCGAGCACGGGACGATCCGCATCGAGATGAACGACGGCCAGAACGTCGGTTTCTGGTCGTGCGACCGTGACCTGCTCGAATGTGGCAGCTGGCATCACGTGGCGATTATTGTCGACGGCGGCCCGAAGGTCATCAGTTATGTGGTCGACGGTCAGCTGTGTGATGGCGGCACGCACAGCATTTACGGCTGGGGGCGGTTCAGCCCTCGGTTGGACGACGTGACCGGCATGCGCAAACTGCGGGTTACGCCATCATTGCACGGCAGTCTGAAACGACTACGCATTTACGCGCGCTACCTGCGAACGTCGGAAGCCGTCGCAAACTTCCATGCGGGAACATAACCCATGATATGGAGCGGACGACGGGGATCGTCACGCAAAGGCGCCGAGGTGCCAAGGGAACACGAACAAGGAAATGGGGGCGCACATTAGTTGGACAGCGCCAATCCTGTTCGGCACGACTCTTGCTATCCCGACGGATGCGGACCGACTTTGGTTCTACCCCCAGCATATTTCGTGCCGAACATTATTGGCGCTGTCCCACGAATATCCTTGCCAAATCCACTTCGCGGATCCATGGTCGTGCAATGGCGTGGGAAGAGGGGGCAAGAATATGCAATCCCGCGACCGGGATCTTCAACTTCGTTCCGCGCAAGATATCGAGTCCCGAGTGTGCACTTGTTTTTCTTCTTGTGGGGGTTGACATTGACTTAATACATTAATACAATTAGTCCGTAGCTGAAATAGCCCGTCCGCGCGGTGCAACGGCGGTGCCGAGCTTCACGGTGACGCAACCGGGAAGTGCTTTGTGTTGCCGCGGCAACTTGCACCCAGTGCGTTCAGAATCGGAGGTTCGAGGCAGTCTGTGGTCGTGCATTACGCCCATGCGATAATTGCCTTCCCTGCCCATGCAAATTCACATTTCATCCACCGACGGCGTGCCGATCTATCAGCAGATCGTCAATCAGATCAAGTATCTGATCGCCGCGGGGCGGTACGCGACGGGCGACCGATTGCCACCGGTCCGCAAGCTGGCGGAGCAGTTGTTAGTGAATCCTAACACGGTCGCCCGCGCGTATCGCGAGTTGGAGGGGGCGGGAGCGATTGTGACGCGGCAGGGCTCGGGCACGACGATCGCGGAGAATGGCTCGCCGCTGGCCCGCGCCGAGAAGGTACGGATCCTGGCCGATCGAATCGACATGTTGTTGGCGGAAGCCAGCCAGATGGAAGTGCCGCTGGAAACGCTGCTCAAACTGATGCAGCGGCGCGCCCGGGCGATTCAGAAGACGAGCAGCAAGAAATCTGGCGGTAAAAGGAAAGGGTGATTGCCATGAACGAACCGGTGATTCGGCTGCGCGACCTTTCCCGACGATTTGGCAAGAATCAGGTTCTTGAGAACATCAACCTGGAAGTGCGGCCGGGGATTGTGTTTGGTCTAGTCGGTGAAAACGGCGCGGGCAAGACCACACTGATCAAGCACGTGCTTGGCCTATTGAAGGCACAGCAGGGCACGGTCCGCGTGTTCGGTCATGACCCGGTACGGAATCCGGTCGAGGTCTTGGGACGCATCGGTTACTTGTCGGAGGAGCGTGATTTGCCGGAGCGTATGACGATAGGTCAGCTGATGCGTTATCAGGAGGCGTTTTTCCGCAACTGGGACAAGGACTACGCCGATGAGTTGGCCGGGATATTTCAGCTGGACGTGGGACAGCGAATTGGTCGCTTATCGAGGGGGCAGCGTGCGCGCACCGGTCTCCTGGCCGCCCTGGCGCATCGGCCTCAATTATTGGTATTGGATGAACCATCCTCGGGGCTCGATCCGGCTGTCCGCCGCGATATCCTGGGACCGGCATCGCTGACGGGGATCTTTTCAGCGTGATTGTCTGTGACACGCTGGACGGATCGTACGTTATTTTCGCCCAACGGACACGCGGCGCGCAAATCGTATTGACGCGCGCGGGAACCAACCACTTGTTGTGCGTAATTGTGGATGAAACGTAGCCGTTCGAGTTGATTGCCCGGCGCGTGGAACGTGCCGCGGATTGTCGCGCCCAGGTTGCGCATACTCTGAGCCAATCTTCCAAACGGCACGGTCCGTTGGTCGACGCCGTGGAAAACCGGTGATCCTGGTGATCCACGCCGGAGAAATGGCGGCCGGCGGCATGGAATTTTATCTATCAAAAAACGGCGTCCGTCCAACCAACTACGTTCCGGCGTGGTATATTCAGTTCCCTATCGGGTGAACGCGATGTAAAAAATGGACAGTGGATTTGCACGGTCATCGGCGAAGCGGGCAAACACACCACACATCTTCTGGACCGGCGGCACTGAACCTCTGTCTCAAGATCCAGAACGCGGTGCACCCGATGCGCGTGTATGATTCACATGAGGGCTCGTGAAATGGTTGGGAACAAAGTGCGACGAATAGGTCGCGGCTTGCTAATTGGGTCATGCCTATTGGGTGTTGGGATCGGGCAGTCGAGTTCCGGTGCTCAGGAGGTGGACGAATATGCGCGGGCGCGCCGAGCGATGATACAGCGTGACGTCGTGGGGCGGGGTATCCGCAATGCGCGCGTGATTGCCGCGATGGGGACCGTGCCGCGTCATGAATTCGTTCCCGAAGCCTCGCGGAAATACGCCTACGACGATGCCGCGATCCCCATCGATTACGGGCAGACGATCACGTCGCCATTCGTCGTGGCTTACATGACTGAACAGCTCGATCCACAGCCCGCGGACCGTGTTCTGGAAATCGGTACGGGGAGCGGTTATCAAGGATCGATTCTGAGTCAGTTGGTGGCGGACGTCTATACGATCGAGATTGTCGAACCGCTCGGAAAGCGTGCGGCGAAAACGGTGGCACGTCTCGGTTATCGCAACGTGCACTTCAAGATCGGAGATGGTTACCAGGGCTGGCCAGAGTTCGCGCCGTTCGACAAGATCATCGTGACGTGTTCGCCGGAGAAGGTGCCGCCGGCCCTTGTGGCCCAGCTTCGTGAAGGAGGGCGCCTCATTGTTCCATTGGGGCAGCGATTCCAGCAGTCGCTTTATCTGTTTCATAAAGTAAACGGTGAACTGAAGGAAGAAAAGCTAGATTCGACGTTCTTCGTGCCGATGACGGGCCAAGCCGAGGAACTGCGCCGAAACAAGGGATCAAAGGTCCCCAAGGTCACGAACGGCAGTTTCGAACGTGAGGTCCCAGGAGAGGAAGTGCCAGGGTGGTACTATGTGGTGCGGGCGCGCGTCGTGCGCGACCCGAACGCCCGGTCGGGTCGTCGCGTTCTGCAGTTGGAAAACAACACGCCCGGCAAACGCGCGCATGCGCTGCAAGCAATGGGGCTGGACGGTCGCCGGGTGCACGCCATCACCATGTCGGCGCAAGTGCGACTGAAGGAAGTTGCCGGCAGCGGTGCCGAGACGCTGCCGCGGGTCGAACTGACGTTCTATGACGAAAGGCGCGCGCCGATACGCGTGGCGGTTCTGGGGCCGTGGCAGGGCAATGTCCCGTGGTCACGAAAAAACGGGCGATTCCTGGTTCCCGCGCGGACTCGCCTGGCGGTTTTGGTCGTCGGCGTCTTTGGGGCAACGGGTGAATTCTCCGTGGACGACGTTCGCGTCCGTGCCACCGGTGCCAAACGTACACCGTGAGTCGCCTCACCAGCTATACATGATTCGGGAACGCCGCGCACGGTACAAGCGATCATCCCTTGTCCAACCGTGGCTCCGAGGCGCCGGCCCGTATACGGAAGAAGAGAGTAAGCGCAGGATGAAAACCAGGTAGCCGTTCACGACCTTTGGTCGTGAACGGCTACAAGATTAGTTTGTTGGTTACGATTTGCGTCTTTACGGCCCCGCAATCTGAATTCTCCCCGAACGTGTGGTTGTGATTCCTGTGTATCAGGGTAGAATAAAGACCGATTGCTGCTTTGGTGAGCCTATCGATTCACCCGCAGGATGATCAGGTGATCTCCTCTGTCATGGATGAGATACAGCGTATGTCACGTACGTCACGTGGCCCACTCCACTTGTCTCTCTCGTCTTTCGATTGCTTCGGCGACGAGCGTCATCCGCGCTAGATTTGTTGTCGAAGGACTCGAGGTGATTTGCTGATGTCCGTTCCGTGTCCGCGCGCTGGTATGTTGTTGTTTGGACTCATCAGTTTCTGCACGCTTCCGGCGGTCAACTCGTCGTTGCTCATGGGCGGCGATCATATGCCGAGCGGCAAAGCACATTGCACCTACAAGATCGCGCCGCTGATCATCCATACGGATCTGTCCGCGGCATCAATCAACGCGCTGGCGGATCGCGTTAAGTCCGTGCTCGCGGATATTTCTGCCTACTGGAAGCGACCGGTGCGCGGGCCGCTTGAGTGTTTCGTGATCGACGACCCCGGGCAATGGAAAGACAGCCAGTTGCCGAACCCGCTGGCGCGTCTGGTCATCGCACGAGTTGGGGGTGCGACGCAAGCCAGACAGGTCGGGCACGGCATCCACGCGCGAAATATCGTGCGTGTCTTTGCGTCGGCTAAGAAGGGGGTTGCTGAACATGAAATCGTTCACGCCTACTGTGGCCAGACATTTGGTGTCGCCGGGCCGCTTTGGTATCAGGAAGGGATGGCACAGCTCTTCGCGATTGGAGCCGATCGGAAACAGGGCGTGAATTGCTCCGCGGAGATGCTCCAGCAACTCCAATCCAAACCCCGCATGACCATAGCGCAGACGCTCGCCGGCGGGCAGGCGGCGCGGCAATTGTTCCAACAATTCAGTGACAAGGAAAACCGTTGTGCCGGCTTGGCGGGCGAGATTTCCGTCGCTGATTGGAATCAGGGAGATGAGCGCACGCTTGAGAAAGTCAAACAGTTTTATTGCTGGAACTGGTTTCTCTGCCATTTTCTGTTCCATGACACGAATTATCGAGCGTGTTTTCGAAAAGTCGGGCAAGCCTATTTGGCGCGGCGCGAGGATCGGTTCGCCACGCAGTTCCAGCCTGTGTGGCGCGAGTTGGAATTCGAATACGGATTCACGCTCGATCATCTGGTCAAGGGGTATCGAGTCGACCTTTGTTCCTGGGACTGGGAAAAGCCATTTCACGAACTTCCCTTCGGGCATTCGGTCCGAGTTCGCATTGTCGCGGCACGTGGGTATCAGGCGACCGGCGTCCAGGTCGTGGCGGGACGGCGTTACCACTATCGCACGGAAGGTTGCTGGTCGCGTGCCCGGCGCTCCTCGACTGGCGGCGTTGAACATGCCAAAGGAAAGTGTCTTGAAGCCGTCATTCTGCACGGTGACGAACTGACAGATCCGTTCTCGCTGGATTGCTCGGGCGACTTCTGTGCGCCCTGCACCGGCCGTCTCCATGTCCGTTGCCGTACCGATTGGGACTGCATCGCCGGCAACGAAGGTGGCGTCGTGCTCGTGCTGGCGCGTTAGACACCGTTGCTCGATTCGAGAGAGCCTCTTATATTCTTGCAAGTAATATTCCTGCCAAATCTTCCGCACGGATCCGTGGTCGTGCCGCGGCGTAAGAAGAGG
>Ga0114931_10009544_pt1 | contig 11621 bp, 8 predicted proteins | sample 2SBtaG_FD_89579 | JGI IMG/M metagenome (GOLD analysis project Ga0114931, IMG submission 89579) | Deep subsurface microbial communities from Kolumbo volcano to uncover new lineages of life (NeLLi) - 2SBTROV14_V59a metaG | ecosystem: Environmental > Aquatic > Marine > Volcanic | place: Kolumbo...
CATTAACTTTACTTATTGGGCGCAATGGTTATAAAGGTTTTATGTGAAGAGGAGGCTGTCTATTAGATATGATTTCAATCCGTTGTCAGAAGCAGCTTGATGGCTTACTTTCAAAGTGGCACAAGAAACTGTTGTCCTACACATATTCAGACTTTATAAGACTTTTATTCCTGTTGGGTACTCAACCTAGTGTCCTATTAATGCGAGCATGTGGACAACAGTATGATGGAAAAGCGGTGGAAGAATTACTGTCCATGACTAGTTTTGGTAATGATTTCTTATCAGAGTTATCAAGCCAGATAACAGATGTAGCAGATGCGGCTTTAATCAGGAAAGGTTGTGTTTTTGAGAAAGGGTTCGTTCAATCCATACATGTAGATGTCGCCTTGCCTGTAAATATAGCTAAGGTTCCATTTGAAGATGTAATATCAATATTGAAAATTAATGACTGTTACAAAAAAGATATCACCAATGCTATTGAAGACGGCACTTTCCCTTATAAATCATTTGGGCATTTTTTACAGGGAGGTGGGGAGGCAAAAAGATGTTTAAGGCGTTTGTACAGAATTGATGTTAATACAGTAGCAGCAATTGATTTATCAATTCAAGATTTGTTGGCGAAAGAACTTTTGTTAAACCGTACTAATGAAAAAGAATCAACAGAAAAACCTACTCTTAGTCTCCGAGACTTATGTCATAATGTAGATGATGTTCTTGAACAATTAACTGCCAAGGAACAAAAAATATTACGGATGCGTTTTGGCGTTGGTATGAACAAACAGTACACGCTGGAAGAAATTGGCAAGCAGTTCTTGGTTACTCGTGAACGCATAAGACAGATAGAGGCTAAGGCACTTAAAAAGCTAAGACATCCTTGTCGAATCAACAACCTTAAAAGTCTTTGTATGCAACTAAGGAAAGAGATTTTCGAACAATTGATGAATGATGAGATTGGTGTGGTGACGAATGAGAGTGACAAACACCTTATTAAAAGGGTTGACCCAAGAATTACACTGGCAGTTGTGATATCTGAGGGAAGTCTGAAAAACTGGCTGAATAAATTCTTTCTAAAGGTTGGTTCTGGATGGGTCAGTTTGGACTGTTCATACATCGAGTTATTGGTCACAGAGAAGAAGCTCAAAGCGCATATAAGAGAAATTAAACTTCCTGTGCCGATAAATTCTTTGAAGGAACATGTGGATTTAAGAGCATCTAAAGTAATATTGGCATTAACCAATATTGCTAACCAGTTCGATGGCTACCTGTGTAAACGTGGGGCAATACATGAAAGAACAAGAAGAAGCGTACGTCTGCATAAATTAGCTCAATGCTATTTCCCCGGGCAGTTGTTTGAGACCAGAGAAATACTAGAATTGTACAATCGATTATTTCCAGGTTCGGAGACACGACTTAGGTTAATAGAGATGGATATGAGTAAGGCTTCCCACCTCTTTGTAAAAATTTATGAGCACCTCTGGTGTTCATTAGGTCGTTGGGGAACTCCAAAGGTAGAGCCTCTCGCACATACAGAGAACATTAGCGAAAGTTATATTAAAGAGCCTGATATGCAGGAAGGCGATCAGGATGATATTGAGGATCCTTCGATCACTGAGTCTCTTGTAACAATTTTAAGAGAGAATGGCCCTATGTCTTTCGTAGATGTCCGCCAAGCGATGAGAAACACATATGGCCCTAGCTTCCCGGATGGCAGCATGGTGATAATTAACATCAAAGGGGAATTTATTCGATTAGCTCCAGGTTTATATGCTCAACGATTTTAATATTGATGGCGAGATTCCGGAAGCAGGACTAACCGAATATCAATGTCGAATATATGCACTCGCAAAGAAAGGCGGTGAATCAGATAGCTTCTATCCGCTTTGGACTAGAAAATACGAGATGGAGTTAAGTGCGTGGGCAAAAACATCTGCCGACTATCGGTTATATGAGTCATTGCTTGATATCATTCAGCCGTCATCATGGCCATGCTCAATGGAAATACGCACTGAATGGGACTTGGAGAAAGCGAACCGAGCTCACTATCAATTATATCGGGATCCAAAACCGAGTCTAGTGAAACCAGATATTTCTCCTGTCGAACTCTTTTCAATTCTTAAATATTTGGAAAAGCATGGACGTGTATCATGGATGACAGTTAATCGTTGTATGGGCGAAAGGTTAGACTCTATGTGTGATGTTTGGATGCTGGGCTTATTGGCATCAATAGAAGCAGTTCTGGTTCCTGAGCACTGGCAATTGCCTCACCATACTGGGTCGAAAATGCATTCAACATTGAACGATTTGGAAAAAGAGCTTATAACGTCAGGTGAATTGAGCTGGAGTAAAGGTTTTCTGAAACAAATTCAGAAAACTTTATCTCTAGTGAACAGCCCAAATGAGCGAGTGGTTAATCAAAAAAAAGTATTTAGATTAATCGCTGACAATTATGCGAATAAATTTAGTTCAAATGTTGGTGTCAAAGTTGATGGTAGCTTTGATGAGTTTCTGGAACAACATCTTGTGGAGAAAGAGAAGAATGAAATTGATATTCTGTTTAATACCCTATGATTAAGGTATTTGGGATCGCTATATGAGTAGAGAAGAGATAAGCTCACTTGCAGGGCATTACAGAACCGGAACATCGAACATTTCAAAAGACTTTTTTGTCCCATGCTTGAGAAACTGTAGTAAATATCGAAGAGCGGTTGGGTATTTTTCTAGTACTGTCTTAATTCAATGGGGTGAAGCTTTGCCTCGCCTTATTGAAGATCATGACGTGAGTATTGAATTGATTGCATCTCCTCAGCTCTCCACAAACGATATCGTAGCCCTTAGATCTGTGATTGATGATGAAGAAAAACACAATATCTTAGATAAAAAAATAGAAAGCCTCATTCAAGCATCACTTGATATGGTAAGTGACGATAAACGATTGGCTTTATTCTGCTGGATGGTAGCGACAGGAAAGTTGGAAATAAAATTTGCTTTTCCAAAGCATATAGATGCTCCGGGCATATTTCACGAGAAAATAGGCGTGTTTGATTTTTCTTGGGGTGACCAAATTGCATTTACAGGCTCAGCTAATGAGACTCTAAGTGGATATGAAAGAAACTATGAATCAGTTGATGTATATAGAAGTTGGTTGGAATCGGATGCAGAAAGAGTTCAAGTAAAGCTATCCCAATTTAGTGAGGCATGGAATGAAGTTGCAGCCGGATTAGAAGTTGTCTCATTATCTGGTGAATCCCTTAATCGGATTAAAGAAATTGCCCCGGATGAGCGACCTTTGACTCAAGTAAGAGAAGCTGTTTTAGAGCCTCCTAAAGACTATGGAGCTTCATCTATTTGGGTTCATCAAGAAAAAGCTACCAAGGCATTTTTAGCAGAAAAAAAAGGTATATTGGAAATGGCCACGGGAACTGGTAAAACCAGAACAGCTATTAAAATTATCTCTGCTTTATTTGAGCAACGGCTCATCGATAGTGTGATCGTCTGTACGGAAGGAACTGATCTCTTGGATCAGTGGAGTAAAGAAATCTTGTCACACATAGACAGCTTGGGAGAGTTGTTAGGGGAACAAATATTATTGTATCGCCATTACGAAAAATTCCATGAATTAAGTGATTATTCATTAAGCCCTGCCAGCGGAATCATTACTATATCTAGGGGGCAACTGAGCAAGCTATTTAAGGTGTTACCGGAGGCTCAAAGAAAAAAAACTTTGATCGTTCATGATGAAGTTCATGGTTTTGGCACTCAAAGCCTGAGGGAAAACTTACTGTTAAACCATGTTGGGTTTGAATATAGGTTGGGATTAAGTGCCACTCCTGATAGAGAGTATGATCAAGAGGGGAACAAATTCATCGAAGGTGAAATTGGGCCAGTGCTTTTCAGTTTTGATGTTGAGGATGCAATTAAGAAGGGGATATTGTGTGAGTTTAATTACATTCCTATTCTTTATGAACTAACAGAACATGACAAAGAACGCCTTCATCAGGTTTATGCAAAAAAAGCTGCACGGGCTAAAGAAGGCAGACCTATGACCAAAGAAGAGGTTTGGATGGATTTGGCTAAAGTATATAAAACCGCCGAAAATAAACCTCTGGATTTCAAACGCTTTCTTTCTCAAAAGGGCTCAAGTTATTTAGAGAGGGCTATAATCTTTGTTGAGACTAAAGAATATGGACAGCCTGTTTTAGACATTATTCACCCTTATACTCACGAGTATCGTACTTACTATGCTGATGATGAGAGGCATTTGTTGGTTGAGTTTGCTAAAGGGAAAATTAGTTGTCTTATTACCTGTCATAGGATTTCGCAAGGTATAGATATAAATAATTTGGAAAACATTATTCTATTTTCTTCTTCAAAGTCTAAACTAGAAACAATTCAAAGAATTGGTCGGACTTTAAGAACAGACCCTAGCAACTCTTCTAAGAAGGCTAACGTGATTGATTTCGTTCGTGTTGATGAAGATACTGGGGAAATAGCTAATACAGATAGAGAACGCTTCGAATGGTTGACTGAACTATCTCAAGTTATAAGGGAGACATAATGGCAGTTTCTGATGAGCTGGTGAAAGCAATAAAGAATGCTGTGGTCGATAAAGGACAACCGGATGCAGTTGCAACAAAAATAAAGGCTTGGCTTGATAGTATAAGTGAGTCTCCATTGGATGCAGATGAAAACTTTCATCACTTGGAAACGGTTTATCGTGCGATTAATACAGATTCGCAAGGACCATGTGATGAGAATTGAAATTGAAAAGTGGACTAGCGAAGGATTGAGATGTCCTGATGGAACTGTTGATCTCACAAAAGATGGGGTACCTTGTCCTATAACATTGATTCAGATGCCAAATGGCACAGGTAAGACGACCACTCTAAATTTATTGCGTGCTGCATTATGTGGAGATGGTGAAAAATGGGACGCGAATACAATCCGGCAATATAAAAAATCAAATGGCTATAAACCGAACGTAGAGTTTCTTCTTCATATGCGCGTTGATAGTGCACCGTTAACAATCGAGATGCGATTTGATTTTGGGGAGGGAGTTGTTGTGTATAGAACAACTTCTCCCGGTAGTGGAGGTATAAAATCTGGTTGGCATCCGCCAAGCGAATTGGCTCGATTCTTTTACCCGTCTTTTATTAATTTGTTTATTTTTGACGGTGAATTTGCCGAAAATCTTTTGGACTCTAGTAAAGCATCTGCTCAGCATGCGATAGACTCATTATTCCAACTTTATTTGCTTGATGAACTTGACCAAGTTGCCCAAGATTTTTGGGATAAGCAAACACGGTCTGGTGGTGCTTCTACTGAGTCTGGATTGAAGCAATGGAAGAAAAAAGAACAGTTTCTTAGCCTAAGTGTGAAATCAGTAGAAGATAAGAAGAAAATTGCGGAATCAAAGTTAGAGACAACCAAACAGAAAATTGCTGAGCTTAGAAAGAAAATATCCGAGCATGTAAGTTCTATCACAAATGTGAAAGAAAAGTATGAGACCGCTGTAAAAGAAGAAAGTGAGAGTAGAAGGCAGCTAGATGAAACCACTCTAGAGTTAATGCAGAAAGTTCGCAGACCAGAGTTATTACATGATTCGTTCAATAACGCATTAGTTGCATTGAAAGATAATCTTAGTTTTCTAAAGTTGCCTGAAACAACTTCAAGTCAATTCTTTGTCGATCTCGCCAAGGAAGATAATTGTGTATGTGGAAGACCAGTCGATGATGATTGCAGGCAAGTTATCCTTGAGCGGTCAAAAAAGTATTTAGGAGTTGAACAGGCTGGTATTATCAATGCGATAAAGTCAGATATTGAAAATTCATTACAGTCATCCGATGGCGATCAAGCACTTCAGCCGTCAGTTGATCGATTAAATGAAGCCGTTAAGCGGCATATGAAAGCAAAACAAAAGGTTGAAATGCTTAAGAAACAACTTATTGATCAGGATGATGAAGATCTTAAGAAGTGGGAAGCAGAGTTGCTGAAGCTAATAGCCGAGGAAAAAAAGTTAGCAGACTTACTGACCGAAATAACCAGGCATCCAAGAGATACTGATGACCAGAATACGAAGTGCCTTGCTGCCCTGAAAAAAAAGTTAAAAGAGGCGGAAGATAAGGTTGCCAAAATTACTGGAACTGTTGAACTAAGATTGCAGACGGAGATCATGCAAACACTGATTAATGATATTCGTGATAAGGCGCGCCTATTAATCAGTAGTTCGGTATTAGAAGAAGTTAATGACAAAATCGTTGAAAGTGTCTTGGTGAGAAATCCAATACGATTGTCTGCAATTGGCACTTCATTAACGCTTGAAGGTCAGGAAGGGGCAAGTGTCGGGCAGACACTTGCTTTAGGCTATACTTTTTTAACAACATTACTCAACCGAAGTAATCATCAATTCCCCTTAGTAGTTGATAGTCCAGCCAATCCGCTATCAATCGAAGTTCGACGAGAAGTTGCTAATTTCTTACCTAATTTAACTGATCAGTTTGTTGGGTTTACAATTTCATCAGAACGAAAGGGTTTCACAGATAAACTGGGTGAAGTATGCGGGGATGGAATCAAATATCTCACGATATTCAGAAAAACTGATGGCACAAATGAACTCCAAAAAAACATCCCTAAAACAGATGTTTTTGAGACTGCAGATGGCATGATAATAGAGGGTGAAGATTACTTCGATGGTTTCGATTTGGAGGATGAGTAATGCCTTTTAGATTAAAAAATGAAGTGGATAGTTGGTTTTCACAAATCCATAAGCAAGGTCCATTAAAAACCAAGTTTGATCTCTATTATTTTTGCTTAATGGCAGGTTTCTCGGCGAACAAGAAGAGTTCTTCCGTCGAGGCGATAGCTAGTGAAATAACAGATAATTTTGTTGCCGAGTATAAGCCTGTGCAGCGTTTGATCATTGGTCTTTTAATTGTGGCCGAGATAAAAAAACTTGGAATTGAAATAACTGATAAAGATGAAGTTCAAGGAATTCTCATTAGGTATACCACTCCAGAGTCATTAACTCATTTAACAGAAGAAGGACTTAAACAATTAAATTGTTACGCTAGTGGAGGGTTTGATTATTTAACCAAAGTTTTTCCTACTAAGCCTCATACATTGGAAGAGTTTTTAAGGCGCTACACACAAGTAGTGGATTCAGCAGTGAAATCTAATGATTTACTGCTGCAATTTCAGTAACACTGTTTTCTGAATAAATTGAGGAACAATTTTAATGAGTATTGAGCAATATATTAAATCAAGTCAATCTACTCTTGGAAATTATTTTCTAAGCGAACATGGGAAATTTCGGATACCCCTTAATCAGCGCCCGTGGAGTTGGAAAGCTAGTGACCTTGAAGGCTTTTGGAACGATTTATTGATTGTGTCTGACAGATATTACCATGTAACCGGAACTGACCAAAACAAATGGCAAAAGAAGACAGGAGCTGAGCCAGCTCCTTATTTTATTGGTGCGATCGTTGCAATGAAACAAGGCGATGAACTTGAACTTGTGGATGGCCAACAACGAATAACTGCGGTAACAATGATCGTAGCAGCTTTCCTAGAAGAGTTGTTTGAAATACAAGCTAATTATACTGGTAGTAGGCGAGGAGCCACAGCGATTCAATTTGCGGTCAGACAAGCTACTACTTGGTTAGAAACACCAGATGAAAACCCTAAGCTTAATGTTGATGAGCAATTCCAAGACTTGTTTTATGCATATATCAGTAAACCAGTAACAAAAGAGCTTAAGGCACAGGCCTTGGAGGCTCTAGATCTCGATTTTGCTTCAATGCCGTACCATAAAAAGCTTGTGAATTGTTATGATTCTATTAGGAGTACGATTAGTGTCTTTCTTAGAGAGATAGCTGAAACTAATCGAATAAAGGCAATCAATGCGTTGCTTGATGTTCTTGGCAATTCCTTTGTATGCATTTATGCGACTGTTAATGAGGAAACATTTGCTCTTGAGGTATTTAAAAGCCTAAATGCAAAAGGGATCCCCTTAACTCAAGCAGACAATATTAAAAATGAACTGTTTGTTCATTCTCAGAAAGCAGATCACATTAATATTCGACAGCATTGGATTTATCTTTCTCAAAACGTACCTAAAGGATTGATTGAGAATTTTCTCCGTTTAAGGCACATATCTCTTATCGGCCCTTGCAAGAGTAAGGAGTTATATAAAACTCTTCTTGAAAAAGAGATTCAAACACCTGAAATAAAAATGCTGAAGCTTATCAAAGAGTGGCGAAAAGATTCTGAATGGGCTGCTAGGCTGACATTGAACAAAAGTTACTCATCTTATAATGCTCAGATAAAGTATTTATTAGATGCTTTGTTTGAAAAATTAAAAATATCCTATGGGTTAATATTTTTGCTGGTAGCTGCAAAGAAGTTCCTTCCAGACAATAAAAATGACTTTGAAAAGGCAGCTAGATTAACCTTAAATTACTGTTTTCGTTTTTTAACCATTTGTGACAAAGATACTCCTGAACTAGAGGCCAACTTGGGTAATGTGGCTCGTGAACTACATAATGGAAATATGACACTATATGACGTTGCTAGAGAGTTGAGGCTATCAAGTCCTGACAATGTGTTTAAGATGGAGTTTGAGGTGAAATCTATTCGGACCACAGATGTTCGCTACTATATTTTTCATGAAATTGAGAAGTACCTAGGAGGGTACGGACGCGTACCTGCTGCAGGTATTAATCAATCTATTGAGCATATTATGCCAAAGACCTTTTCCAAAGCTAAAAGTCGGAACGGTGAGTGGAGTTGGGCAAAAGATAGTTTGGATTTACATAAACAGTTTCTGAACAGGCTTGGAAATATGTGTTTAATTGAGAAGGATATTAATGGTCATGTTGAAAGCTACGATTTTTCAGCGAAGCAGGGGGGTGGGTATCCCGGCAGTGCCTCCCAAAGAAAAGGTGAGCGAAGGAAGCATTATGGTGATTCAGAAATGCATTTAGTAAAAGACCTAGCTGATGCGGCTAAATATTCAGAATGGAATTTTGACAAAATTAATGAGAGACAAAAAGTGCTTGCTGAGACCGCCATTAAGATATGGACACTGAAGATAGACGAGTTTTAGGGGATTACTCTAGAAAATCAGTGACGATAGCCTTATATTAGAGCCACTTACAGAGTTTACAGGCTTTGTTTTAATTATTCTATGCCCTCGAAGTAAAACTTGGCGTTTACTTAGCACTTCTTGCCAGCCGTTAAGTGTTCCAATAGTTGAAGTGTCCTCATAAAGGCCCCATTTTTCTTCTTGAGTTGTAAGGCGAGAGAATTTTGCATATAGATCATTAGATTCAGATATAAACTCTTCTTTTCGGTGTAGGATTGGAGGGTTCTTGCTTTCAGAATAACGCCTGACTTTGAATCGAAATGTTTGTAGGTCCACACTAAGTGATTTTACTAAAGCAGGGTGAGGTTTTTTTTCAAACTCTGGGTAGGACAGAAAAGAAACCTTTGGTTTATCTTTTCTGAGCTTAAGAATATTAGCGCCTGCCACTTGACCAACGAAGGTCATTGCACATCCGGCATAAAGCCTCAGCAAAAGCGGCAGTTCATCAACAGCGGAGGTGTGAATATATAGCGCTGTTGGAGTGTCTTTTCCTACAGGCGAGCTATCCATTTCTTTCTTAAGCAGCTCAAGGTTGCCAATGGAATATAACAATTCATCTGCTTTGCTGCATGCATTGGTGTAATTTGAAAGCAGAGCTTTAATATCGTGTTGAAGTTCTGTGGGTAGTTGCCCGAATTTTGGTCGGCCCTCAAATTGGTTCAGTGCCAAATATACTAACAGATCCTCGGTTCGATCCTGTTTTACTTGTTCCCAGTGCTCTTTGCCCGTAACACGGCGTAATACTGCATACGCTTGCTTAATGCTTCCAATCGCAGTCGCAAGCGCATCCGCTTGAGGGTCTTCTAACGGAGCTGGCGGTCGCCCACGATCATGAATAAAGCTTTCAAGGGATTCGAAAAGTTCTTTATGGGTTTCGTATAGCTGGTCGCTGATTCTAACCTTTGTTGACGTTGTATGGCGTTTATATCGTGTTGACAGATAGGACTGACGAGTGGTTTCGTTACGAAAGAGATAGAATATGCCTGGAGCTGCTGAAATAGGGCGTTCATCTACAATGGATTCAAGCCAATCCCTAAGTTCATGATGTTCGAAATATTTTTGGAATGTACCGATCGTGCTTGAGTATTCCGAGGCAAGTCGGCACCTGATTCCGACGCAAGCCGACACCCCATTACGATCGAAGTCGGCACCCTATTACGACGCAAGTCGACACCCCCTGGATGGCGTTTACATGTAGCTGATCTGGATAATTTCAAAGAGGCATTAACCTCCGCAAAAAAGCGAAGGAGGAATGATGCCCGCAAGGAGATTATCCGTGAGAAAGATCAAGGAAGTACTGCGATTAAAATGGGAGGTTGGCGTTACCGATTCTGCGGTGTCGCGAAGCTGCCATATAGCCCGCAGCACGGTGGCTGATTGCATCCACCGTGCTCAGGTAGCAGGCCTGAGCTGGCCCTTGCCTGATGATATGAATGACGCACGACTGGAGGCGTTGCTCTACCCTGCGCCAGCACCATCGTCGGTTCAGCGCCCCATGCCGGACTGGCCGCAAGTGCATCAGGATATGAAGGGCAAGAGTGTCACTCTGTTTCTGCTATGGCAGGAGTATAAATCCCATCATCCTGATGATGGCTTCCAATACAGCCGTTTCAGTGAGTTGTACCGGCTATGGCGAGGTAAACTGACGGTGTCCATGCGCCAGACGCATAAAGCCGGTGAGAAGATGTTCGTGGATTATGCCGGTCCTACAATCCCCATCGTGGATCGGGCAACGGGCGAGGAGCATCCTGCACAGGTGTTTGTCGCTGTTCTTGGCGCCTCCAGCTACACCTATGCCGAAGCGACTATGACGCAAGGATTGCCTGACTGGATTGGTTCGCATGTGCGCACATTTGAATACTTCGGCGGCGCACCTGAGATTGCTGTTCCAGATAACCTGAAGTCCGGTGTCAGTAAGCCATGCCGGTATCATCCGGACATCAATCCCAGCTATGCCGATCTGGCCAGGCACTACGGCATCGCCGTGATTCCAGCCCGTGTGCGCAAACCGAAGGATAAATCAAAAGCAGAGGGCGGCGTGCTACTGGTGGAACGCTGGATTATGGCGGTGCTGAGGAACAGGACGTTCTTCTCGTTGGCAGAAGCCAATGCGGCCATCAGGGAACTGCTGGTTCAGCTCAATGAGCGCCCGTTCAAGAAGCTTCCGGGCTGCCGCCGCAGCCAGTTTGAGGAGCTGGATAAACCCGCCCTGAAGCCACTGCCGAACACGGCTTATGAGTATGCTGAATGGAAGAAAGCCAGAGTCGGAATTGATTACCATGTGGATGTGGATGGTCATTACTACTCCGTCCCATATCAACTGATAAAACAGCAACTGGATGTCCGCATCACGCGCAGTACGGTGGAATGCTTCCATAAGGGCAAGCGCGTTGCTTCACATATCCGCACCGATAGACGTGGACACACCACGATCAATGAGCACATGCCCAAATCTCACCAGTCCTACGCCCAATGGACACCC
>Ga0114931_10009545_pt1 | contig 11621 bp, 10 predicted proteins | sample 2SBtaG_FD_89579 | JGI IMG/M metagenome (GOLD analysis project Ga0114931, IMG submission 89579) | Deep subsurface microbial communities from Kolumbo volcano to uncover new lineages of life (NeLLi) - 2SBTROV14_V59a metaG | ecosystem: Environmental > Aquatic > Marine > Volcanic | place: Kolumbo...
CCTTCAACCAATACTAATACTAATACGCCCGTAAATGTCGGGCGTATTAATGGTCGAGCGACCAAACTTCCAACGCCAAAATACACCCGCGCGGCAAGATCTGTCGGAGCTTCGGGAACGGTTAGAGTGAGAGTCGTTGTAGATGAAAATGGAAATGTCGCGTCAGCTAGAGCCATTTCAGGGCATGCACTTTTAAGAAGATCAGCCGAAACCGCTGCACTTCGATCAAAATTCCGCCCGGTCAGCCGAAACGGTCGGCATGTTAAATCAATCGGAACGGTCGTTTATAAATTTGTAAATTAGTGAGTCTTTTGTTTATCATCAAATGAAACCGCCATTTCAACGGCTTTTCTGGGATTAATAACTCCCCAACCCTGTCTATCAACCTCAAAATGCGGCAAACGTTCCGCCGTGCAAATCAAAATTCTTTTGACCTGTTGAGCGGTTAAACTTGGGTTCGCTTCGAGCATTTGTGCAGCAACCGAGGAAACTATCGGTGCGGCAAACGAAGTTCCATCGACATATTTATAATGTTTGTTGATCACGTTTCCCTGCCTGAGCTTTAGAGTGACAATCTGCCGAATGCTGTGTACGGGGCGATCAAGAGCCGCATCAAGATCAGCATCAACTCCCGAATTCGCGCGAATCGTCGAATGTAAATCCCCATCAGCTGATTTATCCAGAGTCTCAAGCAAATCCGCCTGCTGTGCCGTCGGCGTGCCCGGTAAAATTGGCGCCGGCACCCAGATGCTCGGAGCTATCACTTCGGGTTTTTGAAAACCGTCCAAAGTCGGACCATATGAACTCCTATACATTCCACGTTTTGCCCGATTCATAGAGTTTTTATCGTCCAATCCACCGACAGCTATGCATGAAGGCGAACTTGCCGGCGGAAACACAGGGTGATTCGGAAGATGCCCGGCATTTCCCGCTGCACATACGATCACAAGTCCTATACTTACACATGCTTCTACCGTTTGAGAGAGGGAATCGTGTAAATAACTGTTTTCAAAATCACCACCAGCCGAGATATTTACAACCCTTATTTTATATTTCGTTCGATTCTCCATCACCCACTCAAGACCATCTTGAATATTTTGTTCGGTAATTCTTCCGGTTTTCGCGAGTTTTACCAAAACAACTTTGGCATCGGGCGCAGCTCCTCGATAAAAGCCGTTTGAAAGCGAACCATTTCCGGCGGCGACAACCGATGTCATCATCCCATGCCAACTTGCTACATCAGGATTAAAAAGCTGCGAAGTGTCACACTCTTTCATGAGCATGTAACGATAACCAATTATCCTGTTCTTTGGTTTTATTAAATCAGGGTGCGGATAAAAGCCGGAATCGAGAAAGGCAATTGTCACACCCTTGCCTGTAAACTTCTGCGAAGCATCAATGCGAAGCGGCGTGGATAAAACGTGCGAGCCATCCTTTTGCATCGCTGCCTCTTTTACAATATCGTGTTGAGCGCGCTCGAATAACTCCACGCATCTTATACAAACCGCTTCAAAATCCCCTGTATCAGGCGCGTTCGCTCTAATCAATTGACCCAGACTTTCGTCCAAACTTTCTAAAGACACGAGTTCTTCCTGTGCCTCTCTTGAGCATACCGGACAAACATTTTTACCAGCCGCGATATCTGCGCTCGTTTTTGCTCTCGGAAATGAATTTGCTTCTTGTGGATTCATATTTAAAATCTCTGAAATGATAGAATGTCGAAAGTTTTCGCAAATGTAAAATGAGTAAAGAGAAGTGTCAGGTGAAAAATAACAAGTGACGAGAAGCACTAAGAAATGAATAGAGGTATTATCGTAATCTTTTCTTTTATTATTTGTCGCTTCGCGCCTGCTGCTACTCATGTTCTTCAAAAAAGATGGAAAGAAAAAAGGTTGGAATAGCTTTATCGGGCGGTGCTGCACGGGGATTTGCGCATCTCGGTGTTCTTAAAGTTCTCAAAGAGCACGACATCCCGATTGATTTCGTAGCGGGAACATCTGCCGGCTCTTTTGCAGGCGGTGCTTTTGCCGCGGGACTGCCGATTGAAAGCATTATCGAATTAGGAAAACAGATAAGTTGGTACAAAGTTAGCGGTTTATCGTTTTCCGCACGAGGTTTAATCTCAAACGCGCCGATTGCCAAACTTATCGAAGACAAATTTCCGTCCGATAGATTCGAGGATTTGCAGATACCTTTTGCCGCTGTCGCTACAAACCTCGAAACAGGTGAAGAAAAAATCTTTCGTGACAAAGGCGATTTAGGATTTGCGATTTGTGCCAGCTGCGCGATTCCGGGGATTTTCGCACCGCTTCAAGACAAAGATGAAAACCTTTATGTTGATGGCGGAGTCGTCGCTCCAATTCCGACAAATCCAGTTAAAGAATTGGGCGCGGATATTGTTATAGCTGTTGACGTGATCTCCTGCGGTTCAAGCTATTGGGGAAGACCGTCAACTCTGGTTGGAATCATTTTTCAATCGGCTTTAATGCTCTTGCGAACTGCCGCGATCAATCAACATATTCAAGCAGACGCAGTTATCATCCCGGAAATTGCTCACCTCCGCCCCGATGAAATGGGAAAACTATATGAATTTGTCGAACTTGGTGAAAAAGCTGCTCGAAGCCAAATCGATAACATAAAGAAGCTTATATTCAATAGTTAATCGGAATGGTTAAAAACTCTTCTGGAAGAAATAAAAAGTACCCTAAAAAGAAAAATGCGACTTCAATTCCAAGCCGCATTCACTTTAGTCAAATGATTCCTACTAGCGGGACTTAATCTCAACTTTCAAATCAAAATCGCCTTCAGATAATCCATTTGCGCCAGCCACACCAATTAAAATGCTGTACGCACTGCGAATAGAAATATAGCTAACCTTTCGTATTCCGTTATCTCTGTTTGAAACCCGACGCGTTCTACTTACATTTGCATAAATCGGATAGCTTGCTTCGCATGAAATTGCCGATTGAACATTTGGAGGAACGCTCTGTCGCCTCATTCCCTGCCTTAGCGCATAAAGATTTATCTTTTTGCCGTTTTTGGGTATAACAGTGACCTTTAACGACGAAGCTGGCGGCATGGTAATTCGATAAAAAACGTGATTTCCATTAAACATTTCAAACCGCGTTCCCGGAAAACACGCGACCGAGCTTCTTTCTGCCCAACGCAGCGTCGAAAGCCGAGTGCCGTTTTTCAAATTTCCTTTCACCTGTCCGGCGTTATAACCCGCCGGCAATTTTAAGGGAATCACCTTAATCGGTTTCTGAGTTGTATTCGTCCTTGTTCTTGTTTTTTCACCAACCGGTGTCATTGTTTGCCCGAACGAAAAAACACTCAACGCCAATATCGCCATCATTGTACTAATAACTAACCTCATATAATCTCCTCTAAATATCGAAAATTTTAACTGTGTTTTTTTTAATTTCTTTATCCACATGCGTGACGCATTTATAGTGATGTTTTTGCCTTAAACATTTCACATACTAGATTCGAAAGGCATTTTTGATTTTTTCGGAATTCTTAACAACGAGGCTTTATATTGAAAAACTTGTGGAGGTTTGCCACAATTCTGAATGTCGTTAGCCGTCAGAATCGAGTATTTCGAGGTAGCACCTCCGATGTTTGGAGTTTCATTTGCATATATGACTTTTGAAACTCCAGTTTGCCTAATCGCATATGAACACAATAAACAAGGTTCATTTGTAGTAAAAAGACTAAATCCATTTAAGTCCTTACTTTGCACACGCTTAACCGCTTCGCGAACTACCAGAATTTCTGCGTGAGCAAATAAGTCTTCGCTCCGGTTTCTTTCGCTCGCTTCCGATAGAATCTTTCCATACTCGTTGGCAATTAAACTTCCGACAGGTGTATCACCTTTCTTTTTGGCTTCTGTCGCCAATTCGAAGAAACCGCGCAAAAGCTGCCGCATTTTATCGCCGAAATAGAAATATGAGTTGAATCGGTGAAGCTGTCTTCACGTTTTCAAAAAAATTATGTTGCAGAAAATCGATTAGATACCTTTTGATTCTTGGTCTTAAAATCCCTAAACAACTCAATTCTACGCTTGCAAGTTCTGCGCAAAGAGTGCATTATATTCCTCGTTAATCCTTCTCTCGCATCAGGTTATTGATGCGACTAGTCAAAGACGGTTTTTTGGATGAGTTTGAGAGTAGGTTCGTTTGTAAGCACAGAAGTCGCTCTTAAATTTTTGAGCATCCGAAACCCGACCCTTCGTAGCAGACCGTTTTTCTCCGAAGTTACATCGGTTCGACGCTTCTCTTAGATTATCCCTTACCGGGAGAAAAACAAGGTAAAATTATGTCAAATAAACTATATGTAGGAAATCTTTCCTTTAATTCATCTGAACAGGATCTCGAAGAAGTTTTTGCAGAAATCGGAACTGTTGAATCAGTAAATATTATTGTAGATCGTGATACCGGACGCTCGCGCGGATTCGGTTTCGTAGAAATGTCGAGCTCAGAAGAAGCACAAAATGCTATTTCGCAGCTTGATGGTTCCGAAGTTGACGGTCGAAATCTTAAAGTAAATGAAGCAAAACCACGTGAAAATCGCGGCGGTGGCGGTGGCGGTCGTGGCGGCTACGGCGGCGGCGGACGCTGGTAAGAATTTGGACGTTTTTAATGTCTGATAAAAAAAGCCTTCGGCATCTGCCGGAGGCTTTTTGCGTTTCGAAAACAATTCTGGAAGTATAGTCTGACACACGACCGAAAGAGAGTGAGCATAGTAATCTCAATAGCTCAGTTACCAAACTCGGTTCAATAGATAACTTAAACGACAGTCTGCTAGCTCATTCGCAGTCGTATTTCCGCCTGTGAATATACCTGACGAGTTTTTTCGCGGTTAACTTTCAAACTGGCTTCTTATCTTTAAGATGTCTTGTGGTCCGTTCAGTAACAGAGGAAACCTCTTGTTTTGCGGTTGGCGGCATCAATAGTTCATTTGTGGTGGATCTAAAACTCTTCGGTTCAGGCTCAAAATCAAAGTCAGAGGATTCCTTAACGCTATTTGTTTCTTTGGGATTGGTAAAGAACATCCCATTAACAATTAAAGCCAATCCGATGCACAAAGTTACTAATCCCATCGCCGCCATCACTATCACATCTTTATCCTTTCCAAGAATGCTTGCCAAAAAGAAACCAACGGTAACTCCTAAACCGATAAAAGAAACAATGCTTCCATTCCTCACTCGGCGCATTTTCTTCTCTTTGGGGGATTCCAAAAATTTCTCTACATCGGGCAAAACTTTCTTGGCAAACTCGCTCAATTCAGACGCAGAAGCTGTATTTTGAATTTTTGCGGCAAGGGCTCTTCCTATTTCTTCACGTGCAGAAGTAGGCGAGGATGTAAGCTTGCTTGGGCTTTCTAGCACCAAATTTACCGAATGCAAATCCGCCCCGCATGACCGACAATATTGATTTGATTGTGTGTTTTCAAGACCACAGCCCGGACAAAACATATTCTTTTTTCCGCCCTAACCAATTAACAATATCTACCTACGAGAAAAACGAATCAATAGTTCACCTTTACTCTGCTTTCCATCCCAAAACCTTATCAACACTCGTAAATGTCATCGAGTGATATCCGGAACGCGATTTTTTATAAATCTTCATTGCGCGTTCTTTTCCCTCGGGAGTTTTCGCAAGCTCGTCAAAAAGCGGCTTGATAAATTTGCGTCGTCCAACCGTCATAAGGAATTCTTCTAGCCGCGCATCTGCCGGAGCATATTTATTTTGTATAGACATTTTTAACCATTGAAATGCTACCTCTGAATTGCCGGCTTTTGTAAATCCAAAAGCCTCATCAAGCTCCTTCATTTTTTCAGTATCAAGCTTTTCAAAGTTTCTTAAGAAACGCAGCCATTCCTGTGTTGACCAATCTTTGGTCTCTATATCTTTTGCTTTGGTTTTGCCTTCTTCAAATTCTTTCGAGATAACATCAACTGCTGTAAGCGCATCGGATTTTGGTTTGGGTGCGGTTTTTGGTAATCCGGGTTTGTTAACCCACTCGTCAACTTCTTCTTCAGTAACGATACCCGGATTTTTGTCTAGCAAATTCGCTTTTAAATAGGCAACAAAAGTTTCTGTAGTAATACTCTGAAATGAATATTTGGCAAAATAGCTTTTTACAAACTCATCAAATTTTTCACGTCCAAATTTTTCTTCCAAATATCTTAAAAAGAGCGAACCTTTATCGTAAGGAATACCAGTAAATCCATCGTCGGGATCACGTCCATTTAAATTAACATGGAGAATTTGATCGGGTTCTTTCGTTTCCTTTAATTCTTCAAGAAGTCCTTTTTTGGCAAGAGCCGCTTCCATTTCGCTCTGCTTTTTGCCGTAAACCGCTTCGGTGATTCGATAGGTTAGATACGTGGTAAATCCCTCATTTAGCCAGAAATCACGCCAGGTTGCATTCGTCACAAGATTTCCTGACCATGAATGTGCGAGTTCGTGCGCGACAAGTGAAACAAGGCTTTTATCTCCTGCGAGTATCGTCGGAGTTGCAAATGTAAGCATCGGATTTTCCATTCCGCCCAGAGGGAAACTCGGCGGAAGCACAAGCAAATCATAACGTCCCCAAGCGTATTTGCCATAAATCTTTTCGGTAGCAGCAATCATCTTTTCTGCATCTTCAAATTCCTTTGCCGCTTTTTCAACCACCGAAGGCTCTGAATAGACTCCGGCGCGTTTTCCAAGCGGACGAAATTCCAGATCACCAACTGCGACTGCTATTAAATAGGGCGGAATCGCCTTTGTCATTTTGAATTCATATTCGCCATCTCGCGCCTTTTCTTGGGAATTACCTTCCGCGCTCATTACTGCTAAGAGTCCCTTTGGAGTGCGAATTTTACTCGTATATGTAACACGAACATTTGGAGAATCTTGAAGCGGTATAAAGCTTCGGGTGTGAATCGCCTCTCCTTGAGAATACATAAAGGGCATCTTCTTTCCGGCAGTTTGTTCTGGCTTAAGCCACTGTAAACCAGAAGCTTTCGGACTCGATGAATAAGAGATGCGAACTTTATCAGCGTCAACTGGGAGTTCAATTGTCAGTGACGACCCTAGAATTTTATCTTCGTCTCCGAGTTCAAATTTGGTCTCAGTATATGTTTTGCCGCCATCATTTGAGGTCTCGGCTTTTTCGATTGTTAAGTCACGCGAATCGAGAATCATCGGTATTTTTTCTTTGCCTTTTCCTCGCTTGAAACTCAAAACTACTGATCCTTTGAACATCTTTTTGTCAAACAAAACGTCCCAGTCAAGATCTAAATTTGTTACGCGAATCGCTTCGGGATTTGCATACGAATGAACATCTTTCGCCATTTCTTCCTTATCACCTTTAGTGTTTTCACCAGTTTTACATCCGAGTCCCATACTAACACAAAACAAAATACAAGATATGATCAACAACCGTAAAACTCTCATTTATTCACTCCGCTTAAATTTTTCTTAAATTATATGCTGATGTCGATTAAATTGCGATGGTCTAAATGCATTTTCGCCCGCTGACATTTCAGCGGGCGAAAATCTTTTTCAAGCATAAATAACTTTTTTTAAAACCGTGAAAGCAAGCTAGAAACGACCATATCGTTTCCAGGGAGCCCTGCCGCTTATCGCATTTACAAAAGCATGAACCGGTGTTACAAACATCCGGAGCAATCTAACACCCATACGTGTCTCCGCTTTTCGTTCAAGCCAATTTTTCAAGACATATTTATCAACAACGTCGCTTCCAATTAGCATTGCCGTTCCTATCGTGGGTGTAAGAACGAGATCTTGGTACGACATGTGGCTAAATGTCCTGGTCGCATATATCCCTACGTTTCCAATTGACGCTTCGCTAATGGGACCTAGTTCAAATTGCGCACTCCAGACCGCTGACCAAGCCATAGCCTTTGCCCGACTTCTCCAATACGCCCTAGATTTACCAAATTCCAAAAGACGCGATTTTTCACTATTGTTTATAAAAATTCTTCCCGTCACCGAACCCTGCATACCATGTTCAAGGTAGTTTGTAATAAAACCATCGCCATCCGCCCATCCTTTCAGATTTCTCACAGACTTGAACCAGTCCGCAAAAAAACGCCCTCCCAATCGGCTATTTGTCCTCGGCTGAGGTAATCTAGCCATGTGCTGTATCGTAAGGAATGTAAGCGACTGCACAATAGCATTTTTCCAGTGAAATTTGCCATTGGTGTATGCGCGATTGGTATCGTCCGGATTATTATTAATTGATTCGCTGAACAGAAAATCTTTGCGGTTTTCCGCTCTGATTCTTCCAAATTCTGACGAAAAAACCTCACGATTTAAAGGAATCTGCAATTTATTTTCTTCTGAACCAATCTGAGGCTTCTCGTCGTTTACGTCTGGCGAAAATTCTGAAATCATCCTTTCTTCTCGTACTTCAGAAACCTTCGAGACCTCAATATCATTTTTTCCGGCTTTGCGGGCATCATTCGGGAAAATCAAAGCCATATTCGATCCCGAAAAAATCTTTTTGCGCGTATCTTCAATTAACGTTTCGTGCAGCGTGTTTTTCTCCTTTTTGCGTCCGTCTAACTTAATAGGCTCCGCTAAATTCAGAGAGCGATATGTAACGGCATTTATCTGCGAAGGAATGTTATCAGATCTGTTTTCTGCGACCGTTTTGTTAAAAGCAGTTCCCTCAAAAACGTTCCTTTTCTCCTGGGCAATTAGGCTAGTGCTGATAAAAAATAAAGTTAAAATTACAAACAGCACTTTATTCAATATTCTCATGTCTTTTTAGTATGACCTTCTATTGTGTTACGAGTTCGGAGAGTCCAAGAATTATAACGTAACTTATACAAAATTCGCAAGATAAACCCAGGTGTTCTAACAATTAGCGAAAAAACTGTAAAGACTTGAATTTTTCGTAACTAGACGCTCTATGGAATCCACACTTAAATCCATTAAATTTTTCGGACAAAATCATGTGTCCGTATCACACCTTCTTTAATAACTTTTGCGTTGATGCCTCTAAGTTTAAACTTCTTACCAATGGGCGAATTTACAAATTTCATCGCCTCTAAACCAAAACGAGCGACAAACTTTTTACAGCCGGTATGAGGAATCGCGGTTATTTCAATAACAGCCGAACCAATGCCGAGTTTTGTTCCGGCAGGTAGATTTTCACCGCTCAAATCCATATCTACATATAATTGATCGCCGGCTAATTTCCAGCGTTCTTTGTCCTGAGCAACAAGAGCAATCAGCCGGGCGTTGATTATATTAAGCTGCATTTCAGGGTGACCAAAACCATCTGTTGTCCGCGAGCTTCCGCGAGTTTTCCAGTTATCGCCAACGAGTCCGACTTCGAAATTTAGATGTCCTTCTTCTAAAACTACCCGCCGATCAACTTCAGGACGACAAACAATCATTTTTAATACGCCGTTGTCTTTGGGAGACTGCGTGATTTCGTCTAAGCCAGCTTCGAGATCTTCTCTTGTTAGATGTTCAATCTCCATTTCTACCCTGACCTCTCCAATATAATTTTTCAGACCACCGGAACATAATGTGGAATTCTAATTTCAATCATTATTGTGACAGCTTTACCAACATTTCGACCATGTTTGCACCGAGCTTTTCTACCCGCAGCTGCATTTTCTCATCGATAAAATTGCCTTTATCATCAAATGCCTGAAAAGAATTTGAAACGGCTGTTTGATCCGGCAAAACAATCACGCCCATTGTTGAAAGAATTTTGCGAATATCAAAAAGCCCTCGCAAACCTCCAAGCCCGCCCAGTGAAGCACTCATTAAGCCCGCAATCTTACCCTTATAGCAAGCTCCCATTTTTATTTCACCGTTTGGTCTTGATGTCCAATCTATAACGTTTTTTAGGGCGCCAGAAATCGAACTATTATATTCAGGCGAAGCAATAAGAAACCCCTCGTGGGTTAGCAATAGTTCCTGCAGTTTTGCGGCGTTTTCGGGCAAACCTCCTTCTTCCTCGATATCTCCATCATAAACCGGCAAAGGATAATCCTTGAGGTCAATATAGGTAATCCCGCCGCCTGCCTTTTTCGCACCTTCAGCCGCAACTTTTACTGTCTTTTTATTCGTCGATTCCTTTCGTAAACTTCCGCCGAAAGCTAAAATTCTTGGTTTTTGATTCATTGATACTAAATTCCAATGTCTAAAATATTTTGATCAAAATAAGTTTGCCATGAATCAATGGCAAAAAGAAAGTCAGCCAATGTTTGAACTCCGTGTTTGCGAACGCATATAATTATTCGAGCAACAAGTAAATTCAAGAATCAAAAGAGGATAGAAAATGAACTCAATTAAATTTGCGTTAATCATAATACTGTTTTTCGCGTTTGGTGAAACCAACGGACAAAAGATTGGAAAACCGGGTGAAATGGTCGGCAAAGGCACGGTAATTTTGCGTGCAGCGAGGGTCATCGACGGTACTGGTTCGATCCCAATAAAAAATGGCGTTGTCGTTGTTAAAGACAATAAAATTGTAGCTGTCGGCAAAAGCGGAATGGTCAAGATTCCACAAGGCGCAAAGGTAATTGATTTGGGTGAAGCGACATTGATGCCGGGTTTTATTGATGCACACACTCATATCGTTGGAAGAGTCTTAGGCGACCCTGAAGGGCAAAATGCTCGATTTCGCGATTATAATTCGTTTGCCGCAATCCTTAGCGTTCGTAATGCACGGAGGACACTTCTTGCCGGTTTTACAACTATCAGAAATGTTGGTGCCCCGGGTTTTGACGATTTGGCAATCAGAAAGGCGATAAATGAAGGCTGGATTGTCGGACCGCGTATGATAACTGCAGGGCATTCCATAGGAATCACCGGCGGACACTGCGATGAAAACGGCTACAAACCCGGCGCTGCTGACGGGGATTACAGGACGGGGATTGCCGATGGAGTTGACCAAGTTCGCGCCTCCGTTCGATACCAAATAAAATACGGCGCAACCGTAATTAAAACTTGCGCAACAGGCGGGGTTTTGTCGGAAGGCGATGCTGTTGGTGTCCAACAATACTCTTTTGCAGAGCTTAAAGCGATGGTTGATGAAGCAAAACAGCATGATCGCAAGGTTGCAGCCCACGCCCACGGAACTCAAGGAATAAAGGTTGCGACCCGTGCCGGAGTTGCTTCAATCGAACACGGTTCTTTTCTAGATGTTGCCGGCGCAAGATTAATGCGTGCAAAAGGGACATTTCTTGTTCCAACACTCATGGCTGGCGAGGCTGTCGAAAGGCTCGCAAAAAATGGGTTCTTAAAAGGACACCGCAGAGAAAAAGCTCTCGCGGCTGCAGCTGCTATGCGAAAAGCGATAAAAATTGCGATTCGAAATCGCGTGAAAATTGCTCTTGGCACAGACTCGGGTGTAATTCCGCACGGCACTAATGGACGTGAGTTTCGATTGATGGTCGAATGGGGCGGAATGAAGCCGCTTGCTGCGATTAACGCAGGGACTCTAAATGCCGCCATATTGCTTGGTGTGGACAAAACCGTCGGCTCGCTTAAGGTTGGAAAATATGCCGATATTGTTGCTGTCAAAGGAAATCCTTTGACGAATATAAAAACTATGGAGAAAGCCACTTTTGTGATGAAAAATAG
>Ga0114931_10009546_pt1 | contig 11619 bp, 10 predicted proteins | sample 2SBtaG_FD_89579 | JGI IMG/M metagenome (GOLD analysis project Ga0114931, IMG submission 89579) | Deep subsurface microbial communities from Kolumbo volcano to uncover new lineages of life (NeLLi) - 2SBTROV14_V59a metaG | ecosystem: Environmental > Aquatic > Marine > Volcanic | place: Kolumbo...
ACATTCGTCCCGATCGTCGGCAGGACGTAGCCGAAGGTCGCGACCACCTCGCCCACGCCCGTCGCCGGGTTGACGATGTCCGGCGTGATCGTCAGCGCGAACAGGAGCACGCGCTCCTCGAGGGGCTCCATGCATGGGCTGGCCCCGGCCTGGGCCGCCAGGCGACCCGCCTCGCTCTCCGTTCGCCCCAGCAGCCCGCCCAGCCAAGAGCGGAACCCACCAGAAGCGCGGCCGGAGGAGGAACGGTGCTCATCACGCGAACGTTGCATGGCCACTCCCTGTGACGTGGAAGGCTTTGGCTCTGGCAGGGTGAACCGGGGATTCCATCCCAGGATCAGCCCGCGCGGGCCCTGTGCGCTCCAGCCGAGGCCTCTCGTGCCGATCCGCGGGGGCTTTGTCTGAGCGCCCGGAGATCGAAACGAACCGCTCGGCTCTGCTCCGTGCCCCCGGGGTACACGGCGGCGCATCCTGCGCGACCCTGGAACCGGGAGCCACCATACCCTACCCCATCCGCGTGCGCGACACAACCGTCTTGTGCGGTGGGCGGCTTTCGCGGCTGGACTCGGGCCTCTGGGGGCGACAAGCGGGGGCCGCCCCATACACCTCTGCGGTCGCCGCACTCGCGTGCGGCACCGAGCCACAGTCTACTGGTTCGTCGCCGATCGATCCAGTGTTCCCCGGGGCCGGGCACAAAAATTCCGGGCCATCAGAGGATCCGCCGGGAGCGCGGGTAACTGCCCAGGACGGTCAACTCCTTGCAGTGTTCGAGGGCCTCGTCCAGCGCTTGCCTCATGTTCGGGTCGTCGCGGTGGGCCTGGGTGTCGATGAAGAACGTGTACTCCCAGTTGACCCGCCCGCTGGGCCGCTTGTCGATGTGGGAGAGGTTGATCCCCGCCCGATCGAAGACCGCCAGCACGCCCACGAGGGCCCCTGGCTTGTCGGCCGTGGTGAACATGACCGAGGTCTTGTCGTCGCCGCTGGGCTTGGCCCGCTGCTTGGAGATCACGAAGAAGCGGGTGATGTTGTTCGGGTTGTCCTCGATGCCCTCGAAGAGCGTCCGCAGCCCGTAGATCTCCCCGGCAAGGGCCGTCCCGATCGCCGCGGAGGTCGGATCGGCGCCGATCTGCTCGGCCTTGGCATATTCCTCGGCCGCGGTCTGGACCGCCCGGGCCGTGCTGGCCGCTGCGATCCGGTCCGCCTGGGGGTACTGGGTTGCGAGCCACTTTCGGCACTGGGCAAAGACCTCGGGCTTGGAATGGATCCGCCGAACCCGCGCCGGCTCGCAGTTGCCCAGGAGCGTGTGGCGAACGCCCAGCTGCACCTCGGCGTAGATCGAGACCTCGGATACGGCGTCGCGGAAGGCGTCGAGCGTCTCGACGACCCCCCCGCCCGTGGAGTTCTCGATCGGGACCAGCCCGTAGTCCACGTGCCCGCGGCGAACCTCCGTGAAGACCCCCTCGATCGCGTGCAGGTCGTCGAACTCGACGGACGAGCCGAAGTGCCGAACGGCCGCCAGATGCGAGAACGAGCCCGGCGGACCCAGGAACCCGATCCGAAGCGGCTGTTCGAGCGCAAACGAACCGGACATCAACTCGCGGTAGACGGCCTCAATCGTGCGCGGGGGCAGGGGCCCGTCGCTGCGGGCGAGCGCCTGATCGAGGACCTGCGCCTCGCGGTGCGGGGCGTAGATCGGGACGCCCGAGCCACGCTTGAGCCGACCCACGTCCACCACCAGGCCCGCCCGCTCGTTGAGCAAGGCCACCAGACGCCGATCCACCCGGTCGATCCGGGTCCGCAGCGCATCGAGCGCCGCATCCCCATCAGAACCCTGACGCCGGGACGATGCGGGAACCTTGGACCCAGCCTTGGATCTGGCCCCGGCCTTGGGCTTGGGCCGGGTTCCAGACCCAGAAGAACCCCTGGTCCGTGCCCGGGGGCTTGGGGCTGTTCTGCTCTCCTTCTTCTTCTTGGCCATCTGCGTTGCTCACCGTGGCCGACCCGGGGCGGCCCGGTCGATCCACCTGACTATCGGCCCATCGGACCCGCGGGCAAACCGACCCTGCACAACTCGACCCGAAACCACGCTCGGACCGATCCCAAACCATAGAGTTGCCACGAGGAGCCCCGCACGATGCCTCCCCCGCTCCCGCCCGACCAGCTGATCTCCGCGATGCGCAATCTGCCCGTCGAGGTCCACTGGGCAGCCGCCTTGGGCCTGATCCTGGGCCTGGTTCTCTGGCTCGTCGGGCGATCCGTGATCAAGCCCATTCTCGCATCGGTCGGCTTTGTCGGCGTGGGGCTGCTCGGGTACATGCTCGTCCCCCAGACCGGGGTCAACACACTGCTGAACATCCCCTCACCGTATGTCGGGCTGGGGATCGGCGGTCTGTTGGGCTTTGCCCTTGCTGTGACCCTGTATCGGTTGGCGATGGCCACGGCCACCGCCTTGGTTCTCGGACCGATCGCCGCCCTGGGCGCCGCCGGCTACCTCCAGATCGCCCCGGTCAGCGCGCCCGAGCAGGCCCCCCAGTCCGCTCCGCTCTCGGGCCAGGCGCTGTACATGCCCGGCGTCCCGCGCGTGAGCGACGCCCCGGCAAGGGAAAGATTCGTGCCGGCCGCTCAGGTTGACACCACCGCTCCCCCGGCGCCCGAGGCGGCCGATGCACAGACGAACCCCGACGAGCAGGCCCAGCAGCAGGTCCGGGCCGGCCAGGTCGCCCAGCACGTGCGCCGATTCGCCGGCGCACTGCTGGACGAGTTGCTCGGGGCGTGGGTCGCCCAGCCGATCCGGCACCGGATCCTCATCACCATCTCGGGCATCATCGGCGCCTCCCTGGGGCTGCTCATCGGGCTGCTCATGCCCGAACGGGCAGCGGGCGGGGTCACCGCCATGCTCGGCTCGGCGATCTGGCTGCCCAACTTCGTCTGGCTTTCGCTGACGCTGAACATCGCCTGGGCGCGCTACCTGCACCAGGGCCCCGTCGTCTGGCTCAGCGTCTGGCTCGTGCTGGGACTGCTCGGCGCCAGCGTGCAGTGGATCACGATGCACCGTGCCAAGAGCAAACCCGACAGCGAAGGCGATTGATCGCCCGCGCGATCCACCTCACACGCTTCGTTCCCGCGGAACCAGCGATTCCATTCACGGCCCGCGTGGATCGTCACGCTCGGCCAACCCCGCGCCCTCGCTGTCGGCGTTGGATCCCATCGCCGCCGGGGCGGGTCGGTTCAGGCGTGCCGCCCGCTGGCTGGCACGCATGATCGGGTTCGAGGCGACGATGAACGCGAGCACGCCGGCAGCCGAGAGCGTCGCGGCCAGCGCCCGAGCCGGGAACGGGCTGGGCCTCGTCTGGGGCGAGCCCGCGACGGGCTCGTCCAGGACCGCCGCCTTGGCCAGGCGCAGGTAGTACACGCCCGAGATTGCCGAGTTGATCCCGAGGAGGATCACCAGGGGGATCTCGCCGGCCCGCACGCCCGCACCGAACAACGGCAGCTTGCCCCAGAATCCCAGCAGCGGGGGCAGGCCCAGCAGGCTCAGCGTGCACAGGGCCATCACCGCCGCCAGCACCGGGTGGATTTGGTACAGGCCCTTGAGGTCATCGACCGTTTCGATCTCGCCCGGGTCCGCGTCTCCGGCCTCGGCGTGCTCGACGCTGCCCAGCACCGCGAAGGCGCCCAGATTCATCACGCCGTAGGCGAACAGGTAGAACAGCACCGCCGCCAGTCCGTCGGTTGCGAACGAGCGCCCCGGCCCTGCGACGATCCCGACGAGCATGTACCCCGAGTGGGCGATCGACGAATAGGCCAGGATCCGTTTGATCGAGTTCTGGAGGATCGCCAGCACGTTGCCGACGGTCATGGTCATCGCGGCGACGACCCAGATCGCCAGGTGGAACATCTCGGGCAGGCCCGTTCGGGCGCCCGTTCCGACCGGATGGTTCCAGCCGGCGACGGCGGCCAGCAGCATGATCGCCAGGAAGCCGGCCGCCTTGGGCGTAAAGGCGAGGAATGCCGAGACGGGCGCCGCCGAGCCCTCGTACACGTCCGGCGTGTACATGTGCATCGGGACGGCGGCGATCTTGAAGCACAACCCCAGGAACGAGACGATCAACCCGAGCAGACCGATCGAACCGATCCCGTTCTCGACGAACCAGTCGTGGATCCCGGGAAGGCTGGTCGTGCCCGTCGCCCCGTAGAGCAGCGTGAATCCGTAGAGGAACACGCCCGACCCCAGCGCCCCGAGAAAGAAATACTTGATCCCCGCTTCCTGGCTCCGCTTGCCCGCGGTCGAGATCGTCACCATCACATACGTCGGAAGGCTCGTCAACTCCAGCGCCAGGAAGAGCCAGATCAGGTCCTCGGCCCCGGCGGTGAGCATCACCCCCGTCAGGCTGAACAAAAAGAACGCGTAGAACTCGGCCCGCGTCGAACGCAACGGATCAAAGCCCGATCCGGCGCGGACCAGCCGCTCCTGCTCGCGGTCCACCGTCCCGGCCAGCAGCAGGAGCATCAGCAGCCCGACCCCGGCCACGAGCGTCTTGGCATAAGGGACCAGCTCGGGCATGAGCCCGCGACCCGGAGGCGTCGTGTAGATCGCGGCGATCCGCCACGATCAGCGTCATCGCCGCGATCGGCGAGCAGGCCTTGCGGATCCGGTACGTCGGCGACAGGCCCAGCACCATCACCACGCACGTTCCGAAGAACATGAAGATCTCGGGCCAGAGCGTCGCCAGACGATCGATCACGGGGCATCCTCCCCGGCCCGGTCGCCCCGGCCATCGAGCACCAGCCGCACGCCCGTTTCACGCTGGCGCTGCGCCGCCGCCTGCTCGAAACGTCCGATCGTGAGGTTGATCGGCCCCTCCAGGCTCCGCAGCACCGGCGCCGGGTAGACGCCCAGGAACAGGCACGCCGCCGCCAGCGGAACCAGCAGCCCGATCTCACGAACGCCCAGATCACGCGGCAGCGGACCCGCGTGCTCGTCGTGGCCGCCCGGCTCAAACAACGGACCGAAGACCAATCTTCCAACCATGTACAACAGGTAGATCGCCGCGACGATCATCCCGGTGGCGGCCACCGCGGCGAACCACGGACCCAGGTTTCCCCCCGTTCCCCCGGGCAGATCGCCCCAGACGTCCCCGGCCTGGAACGCGCCCAGCAGCGAGAGGAACTCGCTGATGAAGCCGTTCAACCCCGGCAGCCCGACCGACGCGAGCACGAAAAAGACCATGAACGTCGCCCAGATCGGCATCCTGGCGGCCAGACCCCCCAGCTCACGCATCGACCGGGTGTGGTACCGCTCGTAGATCATCCCGATCAGCAGGAACAGGGCCCCGGTCGAGAGCCCGTGGTTGACCATGTAGAGCACGGACCCGTTGAGCCCGGCGCTGTTGAGCGCAACCATCCCGAGGATGCAGAACCCCAGGTGCGAAACCGAGGAATACGCGACGAGTTTCTTGGCGTCGGTCTGGACCCAGCAGATCAGCCCGGCGTAGATGATCCCGATGATCGCCAGGGCCGCGATCGCCGGGGCGTATTCGAGCACGGCCCCGGGCGCAAAGCCCAGCGCGAACCGGTAGATCGCGTACGTGCCCAGTTTGAGCAGCACGCCGGCCAGGAGCACCGATCCGGCCGTGGGCGCCTCGGTGTGGGCAAGGGGCAGCCACGTGTGGACGGGGAACAGGGGAACCTTGACCGCGAAGCCGATCATCAGCGCCAGCAGCACCAGGGCCTGCTGGTGCGGGTTCATTGCGCGGGCCGTGGCCGCCAGGCGATCGATCCGGAACGTCCACACGCCCGTCTGGTCGGCGTGGAACCAGGCGACGTAGACGATCCCCGCCAGGGCGACGACCGATCCGGTGAACGTGAAGAGGAAGAACTTGATCGCCGCCTTGTGGCGATTCGTCGAGCCGTAGAGGTCGATCAGGATGAACATCGGGATCAGCGTGAACTCGAAGCAGACGTAGAAGAAGATCACGTCGGTGGCCGCGAAGACCCCGACCATCGCCGCCTGGAGGACGAGCATCCAGGCGTAGTAGGTCTTGACCCGCTCATTGATCGCGGTGAACGACGCCGCCACGCAGATCGGACCCAGCAGCAGCGTCAGCAGGATCAGCAGCATCGAGATCGAATCCACGCCGACCGACAACTCCAGGCCCAGCTGTGGCAGCCAGGCGATCGATCGCTCGAACTCGACGGGCTCGGCAAGGCCCCAGTGGAACTGGGCTAGGGCCACGATCCCGAGAGCCAGCGGAATCAGCGTTCCGAGCATCGCCAGCGGGCGGGCGCGGTGAACGGGCAGCAGCGCGACAGCCAGCGCGAAGACCAGCGGCGTCAGGATCAACCCGAGCAGGATCACGCGCAGCCCTCCCCGTCCCCAGCGCGGGCCAGTCGCTGCCCGATCAATGTGCTCCGTCGTGTCGCCATCACATCGTCGCCAACCAGATCACCAGGAGGATCACGCCCACGCCGCCGGCCATCCCCGCAGCGTACCCGTGCAGCACGCCGCTCTGCGTCGGTCGCACGAGCGAGCCGACAAACCTGGGCAGCCACCCGAACAGGTTCACCAGCCCGTCCACGAGCAACTGATCGAACCAGTAGAACACGAACCCGAGCACCCACAACGGCTTGCAGATCAGGAAGTCGTAGAACTCGTCCACGTACCACTTGTGCCGGGCCCAGTCGGCCACGCGGGTCCGCGTCAGGGCCAGATCGTCGGCACGGCTCGTCGCGGCATCGGTGCGCCCCGCGTAGTGCAGCCACCACGCCGCCGCGATCCCGACAAGACCGAAGACCGCCGAGATGTAGAACATCACGGCGTGGGGGTTCTGACCCAGGAACGTGCCACCCGTGTGGCGTTCCTCGACGACCTCGTCGCCGATCGAGTGCGCGAACGCGCCGTGGGCATAGGGCGATTCGTAGTTGGCGCTGGACGCGTGAACCATCGACCCGATCCATCCCTCCTGATCGCGATCGATGAAGTACACGCCGGCGACCAGGATCGAGGAAACCGCCAGGATCGTCAGGGTCGTGTTGATCGCCCACCTGGGGGCGTGAGGATGGAAGCCGCCCTGGCTCCCAGTGGCACGGCTCGCCGAGCCGTGTCCCCCTTGATCTGCATGACCGGTCTGGAGATCTGTGCCGGCGTCCTCGTCGCCGTGCCACTCTTCGCCCGGCTCAAACCGGACCGGACCCACGAACACGCGGAAGAAGACGCGGAACGTGTAGTAGGCCGTCAGCCCCGCGGTCAGCAACAGGATCCATCCGATGATCGGCGAGCCGTAGACGGGCGTAACGAACGCCTCGGCGATGATCATGTCCTTGGAAAAGAAGCCAGCCGTTCCGGGGATGCCCGAGAGGTTCAGGCTCGCCACGAGCATGGTGATGACCACGATCTTCCAGCCGGTCATGCTCCAGAGGCCCGAGACCTTCCGCAGGTCCAGTTGCCCGGCGAAGCCGTGCATGACGGCCCCGCAGCAGAGGAACAGGCTGGCCTTGAAGAACGCGTGCGTGAAGACGTGGAAGGCCGCCCCGACGCTCGTCAGGACGCCCAGCCCGGCGAACATGTAGCCCAGTTGCGAGATGGTCGAGTAGGCCATGATCCGCTTGATATCGAACTGGGCCATGCCGATCGTCGCGGCCAGCAGCGCCGTCAACGCCCCGATCCAGGCGACCGTCGGCAGCGCCCACGCGCTGCACACGAACACGAGGTACATCCGCGCGATCAGGAACACGCCGGCGGTGACCATCGTGGCCGCATGGATCAGCGCCGAGACCGGCGTCGGACCCTCCATCGCGTCCGGGAGCCAGACGTACAACGGCAGTTGTGCGCTCTTCCCGAACGCCCCGACCATCAGCAGCACCGGGATCAACTGGATCAGGACCGGGATCTCGGCGAATCGCCCCTCGCGGGCCAGATCGACGTAGGGCCCGATCGCCGTGAACAGTTCCGTGTACCGGACCGTCCCGAACTGTACGAACGTGAGCATCACGCCCAGGGCCAGGCCCAGGTCGCCGATGCGGTTGACGATGAACGCCTTCTTGGCCGCCGCCACCGCCGAGGGCTTTTTGTAGAAGTACCCGATCAGCAGGTACGAGCAGAGCCCCACGCCCTCCCAGCCCAGGTAGAGCAGGACCAGGTTGTCGGCAGCACCAGCACCGACATCACGAAGACGAACAGATTGAACGCGAAAAAGAATCGGGAGTACCCGACCCCCGTGTCGTGCTCCATGTACTCACTGGCGTACAGGGCGATGAGCGTCCCCAGGCCCGTGATGAAGAGCATCCACAGCAGCGAGAGCGAATCGACGTAGAACGCCCAGTCGGCCACGAACCGGGACCCGTCGTCCAACGAGAACCGGATCCACTCGAACCCGTGCGCGAGCCGGACCTCTCCGCCCACCTGCACAAGTGTCAACACCGTTCCCGCGAACGAGGCGGCCAGGAGCCCGACGCTGATCCAGGCAGGGAGTTTGGACTTGACGCCAAAGGCCGCGCACACGGCGCAGAGCACGCACGCCAGCAGAGGCATGCCCGCGACGATCAGCATCGACTCGGCGCCCGCTGGCGGAGCGGCCCCTTGGGCGAGCAGGATCGGGATGTCAGCCAGGACGTTCAATGCCTCTGTCCCTCTGTCCCTCTGTCCCTCTGTGCCTCTGTCCCTCTGTCCCTCTGTCCCTCTGTCCCTCTGTCCCTCTGTCCCTCTGTCCCTCTGTCCCTCTGTGCCTTCCTCACTTCGTCTCTCCGTCTCTTCCCCCACTCACCCCCTCATCTCCGACCAGATCGACCCATCGAGCGAGTGGCTTCGGCGATAGAGGTACACCACCAGCGCCAGGACCATCGCCGCCTCGGCCGCGGCAATGGTGAGCACGAAAATCACGAACGTCTGCCCCGTGTAGTTCAGGTGGAAGCGTCCGAAGGCGACCAGCGCCAGGGCCGACGCCTGGAACATCAACTCCGTGCACAGGAACATGATGATCAGGTTCCGGCGCGTCACGAACCCGATGAGCCCGATCACGAGCATGACCGCCGAGACGAACAGGTAGTGATTCAGCGTCAGCGCGTCCATCGGCTCGGGGAACCCGGCCTGGGCCAGCACCGCGCCGATCACGGCCCGACTCCCTGAACATCCAGACGCCGGGCTTCGTCGAGTTTGGCCGCCTCGTCCAGTTCCGCGTGCTTGCGGGCGAGCACGACCGCCCCGAGCATCGCCATGAGCAGGATGATCCCGGCCATCTCGATCGCCCCCGGATGCGCCCCGAGCAGCTCGAAACCCACGCCCTCGATGTTGCTCTGGTGCACGTCCTCCGGGAGGGCGACGGTCCTCTGCCCGCCCCCGGCGTCCTCGAGCACCGCTGTCCGCGCGGCCGGATCGATCATCTGGCGCCCGGAATCCGAGACGGCCACTCGATCGCCCGGATCGGCCAACCCCGCCCGGCGCAACTCCCGCTCGACCTTGCCCGGCAGGGACGCCAGCGCCGCGTCGCCCCCCGCGACGGCGATCGGCTCGCCAAGGTGCGACACGCCCCCCGAAAGCATCGTCGTCAGAACGCCCAGCAGCAGGAACCCGACCAGCACCGCCATGCCCGGCTCGCGGGCCGTCCGGTCGTACCGGGTCAACGCCTCGTCCTGCCCGGGCGAGGGAGGCTGGGTCGCGAGCATGATCACGAACAGGTAGGTGATCAGGATCGCCCCCGCGTACACGATGATCAGCGCAAAGGCCATGAACTCCGCGGACAGCAGCAGGTACAGCCCGGCCGAGGAGAGGATCGTCAGGATGAAATACAGGGCCGCGTACACCGGAACCGGGTGAGAGATCATCCGCAGACCGGCGCCAAGTGCAATAAGAGAAAAGACATAGAAGAAGAACCCCGGACGCTGCTCGCCGGCACGCACGCCCAGGGCCACCATCAGCCCCCCGAGCGCGATCGCCGCCAGCAGCCCGCCCAGGATCTGCGGATTGAACCCCTTCTTTGGCAGCGCGATCCACAGCCCCACGCCACCCAGGGCGAGCAGGGCGTAGAGCGCGTAGGGATTGATGACCTGCTCCAAGCGTCGGCCCCGATCGGACAGCGTCGCACGAGCCACGGGCCGGATACGGATCCTTTGGGCGACCAAGGCGTCCGGTCGGCCGTGGGATGCAGAGGATAGAGCACGCCGCCAATCCCTTCAACCACACACCGGCAACGGGCGCCCCGCGACGACGCCCCATGCGCTCCGGCTGACGCCCTCGGATCCTCTTCTCCGCGGCGCAGTGATCTGCACGGGGTTGGCCGGGGCTCTACTGTCTGGCTCGTCCCTCTGTACCTCCAAGGACCGGATCGTGTCCGGATCGAACACCCCTCGCCAGCGCCCGATGTCGCCCGGCCGCGCCCGGATCCCCAACGCCCTGACCATCCTGCGCCTGATCCTGGCGGCGGCGTTCTTCGTGCTGCTCGGTTGGAGGGCGGGCGGAGCGCCCGCCGAGCCAACCCCGGATCGAGCCGGGATCCTGCTCGGCGCTGCCGCCCTGTTCATCGTGGCGGCGCTGACCGATGCCCTGGACGGATACCTGGCCCGCCGATGGAACGTCGTTTCCCGATTCGGCCGCGTCATGGACCCGTTCGCGGACAAGGTCCTGGTTCTCGGGGCCTTCGTGTTCCTGGCCGCCCCCGCGTTCCAAGTCCATCTGGACATGGACGGGGCGGTCCGGCGCCTCCAGATCAGCGGGGTCCACGCCTGGATGGTCGTGGTCATCCTCGCCCGTGAGCTACTCGTCACGTCCCTGCGCGGGGCCTACGAAGCCCGCGGCGTGGACTTCAGCGCCTCAGCCTCGGGCAAACTCAAGATGATCCTCCAGTCCGTCACGATCCCGCTCGTGCTCGTGCTCCCGGCCCTGTTCGATGCCACCGGCGGCTGGGCCCGCGTGACGATCGACATGCTCGTCTGGGCGTGTGTGATCGTGACGGCGGCCTCGGCCGTGCCGTACGTCGCCAGGGCCATCGCCGTGAACGCCAACCCCGGAGCACCCTGATGCAGGCACGCTTTCACATGGTGACCACGCACGGGCTGGGGTTCATGCGCCCGTTCCCCGGGACCTGGGGCTCGCTGCCGCCGGTCGCGCTTGCCGGGCTCATGCTGGCGCTGGGTGCGCCCCGCCCGCTCTCCGATGGGCTGCTGCTCGTGGTCCTGCTTGTCTACTCGCTGGCCTGCGTCATGTACGGCGACCACGCCGAAGCCCGATTCGGTCGCAAGGATCCGAGCCAGGTCGTCGCCGACGAGACAGCCGGGCAGTGCATCCCGCTGCTGCTGCTCCCCGCCGCGTCGATCTCGACGCCGATCCGGGCCGGGGCCACGCTGCTCGGAGCGTTCGTCCTCTTCCGCCTCTGCGACATCATCAAGCCCCCGCCGGCCTACCAGATCCAGCGACTCCCCGGCGGCTGGGGGATCCTGCTCGACGACCTGATCGCGGGCGTCCAAGCGATGATCGTGCTCCAGGTGATCCTGAGACTCGTGCTCTGACCACGCTGGTCCCGGGCCCACGTAACAGTGCGACGAGGCACATTCTCCGCGTCGAGCTCATCGGCTCATCACACGGACCGGGCTCTCGTCGATGTCGGCCGATCCACCAGTAACTCGAATCGT
>Ga0114931_10009547_pt1 | contig 11619 bp, 7 predicted proteins | sample 2SBtaG_FD_89579 | JGI IMG/M metagenome (GOLD analysis project Ga0114931, IMG submission 89579) | Deep subsurface microbial communities from Kolumbo volcano to uncover new lineages of life (NeLLi) - 2SBTROV14_V59a metaG | ecosystem: Environmental > Aquatic > Marine > Volcanic | place: Kolumbo...
TCACACCTCCATACCATCACACCATCACACCTCCATACCATCACACCATCACACCTCCATACCATCACACCATCACACCTCCACACCATCACACCATCACACCTCCATACCATCACACCATCACACCTCCACACCATCACACCATCACACCATCACACCTCCACACCTCCACACCATCACACCATCACACCTCCACACCATCATACCATCATACCATCACACCATCATACCATCACAACTCCATACCATCACACCATCACACCTCCATACCATCACACCATCACACCTCCACACCATCACACCGTCACCCCCCCCTCACCGCTGAATGACGAGGAAGCCGGACATAGGCTTGGTGTCATTGTCGCCGAGGTCAACGATATAGAAATAGGTAGCTGGAGGTAGATCTTCTCCATCCCAGGTACCTTCCCAATTGTTCAAATAGGGGCGTGCGCGGAAAACCTCATCGCCCCATTGATTGAATATCCTGAGTTCGCTGTTCGGAAATTGATTAGTACCTGCCATGCAAGGGATGATGAAAGCATCGTTGATGCCGTCGTGATTCGGGGTGATGATATTGGGGGCTTGGCAGGTAGCATCGGCGCCCACTCTAAAAACCACATTCGCGCTGGCACAATCACAATTTTGGGCACAGACTTCATAAATCACCAGGTCGCTGCCGAGAAAATCCACCCGGGCCGTGTAGGTCAATTGTCCATTTGGCAAGGTCTCGAGGGTTCCGCCAAGGGGTTGCTGGATGATATTAAAGGTGAAATTTCCGGGGATGATATCGTTGTCCGTCACATTAATTTCGGTAAAACTTCCAAAAGCTACATCTGCTGCGTCATCGTTGGCAACGGGGGCAGGTTCGTAAGAAACAAAGACGGAATCAATGGAATTTTCCCCACAAGCACCATCGAGTATCGTCCAAATAAAGATGTTTTGTCCTTCTTTCAAATTACAGGCGATTGTGTTCGGGTCGTTGGGCGAGATGAAATCAACCTTCGGGTCAGGGGAAGTCCAAAGCCCCCCTCCGATATTGGGTGCGGTAGCGCTCAATTGGGTGCAGCCATCGCCACAATCGTCGAAATCAGTACCCGCAAAGGCCGTTTCATTTGATATTTGTATCAAGACATTATCCGAAGATTGACCACAGCCGCCATCAATGGTCCATGTAAAGAAGTAGCTGTTGCCCGGCACGACGCCGTTCACTTCGGTCTTGGGGTCGGAGGGGTCAACGATATTGACCCCTAGCAGCACCTGGGCATCGGGTTGCGACCACATGCCCTGGTTGGAAACGGGCAAAACGGCGTTGAGATGAAAAGAGGAAACATTGCAAAGGTCATTCACATCACCTGCATCCGCCTGTTCGATAATGTCAACGAACACGGTTACGTCGTCGAAGGCGTAATCTTCGCAGGCACCATTTGACAAAAACCACCGGAACACAAATTCTTCCGAAGAATTCAGCCCGGAGACCGTAGTATTGGCTGCATCCGGATTGGCGATGGAAACCCCGCTTTCATTGCCAACCACTAATTCCCACCTTCCCGTTCCGGTAGAGGGTGGAGTTGCCTCCAAAGTTACCACATCGCCTTCGCAAATATTTTTATCAGGACCAGCATTGGGTTCGTTGTTAGGGATGGTATTAAACGTTATCAGTGTAGGGACCGAAGGGTCGGATTCGCAACCGTTAAGCGTGGCGACCGCGAAAAATCCAAATTCTCCCTCGCCATAAACAAGCGGGCTAGGGATAGTAAAAGAAAGAGAAGGCGAAGCCGTTGCTAAAGGAACACCCGATTCTTCGAACCAGGTGTAAAGCGCACCATCGGTAGCAGAACCGGGGGAAACACTCACTATAACGTCGTCCTTATTGGTACAATAAGGTCCAAAATTGACGGCGATGGGAGTGGTCGGCTTGGGACTGATGTTTACGTTCGTAAAAACCACATCCGACCAACAGCCGTCTATATTTACCCGCACTCCGTAAGTTCCTTCGTGCAGGTCTTTTTTGACGCTGGGAATGATTGGGTTGCAAATGGAAGAGCTAAATGCGCCCGGTCCCATCCATTCATACAATGCCCCTTCCGAACAGTCGGTAAATAAAGAAAGGGTTTCTCCTTCGCAAATCGGGCTGTTGCTGCCTGCCTGAATGACGGGGGTCGGATTGACCTGCACGAGGCTTGCCCCGGATTCATTCGATTGACATCCATCTACAAGAATGTGGACAGAGTAGCTGCCACTGTCGGCCATGCTCAATGGTCCCACTGAAAGTGTAGGGGTGGTGGTGGAAAAAGTGCCCGTCGGGGTACTCCAAAAGAATCGGATGGTATCGCCCGGAATAGGCGTATTGGTGGTCGTGCTGAGGGTTGCGGTTTCTCCTTCACAGAAGGGGTTGTTGAGGTCTAAAGCTGGGGGCAAGGGGTCCGGAATAATGGGGGGTACGATGACGGTGGTCGTGACGGGAAGGGAGGCGCAACCTTCTCCGTTGGTGACAATCAAACTATAAGGACCGCTATTTAGAATCGTCGCATTGGGAATGGTGGCAATGATGTCGGAAGAAGAAAAATTCAGTCCCGTCCATTGAAAGGTATAGGAACCATCGTTGGGGGGAAACACGGTGGCGGAAAGTTGCACATTAACCGGCCCGGAAACGCAATTTGGCGCATCGTTGGCAATCCCGGTAATTTTCACCCGGTCAACAATTTTTACAGAAACAGTATCGGTGGTAAAGCAGCCGAATTCATTGGTGACCAGCAAATTGTAGGTGCCTCCGTTCGATTGGACGGCATTTTCGATGAGCGGGTTCTGTAGGGCGGAGGTTTGCCCATCGGGAAAGGTCCACAAAAAGTTCACATTTTGCGAACCGGAAGATGCGGACAATTGTACATTCTGACCCTCGCAGGCAAGACCCGGATTGGCCGTTGCCGAAACGGCAACCGGACTAGCGGAAATGTAAACCATCGTCGGGTCGGAAATTTCCGACCGGCAGGGGTTGCCAATGACGGTCACTGACCATTCACCTGCCATTCCGCCAACGGTCACATTCACAAGGGTCAGTAAATTGGTCGGGGTCGTGATGATGTTGAAATCAGGCAACCGCCATTCATACGAAATAGCGCCTGCCACGGGAGTGGCTGTCAAGGTAATGGCGTCGCCCTCGCAGGCGGGATTTGCCGCCGAGGTGTTGTTGGTCACCTCCGGTTTAGCAGGTTGGTCAATTACGTTGACAACGACAAAGGCCGGGTCGGAATCGCATCCGTTTTTCGTGACAATTAATTGATAAACGCCTTCATTACAACTGGAAACATTGACAATCGGCAAGGGATTGCAACTGAATGATTCGTAGCCACAGGGACCAATCCAATGACAACTCTCCGCCGGGTCGGAATTAAAAGCGCCGAGGGCAACTGTTTCTCCTCCACACATGATGATGAGGTCTTCAACCGGAACGGCTACCGGAATTTCGCCGACGTTGACGCTTCGTTCGATGGATGCTTCGGAAGCACAACCACTTCTTTCCACCACCACATAAAAATCAAAAATTCCGGGAGTAAGTGGAGGAGGAATAGAAAATTCGGGAATGGTGGTGGTTGCCAATAAAGTGCCGCCGGGCGCTATTCCGCTGTACCATCGGTAACTTAGAACCGCCACTTACCGGAGCCGTCGAAAGGTTTACGGCATCGCCGGCGCAAAGGTCCGGATTGTCAATGATTAAAACGGGCTTGGCCAGGGGCAGGTCATTCACCGTAACCTGAACGGTTCCTATCGCGCCGCAACCGGTGATGCCCGTAATGGCAACGGTGTAAAAGCCTGAAAACGATTCGTTGGCATTCAGGATGATGGGATTTTTTTGAAAAGAAACAAATCCGAGCGGCCCCGTCCACTCGTATTGATACACATCATTGCCACCGGGGGCCAACGGGGCATTGGCAAATAGCTGCAAGGTATCGCTGCCGCAATTGCTGATGGCGGTAGGCGAAGGCGCTTGCGCTTCAACGGCAATGAAGGTCGTGCAACCGGCGGTGTTGCCTGCCTGGTCCTCTGCTGTCAGGGTCACTGCAATGGAGGTGCCAATCAGGTCGCAAGTGACTAAATTCGGCGAAACCGTCAGGGAGGTAATGGTGCAATTATCGGTGGTGCCGAGGTCTATGTCGGCGGGGAAAATTGTATCCTGCACTAAGCCGGAGGGGTTGATATCTACAAAGGAGGGACCACAAAGGACCGTTGGCGGCTCATTGTCTTCAACGGTTATGTCGAAAGAGCAACTGCCGGGATTTCCTTCGAGGTCTTGAATTTCATAGGTTATGGTCGTAACTCCTTGTTCCAGGGTTTCAATGGAAGGCATTAAGGGAGGGGTCAAGGTAGTGGGAGGAATCACCGTTGCCCCATCCGCACGGGCTGTTGGCGTGACGCTTTCGTAGCGGATAGTCGCGGTCATCATGCTCAGGGTATCTATGTCTCCGTCCATCGTGACCAAAGATGGGTCGCAGGGGTTGATGCCCGAACCCGGACCGCCCGGCGGGATGGGGAAACTCATAAAAGAGCGCGCAGTGATGGCAAAAGTGCCATTTGCTGCCCAAACGTTGAAGGTGTCCGAAGGTACGCTAAAGGTTGCCGTGCTGACCGTGTTGCAATCTCCCGGCGTGACATGTGCCTGTCCAATTTCGGTGGTGCCGAGAAAGTTGTCAAAGGGGTCGAAAATGTCAAAAAACTCTCCCGGGTCATTTACATCGCCTTGGATGCTGATAATCAAATCTACCGTTCCCGGAGTGGCATTGGCCGTCAAATTATCGAAAATGAATACTTTATCATTGGCCAGAAAATCACCCAAATTGGGGTTGAAACTAAACTGAATATAAGAATCGGCGGGGTTCATTGGTTGCGTTTGCATTATGGGTGTCGTAACGCCGCAATTGTCCGTAACCCCTAAAAACAAAGGAATTTCGACATCCGCCTGACAAGTGCCGGGGGCTAAGCTGATAGTGATATCCGGGGGACACAGGATTTCCGGCGCCTCCTTATCTTCAACCGTAATGGTGAACGAACAACTCGATTCATTTCCCGCACAATCGGTAAAAAAGTAGGTCACCAAATTAGCGCCCTGGTCGAATGATTCGGTAAAAGGCATGATGGGGTCCATCGGAATTCTTCCACCCCCGTTCACATCATATTCGAAAACCAAGCCGTCGGGAATTTTTACATCGTAAATAAGTTGTGCATCTACCGTGCCGCCGCAAAGCGCATTGATGGCAAAACGCCCCGGCAGATTGCCCGGCAAATCGGGTTCGAGGGTAATGGTGAGTAGCCCGTCGAAAGCCCATTGATTAAATTGAGTGGCGGAAAAAGTTACCGTGGTGGTCGAAGAACCGCATTGGGTGGGGGTGAAGTTCGTTTGGCCGAGGGCGGTTCCGTCTTCCCCCAAAATGTTGAAAAATTCTGTCGGTGATTCTGCATCAACGCTGTTCAAATCGATTTGTAAAGAGACCATTCCGAACACACTGGCCGGCGGTCCAGGCACGGTAAAATCAAAAATCAAAGGGTCAACGGGCGTTTCCAGCGTATCTACGCCCGGGGCAGTGGTGATTGGCAGCGTTAGAAATGGATTATCGGGGAAGACCAGGTTGTTGCATTCCTCCAACACCACCGGAATCAGCAGGCTAGTCGTGGCAAAGCAGTCGCCGGGGTCTGTATCCAAAGTGACATCAGGGGGACAATCGGATAGCAAAGGAGGGGTGTTGTCGAGTACTTTGAAGGTCGCCGTCGTCGTGTCCTGAAGTCCGCATTCATCTGCGACGATGAAGTCAACGGTTTGCATCCTGAAATCTCCCTGGACAGGACTCGGGCAGTTGGGCAAAGGCAAATCGGCAGGGGTTGTCGTCCCCGCATTGTAAGCAAACCAAATCAAATCCGTTGCCATCGAGCAATTGTCTGAAGCAATAGCATTGCCATTCGCATTCACCCAAACAGCAAAAGCGCTGTCAATGCTTACATCCAAAACACAGTCGAACGTGAGGTTTTGCGCAGCAGCAGTGATAATCGGCGGCGTGGTGTCTTCGGTGATAATCGTTTGAATGCCATCGCTAAAATTCCCACAAACATCCTCTACCCGCCACGTCCTCAGAATCGAAAGGTTGTTCGGGCAACTCAAGGGCGTAATATTGTCTGTAAAACTGACGACCGGGGCGGGGTCGCAATTGTCAGAAATCAGGGTAGGTGCGCCGGTTCTACTTGTATCTTGAGAAAACTGACATTCCACCGTAATATCCGCTGGCAGGGTGAAGGTGGGGCTCGTGACATCTTCCACCGTGATAACTTGGATATGGGTTCCCACATTGCCACAAACATCCGCCACGGTCCATGTTCGGGTGATGGTGTAGGTGTAATCCGTACAAATGCCGGTATTTGTTTGCGTGTTAATTTCACTGAAACCCGGCATGGGCAAAGCCATGTCGCAATTGTCGGTAGCCACCACTACGCCCACTGCGGGAACGGGGTCTTCGCAGTTGATGGTAATATCCGCAGGCCCCGTCAACACAGGCGGACTATTGTCTTGAATAGTATAAGTTGCCAAAGCCGTAGCCGTATTGCCACAGCTATCCGTGACGGTAAATTGCACGGTCACTGCACCACATGAAACAGTGAAAGCCATTGGCCCATCATTGCTGACGCTTTCTATTCCGCAATTGTCGGTGCTGTTGTTCGTCACCCGCGTCATTTGGTCGCTCAACCAAGTGGCGTAATCTGCCAGATCGCATTCCACTGTGGCATCAGTTGGAAGGACGGAAATCACCGGCGTACTGACGTCAGCGACGAAAGTAATTGTTTGCGACGCAATCGTTGAATTTCCACTCGCATCCACAGCCGTCCACGTTCTAGTAACCGTGCCAACTCGACAGGGACCTGCCGGCAGAGGGGCATCTACCGAAGGAATGGCTTTCGGGAAAGAAGCATCGCAAACATCATCTGCCATTAAAGGACCAGGAGGTGGAAAATCCGTCACGCAGTCTATCGTAAGGTCTGCCGGAATGGGGTCGGTAAAAACAGGCGGGAAGGTGTCGAGAAAAAAGAGGTTGAAGGTAAAGGTGTCCCTGTGAAAGGGCATTTCGGCATCCGTAGCGACGTAAGCCATGGTTATCGTTCGGGGTTCTGTAATTATATCTCCTTCAGAAAAACCCCCACTCAGCACAGGGTCAATTCCGAGAGGAGAACCAAAAGTCGTAGCTCCCGATGTTTGACAAACACCAGGTAAAAAGCCACCAAAATCAATGGTTGCCATACAGGAACCGTCGAGAAAAAAGGTGTCCGGTCCACAATAGCTGAAAATAAAAAAAGTAGAAGTATCGCAAACGCCCGTACCGGCAGGGCAGGGGCAGGTACATTGCGCGTTCAGTTGCCTGAAAAAAAGAAAAAACGTAAAAAAAGCAAGCAATGAGCATTGCTTCAAAAAGGGTAATCGGTTTTCCATACTCGGTTCTTTATAATGTTGGGATGCTAATTTGTTTTTCCAATACTGGTCGCAAAAATAGGTTCGGTTTTCTTTAGCGCCAAAAATAGCGATTCTTAATTACAAACATTATGTTTTTTGCAATATAATTTTCGCCCAATTTGAAAGGGGAATATCATTCGAAACAACATTGGGCGAAAGGGTAAAAGGTGAGAATGCAGGGGAACGCAAATCGGTTTTTCAAAACGGATGTTCATGGAATTAAAATTGTTGGGATAATAAATCGGTTATTCGGTACTAAGAGATTGCCCAAAAATCGGGTGCAAATTATCAAAAAAATTTCGGATTTGGATTGAAATTAGCTGCAATTTATAAAATTATAGCCTGCCGCGCCAAAGTTAAAGAACGTTCGAGATAGGAAAAACGCTGATTGGAAAAGTTTCTAAGCCCCAAAAAGGGGCACCTCCGGTCTGTGAGAGGGAGAAACCTTATTTTGAAAGGACTCTGCGCGGGCTTGGTTCATGGTAAATTGCGCGCATTCTTTCACTCGGCTCCGAAAGGGGTGTCGCTGGGGAATTGGACTCCTCCGCTTTCGGACCCGACATAGCCTCTCCGTTTTCGGAAATCCGACCCAAAACAGCTAGTTTGTTATCTTCCGTCGGCATTGCAAAGGTGGGAGCTGCCGACTCCTTATTTTTCTCCATGGCAAGGGAATTGTCAGTGAAAAAAGAATCTTCATAAGCCACGACCTCTCCAAAATCCACCGCCAAGTCATAAATATGAAGTTGATGCTTTTCGATAATATCAATCAACTTTTGGGCATAATCAGGGTCAGTCGCGTAGTGCTTTTCCTGCAAGCCCCGCGCCCATTTTTTGTAATCCCATCGGCCAATGTCGAACAAATCCTGGTAGCGTTCGCCTTTAAAAAGGAAATTAGTGTGGTCAATGTAGGAATCGAGTGCGGTGGCGTATTTCCGAAAGCAAGACTCCACTTTATTTCCGCTTGAGTCAACGTCATCATCTATTCGGTAAATGGTGTCTCCCTCCCAATCGCCTTTGCATTTGATGCCAAAGTGGTTGTTCGCCTTCCGGGCGAGTTCACCTTCCCCGGAATGGGATTCCACGATTCCCTGCGCCAGAATTATACTCGCCGGAATATTGCTTCGGTGCATTTCCCTTACGGCAATCGGACTGAATCTGTCAATATACGCCTGCCGGACAATATCACTGCATTCGCCGGCTGTCGGGAAAAAGGGGAGAAGAACAAACAACTTAATGAGGAGGTTTTGAAGACGCATGTTCAGGGATTTTTTTGAGTTTGTTTGTAAAACAAAAATGTCAATTCGCAATTAAAATAAAATCAACGAGTTATATTTTAAAATAATTTCATATCTTTAAAATAATTACTAATGGTTTGCCAAATTTATTTGGCAATTAAATAGCTGTTAGATAAGCGCCAAATAAATTTGGCGCACCAATGGGCGTTTTATCAGCAATCGTATTAGCCTTTTTATTACTATAAACAAGAAGGATACCACAATTCATATTCAATAAAATTTCTACCTGAATTTTGTGACAGGCTTTGTCTTAGTTTAAGTGAAAGTCGCAACCGTTTTCGACATCAAAATCCCTGCCGCTTCTTTTTGATAATGAACCACTTGCTGGAAGTCGGAATGGGTTATTATAAAATTACAAAAAAGACAAACATATGTCACCTGTCCGCTCGCCATCTCCGGCAACTTCTTTACGATTTAACAAAATAGTTCAATTGTAATTAATTGATTTAAAGTTACTTTTAAAATGAATTTGGCAAAATAGTTGCAGCAAACAGAAACGCAACATATGTTAGAAATGATTCATGTCAAAAGGGTGCAATCGGGCTTTGTTAAAAAAGGGACAAATCCCAATTGCACCCACGTCAAAATGATTCATGTCAGGCGAGTTTGAATTTTGACAACATTTATTTTATAATCCAGAACATGCAATCCTATGAGACCCGTTACCCCCGCGAGCATTCTCTTTTTGTTCTTTTTTTGGGCCAACCCAATCTATTCTCAAGGGCTACTCCAATTGGTCAACTATCCTGAAAAAGAGGCTTTCTCTGCCGAAGATTTTTACCGGCAGGGGCTATTTTATTTTCACAAGGAGGCTTGGGAAAAAGCAGTCGAATATTTTACGAAAGCCCTCGAAATGGATGCACAGCACCTCAAAGCCCGCTTCAACCGGGGCCTGAGTTGGTACGAGTTGCAAAAATTTAACAAGGCAAAGACTGATTTCGACAAGGTGTTGGAATCCGACCAAAACCAGGTGGAAGCCCTTGCCATGCGCGGCTTGGTTTATTTCCAAAAGGAACGCTATGGAGAAGCCATCGGCGACTTTACCCGCGGTTTGAGCATTCAAAAAGAGGACCAACTGTTTGTCTATCGGGGAACGGTTTACCATCGTCTCGGATACTTTAGGGATGCCTTTCTCGATTTCGACCAAGCCCTTCGCCTGAATGACAAAAACGCCCTGGCATATAGCGGTAAAGGGGATGTTTACGCTTCGCTGAAACAATATCAAATCGCCATTCTATGGTACGATAAAGCATTGACAATCAATCCTTCAGATGCTTTGGTACTCAATAACAAGGGGAGGGCTTTGAGTAAATTGGGGCAGTTCGGTGAAGCCCTGAAGTCCTTCGATGAGGCTCTGTGGATTGCTCCGCAAAGCCAAATTTTTTTGAATCGCGGTCTTTGTTATTTGGAATTGGAAGACCCGCGCTCCGCAAAGTCTGACGGGGTGACTGCCCTGCGCATGGACCCCGAAAACCCGGATGCTTATTACTGTATTGGCTTGGCCGAAATGAAGGAGCAAATGTACATGGCTGCCGTTGAAAGCTTTGACATCGCCATAGATTTGAACGACCAAACCGAAGATTATTTTCTGGCAAGAGGACGCACCCGTCTTCTGCAAGCACACTACAACCAAGCGATGGAAAACTTCAACCGGGCCCTGGAACTTCAGCCCGATTCGGAGAAGGCAAACGATTTGTTGCAATCTGCTTTCCAAGCCTCGAAGAACCATTTTTTTGAAGAACTCGACGAAAAGCCCCTTCCTGACCCCAACTTGGATTTCAAAAACCTCCCTACCCTGCATTCGGACGAACCGGATTCTCTTCCGGGAGGGGCTATTTTTAAAGCAGCAGAAGAATCCGATTTTTATGAAGACCCCTTTGGTGTGTAGGAACGGTGAAAAAGAGGCATTTTTTGTTGCGTCTTGAGATTATTGAAAGTCTGAAAATGCCTGAACGACGCAACAAACGCAACAAATCCAACCATCTCACCAACCCAAAATTGAATGCTGGCCGTACCCGACTTCCCCTCCTTGTGGAAAAGTAGTTCGATTATTTGTAAAAACCATTTTTTTATTATTTATTGCGCGAAATAAGAAACAATCCTGATATGTAATTTCCCGACAAAAAAACGCACTTCCTAATTGTTTCACCTTTTCCGCGGCCGCCAAAGAAGAGTTGAAAAGCAAGGGAATTGGAAAAAAATAATCTACGCACTCTGACTTGTCCTTTTTCCTTAAAAAATTACTGCGTCATAATGCGTACCTTATTTATTTCCAATTCCCTAAAACAAGTCCTCTAAACTCTTGGTGAATGGAGAGAGTAAAAATAGACCTCGAATTTATATTTAGAGCTTCCCCTGCCATCTTGTATAAATTTTTTACTACGCCCGCTTGTCTAACCCGTTGGTTTTGCGATGAAGTAGATATTCAGGATGACACCTTTACTTTCATATGGAATGGTGCGGAGGAAGTGGCTCATATGGTGGATGACATCGAGGAAGAACGCGTGCGTTTTGAGTGGGATGAGCCGGAAAAAGAAGGGGAATACCTCGAATTCAGGATGTATAAATCTCCTGTAACTTCGGAAACCATCCTCGAAATCACCGACTTTTGTGATGACGACGAAGTGGAAGACCAAAGGCAACTTTGGGAAAGCCAGGTGAAGGTTTTGCGGCAAGAGACGGGGGGGTGAGTTTTATCACTCAGTCATTGGGTTATTTAGTAACGATGAAAGAATAACTTCCTCATTTGGACGGCTTCTTTTGCCCTTATTTTTCACTTTGGAAACAGTCATTATATCAACATAACTCTTGTTTCCAAAGCAAAAACTAAGAACAAAA
>Ga0114931_10009548_pt1 | contig 11619 bp, 8 predicted proteins | sample 2SBtaG_FD_89579 | JGI IMG/M metagenome (GOLD analysis project Ga0114931, IMG submission 89579) | Deep subsurface microbial communities from Kolumbo volcano to uncover new lineages of life (NeLLi) - 2SBTROV14_V59a metaG | ecosystem: Environmental > Aquatic > Marine > Volcanic | place: Kolumbo...
TGTTTTTTCCGGGCCTGTACCGACCAGCCCCCAGCTTTCCATTTTAAATTCATCCATAAATACACCATAGCCCTGAACCGATGTAACATGCAAACCAACAAATATCACACCGTCTTCATCCGGCCTGATAATGCCGTTGGCTTCCTGCCAGGATGTGGAATTGATGTCTTCGTCGGCAAACACCGGATTGACCAGATCTTCGGGGAAGGGTGTGTTGCCCCAATAACAACCCATCGCTTCACCGGAGCCTGATAACAGTGCTTTATAAAAATAAGAGACATTATATTCTTTCCCTGCTTCAACGAAAAAAGGCAATGAAATCAACCAGTTGTCGTAGTCGCTCTGAACAATCCCCTCAAGATTAAAACAGAGCATTGAACGGTTGTCGTCATGTCCAAGCTGATCGGTACTTACCCATTTTGTATCGGAAGTGTCAACTGTTTGCCAACCGAAAGGGGGCAAAGGTACATCAGCGTCATCAAAAGTCTGGAAATAGGGATAATCAGTAAAAGCATCCATGGTGGTAAACGACCAGATGGTATTGCACCCGGAAGCCGTACCCTGGCTGTTGCGTGGGACAACCTGCAAATAATAAGTGGTGCTGGGTTCCATGTAATACACAAACCCGTTGTCCGTAATCGTTTCCCCATTGTAAACATTGGTTGGGGTTTCTGTTCCGCCACCATCGGTCCCAAAATAAATATCATAGGCATCTGCATACAAGGCAGGCTCCCACGAAAGCCACTCGTTGAGCAAAATGTCTGTTGCGCCATCACCGGGTGTGTTAAGCGCTATGGAGCATTCGGGCACAACAGTATATTCGTCAATACCTGTAATGATTAGAGAGTAAGCCTGCTGGCCTCCGCTCAAACTGCCGTCATGGTCAATATAAATTGTGTAATCACCCGGTACGGGATTGGAAATAACCACCATTTCCACATTATCCACATCATTTTTTGAATCAGTGGTTGCTGCAGCCGACGGGTTATCGGGATCGAGTTTATAGGGGAAATACACATTGCTGTTTTCATCCATAACCCTCAGGTCAAGATCGTTGACCAACATAGGGTCACGGGGGTTGAGCGACGGGGAAACAGGCACTCCGGGAGGATCTGTCCAGCAAATGGTTACCCTGAGTTCGGGCATTCCTTCGGGGACATTGACCACGCGTGTATAATTATCACCCTGCTGCAAAACAAGTTCATCTATGGAATTTTGTCCCTGGTCATCTGATATCAGCAAGGCGGCTTTTTTGTCATTCATCAGTCCCCATCCGAACATATAGTCAGGCCCCGGATCCGGGCCGGCTTCATCGGCAGTGTGCAGGATCAACCCTTTTAAAGTTGCAGAACGCATGGGTGTGCCACCATTCAGGTTTTGATAATGGAATTGTAGCAGGGCAGACGATCCGGCAACATTGGGAGAAGCCATCGAAGTTCCATCGAGTACGCCATAATCGGTATCGCTTCCATCCAATGTTGAATATACGCCAACACCTTTACCAACGATATCCGGCTTGATCCGGCCGTCATCGGCAGGTCCCCAGCAGCTAAAGCTGCTCATGACCACATCCTGTGGTCCCGTATAATTGAGCACCTCTTTAACCGCCCCCACCGTTACTATATTCTTTGCTATCTCATCGTGAGCAATACAATCAAATCCATCATCGCCTCCGTCTTTTTCCGGATTGCCATTCTGACCGGCATCCCCGGGTCCTTCTCCCCTGTCATTTCCTGCCGACCGGAAGATCAGGTAGTTGGGCGCATTATAAGAAATCTGGTCCATGGACCGGGAATCGGAATTGTAAAAACCAAATTTATAATCTTCTGTCGGGTCAATGTTGGGATTGCCAAGCCATTGCCACTGTGTTCCTGTCCAGTTCCAGCCGGTACCAAAACCATAGGAATGGTTGGATATTTCCAGTCCGTTAGCTGCTGCACCGGCCATCTCATTGTTGTCATTGGTCCATTGCCAATCCTTGAGATTTGCCGCATAAGCCATGCCTTTGGCATTTTCAACCACCCCGGCAGCGATCAGGGTGCCGCCAACATGGGTTGAATGATAATGGGTAGGATAATTTCCATCCATCTTGGTAACGCGTGATACACCCTGATCCATAAACTCCTGGTGTGTGATGCGGACCGCCCCGGCATCCCATTCTCCCAACTGGTCATATCCTTCACCATCCAGGTTCAGCCCGGAAGATCCGCCGGGCCATAACTGTGCAGCACGTGTTGTGTAGGCCGCCCCCAGATTATCAGTTATGTAATACATGGGAATACCGTCACGGACATCCACCATTTCCATAACCCGGCCATCGTCCAGCTCTACCCTGGCAGGGACGTTATGGTCTTTGGTATATTGCAGTACTTTTTTTGCATTCGCTGCCCATTGGGCTGAAAATTCATCAGCCAAACGATTTAATTCTTTAACATTAGTTACGGTTTGGGCAAAGCCGGCTCCGCTCACTCCGAAAGCCAAAACCAGAATTAAAGTAGTCATTCTTGTTCTCATTCTTTTACAATTAAATAGTTAATATTATAGCGAAAATGTCACTCGAACGTTTTCGATAAGCAAATTCTTATTTATAACAATTCTATGCAAAGATATTAATAATGTGTAAGGGGGGTTCTAAAAATTACTTCGCATCAAGATTTTCAGCGTTTTTTATAGGCGATGAAAATTTTTGAAGCACTATCGGGATAATGAGAGAAAATTTGAAGAAGTATATGAAAAATGCTGAGAACCCCCCTTAAATCAGTAGAAATAAAAATTGCATTAATTTTTTAATTGATGTTTGAAAAAGACTTCGAAATCCAAAATCAATTTAATTTTATAAATATTTAAGCCCTTCCCCTGTGTCATTTTCTATCTTTGCCTCATAAAACAAACAACAAAATAAAAAAGAAAATGAAAGACTCAGTGGCCATCTTGTGCGGTGGCGGTCCGGCACCCGGCATCAACTCGGTAATCAGTTCTGTTGCTCTTGTTTTCCTGAAATCCGGATTCCGTGTCATTGGGATTCACGACGGATACAAAGGCTTGTTTGAAAAAAACCCGATCATTGACGATATTGATTTCTCCCTGGCGGACGACATACATAAAAGAGGGGGGTCGGCACTTAAAATGAGCCGTTATAAACCGGAAAACAGTGAATTCTCCACAAAATTCTTCACCGATCACAACGTCAAGCTATTGGTTACCATTGGCGGTGACGACACGGCATCCACAGCCAACCGCATCTCAAAATACCTGAAGGAACACGATGTGAACATCCAGAACATTCATGTCCCCAAGACCATTAACAACGATCTGCCTTTGCCGGAAGGCATTCCCACTTTCGGTTACCAGTCAGCCAAACAGGAAGGAGTAAGAATAGCCCAGACCGTTTATGAAGACGCCCGTACCAGTGGTAACTGGTTTGTTATTTCGGCCATGGGGCGCGAAGCCGGGCATCTTGCCTTCGGTATCGGTGCCGCCAGCCATTTCCCCATGATCATTATTCCTGAGATGTTCGCCCATGTGAAAGTAACCTTCGACAGGATCATCCGGCTGATCATTTCAGCCATTATCAAAAGAAAAATCAAAAACATCTCGTATGGTGTTGTGGTGGTCAGCGAAGGGGTTTTTCATTTTATGAGTGATGAAGAAATAAGAAATTCAGGCATCAATTTTACGTATGACGATCACGGCCATCCCGAACTTGGCAACGTGAGCAAAGCCCATATTTTTAATATCCTGTTACAGCAAAAGCTGAAAGCCCTCAACATCAAAGTAAAAAGCCGTCCGGTGGAACTGGGTTACGAACTGCGGTGTGTTCCTCCGGTAGCTTACGACCAGCTTTATTGCGGGTTGCTGGGTTACGGCGTTAAAAAACTGTTTGACGAAGGACGTACCGGTTGTATGGTCACGGCCAGCAATACAGGCGAAATTGCACCGCTCTACCTTGAAGAAGTTGAAGATGAAAACGGAAAAATAAAACCCCGCCTGGTGAACATGGAAGGTGCCAAACAAAAACTGGTGTTTGAGCATGGCCTCCAATTTATCGAACCGGGCGATTATGAAGAAGCCAAACAGTATCTTCCTGATCCCGGGACATACGATCTGCGGGAGATTTTAAAGTGGTAAAATCGCCAACGCCCTAAATCGGAATTGGCCGGGAAAGGATTTAACGGTCCGGCTTCCTGATCTTGTCAGCCTTTATCAGGCTGTTAAAAAAGGAAACGGTTGGCTTAAAATCATCAAATAGGTAACCCGAAAACTGGCCACAATACTATCCCATCCCTCCAAGTTGCTCATAAAGAGCGGAATGTGAAGCATCAATAAATAAAATTTTTCTTTGGCTCATGCTAAAACAAAAACTTACATTTGCGGCTTTAACTTATAAATAATCCATTGGTTATAAAAATACGAGGTTATTTTATACACCAAAACTTTTTAAGCCCTGGCAGGTTTTAAAAAATAGATTAATTTAGTTGATTGTTTTATAACCGGATTCACAATAATATGTGGCAATTTCTTGTAAGGTTAATTCTCAGAAACCGGCCTTTAATTTTGGTCATCATTGGGTTAATAACCATTTTTATGGGTTATGAAGGCTCAAAAGTCAAGATGTCTTACGAAATGGCCCGCATGCTTCCCAAATCCAATACCTATAATGTTCAATACGAAGAATTCAAAAAAGAATTTGGACAGGACGGCAGTGTTATCTTTGTTGCCATTCAGGATCCAAAATTGTTTACCCTTGAACATTTTAATTCGTGGTATGACCTGAGCAATGAAGTGCGCGACCTGAAAGGCGTTCAGGAAGTACTTTCGGTTGCAAGGATTTATTCGCTCGAAAGAAACGACAGCCTAAAGAAGTTCGACTTTGCACCAATAGTACCCGAAAGGCCTACAACACAACAGGAAGTCGATTCCATAAAAAACAAAATATATAGCCTTAAATTATACGATGGCAGACTTTTTAACAGCGAAACCAATGTCAGCCTGATGATGATTACCCTGGATAAAGAAATGCTGAATTCGAAAGACCGGGTTCAGCTTGTCCATCAAATCTCAACCCTTATTGATGCATTCGGAAAAAAATACAACCTTGAAATATATTATTCGGGCCTCCCTTACATCAGGACGGTTACCTCACTGAAAGTTCAGCGGGAACTGTTACTTTTTGTCATACTCTCGCTGGTTATCGCGTCTATTTTATTATTTGTTTTGTTCCGTACCGGCCGTGCTGTTTTGTTCTCCATGATCGTTGTCATCATTGCCGTGATATGGGCAGTGGGCATTATTGCTTTGTTTGGCTTTAAAATCACCATCCTTACAGGAATTATTCCCCCTTTGATCATTGTGATTGGTGTTGAAAATTCCATCTTCCTGCTGAACAAATACCTGAGTGAATACCGAGAACACGGAAACAAGATAAAAGCGCTTTCGCGGATGATATCGCTTATTGGCAATGCCAACCTGCTCACCAATGCAACCACTGCTGCCGGCTTTGCCGCCTTTATTATTACAAGCAACGAACTGCTTATTGAATTTGGCATTATTGCTTCCATTAATATTATGGTGATCTATATTCTTTCGTTGTTCCTACTCCCCGTTTTGTTCAGTTTCTTTCCGGTGCCCTCCGCCAAACACATGAAACACCTCGAAAAAGGATGGGTAAACCAATTTGTTCATAATATCATAAACATTGTTTTACACCGGAGAACCGTAATTTATATTTTGACTACTATCTTTTTCGCAGGTGGCATCATCGGCATAACAAAATTGAAAACAACGGGCAATGTTGTGGATGACATATCAAAAAAAGACAAGCTTTACAAAGACCTCATGTTTCTTGAAAAAAACTTTAAAGGCGTAATGCCTCTTGAGATTGTAGTAGATACGAAGAAAAAGAACGGCGTACTGAGGCTTTCAACATTGCGGAAACTGGACAGATTGCAGGATACGCTGGCAAAATATGACGAGTTTTCAAAACCCGTATCCATTGTGGAAGTAGTAAAAGCAGCCAAACAGGCCTTTTACCGGGGAAACCCAAAGATGTATTCCCTGCCCAACAGCCAGGAAAAAAACTTTATTCTTAGCTATGTTCCCCGGTTGGGAAAACACAATAAAAAAAGTATTGCGGATGCTTTTGTGGATTCCTCACTGAGTAAAACACGGATTTCAATCCAGATGGCCAACATAGGCAGCAACGACATCGAGCTGATCCTTAACAACCTGGAGCCCAAGGTAGATTCCATATTTCCACCAGGCAAATTCAAGGTGATTATGACGGGTACCAGTGTTGTTTTTTTAAAGGGGACCAACTATCTTGTTAAAAATCTGTTCATGAGCCTTGCCCTGGCAGTCGTTGTCATTACTTTGTTAATGGCCCTGATCTTCTCTTCATTTCGCATGATCCTCATATCATTGATCCCGAACATCATTCCTCAGGTTATGACAGCAGGTATGATGGGATATTTTCACATTTCCATAAAACCTTCTACCATTTTGATTTTTAGTATTGCCCTGGGAATAAGCGTTGACAATACCATCCATTTTCTATCAAGGTACCGGCTGCATTTAAAACGCCATGAATGGAAAATCAAAGAATCGGTAATTGCTGCACTGGACGAAACGGGCTACAGTATGGTGTATTCGGCCATCGTTCTTTTCTTTGGATTTTTCATATTTACACTGTCATCGTTTGGCGGAACCGAAGCCCTGGGTTACCTGGTCTCGTTTACACTGCTGGTGGCATTGTTTTCCAATTTATTTGTTTTGCCTTCCTTACTGCTGACACTTGACCAACGCGCATTAACAAAATCATTCAAAGAACCCTTCCTGGAAGTTTTTGATGAAGAAGAAGACATTGAACTGGACAAGCTGGTCATTGAAGAACTTAAACCCAAACAAGAAATAAAAGACGATAAATACAAAAAGATATGAAAGGAATTATACTTGCGGGTGGAGCGGGAACCCGCCTTCATCCCCTGACAATTGCAGTGAGCAAACAACTGATGCCTGTTTATGATAAACCGATGATCTATTATCCTTTGTCTGTTTTAATGATGGCAGGCATAAGGGATATTCTGATCATTTCAACACCGGAAGACCTTCCTAATTTTGAAAGGCTATTCGGCGACGGCTCACAAATCGGGTGCAACCTTCGTTATGCAGTGCAGCAAATACCCAATGGCCTGGCACAGGCTTTTGTCATTGGAAAGGATTTTATCGGAAACGATAAAGTTTCTCTGATTCTTGGAGACAATATTTTTTACGGACGCGGGCTGCATCATTTATTGAACACAAGCAACGATCCGGACGGTGGGGTTGTCTTTGCTTATCATGTAAGGGATCCCAAAAGATACGGCGTTGTGGAATTTAATGAAGATTATAAAGCCATTTCCATTGAGGAAAAACCCAAACGTCCGAAATCCAATTTTGCTGTGCCCGGACTTTACTTTTATGATAATTCTGTGATTGAAGTTGCTGAAAACCTGAAGCCAAGTGCCAGGGGAGAATACGAAATAACTGACGTAAATAAATATTATCTGAAAAAAGGCAAACTCAAAGTTGGTGTTTTAAGCCGCGGAACAGCCTGGCTTGACACGGGAACTTTTCATTCGCTGATCCAGGCTTCCCAATTTGTTGAAGTGGTTGAAAGCAGACAAGGACTTAAAATAGGATGTATTGAAGAAATCGCTTATATAAAAAAATTCATTAATGCCGACCAGCTCAGAAAACTGGCCCAGCCACTTTTAAAAAGCGGATATGGCCAGTATTTGCTGAACCTGCTTGATGAGTAATAAAATATGTTTGCCCGCAATGAAAGAATATGAATATTATTATTCTTATTTTGAAAATCGCCTGAAGAAAGAAAAATTCATTCATCAGCCGTCTCAACTGTATGAACCCATTGCCTATACGCTTCAACTTGGAGGTAAGCGCATTCGGCCGGTCCTTACATTAATGGCCTGTGAACTTTTTGGGGGCAACATCGAGGATGCCCTTCCACAGGCCATGGCCATCGAACTTTTTCACAATTTTACACTCATTCATGATGACATTATGGACAACGCCCCTTTACGGCGTGGAAAAGCTTCGGTGTTTAAAAAATGGAACCGCAATATTGCCATCCTCTCCGGTGATACATTGTTTGCGCAGGCTTATCAATTTGTTCAGATGGCTGATCAGTCCATCCTTCCTGATGTTCTTGCAATTTTTAACCAAACGGCACTTGAAGTATGTGAAGGACAACAATACGACCTGATCTATGAAAATGACAATGATGTGTCTGTAGCAGATTATACCGAAATGATCAGGCTTAAAACCGCAGTCTTGTTTGGTGCAAGTCTTAAAATAGGGGCTCTTCTTGGTGGCGCCATGAGGAAAGATGCTAAAAACTTGTTTGATTTCGGGGTGAACATCGGCATCGGTTTTCAACTGAAAGACGACCTGCTTGATACGTTTGGTGATGAAAATGTCTTTGGAAAGAAAACGGGCAATGATATTCTTTCCAATAAAAAAACCTTTCTTTTCCTAAAAGCAATTGAAAAAGCCTCCCCTGCTGAAAAGAAACAATTAATCAATAGTTACACTTCCAAAGACCTCACTGAAAATCAAAAAATAGAAAACGTTAAAACCATTTTCAACAAGCTGAATATTTATCAGCTGACCAATGATGAGATCAACAATTTTTACAAATGGGGCATGAAAAGCCTAAAAAAGGTAAATATTGGTGATGAGGATAAGGAAAAACTGCTTTTAGTAGCACACAAAATGATTGACCGAATCAAGTAAGTCACTTTCGCGAATTCATCAGGGTTTATAATGAGACTTTTCAAGAATCGTTTGCGCATCCGTTGTATTGATCATTTCTTTCAGTGTAACATCGGGATTATTGACCATGTATTGAGTAACAATTTGCCAGCCGGTAAATATTCCCAACCTTGACGGTGAGGCTTTTCCAAAACCTTCCGTAAATGGCCCATCCTGTATCAGTTTCGTAATCACTTGGTAATCGGTTGAATACAACAGATTGTTTTCAACCATAAAGGCCCAGGTGTTCTTTTCATTGTTTATGGCCCAGGTCATCTGACCCGCCGTGTAACACATTTTTACGGAATCAGGGACATCAGGAAGCACAGCATCAAGATACACCAGAAGTTTTCCTCCCGCAATGATCCGGTCAAGCAGCGTTTTCGGTTTGTAAACGGGAGCCAGTTCATCATAATAAAGGGCTTTCATAACATCTACAGCAATACTTTTCTTCTGCATGCACCGAACACGGTATTGGGGTATCCCCAACCTCCGGTACAAAGTAAAATCACCACCGAGGTAATCATCCAGCGCAATAACAAGCACCGTATCCTTTTTCATGACGGGTGATTCGTAATACACATCGGAGATGTAGGAAAACACACCGGGAAGGGTTTGTCCAGGGAAAAAATAATGATACCTGCCGAAGGCCTTGCCCAGATTATTTTCTAAATTATGCACATCGGGATAAACAGCCATTGTTTTATGGTACAGCGAAATCAATTGCGTATCGGAAACATAATCCAGGAGCTGCTGAACGTTTTGCTCATTATCAAAGTCATCACCTAAAAAAAACCGGTATTCATTTTGGATACTTTTCAGGCCTTCGGCAAATTGGGTCGTATCCAGTTCAAACAAAGTTTTGCCGTAGCGGTGTACATGAACCTTTAGGGCAGGAAAATCCCCAGCCCGTGCCTGAGAAAATTTTACATGCTCTCTGTTGCATGAAAGTAAAACAGCAAATAAAACAACTGAAGAAATGATAACTTTTAACCTCATATCAAAAAAAAAAATGTCAGCACAAAAGTACTGACATTATATTATGATTTTAAGCCGTACTCAAATACGCTATAAAATCTTCCATCCCAAAGTTACCACAAACAAATTGGACTTGGAAGTGATAGAATTTCCATTGTACGAAAAATCACCAAGGATATTGTTGATCCCGCCCATGTAGCTCACATTCAGCGCAAACATCAACACATCAACCCCTACTCCGGCATACCATTGCCATTGTACCTTACTGAAATCGGATTCTTTAGGCAGTACATCATAATTATTGGAATCACCACCTGAAGTACTAATTGAAGTATTCATAACAAAATTAGCGGCCACTCCGGCAAAGATCCTGATGTTGACCACTTTCAGGTTAATGATCCGCCAGCCCACATTCAAAGGTACCTGAATAGTGTTTAGCTTGATCGTTTGCTCAATGGGAGAAAGGTTATTTATAGAAGGATATTTAAAAATACTTCCCTGTGTCAGCCAGTTGGCCTGGGGTTCAACATAGATCTTTTTTCCAAAGCGCATAAAAACACCAACCAAAAAGTTATTTCTTAATCCGTTGGTGATGGAATCGGCACTAATGCTTAAATTGGATGCTGTGTAACCAACCTGCGGGCCAATATGAAACTGTGCCATCATGGTTCCCGAAAGTAAAACAGCGATAAAAAATACTGCAATTTTTTTCATAATCATTTTTAATTTTGGGTTTTTTGCTCCAAATATAAATCTTTTATGCAATTTACAAAGGTATTCTCAAAATACAATTCAAAAATTAACTGTGAATAACTAACTTTGTTTCAGATTTAACCTTTAGGATTATTTAGTAGTTATGCATAATTCTTCCGGCTAAAAACTGGTTAAAATGAAAAACGCATTCATCCTCTTTATATTGTTAACAACCTTAAATGCCAATGCACAGCACAAGGCGGTTCAGTTTGGGTTTGTTGGTGGCTTTAATATGGGATGGATTGCCTCGAACACGGATAACTATTCAAATAACGGCCTAAAACCCGCCGGATCGTGGGGATTTGTCACAGATATCTATATGATGGAAGGCTATGCTTTTACTACAGGTTTTACGGTTGTTTATCTCAACGGGGACATGACAATGCCTTTCAAACTGGATTCGTTGGAAGGCAGTGTCCAAAGGGATTTCAGAACAAAATATATTGAAATTCCGCTGACCTTTACTATGAAAACAAAAAACATCAAGGAAAAGGTAAGAATATATGGCCAAATTGGCCTGGGAATAAGTTTTCTGCTGAGCGCACATGGCCACGATGATTTCTCCTCCAATGAAGGGACAAATTTGTCAGATACAAAAAATATTTATGATGATCTGACCCTTACACGGGAATCGCTGATACTTGGTGTAGGAATTGAAATACCTGTTTATGGTTCTTCGTTTATAAGAACAGGATTCCGTTTTGACAATGCTTTCATCAATATCCTGAAAGGGAACAACTCACTTGATCAGGCAATAAAAAACAACGGAAGAAACAATTTTGTAGAATTTATGGCCGCTTTTTTATTTTAAAAACGTTCTACCGTGAAAATTGCGTTAGCTCAAAATAATTACCATATTGGCAATTTTGCCGAAAATACCCGGAAGATCATCCGAAGTATAGAAAAAGCCGAACAAGCCGGAGCCGACCTTGTTGTTTTTGCCGAACTGGCTGTTGCGGGCTATCCTCCCAGGGATTTTCTCGAATTTAATGACTTTGTCAAAAAATGTAACCTGGCCATTGATGAAATTGCCGGTCACTGCACAAAAACTGCTGCTATTGTTGGCACACCTGTTTTCAA